>JAEEGG010002127.1_pt1 | contig 51912 bp, 45 predicted proteins | sample 9134161 | NCBI WGS metagenome assembly JAEEGG01 (sample SAMN16246543, study PRJNA631951) | gut metagenome | biome: gut microbiome; feature: rumen; material: CR-attached | host: Bos | place: Iran: Karaj | collected 2018-10
GCCAAGTTTGGAAGGGATAAACGCTGAAGGCATCTAAGCGTGAAGCCCCCCTCAAGATAAGATATCCCATACGCAAGTAGTAAGACCCCTTGAAGACTACGAGGTTGATAGGTCGGGAGTGGAAGTGTGGCAACACACGCAGCTGACCGATACTAATAGGTCGAGGGCTTAACCTGATTCTTACAGAGTTTTCAGTATGATTTTTTGAAGGCACAACCGAATAGAAGCGAAAGAAAAGGACGAATAGTCCTTTGTTTCGTATTAAGGAAAGCCTTTATTCCTCCTTAGCTCAGTCGGTAGAGCATGCGGCTGTTAACCGCAGTGTCGTTGGTTCGAGTCCAACAGGGGGAGCTTGTCATTAGGAGGGACCCACGAAGTGGGAGGACCCTTATGAACACGCACCGCCATTCGGCGAAGCCGAACTATTATGCGGTGCGGTTACCCGTCGACCTTCAACGGTAACCAATAACTAAGTATATTTCTTGTAAGCCATAAACAGAAACCTGTTTATGGCATTTTTTATTCTCCCCGTAATCCCAGTGCTCCTGGATTCTTCTATGTTCCCCCCTCACATTTCCCAAAAAACAGTATTGACATCATAATATCAAAATGATAATATCAAATCGTAACTAAGAATACATCGTTCCGGAAAGGAGTTTCACATGGCGAATATGAGTGAGCAGCAGTTGCTCAGATTTATCAGCACTTTAATGGAGAGAAGCTTGGGAAATATCAGTGCCCTGAGACAGTTTGGCGAGATGTTGAAGGAGGAGGGGGCTCCGGATAAGTATATTGAGTTGGTGGAGTCGGCACAAAACGGATACTTTTGGCTGCATGATATTGTTGAACGAACGCATATGCTGACAGAGCAGGATATCAGAGGCGCAGAGGCAAAGTACCGTAAAATGCTCGAAGAGAGACAGGGACGTTGCTAAGCGTGATTTCCGACAGGAGTGAAGAATTCATGAGTGAATATATTGATGATCAGTATGTTATCTATAACGGGACGCTTCTTTCCTACCGCGGGGAAGAGGAAACGCATGTCATTCCGTCGGAGGTCGGCGGCATTCCGATTCATACAATCGGCAGCGGCTCATTTGTCGCGAATAGAATCAAAAACCTGATTGTATCAGACGGAATTAAGAGGATTCGCGAAAACGCCTTTGACTATATGCTTGATATGAAAAATGTGATGCTGTTTCCTTCCGTTCGGGAAGTTGAATTCAATGCTTTCGAAGCGGATTCCGGCATCAAAAAGGTATACCAGATCCTTTCTTATACGGACGAAGAATATGGAAAATTAAAGAGAAGCTGTGCTTATAACGGCGGCAGCCTGTATATGGCATACGAGATTCCGAAAATCGGGGACAATTACTATCTGCCGCCGGAGGCCTTCGGCATCGTAAAGCAGCACAGACTTCCGAAGGGAATCAAAAGATTGTTTGCTTTTCAGCATTATTCCCACGGTTTCCCTGTGTCGTTTGATCACGAGAACAAGAAGGTTCTCAAACCGGATAACATTTTCTACCCGGCAGGCAGTCAGCCGATTTCGAATGAAGATGAAGCCATTCCTTTCCTGTTTCGGGAGGGCTTTCCGGAGCCGGATCCGATTACGGAAAGAAAAAACGAGCTGCTGACAGCAGACGGGATCAGGTGCGGAGAGCATGTGTACACATACTTCAGCGTCGTATTTTTCTTTGATGACAGCAATACAAGACACGCCGGCGGAAAACATTATGTCCTCGGGGAATACAGCGTGGGCTATCATTTCTGGCAGTCCCTTGTTCCGCGAATCGCTCACGGAAAGAGGTTTTACCTGTACAGAAGATGCTTTTTGGGAGCTTCGAAGCCGTATTCGAGGGATAACGATGCGGACTATATCCGTTACAACATGTTCTTTTGCGATCAAGACGGAAGAAACAGGTGGAAATAACCGATGTGCCAGAATAACAGACAATGTACAAACTGTGCTGAAAGGACCAGGACGGTCACGATTCTCGGCAAGCCGATATCCGTAAAGAACTATATCTGTTCCACGGACGGCATTCATTACCGTCCGAAGCCGGATCAGGTGCAGCTGCAGCTTTCCGTTTCGCCGGTATCGTATTGTCCGGCGGCCTGCCCGTTCTGCTGTGCAGCGGGAACGAAAGAGAAGAAAAGAATTGACACGGACATCTTTGCCGCAGTGATGAGAAGGCTGAACGATGAGAACCGCATCCGCGGCGTGAAGATCACCGGAGGGGAGCCGTTCACGGATGTAGGACTGCTGAACGAAGTCATCAGCATCCTGTATGAGGTCTTCGGATACAATCTTGAGCTGGCAATCTCGACGAACGGGATCGGTCTGAACCGGCTTCATGAGATCAAAGACCTTGTCCATCTTGAGACAATTCACATCAGCAGGCATCATTATGACGATGCCGTAAACCGCGCGCTGTTCGGCGGTGCGCCGGTTCCTTCGACAGAGGAACTGAAGGAGATTGTCGCCGGAGTTTCCTTTAAGGATTTATTCGTATTTAACACGATGCTTCTTAAGGATGCAATCAATTCTCCGGAGGAAGCCCACCGATTTCTCGATTATGCAATCGAGGTCGGCGTTCCCAAGGTTGGCTTCATGGAGTGTGCGACGGTAAATGAGTACGCAATGGCCCGGACAATCCCTTACGAGTCCGTGATTCTCGAATCCGATCCGACGATTCTTTTCACGAAACAGCTGTTTGATTATGAATTCTGTCACTGCAGTGACGGCATTTATGTATCGGAAAACGGCGGACTTATTAGATTCTACGGCCGTAGTACGAAAATGGTGGATTACGGTTATTCAAGAGGACTTGTGTACGGAGCGGACAACCGGCTGCGGGATGGGTTCAACGGGGAGATTATCGTATAAAGATTTGGGGAAGGAAACACTTGTATCGGGGGCGAATGAAGGGAGGCGGTGAATGTGATGAAGAAAGTGAAACAATTTGTGAAAAGTGAACTGACCGGTTGGAAGAAATTCGACATCTTCTGGATCCTGTTCGCTACGGCAGTGATTCTCGGGCTTTCGCTCTATTGGAAAGAGGGTACGCTTGAGCTGATCATGGCACTGACGGGTGTCTGGTGCGTAATCCTGACCGGAAAGGGCAAACGTTCGTCCTTCCTGCTCGGAACCGTGAATTCGGTGCTGTACGCCATCGTCGCATTTTCCGCAAAGTATTACGGCGAGGTCATGCTGAATGCGCTGTATTATGTCCCGATGAACGTTGTCGGCTGGTTTGTCTGGAAGAAGCATATGAACGACGATACCGGGGAAGTCATTAAGAAGCGTCTGCCGATTAAAAAGGGACTTTTGGTATTTGCCGGAACCGGGCTTGCCATAGCGGGCTACGGAGCGATACTGGCCGGGATCGGCGGGCAGCTGCCTTATGTTGACAGCATGAGCACGGTCGTTTCGGTTGTGGCGCAGGTTCTGTCCATCTGGCGGCTGACGGAACAGTGGGTGCTCTGGATCATCGTCGACATCGTGACGGTTATCATGTGGGCCGTCGATTTCGCAAGAGGCGGGGAGACTGTTGCTACGCTTGCGATGTGGAGCATTTACCTGCTGAATGCGATCATCATGTTCATCAGGTGGTACCGGGAGACAGAGAAGAACAAGGCGGTGGAAAGCACAGAAGCCGCGGAAACGACGGAGTGAATCGGGAGGAATCGGAATGTATCAGACGGGAATGTACGGCGGATGCTTCAATCCGCTTCATATGGGACACGTCGACTGCATCTTAAAGGCAACGGCGATGTGCAGGGAACTGTATATTGTTCTAAGTGTCGGGACGAACCGGGAGGAGATTGATTACCGCATCCGGTACCGGTGGCTTTATCAGCTGACAAAGCATATCGGCAACGTGAAGCTTCTGACGATTACGGACGAGGCGGAGACAAAGGGAGCCTATACGAAGGAGTATTGGCAGAAGGATGCGGACATCGTCAAGGCGCAGATCGGAAAGAAGATTGATGTGGTGTTTTGCGGAAGCGATTACGGAACGGAAAGCTTTTGGAATGTCTGTTACCCGGAAAGCGAGTTTTACATTTTCCAAAGAAATGAGATCAGTTCGACCGAGTTGAGGAAGAACCCTTACGCGCATTGGGACTGGATTCCGAAGGTCGTGCGCCCCTATTACACGAAGAAGGTCCTTCTGATGGGCGGGGAAAGCACCGGGAAAAGCACGCTTACCATAAGCCTTGCGCACCGCTTCAACGCCGAATACATCGATGAGGCCGGACGGGAACTTTCGGAGAAAAGCGGAACGGACACGATGATGCTTCCCGAGGATTATACCGAGATTCTTCTTCGGCACAAGTTAAATGAGACCGAGGCGGCGGAGCGAGGAAACAAACTGTTGTTCATTGATACGGACGCTCTGGTGACAAGATTTTTCATGGATTTTCTAGACGGAGAGGATCCGAAAACGGAAGCAAACCGTGTGCTGGCCGATGCGATTGACGGGCTGAACAGCTATGATCTGATTCTTTTTTTGGAGCCGGATGTGGAATTCTTCTTGGAGGGCGGAAGAAGCGAGGAAATCCGCGATAACCGGGAGTATTACAGCAACCGGATTAAGGAGCTGCTCCGCTCGCACGGGCGCGAATTTGTCTGTATCGGCGGCGATTACAAGGAACGCTACGAGAAGGCGGTCGCGGCGGTTCAGGAACTTCTTTCCGGAAAATGTGATGAATGACGGGAGGCAGGAAGATGAATAACAGAAATCAAAGCGAGGGGGAGTACCTTTCAAGTTACGATTTCAGTAAGTACGAAAAGCCCTCCGTAACGACAGACATTGTCGCATTCATGATCCGGTCCGAGGAAAATGAAAACTATAAGATGGACAGTAAGAACAGGCTGTCCATCCTTCTTGTGAAGCGCGCGGTGCATCCGTTTCTCGGAAGCTGGGCGCTTCCCGGCGGTTTTCTGAGACCGGATGAAACGATTGAACGCTGTGCTTTCCGTGAGATTACGGAGGAGGCCGGCGTGACGCCGACAGCCCTGATGCCGATCGGTGTGTTCAGTGAGCCCAAGAGAGACCCGAGGGGCTGGATTATTTCGAATGCGTACGCTTCAATCATCAGTGAAGAATCCGTTAAACAGGTCGGCGGAGACGATGCTTCGGATGCGCAGTGGTTTGACATTGATTTTGCAAAGGAAGAGGACGGATCGAGCATTCTGACGCTTTCTTATGAGGATATAAAGCTGCAGGCTGTTTTACGGGAAGAAGGGACAAAGTTCGGCCGCACTTCGTTTCGGATTGAGCAGAGCGGAGGCATCGCATTTGACCACGCCGGGATTATCGCGACGGCTCTGACGGCGCTTCGTGAGGTTGCCCGAAACTATGAGACGCTTTTTGATTTTCTTCCGGAACGGTTCACGCTGTCAGCGCTTCAAAGAGTGCAGGAGACCATTCTGAACATCCAGATTCTGCCTGCCAATTTCCGCAGAAAAGTGAGCGAATACGTTGTCGAAACCGATGAATACACGCAGGGCGCGGGGCACCGGCCGGCGAAGCTTTACCGAAAGAAATAAAACATGTCATTTTCCTGAAATCGGTGAATTTGGCATTTGCCTCGGGCGAAATATGTGCTATAATATTCAGCAAATCAAATCCGGCATGTCCGGTTTAAGGAGGATTTTGTTATGGACGTTACAGCTATGATTAAAGACGCAGTCGAGAAGATTACGAAGGACGGAGATCTTACGAAGGCTTTCCAGCAGGATCCCGCTGCTACGGTGAAGAAGGTCGCCGGCGACAAGATTCCCGCCGAAGCAATTGATAAGGTTGTGGACGGGGTAAAGGCCAAGATTAAACTCGACAGCGCTGCAGGCGCTTTGGGCTCCATTAAGAAACTGTTCTAGTATTTGCCGAAATGCCGGGGCAGCGGTGCCCCGGCAATGTAGGAGTGTTTTATGAGTAATTTCAACCATGCGATAGAATTTGCCGTAAACGCACACAGCGGGTACACCAGAAAAGGCACCGGTTCGCCGTACATCGTGCATCCGATGGAAGTTGCCGCGATTGTCTCGACGATGACACTCGACGACGATATTCTTGCGGCTGCGGTTCTTCACGACGTTGTGGAGGATGCCGGGGTTTCCATAGACACGATTTACAAGTTTTTCGGGCCGCGGGTTGCCGAACTCGTTGCGTGTGAATCTGAGGACAAGAGGCCGGATTTGCCCAAGTGTGAAACGTGGAAGATCCGGAAAGAGGAGACGATTGCGCACCTGAAGGCGACGAGAGACAGTGCGGTCAAAATGATCACGCTTGCGGACAAGCTTTCCAACCTGAGAGCGACTTATCAGAGCTATCTGCGCATCGGCGACGCCGTCTGGAATCAGTTCAACGAGAAGGATAAAAACCTCCACGGATGGTATTATTCCGAAATCCTGGAAGCGCTCGGCGACCTGTCCGATTTTCCGGTCTGGCAGGAGTATCGGTGGTATGTGAAGAAACTGTTCGGATAGCATAAAAAGGTGTTTTTTCTTTTTGGAAAATGCGAAAGTTTCTATTGACTTTAGAGGCTTTTCCATATATAATCAACAAGTGTCTGGCTCCATGGTCAAGCGGTTAAGACATCGCCCTTTCACGGCGGTAACAGGGGTTCGAATCCCCTTGGAGTCATTCGGGTAGCAGAGGTAAATACCTGCTAAACGTATTATAACCCTATTATATGGGTTACGCTGTCTGACGGGACATGCCGTAAGACAACGGGAAACGCATCGCATAATAGTCGCCTTCGGCGAGGGCGATGCGTGTTCATTAGGGTCCTCCCACTTCCGGATACACGGAAGTTTGGTGAAGACGACGGGTAACGCATCGCATAATAGTCGCCTTCGGCGAAGGCGATGCGTGTTCATTAGGATCCTCCCACTTCGTGGGCCCCTCCTAATGATAATGCCGATGTGGCTCAATTGGCAGAGCAGCTGACTTGTAATCAGCAGGTTATCGGTTCGAGTCCGATCATCGGCTGTTATGGACCCTTAGCTCAGTCGGTTAGAGCAACCGGCTCATAACCGGTCGGTCCTGGGTTCGAGTCCCCGAGGGTCCATTTTCCTTTCGAGGAAGCAACCACAATTATATATGGCCCGGTGGCTCAGTTGGTTAGAGCGCCGCCCTGTCACGGCGGAGGTCATGGGTTCGAGCCCCATTCGGGTCGTTACTGACGATGTTTCCTATTCGGAATGTTGTCAGAAGTATTTCTTGCTTTCCGTGACGGAATGTGAGATAATACAGCTACATAAGTTTTCGGGGTCTTAGCTCAGCTGGGAGAGCATCTGCCTTACAAGCAGAGGGTCATAGGTTCGAGCCCTATAGGCCCCATTTCCTTTTATGGGAGAAATTTAATGCAGTTAAACGGATAGTAACCGGAGGCTGCAGGTAGGCGGGTAGCACGCGCCATAATAGTTCGCTTCGCGAAAAGGCGCGCGCGTTCATTAGGATCCCCCCGCAAGCGGGTCCCCCCTAATGATAATGCCGGCGTGGCGGAATTGGCAGACGCACAGGACTTAAAATCCTGCGAGTAGCGATACTTGTACCGGTTCGACCCCGGCCGCCGGCACTTTAAAGAGCATGCATGGCATGTTCTTTTTTTGTCTTGAATTTGCCTTCGGAATACGCGATAATGGAATTGTTAAAGTCGTATTTGTCAGTAAAGAGGAAAGGAGTGCAGGCTTTTCCATGGCACAGATCAGCATTCATGTCCGCACCCCGATGGGGACGGCTGTGAAAACATATATCAACGGACAGGAAGTCTCCTCGGCGGAGGTGCAGATGAACGAACCCGTCCGCATCCGCGTTGAGCAGACGAAAACCGGCGCCGATGAAAGCATCGGGCATAAGCTCGCCTCTTACATGAAAGCCCTGGCGCCGGGGCGTAAGATTCGCTACGGCTTAGATGTTCCTTCGCCGTTTCGCGCACAGTACGAAGGCGAGCTGATTCCGAAAGCGGACAGCGAGAGGATTGCCTTCACGCTTGTGACCGAGGATGGGCATTTTGCACTGATTCCGGACGAGCCGGACCGCTTCCGCAAAGAAACCGTCCGGAACCGTGAGATCAACGACGACCGTGCGGTTTGGGGGATCCTCCTCGGCAGCATTTTAGCCGTGCTTCTGATCGTCTATGCGCTCGCCATGGTTGCACTTTTCGGCGGTGAAGAAGTACCCGCTTTAGCCAAGACCCTGTTCGGCGCCCTCTACACCGTCTTAGCCGGAACCGCCGCCTTTTTGTTCATCCGGAAAATGCTACAGCTTTAGACCTTTATCAGCCACAGGCGGAACGAATTGTAATTCTACAGGAGTAGAACAAATTTATGGAACAATGGAAAGAAGAACTCGAAAAAGCCTTTGAAGACGGTCTTTCTAAGCTCATTTTGAGCAATCCGAAGAAGGATTATCCGTACCGTCGTGTCACATTTGTCAAAAAGGAGAAGGGCTTTCAGCGGGAGAATTATACCGATACGCAGGTGTTTCATGAGAACCTGACATCCGAAGAGGCCTGCAAGGCTGCCGGGGAGCTGTTCGGCGAGTCGCTTAAGCAGATGAACGGCGTCGGCGAAGATGCGCAGGGAGGCTTTGAACTCGAATTCCGGTTCAGTAAAGGCGGAAAGGTTTTTGGCGGGCGCAAGAGCGCGCAGAAGACGAAGCCGCAGGATATCGGTCATAACCGCACAAAGAAGTATCTGATTCCCGAGGGTTCGCCTCTTCCGGCGCTTACGGACATGGGCATCTTCACGAAGGAAGGCAAGGTGGTTGCCTCCATGCAGGACAAATTCCGCCAGATCAACCGTTTCGCGGAAATGGTGGATGACGGCTTCGATGCCCTGCCGACGGACCGGCCGATTCATATCATTGATTTCGGCTGTGGCAAATCTTACCTCACATTCATTTTGTATTACTATTTCACGGAGATTAAGAAGAGAGAAGTCCGGATTACCGGGCTTGATTTAAAGAAGGATGTCATCGAAAACTGTAACCGCGCGGCAAAACGTTACGGGTATGAGAACCTGCATTTTCAGGCGGGGGATGTGAAGGATTTCGTCTCCGACACGCCCGTTGACATGGTGGTGACGCTTCATGCGTGCGACACCGCAACGGATTACGCTTTGGCATTTGCCATAAAGCAGAAAGCATCACTGATCCTGTCCGTTCCGTGCTGCCAGCACGAATTGAATAAGCAGATGAAGTCGGACGAGTTGTCCGTTCTCACCAGATACGGAATCGTGAAGGAGAGGACGGCGGCGCTTCTGACCGATGCCATCCGGGCGGACCTGATTACGGCGTCCGGGTATAAGACGCAGATTCTTGAATTTGTCGATATGTCGCATACGCCGAAGAATCTGCTGATCCGGGCAACGAAGTGCTTCCAGCCCGTTACGGTGAAGCGGCAGATGCTTGCGGAGGTGAAGCGTGCGACTGAGGCGTTCTCGGTAAAGCCGACACTTCTTGCATTACTTCAGGAAGAATAGGACGAAAAAGAAAAAGCCGGTTACTCAGGTAACCGGCTTTCAGCGTGCATGAGAAGATTCGAACTCCCGACACCTTGGTCCGTAGCCAAGTGCTCTATCCAGCTGAGCTACATGCACACATTGCTTCGCAACAAAATGTATTCTATCTTGCTTTCTGTTAAAAGTCAAGAGCGAATTTGCGAATAATGGAGGAAGTTGTGATATCTTTCGAAAACAGCGGTCCGAATCCGGCGTCTGCAGGTATGATTCTTTTGCATTCCCAGGCGCTTTATGATACAATGTCGGGGAAGTTTATCGGATTGCATCGGCATTCATCCGGGATATGCTTCCGAAGAACACTTTTGCAGGAGAAATTATGAGCAAGTATGAATTTATCGCGCCGTGCCATTTCGGGCTTGAGAGCGTATTAAAACAGGAGATTAACGAACTCGGGTACGAGATTACATCCGTTGAGGACGGACGTGTTTCGTTTAAGGGCGACGAGCACGCATTTTGCAGGGCCAACATCGGCCTTCGCACGGCTGAGCGTGTGCTTTGGAAAGTGGGTTCTTTCAAGGCAGAAACCTTTGAGGAACTCTTCACCGAGACGAAGAAGCTTCCCTGGGCGGACATTCTGCCTGCGGATTCCAAGTTCTGGGTGGCAAAGGCGACGTCCGTTAAAAGTGCGCTTTTCAGCACCTCGGACATCCAAAGCATTATGAAAAAGGCCATGGTCGAAAGCATGAAGGAAAGTTATCATATGGCCTGGTTCCCGGAGACCGGAAACGCTTATCCCGTGCGGGTTTCCGTCATGAAGGACATCTTCACGGTCTGCATCGATACGTCCGGCGAATCGCTCCACAAGCGCGGCTACCGTAAGCTCGTCGGCAAGGCGCCGATCAGTGAAACCCTGGCAGCAGCACTTCTCGCGCTGACGCCCTGGAACAAAGACCGAATCCTTGTCGATCCCTTCTGCGGCAGCGGCACGATTCCGATTGAGGCGGCGCTCAAGGGATTAAATATCGCTCCGGGCGTGAACCGTCATTTTCAGGCAGAGTCTTTCCGTGAGCGGATACCGGCCAAATTCTGGACCGAGGCCCGCGAGGAAGCAAAGAGTAAAGAAATCCACGATGTCAAGTTGCAGATTCAGGGCTTTGACTGCGACCGTGAGGCCATTAAGATTGCAAGACAGAATGCAGAGGCCGCAGGCGTTGCCGACCAGATTCATTTCCAGGTTCGCCCGATGCAGGAACTGTCGCATCCGAAGAAATACGGTTTCATCGTGACCAATCCGCCCTACGGCGAGCGGTTGGAAGAGAAAGCAGCGCTTCCCAAGCTTTATACGGATATCGGCGAGACGTTTAAAAAGCTCGACACATGGTCGTATTACATCATCACATCCTATGAGGACGCAGAGCGCTACATCGGCCGCAAAGCCGACAGAAACCGCAAAATATATAACGGCATGATCCGCACGTACTTCTACCAGTACCTCGGACCGAAGCCGCCGAAGATGCCTAAGGAATCATAATTATCAAGGATAAAGATTTTGAAGTGTATACAAGGGAGAAATGAGATGAAACTCATGGAGAGAAAGAACCTGATTCTTTTTGGATTGGCACTGCTTATGCTGCTCATCCTCGTGGCAAATGCCACGCCCGCCCGCGCAGAAGAGCAGGATGGCGAAAGCAAGCAGGGCGAGGAACTGGTGATTGATCTACGAAACGGGTATGCTGTTTTCCCGGATGAGGGCTGGTGTTATAACGCCAAGATTTGCGCGGCGGTCAGAAGCTGCGTGAAAATTTGTGATGAAAACCCGTATTCCTGGAACATTTTCACGGCGGATATTGACGGGGACGGAACACCGGATATCCAAACCGACGGGTATGGATGGCCGGATGAAGAGTACCCGATGCCGTATGAATGGTTCATCATTCCTACGACGGAATGCAGTGTGCGCGGGACGGTTTCTCTTCCTGTCGGGAAGATAGATATTGAAACTTATCGGAAATATGATACGGTTACCTTTATCTTTCCTGAGGAAGCGTTCAAAAACGAGTATGTCATAACCGTTGAAAAAGGACATGCGGAAACGTATGACGGAAAAGTGATTACTTCGGCAGCCCCCGGAGATGTGGTTGTTCTTGTTCCCGATGCGCTTGACGGAGAGTATGTTGCATACTGGACTTCCACTTTGGTAGGTAAATTCTCAAGATATGACGGGTATTCCTTAAGTTGGATGAACGCCACTTCCTTTAGCATGCCTGCGTCGGATGTCACGATGAAAGCCACGACCGCGAAGCAAACGCCGATGATTTTTGATATGACAGGCGGAGTGTGCGTTGTGGATGAGGAATACTCGCAGTCACCGAACCTGAGCGACATTAAGATTCCCGCCACAGCCGTTGAATACAGTGAAAATCTTCGGACTGATGCTGTCAGAACGGAGAGAATCGACCTGGACGGCGACGGAAGCATGGACATTTCCTGCTTTATCGTTGACAGCAGCGAATACGGCGCGATCAAGGATGCAGGGCTCCCTCACCATGTATACTATATTCCGCTTCCGACGAGCAGTATAACGGGAAAGTATACATATTACGAGGGGAAGACTTCCCCGTATTGGCCGTATGAATTTGTCTTTCCGCAGAAACCCGCGGAGAAACTGTATCCCATTACCGTAGAGGGCGGTCATGCGGAAGACATTCAGGGAAGAACCATTACCGAGGCTGCGCCGGGAGAGCGCATCCGGATTGTTTATGACGGTGTTCAGGGAGAAATAGCCGGGTTTACGGCTTCTCCTTCTTATGAGAATCTCTACAGAAAATGGACGTGGCAGTCAACTCCCCAGTTGCGAAAAGAAGTCGATATGCCCGCCTGTGCGCTTTCCTATAAAGCGCTCCCGAATGAAGGCACGAAACTGAGCCTGCACTTCTTTTCTGCTAATACCGGTCGTTTCAGTGCAAATCTTTCCCAATCCGTAACGAATGCGTTAAAAAAAGACAGCGGTGCATTGGAAAAGGTACTTTGCATGTATGCGGGGATACCGGTTCAGCTGGGCGACCGCATGCTGATAATGGATTATAACAGCAACTACGAGTATTATTCCCTGGAGTATACTCTGCCGGAACCGTTTATCACGGATGATGAGATATATACCACCGTAGAGGTCAAGTTCGGGGATACCTATCAGCTTTATCCGATAAACTGTACGGACGAGGCAATTGTTGTGTATTGGATGCAGAGCAGTCAATGCAACGCCCGTATTCTGGCTTCCGCAGCCGGACAGTTGTTGTATGTCAATAAAGTGAATCTGGCGGAGCCGGAAGGCTATATGTTCTCCGGATTTGAAGCAAAAGATTTCTGGATGGGGTATGATGTTTACTGGAGATTTACGATGCCGGATCATGCCATCGAATTGAAACCGGTATTTTCAAAGGTTGATCCCGACACACAGACGCCGGTTTTGATTGACTTGAGCGATGAGTCCTTTGACATCAGTGACCAGGAAATTTTGAACTCTCTTGCAAAAACCGGTATTTCATATGATTGGTCCTCTGATATGTATGATCTGGACGGAGACGGCAAATGGGATATCCACGTCAATGCGGATTTGCATCTGATCCGCCGCCTCTCGGATTACAGCTGCGGCGAATACTTCACCATCGAAACGGGTAACCACGGGCAAAAGTACTTCCCTATCACATTTGTCAATAAGCCGAAGGCGAATACGGAGACGGGTGTAACGCCGACGGTGACGCCTGCGGGAAGCGAAGAAAAGCCGACGCAGAACGAGGTGACGCCTGCCGGTACACAGGCTGCGAAGAACAACAAGGCGAAGAGTAAAAAAGGCGGAGTGTTGCTCGTCGTATTTGCCATTCTGGCCATGATTCTGGTGTTCGGCGGCGTAGTGGGATTCAATATTCTTCGTAACCGCAGGGAAGAAGCGCTCCGGGCGCAAAAACTTGCGGAGCTCAGAAGACGGCGCGCCGCAGAAGCGGAGGAATTTGAGGAGCCGCAGTATGAACAGACAGCAGAGCAAACCCAAGAGCCGGCTGAGCCTGAGGGCGAAGACGAGGAAGACGAAGACTATCTGTAAGGAAAATGCTATGAAAAGACTGATTTTTGCGACGGGCAATCAAGGTAAGATGCGGGAGATTCGCGAGATTCTCGGGGACTGCATTCCGGAAATTCTTTCGATGAAGGAGGCCGGCATCGAGGCCGACATTGTCGAGGACGGAAAGACCTTTGAGGAAAATGCCCTGATTAAGGCCAGGGCAGTCAGCAAGGCCGGAAACATCATGGCGATGGCCGACGACTCCGGGCTCGTAGTGGACTGCATGGACGGAGCACCCGGCATCTATTCCGCACGTTTCATGGGAGAGGATACCTCTTATGATATCAAGAACAACTATATCATTGAGCAGGCGATGAAGGTGCCGTTTGAAAAGCGCACGGCGCGATTTGTCTGTGCCATTGCCTGTGTTCTTCCGGACGGCCGCGAGTGGGTCGTGCGCGGAACCGTGGAAGGCATGATCAATGATCACCAGGCGGGAGAAAACGGCTTCGGATATGACCCGCTCTTTCTTCTGCCGGAGCGCGGCGTGACAACAGCGCAACTGCCTCCGGCCGAGAAAAATGCCATCAGCCATCGGGGCAGGGCGCTTCGGGCGATGCGTGATTTGTTAATGCAGGAAGGAATCCTGTAAAAAGGAAAAACGGGGGTAAAGAAAATGAGAAGGAAACTGTTTTGTATCGTGCTTGCAATGCTTCTGTTACTGACGGCATGTGCGGAGGAAGCTGCGGTTAAGAAGGGGAAGACCAGAAAGGCTCCCGAAACGAAGAACGGACGTTTTGAGGAGATAACCCCGACACCGAACAGGGACACACCGACTCCGTCCCCAACGTCGGAACCGGAGCCCACGGTGATTCGCATGTGGTGCAACGTGGATGAGACCTATGCGGCGTATCTTGCGTATTGCCTGGCAATTGAAGAGATGAAGAAAAAGTATCCGGATATCCGTTTTGAATGGGAAGGCTTCAGTGATGCGGAGGAGTATAAAGTAAAGGTTAAGGCAGCTTTGGCAAATCCGGGAGGAAACGCGCTGCCTGACATTTTCCATACGAACGATCACCGCTTTCTGGCAGAACTCATTCGGGATGGCAGAGTGCTGTGCCTGGATGAATACTATGAAGATTATGCGGGTTTTCTCCCGAAGAGCAGATGTGAGGGAGTGGCTTACGAAGGAAAGCTTTACGGCATTCCGACCAACTATAATGTTGTTTTGATGTTCTCGAATATGGATATCCTCGCCAAGGCCGGATACGAGGAAGTGCCTTCCACATTGGCAGAGCTGGCAGCGTGTTGTGACAGGCTTCTCGCCTTGGGATACACTCCGTTCTCCATCGCTGCGGGACCGTATACGGAATGGTGTGTTTCGGAATATCTGGAGCCGGTTCTTCTGCAGTTCATGGGAGCAGATGCGCTGAAAGATCTTTTTGAAGGGCGCTCGACATGGAATAACCCGGATGTTGCAAAGGCAGTGGATCTTCTTGCGGAAATGATGCAGAAGAAATACTTTGCGCCGGAATGCCTCAATATGAGCAGCGACGAAGCAAAATCCTATTTCATGGAAGGTAAAAGTGCATTTTATCTGAGCGGCTCATGGAACTGCGCGGATTTCAGCCATATTCCGGATGGCGGAGATATCATTCAGGTCGGCACCTTCCCGATTATCAATCCGGAGAAGGGTTCTTCGAATGCCTTCATCGGCGGACCGACGGGCGGACTTGCCGTATACCGGAATTCACCGAATGCTGAAATAGCGGCGGAATATGCTTTTGAACTTACCCGGCTTATCAACGCCTACGGCTATCTGTATGGGTGCGGTTTCTCGGCCTTTAACGATTATTACGATGATGATGAAGTCAACTATCTGACCCGTAAGGTCGCACGGCTTCTCACCGACAGTGAGCTTGTGCTGTTTGGCGATACCGTTTTGGATGATTCGGATTTGTATCGTTATTACAGATCAATAGGCAAAATCCTGACCGGCGAAATTGACGGAGCCGGGTTCATCGAATACATGAAATCAAACACATGGTAAATGACACGGTTTCACGCCCCGAAAGCGCATCCTTTAAGGCAAAACAGATTCCCGAATTTGTTGTTGACTTTTGGTATTCCCTGTAATATAATGGGAAAGCGCTGACGGGGTGTGGCCCAGTTTGGCTAGGGTGCTTGATTTGGGATCAAGAGGTCGCAGGTTCGAATCCTGTCATCCCGAGTCATACATCGTCACAATCACATACCACATGCGGGTGTAGTTCAATGGTAGAACACTAGCCTTCCAAGCTAGACACGTGGGTTCGATTCCCATCACCCGCTTTTGTCATAAGGAGGGGACCCACACCGAAGGGGTGGGGAGGTTTCCTTATGAACATGACGCGCCCATCGCCGCAGGCGATTTTAAATGCGCGTTATTACCCGTTTATCATTAGGGGGGACCCGCTTGCGGGGGGATCCTAATGAACATGCACCGCCATATCGGCGAAGCCGATTATAAATGCGGTGCATCTCCCGTCTACTTGGAATTTCCAGGTACTAACTTCAGAGCCCCCGCGGCTCCGATTTATTATGTGCCAGTAGCTCAGCTGGATAGAGCAACGGCCTTCTAAGCCGTGTGTCGGGGGTTCGAATCCCTTCTGGCACAATTGTTGTGACTCACAACTTCATATGGTGGGTATAGCGCAGTTGGTTAGCGCGCCAGATTGTGGCTCTGGAGGCCCTGGGTTCGAGTCCCAGTATCCACCCTGATGCAAAGCCTTTTCTGTACATAGTAAAGGCTTTGTGTTATAATTGGGCTATCGCCAAGCGGTAAGGCACAGGGTTTTGATCCCTGCAGTCGCTGGTTCGAATCCAGCTAGCCCAGATATTACGATTCGGGCTGCTTTGCAGCCCGTTTTTCATTTCCGAAAGGATTTGCCGGTCGAGCCCGGCTTCGGAGGATTCATGGCAGCACCCGATCGCAGACAATATAAAGATTTTGCCGATACCATCCGGCGTGCGGATCTGGAGGTCGGACAGGTGGCAAGAGGCTACGGTCTGCTTGTATCCGACGTGCAGACCGAGTACCGCGCCCTTCGGGAAGCCATTGCCGTGGACCTCTTGAAAACCCACGATGTCGAGGAACTGAATACCGGGAAGGAAGGCATCCGTGTCAAGGCGCTTCGGGATGCCGGAATCCGTACCGTTGCGGATGTCTGCAAGGCGTCACAGCGTACGATTGAGTTCGCGCCCGGAATCGGTGCGGTCATGGCGGCAAAGGCGAAGAGAAATGCCGAAGCCATCCGCATTACGGTTGCAAGAACCGTCCGTGTGCAGTTGGATGCGGAAGATAAAAGAATTGAGCAGAGTAGACTGATTCTTGCTCTTGCAAGGCTGATGGCCGCAAGACCGTACACGCAGAGGGCTGCTGATTTATATTCGAAGAGCCACGGCGGAATCGTCACGAGGCTTGAGGTTTCTTCATGCATCGCCGGCACGCTTTCCTGGTTCTTTACAGGCTCCGAGAAGAAGCAGCAGGCTTTGCTTGCCTACGATGAGTTGCAGCAGTATGTATCCGAGACATATGCCGCGGAGACAACCGAAATCATCGACGGGTACCAGTATGCCGTTAACCTGGATCTTCCGGCGGCAAAGGCGGATTTCGCGGCGAATGCGGCAGCATTTTATGCCCTTTTGTTTGCTGTTGTCGAGGGCAACACCGAGGCACAGACCGATTACGGCGGAATCCCCGAGGAGCTTGTCAGCCGCGTCAGCGAGACAGAACTTCATACGGACGGCTTACAGGCCGATTTGCGGCGTTATCAGGTGTTCGGCACCAAATACATCCTTTACGGCAAAAGAGTCCTTCTCGGCGACGAGATGGGCCTCGGAAAGACCGTGGAGGCCATTGCCGCGATGACACATCTTCGCGCGGAAGGCAAGACACATTTTCTGGTGGTATGCCCGTTAAGCGTCTTGGTGAACTGGCAGCGAGAGGTCGCCAGATTCAGCAACATTCCCGTGGACGAAATTTACGGTTATGACCGGGCCGAAGAGCTTTCCTCATGGATTGAAAAAGGCGGCACCGCCATCACGACATACGAAACCTGCTCGAAGATTGACCTTCCGGACGGCTTTGCCGTTGACATGCTTGTCGTCGACGAAGCCCATTTCATTAAGAACGCGTCGACGATCCGAAGCCGCGCCGTCCGCCTTTTGATTGAGCGGTCCCAATCGGTGCTTTTCATGAGCGGAACGCCGCTTGAGAACCGTGTTGAGGAGATGCTTACACTGATCGGCTTCCTGCAGCCCGAGATTATGGAAAAGGCGAAGCATCTGACAGGACTCTCCGATGCGGAACGGTTCCGTAACGTCATAGCGCCCGTCTATCTTCGAAGAACGAGGGAGCAGGTGCTTACCGAGCTTCCCGACAAGGAAGAAGTCCAGGAATGGAACATGTTGGGCGAAGAAGAGACGGAAGCCTACCGAAAAGCGCTTTCGGGCGGCAATTTCATGGAAATCCGAAGAGTTTCCTGGAATGTTCCCGCAGTCCGCTCGGGAAAAGCGCTGCGTCTTAAGGAGATCGTGGAGGAAGCGGAGCAGGACGGCAGAAAGATTTTAGTTTTCTCCTATTTCCGAAATACGCTTAGGAATGTGGAAGCCCTTCTCGGAAACCGGTGCGCCGGCGTCATTGACGGAGCGTTGCCGATGAAGGCCAGACAGGAGATTTTGGACCGCTTCCGGGAGGATCCCGACAAGACCGTGCTGATTTGTCAGATCGTTGCCGGCGGTGTGGGATTGAATGTTCAGGAAGCAAATGTTATTATTATATGCGAGCCACAGTTAAAACCCTCGATGGAGGAGCAGGCAATCGGCCGGGCTTACCGGATGGGGCAGAGCCGGAAGGTCGTCGTGCACCGCCTTCTTTCGGCGAAAACCGTGGACGAACGGATTATGGATATTCTGTCGGGGAAAAGGGAAACCTTCCTGGCATTTGCCAATGAATCGGTGGTCGGAAACATCGACCGCGAGAGGGCAATTGGAGAAGCGGCAGTAGAGGAAATCATTGCGGCAGAGCGCGAGAGATACGGGATTGATAAGAATCCGGACGAAACGACGGAGGATGACGGATGAAAAGAAAGACAGCATTGCTGATGGTGTTGATTTTGACGGTGCTTACTGTCGGATGCGGAAAGACCGATAAGAAGAAGGAGCCCGTAACGTATTTGGTGCGCTTTGAAATGGACGGCGGCAGAAGAGTTTCGGGAAGCCTTCACCAGGAGATTGAAGAGGGTGAGGCAGCCGTAGCGCCGACGCTTGAAAAGGACGGATATGTCTTTGACGGCTGGGACGGACGCTTCGACGAGATCACTTCGGATACGATTGTCCGCGCCCGTTGGAAGAAGCTCATTACGGTGTCATTTGACATAAACGGCGGAGAGCTTGTAAACGGCTCGGAGAAAGCTTCTCTGACTGTCGGGCAGAAGCCCGTCGCACCGGAAGTGAAGAAAAAGGGCTACACGTTTCTCGGCTGGGAGCCGGTGCTTTCCGAAGTCGAAGAGGATACCGTCTTTAAGGCAAAGTGGGAGCGTACCGTGCTGACGCCGGACGGAATTTACGAGAAGCTTTCGGCAAGCATGGTGGAGATTCACACATTTGACAGAAACGGGCAGGGACTCGGGCTCGGGTCCGGCTTCTTCATCGATGACAAGGGCACCGTTCTGACCAATTTCCATGTCATGGAAGGGGCATGCTCGGCCGAAATCATCACCTACGATGACAAGCGTTTCCGTGTGTCCCAGATTGACGGTTTCAGCAAGGATATCGACCTTTGCGTAGTGAAGACCGATGCCGGGGAGACCGTGCCGGTAGAATTGTTTAACGGCGATGTGAAGACCGGTGAGAGCGTTTATACAATCGGAAGCTCCATCGGGCTTACGGGAACGTTCTCTGACGGAATCGTTTCGACGGCGTCGAGAGTCGACAATAACGTGGAATACATTCAGATTACGGCCCCGATTTCAAAGGGTAACAGCGGCGGTCCTTTGGTGAACCGATACGGCGAGGTAATCGGCGTCAACACATTCCAGTATACGGACGGGCAGAACCTGAACTTTGCCGTTTCCATTAAGGAGCTTGCGAAGATCGACCGCTCGATTGCGACGGAAATCAAAAAGTTCGGAGAGGCTACCGGCAAAGGAACGGAGACGCAGTATACAATCGTCGAGACCGGTGACGAAGGTGAGCTTGTTTACAAGTATGCCGCCTCCATCGAGTGGGAACCGAATAATACCCTGAACAAGGCCAATGAGCTTACGAACGGGGAATTGATGGCGGGGCATCTCGATCCCGAAACGGATGCGGGTGACATTTTCCGCGTGAAGATGACGCGTGCGGGTACATTGGATGTATATCTGATGGCGTATTGGGAGGATGACGATTATCTGATTACCGCCCGCCTTCTCGATAAAAACGGGAATGCCGTAAGCGAGACGGCAGTCGGGCGGAAACCGGAAGTGAGCATTTCCGATTTCAATCAGGAGGAAAAGTTCATGATGGCTTCCTTCAGAATCGCTCAGCCCGGAACCTATTATGTATATGTGAGCATTCCGACGGATTTTCCGTATCCGAACGGATGCTATTATCTGACCGGAGCAGAGTGGTATTGATTGCCGTGGGGACATGACTCCGAACTGAATTTGAGCCCTAAAAAATCAGATAAAGAGAGGTATTTTTATGAACTGGGAAGTATTGGCATTTGTCGTCTACTTTGTGCTGGTCATCGGAATCGGCGTGTACTTCTTCGTGAAGTCGAAGACCGGCGGCGAGAAGGATTATTTCCTCGGCGGCCGAAGCATGAGCGGTCCCGTTGCGGCACTTTCGGCCGGTGCATCGGACATGAGTGCATGGGTTTTGATGGGCCTGCCGGGCGCAATCTACGCATCCGGACTGAGTAAGAGCTGGATCAGCATCGGGCTCTTAATCGGAACGGTGCTGGCCTGGGTTTTCGTGGCTCCGAGACTCCGCACCTTCTCCATTGCGGCGAAGGACTCCATCACAATCCCGCAGTACTTAAACAACCGTTTCCTGAGCAAAAACGTTGCACTGCAGGTTGTATGCGCGTTCGTATTCATCATCGTTTACTGCATCTATTCCGCTTCCAGCATTTCCGCATGCGGCGACCTGTTCCAGACTGTATTCAAGCTGGATGACGGCGGACGCACGACGGCTATGGCAGCAGCTGCCATCATCATTGTTGCATATACGTTCCTTGGCGGCTTCAACGCCGTTTGTTGGACTGACTTCTTCCAGGGTCTGTTGATGCTTGCAGCCCTGATGATTGCCCCGATTGCCGCCGTAGCGGTTATGAAGGGTGCCGATTTCGTTGCTCCGGCAACCAATCTCGGCGAATATCACTATAACCTGCTGAGTTCCGGTAAGCTTGATGCCGCCGCCATCGTTACGATTCTGAGCGGTCTCGGCTGGGGTCTCGGATATTTCGGCATGCCGCACATTCTTGTCCGCTACATGTCCGTTAAGTCCGAAAAGGAGATGAAGCGTTCCCAGAAGATCGGTATCCTCTGGACGCTCCTGATTCTTGCCACGGCTACTGTTGTCGGCATTGTTGCAAGACAGTATCTCGGCGATGAGCTTGTAATCTCCGGCAAGACCAGCACCGTATTCATCCACGTTGTCCGCAGCGTATTCCCGGTTGTCATCGCAGGTGTGCTGCTTTCCGCAATTCTTGCAGCATCCATGAGTACTGCCGACTCGCAGCTGCTTGCCAGCAGCTCGGCTTTCTCAAGTGACATTTATAAGCCGGCAAGAAAGAATGCAAGCGACCGCGAAGTTATGTGGGCCGGCCGTATTGTAGTAGCCGTAATCTGTGTCGTCGCATTTTTCATCGCATGGCTCGGCAATAAGAGCATCATGGACCTCGTTGAGAATGCCTGGGGTGCTTTCGGCGCCGCCTTCGGTCCGGTCATTCTGCTTTCGCTTTACTGGAAGCGTCTGAACTATGCGGGCGCCATCAGCGGTATCATCGCAGGCTTTGTAACCGATATCGCCTATGTCATTGCAAGAGGTAATATGATTCTTACGAAGGAAGATGCCATCATCACCGGAAACCTCGGCGAACTGTACGAAATCATCCCCGGCTTCCTGGTAGGTCTGATTGTCTGTGTCATCGTGACAAAGCTGACGAAAGCCCCTGAGAAGGAAGTAGAAGAAGTATTTGATCAGGGGGTTGAGCTTCTTTCGAAAGAAGATTAATCCGAACCGTGAAGAAAGCAAAAACGCAGCCCCGAAAAGGGCTGCGTTTTTTATTGCCTGAAAGCGGCTTCCCCTGCGGATAACAGGATTTGAACCTGCATGCTTGCGCACCGGAACCTAAATCCGGCGTGTCTGCCAATTCCACCATATCCGCAATTGCACTCATACTACCACACAATTCGGGGAAAAGGCAAGTTTTTATTGAGTTTCTTGCTGATTTTTGGTATAATAATGCCTACTATGAAATCGGGACAGTATTGAAAAATGAAACTGAAATATGACTTCTTATTGCGTGATGTCGGAGACAGAGCGGTTGCCGTAGCTGTCGGAGAGGGCTCGGAAAGCTTTCAGGGCATCATCAGCATGAACCGAAGCAGCAAAGCAATCTTCGAAATGCTCAGGGAAGAAACCTCGGAAGAGGAGATTCTTCAAAAACTCATGAAACAGTACAACGGAACCGAAGCCTTCTTCCGGGAAGAAATCCGGAAGATGGTGATGAAGCTCAGAAACGGAGGCGTTCTGACAGAATAAGCGGTCCGCCCGGCGGACGATGGGAGGAGCTACATGGCGAAAAGAGTGAATTATTCCGATATCACGGATGATATCCGGAAACTGACCGATATCTGTCTTGAAAACAGCAATATCGATCCTGAATTGTATAACCGCTACGAGGTGAAGCGGGGACTTCGTGACCTGAACGGCAAGGGCGTTCTTGCCGGTCTTACGGAGATCTCCGAAATCCGTACGCTTAAAATAGAGGACGGCGTGGAGAAGCAATGCCCCGGCAAGCTTTTCTATCGCGGCATCAATGTGGAGGACATCGTGAAAGGCTGTGTTTCCGAGAACCGTTTCGGATTCGAGGAAACCGTATACCTTTTGCTGTTCGGTAAGCTTCCGAACAAAGAACAGCTTGCCGATTTCACAAAGCTTTTGGGATATTACCGGACACTGCCGAGCAGCTTTGTCCGCGATGTAATACTGAAGAAGCCGAGTTCGAATATGATGAACGGTCTTTCCAGAAGCGTTCTGACGCTGTATTCCTATGACACGAATCCGGAAGACACTTCTCTTGAGAACGTAATGCGTCAGTGCATTCAGCTGATTTCCATCTTTCCGATGCTTACGGTATACAGCTATCATGCGCACCGCTATTATTATCAGGACGAGGCGCTGATCATTCACCGGCCGAGGACCGACCTGTCGGCGGCGGAGAATATCCTGCATCTGCTTCGTGCAGACAGTCAGTATACCGAGCTTGAGGCCCGCGTTTTGGACATCGCCCTGATTCTTCATGCGGAGCACGGTGGCGGCAATAACTCCACATTTACCACACACGTTGTGACATCCTCCGGAACGGATACCTATGCGGCCATGACGGCGGCGCTCGGTTCTTTGAAGGGGCCGAAGCACGGCGGCGCGAATATGAAGGTTGTCGAAATGTTCGCCGACATGAAGGAAAAGGTTTCCGATTGGACCGACGAGGAGGAAGTTGCAACCTACTTACGGGCTCTGCTTCATAAAGAGGCCTTTGACAAAGCAGGACTTATTTACGGCATGGGACATGCGATTTATTCGGTTTCCGATCCGCGTGCCGTGATGTTCCGCGGCTTTGTCGAAAGGCTTTCCGAGGAAAAGGGCATGCATAAGGAATTTGCCCTCTATCAGCTTGTTGAGGAGCTTGCGCCGAAGGTGATTGCAGCGGAGCGTAAGATGTATAAAGGCGTCAGCGCAAATGTCGATTTCTACAGCGGATTTGCTTATCAGATGCTCGGTCTTCCCGAGGAACTGTATACGCCGATTTTCGCGGTAGCGCGTGTCGCGGGCTGGAGCGCCCACCGACTTGAGGAGTTGATCAACGCCGGAAAGATCATCCGCCCGGCTTATAAGAGCGTCTGTGACGAGCGCGAATACGTTCCGATTGCGGAACGGTAATACCGTTGCGGGATAGCGCAACGAGTTTCAGGGGGGAAAATATGAATAACCGTAAAACACTTGTCATCATTGCCTTGGCCGTACTGCTGTGCGGCCTTTTGGCGTTTCGCGGAACAAAGGCGGAAGACGACGGAAAGATCAAGGTTACCGTTGAGGGCGGATATGCAGCTCTTTTGGATGGTACGGTCGTGACGGAGGTTGCGCCCGGAGAATATGTAAATTTCCTGTGGGCTTTGCCTCGTGATGAGCAAATAGCGAAAATAGTTTGCACGAAGAAAATGAAGGACGGAACGGTAGAAGTCGATGACTATGCCAGCGCAAGCTATTTCGAAACCACGGCTACCGGCGAAATCGTATACATGAATCAGCGCCGGTTCAGTGAGGATGTAAAGGAATGCGTCGTTACTGTCACAACAGAAAAGATAAAGCCGATAGAGTTTGATCTTCCGGACGGGATATGGACGGGATATGATGTCGGCAGCAGATTACATCATCTTTTCGCAAAGTTTTCCGAAAAAGCATCGGATGACTACTGGGACATTATAGATTTGGACGGAGACGGCTCTTTCGATATTAAGTACAGCTGGGGAAGTTCGGAAATAGGCTATACCGCATTCATCGCTCACCTGGGAGAAAGCAATCTCCAAGGGGATTATGTATGGCGCAAGTCCTATGAGGAAGAAGATTACTATTATTATGCGTATGCACCGGACGCCACGGTAATATTTCATTTTGATTCCGAGCCGCCGCAAAAGGAGTACTCGATATCCGTTGTGGGCGGCGGGGGTTATGCTGTAGACAGAGACGGAAACCCCGTGAATAAACTGGCGACCGGAGATCCCATCAGGCTGGTATTTCCCGTTCTTGAGGGAAAGTATGTTGCGGGATGGAGTTTAAATGCTTCCGAGGGCGCGGATGCATACGGACATAGCATAATGCCGCGGAAGGATGTTATATGCACGGCAGATATCAGAGAGCAAGAACCTTATATCATTGATCTTACAAAAGGGTATTTCAAGAAGGTACTGTCTACGGATGAAGATACATCTTCAATTCTTGATGCGTTGAGAGAATTAATGCAGATAGAACAGTATTTTGTTTCCGGTTCATATGATCTGGACGGAGACGGGAGCAAGGATATTTCTATTGCAGCACTATATGACACTTGTGACGACTTTCTTGAGATTCTCTATATCGTCCCGTTAAGTTCCTCAAACCTTCGGGGTGATTACGTCCTGACGGGTCTTAATCACAGTCCTCATTGGCCGGTCACATTCCGATTCGGAGAAAAAGTACCTGACCAAGAGTATTCTCTGACCGTGAACGGCGGCCATGCGGAGAATGAGAAGCATGAAACGGTTCAAAAGGCCGCACCGGGTACTATGTTACAGATAGTTCCGGATAACCCTGATAATCAGGAGTACTATTATCCCAAGGCTGTTGATTCGGACGGGTATTACGGGGAGAGAGCATGTGTTTTCTATGAGCTGTGGAATTACATATACGAATCTGAATTTAAGACGAATTTCATCATGCCGGCCTGTGATATCACTTTTTCGTTTGAGACGGAAGAGAAGGATCCTACGATTACTCCTACGCCGAATGAGGTAACGCCGAACCCTACTCCCGGCGAGATATCACCCACCCCCACGGAGCAGGCTGAGACGCCGACACCTACGGAAGGGCAGGGCGTTACGAAGGAGGCAACGCCGACAATTGCTCCGACCGGGACAGAACCTGTAAAAGACGAAACAAAACAGGTGAAGGGGGAGGACAAAGAACAAAAAGGCGGCTTTAATCCGCTGTATGTGATAATTCCGATTACCGTTATCATTTTGGGAGCTGCGATAGCGGCGTATGTGATGATGAACAGAAAACAGCCGGCGAAACCGGCACAAAAAGAAACTATAGATGAAGGAGAAGATGATTATGAATGAGAACAAAAAAAGCAGTGTAGTAAAAGCCGTATTGATCGGACTTGGGGCAGTTGTGGCATTTGTCATTGCCAACATCGGAGCGATGTTTGTGCTGCTCCGCAAAAATGTTAAGAAGATGAAGGGGAACGAAAGCCAGAACAACGCCGTGCACTCCATCGGTCTCGGCAAAGGGGCGGTTGCGCTTTCGCCCGACACGAATAACGCTTACCTGTCCTGCCTGAACGGACGCCTTGATATCACATTTACCGAAGCTCCGACTCATGACGTAAACATGGACCTGACCTGCATCTGCGGAAAGGTAAATGTCACGGTTCCCGCGTCCATGCGTGTTGTCAGCGATTTGAAGCCCTGCAGCGGCAAAGTGGACGTTGCGTGTGAGACTCCCGATGACGAGAACGCGCCGGCGCTTCGCCTGACCGGAAAGACCTGCCTCGGAAAGGTAGTCGTTCGCAAGTAAGGGCTTAAGAGAAGAATAAGAGGGAGAATTATGAGAAAGAAGAATCATTACCGCCCGGGAAACAGCATAAAGCGGATTTCGATTGCAGTATTGACGTTGCTGTGCTTCCTTGTCGTAATGCGCCCGGAGGCTTTCGCCGGAGGCAGCAAAGATGATTCCGATACGTACATGGTACGAATATGGTCAAGAGGAAGCATTCAAGACAGTGACGGTAAGACCATAAGCGATACCCCGGAAGATTCCCTGCTTCTTCGGATGGAATCCGGGGAAACATATGAAGTGGGATTCTCCACATATGACTTAACCGCAAAACCGGGCACCGTCTTTTATGTTTCGGCGCGTAATTTGAAACGATATACTTTTTATGAAGCTTATACTTTGGATAAGCCGGGTAGCTCGAATTGGCAATATCTTTCAAAAGAGGAGATTCAGGCGATTAACAATGGAGAGGAGCTGCGGTATACGATGCCGGACGGTCCGTTTCTGCTTTGCTTTGTTGTAAAGATTGATGAAACCGTTCCGCTGCTTTCCACACCGACGCCGACTCCGGCGCCCACGCTGACTCCCACCACTACCATAACTCCGACACCCGCGGAGGACGCTTGGGACATTACGGTTATAGGCGGACATGCCGAAGATGAGAACAGAAATGTCATCACCTCCGCGAGACCGGGAACGAAGGTTACCGTGATTCATGACGGCAGGGAAGGACAATATTTTACCTCCTGGATAGCGAACGATTCACCGCTTCCGGAGAATACGCCGGTATTCAAATTTGTCATGCCGAAGCATGCGGTTGAATATCATGCGGTGACCACCCAAAAACAGAAACCGGGTGTGTTGGATTTGTATATTTCTCCTTTGACTGTCAGGGAGAACCGTGAGCTTTTCCTCAATGCACTTCTTTCCTTCGATCATTACAGTTATCCCTATTTTGACCTGGACAGGGACGGGAATTTCGATTTGCGTATTCAGGAGGAAGAAGACCGGATATTGATTTATAAAGAGAAAGGGTACAGCCTCGGAACATCTTATGTATGGAACGGGTCGTACGCATTCCTGGGACCGATTACCGTCACAACGACAGAAGAACAACCGGATCTTATACCGACACTGACCGCGGGAGCTTCCATCGAGGATATCCCGTCACCGTATGTACCGACGGAGTTTCCTTACGGTTCGGATAAGGCTTCCAAGACCGATTCCGGGGACGACGGTACATTTGATTACAGAATTCCGATTATCGTTCTCGCCGTCCTCGGTGTACTCGGGCTTGTCATACTGGTCGGCGTGAAAATAAAGAAAACTCCGCCCGCCGATTCCGGCAACAATGATATGGACGACTGGAGAAAGGAAAGAGTAATCTTAAATGCCGGAAGCGGTTCCGAGATTATTCTTACGGAGAGTCAGGAGTCTTCAAACGAAAACGAGGCGGATGACAGTAAGGACGGGGATTCCGAATAAACAGCAGTCGATAGCGAGGCTGAGAGGAGATCTTGATGAAGAATAGTATGACATGGCGCCTGTTGATTGCGCTGATTCTGATTTGCATTCCTGTCGCATTACGTAGCAGTGCAATGGCAAATGAGGACAAAGAATATCCGATAACCGTCGACGGCGGTCATGCCGAGGATTTGAACGGCAATGTCATTACCGCTGCCAAACCCGGCACTTCTTTTCAGGTCGTTCCCGATGACGGAAACGGCAGGTATTGGACAAAGTGGGAGTCAGAGGAGCAGATTAAAGAGAACACTTATATCTTTTGGCATATCATGCCCAATCATGAAGTGCGATTCACGGCACAGACGGTAAGCAAGCGAAAGGATATTGTTATTGATTTGACTGTGCCGCAAGCGTCATTCACCGGCGAGGACGCTGCGCTTTTGAAGAATGCCCTGATTGCATATGCAGGTACAACAGCAGCTTTCGGTACTTATGATTTCGACGGAGACGGCACTTCGGATGTGAGCATTGAAAACCGGGAGGCTGGAACCGTGTGGGTTACAAGGGAGTCGAGTGTACGGGCAAGTTATGACGAAGGTATTGCACTGAAGTACAGCCTCGGAACGGCCTATACAATCCATATTCCGCATGGAGAGGCCGGAACGATTCGGTTAGTTGTAAATAATGCAAAAAGCGAATATCCGGTTTTGGATCGTACTTCGAAGCCTTATTCCATTACGGTGGACAATGAAAGAAGCAGTAGGACTGATGAAGCAATTCCCGGTGAGTTTGTGACGGTAACTTCTTTGCCTATGTACCCACAGCATTATTTAAAAGAAATCCTGGTCACGGGAATTCCGAACCTTGCCCCTTCTGTCAGTTATACCGGCAATTCCCGCAAAGACGAAATCAGTTTTCTGATGCCGCCGCGAAATGTCACGATCACATTTATCACAGCGGTACAGGAACCTCTTTACGTTTACTTCGACGAGAAGTTTCAATGGAAACCGGATGATCTCGGGGAAATAGAAGAGGCAATAAAACAGGCCTCGGGATGTTTGAGCAGTGTCAGAGGGGGAATATACGGATTTGACTTTGATGACGATTTCGTTGTGGACATTGAAATAAACCGGGGAACCGGAGCGGTCATCGCGCACAGGACTCCTTATACCGAAGAGACCAGAAGAAGGTATTTTGAGAAAACGGTGTCAAGTGGAAGAACAATGTATTGGCCGGTAACGATTGTATTCCCGGATTATGAAATCATTCCGGTAACACAGGTACCGACTGAGGAGGCGTCAACAGTAACACCGTCACAGAGTGAGACGCTGACGGCGACGCCTTTTGAGGAAGCCGTTCCGACGCCGACGCCTTATGTGAATGAGAATAAGAGCAAAGAGAATTCGAATCATTCCGTACTCAAGGGAGTGCTGATTGCCTGCGGCGTGCTTTTGTTCTGCGCGCTGTTTGTCTGGCTTATCGTGCGGATTAAAAAGGGCGGGTCCCGGAACCAGGCCGGTTCATACGACAATTGGAATGAAGACCGTGTCACGATCGATTCGAGCAGCGGCACGATGAGGCAAAAGAAGATAAACCCGGATGCCTTGGACATTGAACCGGAGGATGATTGAAAGAAAAGCCGGAATATCGTAAATGCCATTGCATTTGCCATAAAGAATCATGATATCAATAGTATCTCAGAGAGGTTTTTCATGAAAACAGTAATTCGTCTTTGGGGAGTTGCGGCAGTTTTTATCTTCTGTGTTGCAGCGTTTCGCGGCAACGTGCGCGCGGGCGGTAACGGAAGCAAGGAATACACGATTACCGTATTCGGCGGGCATGCGACAAATGCGTACGGCGAGACCATTACAAAGGCAACGCCGGGCATGGAAATCACCGTCTATCACGACGCGGCGCCGGGGAAGTATTGGAAGAGCTGGACTGCGGATGTGCAGCTTAAGGAAAATACGGTCATCTGTCAATTCACCATGCCGGCGAAGGATGTTACCATTACGGCGGAAACGGTTTCAAGTCAGAGAAACTATACCTTTGATTTTACGAAGGAGACGGTAAAACTCCCGGACGAGGAGAGGCTGCTGATCCTGAACGCGTTCATGGCCCTGAAGAAGACGATGTATCTCGATGACATTGATCTGGACGGGGACGGTCATCTTGACATTATGTACCAAAAGTACTCAATCGGCAAGTCGTTTTCGAGACAGGGGTTGAATTACTACAGCCTGGGGACATCCTATTCCGTCAACATACCGGACGGTGAAATCGGTGCTTTAAAGATTGTTGTCGACAATGAGAAGGCAATAATGCCGGTTCATGTGGCAAATGCCAAAACATACAAGATTACCGTTGAGGGCGGCAGCTCCTATGTATCGGAAACGATAAACGGCGAGAAGACGAAATCCTCGGAATCCGTTCCGGGAGATGTTGTATATGTGAAGTGCAATATTCCGCCGGAGGGGATGTACGTAAAGGAAGCAATTGTCAACGGTGTTATCGGCTATGAACCGTCCGAATACTCGTGGGATAACGGCTCGTTCTATTTTTATATGCCTCCGAGAGATGTAACCGTATCCTTTGTCTTAGCTGAGCAGGAACCGCTTACCATTGATATGAGCCACGAGTGGTTTGAGGGCGGCAGAAACCGCGAATATGAAGAGGCTCTGAGGCGGGCTTCCGGGTGCGGTACTTCGACTTACGGAACGGGAACCGGTCTAGATTTTGACAAAGACTTTGAGATGGACATTCTCTATAAAAACGAGACATTGGTTTCCGCACGGACACCTTATACTTTGAAGAATCAAAAAAAGGTATTCTCAAGGGTTGAGGGCTCCCCGCACAGATCGAAGTACTGGCCGGTAACGGTGATATTCCCGGATTATGAAAACATTCCGGTTACGCCAACCCCGACCCCGACGAACAAGCCGACAAAGGCTCCGACGGCCACACCGACCGTAGCGCCGACCGAGGAGCAGATTCCGACGCCGACGCCTGTGGTTCAGAGTGATAAGAATGACGAAAAGAACGGATTATCCGCACGCGGATATGCGCTGATGTTCTGTGCCATACTGTTCTTTATCGCGACAGCGATCGTACTGTTCCTTCTGCTTAAGAAGGAAGCTCCTCAGCCGCCGAAGAACCCTTATAACGAATGGAATGAGGACCGTATGACCATCCTTCCCGAAAGCGGCACTGTTGTTACCGGAAATCAGCCGGAACAGAATAAGCCGCCTGTTTCCGATGTCAAACCGGAGGATGACGGTGACAATGATAATCCGGGCAGTATCGTATAAGCCATTGTATTTGTCAAAGGAAAGAAATAATATATAATTATCTATCGCGTAAAAGGAGGATTTCCCTTGATTAAAAAGAATCTGAGCATCAACACCGCCAAGAAAGGCGCGACCATCAAAAAGGAGATTTACGGACATTTTTCAGAGCATTTGGGACGCTGCATCTACGGCGGAATCTATGTCGGAGAGGATTCCGATATCCCGAATACGAGAGGACTTCGTAACGACGTTTTGCAGGCGTTGAAGGATTTGGCGATTCCGGTGCTTCGCTGGCCGGGCGGCTGCTTCGCGGACGAGTATCACTGGAGAAACGGCATCGGCCCGAAGAATGAGCGTGTCACGATGATCAATACGAACTGGGGCGGTGTAACCGAGGACAACAGCTTCGGAACGCACGAGTTCATGGATCTGTGCGATCTGATCGGATGTGAGCCGTACATCAGCGGTAACGTAGGAAGCGGCACCGTGCGTGAGATGTCGGAGTGGATTGAGTATATCACGAGCGGCAATATCTCCCCGATGACCGATCTTCGTAAGGAGAACGGACGTGAGGAGCCCTGGCATCTGAAGTACCTCGGCATCGGTAACGAAAACTGGGGCTGCGGCGGCTTTATGACGCCCGAATACTATGCAAACCAGTACCGTCAGTTCCAGCAGTTCTGCAAGGACTACGGCGACAATAAACTGTTTAAGATTGCCTGTGGTCCGAACGGTGACGATACCGCCTGGACCGAGAAGCTGATGAGCATGATCAATCCGATGATTGCCGGCGCTATCAGCCTGCATTTCTATACGATTCCGACAGGAAACTGGAACGATAAGGGCAATGCGACCGGTTTCAGCGAGGAACTGTATCACAGAACAATTCGTGAGACGCGCAGAATCTCGCCGATCATCGAAAGCCATCTTGCCGTCATGGACCGTTACGATCCCGAGCACAGAATCGGTCTTTGTGTGGACGAGTGGGGTTGCTGGTACAATGTTGAGGAAGGCACCAATCCGGGCTTCTTATATCAGCAGAACACAATGCGTGACGCCATCGTGGCTTCCGTGAACCTGAACATCTTCAATAACCGCGCAGACCGTATCGTCATGGCCAACATCGCGCAGGTTGTTAACGTGCTTCAGTCCGTCATTCTGACCGAAGGACCGAAGATGCTTAAGACACCGACCTACCATGTATTCAGTATGTACAAGGATCATCAGGGTTCTACGCTTGTAGAATCATTGATGTCCGATTCCACCTTCGACCATGAAGGCATTTCTTATCCGGACCTTTCCGTTTCTTCTTCCGTGAAGGAGGACGGCACGCTGTTCGTGACGCTTTCGAATGCAAACCTGAAGGAGTCTTATCAGATTAACACGCTGATCGATGCTGCCTACAAAAAGGCAGAGGCAAGAATCCTCACCGGCGGCATGGACGACCACAATACCTTCGAAAATCCCGATGCGGTTGCGGATGTTGCCTATAACGGCGTTACGCTGCAGGGTGACAGTGCCGAAATCACGCTTCCTCCGTGCAGCGTCGTAACGGTTACGTTTAAGAAATAATCCGGGGCTTTCGATGATGGACAGTATCACCTCCCCGAATTCCGCCGTTATGAAGATTCCCTGCAGAAGATGTCTCATGGAAGGCGTCCGAAAAGAGGATATTCTGCAAAAAATCGGTGAATACCTGGATGCCCTGCCGGCAGAAGAAAGAACTCCGGCAGAGCTGTATCAGGCCCGCCTTTTGATTTGCGAAACGTGTAAAAGAATGGAGAACGGCCTTTGTAAGGAGTGCGGCTGTTTCGTTCTCTACCGGGCAGGGAAAAAATCCTCAGATTGTCCAATCGGATGCTGGAATCCGGCCGAAAATGACAAATAATACGTAAATTCAGCCACGAAATAAAAACATCAAACCCGCTCGGGAATGCTATTGTTTTTTGTAAAAGGATATGATACTATTGCAGAAATTACGTTTTGAAGCGAGGAAGATCACATGGCGAAAGTTTATGTTTTTTTGGCTAACGGCGTAGAGGAAATCGAGGCACTCGCGGTTGTCGATATTCTTCGAAGAGGCGGCCTTGATGTCGTAACGGTTTCCGTAACCGGAAAGAAGGAGATTCAGGGTTCCCACGGCATAGCATTTTCCGCGGATGCCCTTTTTGATGAGGACGGCTTTGAGGACGGTGACATGGTAGTTTTGCCGGGCGGCGGCAGAGGAACCAACGCTTTGATGGCGCACGAGGGGCTTCGGAACCTTCTGATGGCTTATCGGGATGAAGATAAGTATATCACGGCCATCTGCGCGGCACCGAGCGTGCTTGGAATGAACGGCCTTTTAAAGGGACGGAAAGCGACCTGTTACCCGGGCTTCGAGGACAAGCTTCTCGGGGCGAAGGTAAGCACCGATCCGGTTGTTCAGGACGGCAACATCATCACCGGAAAAGGCATGGGCGTTGCGATTCCGTTCGCACTGAAGCTTCTGTCCGCATTTTCCCCGGAGGAAGCCGAGAAGGTTGGAAAAGCAATTCAGTTTACAGCCTGAGTTATTGTAATAATATTTGTCAGAAAAGCAAAATCCCGCGTAAATCGGAGGCATTTGCCCCGGCTACGCGGGATTTTTCCGTTACCGGGGCGAAAACTGTTGGATTTTCCGTTCCGAATGGTGTATGATAAAGGATAAGATACCGGTTTTCCCCCATAGGGGGAAATGTGACGGTAAACCCGAATGCAGACTCTCGACTGTGGCGCGGGAGGCAATCGGAGAAGGGAACAAAAATGGCGAATACGGACAATGGGGAAAAAAGAATACAGCAGCTGGAACAGGAGCTGGAAATCGAACGGCAGAAATACCGCATCATTTCCGGCATGGTGAAATGCGGACTCTGGGAGTACACCGTTTCCACCGGAATTCTGGTACAGTGCAGACTCGGAGAAGGAATGGGAGAGAAAGACCGTCTCCGCATTTCCAATTTCCGGGAGAGCATGCTGAACGCCGGTCTGATTTATGCGGAGGATCTTCCGGTTTTCGAAAGCCTTTGCAAGAGCCTGCAGAACGGTGACGAGGCATTTTCCTATGACATCCGTTCCTATGTCGACGCCGGAAAGACGGTTTGGCTCCGGTATGAGGGATATACGGTATTCAACAGCAAGGGCATCGCGGCCAAGGTCATGGGACGTACCCTTAACGTGGACGAAGAGAAGAAGAGCGAGATGGTTACGGTCAAGGAAGCCGACCGGGACAGCGTCACGGGTCTTCTGACCGAGAATGCGATCCGCGAAAAGCTCGAGGACTGGGTGAAGTCCAGTTCGGAAACGGACCGCTTCGCATTCTTCCTGATGGAGGTTGACGAATTCAGCACGATCACGGATACGTACGGCCACGCTTACGGTGAATATGTGCTTGAGAAGCTGGCGGGCGGCCTCGGCTCCGTATTTCTCGATACGGACGGGCTTGCGCATATCAACGACGATGAGTTCGTCATGCTGAAAAAGCAGATTCGCACGGCTGCCGAGGTTTACACGATTGCCAGAACCGTCGGTAAGACCGCAGAGCGGATTGAACTGAAGAAGGGCGGCACGCTTTCCGTCAGCATGGGCGTCGCCATTTTCCCGAACGACGGCCGGGATTATACGACTTTACATAAACGCGCCGAGGCGGCTTTGGAGGCCACCCGCCGCAACCCGGACAGCAACTGTACGATTTACGACGAATCGCTTGAGGTGCACAAGATGTACCGTCCGGCGAAGGAGCAGCCGAAGCCGGAAACCGATAAGACCGAGGCCCGCAAGATTGTTGAGCATGAGCAGCAGGCCCAGTACGGTCCTGTAGAGCGGAACATCGTGAACCGCGTATTCGACATGCTTGCAGAAGGCGGCACCGGCGAAGAGGACCTTGTGGAGATCTTCGGAGAGATTGGCAAATACTACGGTTACCGTCGCATTTATGCCGTCATCATCGATCCGCAGGAGCAGCAATTGTGGCTACGTTACAACTGGGATGCGGAAGGCGCCGGCAAGGATAAGGCTTTTGAAGAAGTCCTTCGCGGCGCTAGAAGAGAACTGACGGACCGTTTCACGAACGAGCCCGCATTCATCTGCACGAATTCCGCGCAGCTCGGCATTAAGCTTCCGGAGGAACTTGTCGAGAAGTATCCGGACTGCTCGCTGTTCCAGTATGCGGTAGTGGATCGGGCAGATACGTTCGCTTACCTCACATTTGTCAAAGAGGTGAACGGAAACTGGACCAAGGAAGAACAGGACATTCTGATTCATATCGGCAGGCTGCTCGGCATCTTCATCGACCGTGCGAGGAGCCGCGAACTGCTGGACCGTGAGGTTCGCTACGGCAGAGCCATCATCGAGAACCAGCAGATTACCAATTACGCCATCCGCCCGGATACGTTCGAGCTTGTATATGTCGGCGACTATACCGGACGTCAGTATCCGGAAGCCCATTCCGGCGAGCACTGCTTTGAGGCCATCATGGGACGGAGCGAGCCGTGCCCGAACTGCCCGGTTGCCGGTCTTACGAAGAAGACGAGAGTATTCACGACCGAGTCTTATTACGAGAAGCAGAAACGTTGGATTTCCACGACAGCTTCGGTTGTCGGGGAAGAGGAAGGCGAGGAAGGCCATGTGCTTCTGTGCTGGTCTGACGTGACCGATTTCGTGGAGCGCGTGAGAAACCGAGACGCGCTGACCGGACGCCTTACGATTGAGAAGTTCGAGGAAGAGGCCAACCGTTTCGTTTCCGAGCATACCAAGGCAAGCGAGTGCTTCGTTTCCTTTACGTTCCCGCAGTTCGGCGATCTGAACGATGTATGGGGCTATTCGGTATGTAATGAGATTCTGAAGGTATTCACCGGAACGCTGAATTCCTTCCTGAAAGCCGACGAACTGTTCGCCCGCGTGAACGGAGCCGATTTCATGCTGATGCTTTCCTACGATGACAGGGAGCGCACGGAAGCCAGAATTTCGATGATGATGGAGTCCGCGCATACCGCGGTCATCCGCCTCTATCCGGACATGCAGTTACATGTATGGTGCGGTATCTACCGCTTCGCCAACCGTGAGGACAGCGTGCCGGAGGCCATGGACCGCGCGAAGATTGCAAGGCGCAGCATCGGAAGCATGCAGGATGCACCGACCGTGGCGGTCGTTTCCTTTACCGAAGACCTGAAGACCGTGAACAGCTTCCGCGATTTCGTGGAGCACTCCATGCGCGATGCGATGAGCAACCGCGAGTTTAAGGTATTCTTCCAGCCGAAGCGTAACAGCGAAGGCGAGATTGCCGGCGCGGACGCCCTGGTTCGGTGGATCACCGCGGAAGGACAGGTCATCGAGCCCTGTTCATTCCAGCCGATCTTCGAGGAGAACGGCTTCGTTACCGAGCTTGACTATTACGTGCATAAGGAAACCTGCAGGCTGCTTCGCGAGTGGCTTGACGGAGGCACGGAACCGCCGATGATTTCGCTTCATCTGTCATGGCAGTACCTGTTCAGCTCCGATTTCATGAGCCGGACGAAGTTCCTTTCGGAGCGCTACAGCATTCCGGCAGGATCCGTGGAAATCGTCATTCCGGACGGCGAGCTGAACGCCGAGAATCTGAACACCGCGATGACGATTCTGCAGGGGCTTCAGCACATCGGATACTATGTGGACATCGATTCCTATCTGGCCAAATGCGCGATGAACGCGCTGCCGAAAGACCTGCCCGCCGGAATCGTTCGGCAGAACCCCACTTACGCGATGATTCTTCAGGCAATGGAGCAGAGAAAACTGAACGCTCCGATGCCTCCGGAGGATTTCGAATCCCTTCTTTCCGACAGGAAAAACGCCGGTTCCCGCAAAGAAAAATAAGGCTGGATTTTATACGGGGCTTGTGCTATAATAATTACTCGTGAGTTTGAACAAGGAGGATTACCGTAATGGGTTATCAAGTTGAAGATTTGGGCAAGAACATGGTAAAGCTGACGATTACCTGCGCTGCTGCCGATTTTGAGGAAGCCTGCAAGAAGGCATTTCAGAAGAATAAGGACAAACTGAACATTCAGGGTTTCCGGAAAGGTAAGGCACCTTATGCCATCGTTACCAAGATGTACGGAAAGTCGATGTTTTATGAGGATGCTGCCAATATCCTGATTCCGGAGGCTTATGACGAGGCTGCAAAGAACTGCGGCATCGAGATCGTATCCCGTCCCGAGATTGACGTTACCGAGATCGGCGAGGGCAAGGATTTCGTATTTACCGCTACCGTAGCTAAGAAGCCGGAAGTTACGCTCGGCGAGTACAAGGGTGTAACGGTTGACAAGATTGAGATTTCCGTTTCCGATGAGGAAATTGAGGAAGAGCTTAAGAAGACGCAGGAGCAGAACGCCCGCGAGATTAACATCGAGGATCGCCCCGTACAGGACGGCGACACCGCTGTAATCGATTACGAAGGATTCTGCGACGGTGTGGCATTTGCCGGCGGCAAGGGCGAGAATCATCCGCTTGTCATCGGTTCCCACAGCTTCATCGACGGCTTCGAGGATCAGCTGATCGGTAAGAGCATCGGCGAAGAGTGCGACGTAAACGTTACCTTCCCCGAGCAGTATCATGCCGAGGAGCTTGCCGGAAAGCCCGCTGTATTCAAGTGTAAGGTAAATGCCATCAAGGCAAAGGAACTTCCGGAGCTTGATGACGAGTTTGCAAGCGAGGTTTCCGAGTTTGATACCCTTGCGGAGTACAAAGAAGACATTAAGAAGAACCTGACCGAGAAGAAGGAGAAGGAAGCCAAGACCAAGAAGGAAGACCAGGCTGTCGAGAAGGCCGTTGCCAATGCGACGATGGAGGTTCCGGAGGCCATGATTCAGTCCACGCAGGAGCAGATGGCGGAGGATTTCGCTTACCGTCTGCAATCCCAGGGGCTGAAGCTTGAGCAGTACTTCCAGTTCACCGGTCTTAACCAGAAGACATTCCTTGAGCAGATGAAGCCTCAGGCTGAGAAGAGAATCAATACCCGTCTCGTTCTCGAAGCCATCGTAAAGGCCGAGAACATCACGGTTTCCGATGAGGAGATTGAGGAAGAACTCAAGAAGATGTCCGAACAGTATCATATGGAGATTGATAAGATTAAGGAGTACATGGGCGAGGAGAACCTCAAGAACATGACTCTCGATCTTGCCTGCGGAAAGGCCGTTACCCTTGTAGCGGACAGTGCCGTTGAGGCGTAATCAGTCGCTTAATCCACGAAGGAGAAAGAGATGAGTTTAGTTCCCTACGTCATTGAACAGACGAGCCGCGGTGAGCGGTCCTATGACATTTACTCGAGACTTCTGAAGGATCGTATCATTTTCCTCGGCGAGGAAGTGAACGAAGTAACGGCGAGCCTTGTGGTTGCGCAGCTGCTTTTCCTGGAGTCCGAGGATCCGACGAAGGATATCTGCCTTTACATCAACAGCCCCGGCGGTTCCGTTACCGCGGGCATGGCGATTTACGACACGATGCGTTACATCAAATGCGATGTTTCGACGATTTGTGTCGGAATGGCTGCCAGCATGGGCGCATTCCTTCTGGCCGGCGGAACGAAGGGCAAGAGACTGGCTCTTCCGAATTCCGAAATCATGATTCATCAGCCTCTCGGCGGAGCGCAGGGACAGGCTACCGAGATTGAAATCGCGGCAAAGCACATCCTGCAGACGAAAGAGAAGCTGAACCGCATGCTTGCGGAGAACTGCGGAAAGGATTACGATATTGTTGCTGCCGATACCGACAGAGACAATTGGATGACCGCAGAGGAAGCCGTTGCATACGGTCTGATTGACAGAGTTATCACGAGCCGATAGGCATCGATAAGGAGATTTCGAATGGCGAAAAAGGACACGACAGGCTGCTGTTCCTTCTGCGGCAAATCTCAGGACGAAGTCCGCAAGCTGATTGTGGGTCCGAACAATGTGCGCATCTGTGATGAGTGCATCGAGATTTGCGAGGATATCCTCAGAGAGGATACCTACCCGGAGAAGGACGATGGCAGCGCGTTTACCGAAGACAGCATCAATCTTGTGAAGCCTGTTGAAATGAAGGCTTTTCTGGATGAATATGTCATCGGTCAGGACGAGGCCAAGAAGACCCTTTCGGTCGCTGTTTACAACCACTATAAAAGAGTGCTGGCGAAGAAAAACCTTGATGTGGAGCTTCAGAAGAGCAATATCCTTCTGATCGGTCCCACAGGTTCCGGAAAGACTTATCTTGCACAGACGCTTGCTAAGAAGCTGAATGTTCCGTTCGCGATTGCCGATGCCACGGCGCTGACCGAGGCCGGTTATGTGGGCGAGGACGTTGAGAACATCCTTCTCAAAATCATTCAGGCTGCCGATTACGATATGGAGCGCGCCGAGCACGGCATCATCTATATCGATGAGATTGACAAGATTACCAGAAAGAGCGAGAATACCTCGATTACCCGTGACGTATCCGGTGAAGGCGTTCAGCAGGCACTCCTCAAGATTCTTGAGGGAACCGAAGCGAGCGTGCCTCCGCAGGGCGGCAGAAAGCATCCCCAGCAGGAGATGTATCACATCGATACGACGGATATCCTTTTCATCTGCGGCGGTGCATTTGACGGTCTTGAAAAGATTGTTGAAGCCAGAATCGGACAGAAGTCCATCGGCTTCGAGGCCGATGTGCAGGGCGGAAAGAAGGAGAATATCGGAGAGCTGTTCCGCCAGGTCCTTCCGCAGGATTTGGTAAAGTTCGGACTGATTCCGGAGTTTGTCGGTCGTGTGCCGGTCATCTCCGCGCTTGACATGCTGGACGAGGATGCGCTTGTGAGAATTCTCACGGAGCCGAAAAATGCCATTACCCGCCAATATGAGGAAATGTTCCGCTTAGACGGCGTGGAACTTGAATTTGATCCCGAAGCGATCCGGGAGATCGCCCGCAGAAGCTGCGAGCGGAAGACCGGCGCCAGAGGACTCAGGGCCATCATGGAATCCATCATGCTTGACCCGATGTTTGAAATCCCTTCCGAGGAGAATGTCGTTCGTTGCATCATCACGAAAGAGGCTGCCGACGGTAAGGAGAAACCCGTAATGATTCGGGTCGCTGAAGAGCCTGAGAAACAGGACGAAACCGCATAAAACGAAAGAGTCTGCTCTCAATCGGGCAGACTCTTTGCAACTTGTCGGATGACTGTCATCCGAAACAGGGAGAGAAAATGGATTACGATATGAGCCAGAAAATCTATTCGCTGATTCCCTCGGCTGAGGTCGCATTTCCCGGAATCGTAATATCGATGGAAGTCGACGGCAATACCGGGTTTAGTGTGGACAACCTCAAAAAGTACGTGGGACGGCATGTCTTTGTGACACTTCGCAAGAACAAGACATGGCCGGTGCATACCGAGGACGTATGCGCGACCGGCTGCGTGTCTTTGGTGGCAGGCGTCGAGAACCTTCCGAATCATGTCTGCCGTGTCATTTTAAAGGGCGAATTCCGCGCGAGAAGCCTTCGCGTGTTTGAAGATACCGAAGAGCCGAAAGCTTTGGTCATTCCTTTTCCGATGGAGGAGAGCGACCTTTCCGACAACGAGAAGGAAGCCATGCTTCGTTCGCTTAAGGAGTATGTGTACCGCTTCGTGAGCGTGGCGAAGAAGATGCCCGGCGAGACGAAAAAGCGTCTTACCGAGGGTGTGACGCTTGAGGATCTGATTGACCGGATCATTGCATCGGTTCCGATTCCGCCGGGATTCAGACAGGCGATTCTCGAGGCGGACGATCTGACCGAGCAGTTCCGCGTCATCGGAAAAGTGCTTCTTGATGAGACAGAGATTCTGTCAATCCGGCAGGATATCGACGCAAGACTTCAGCAGACGCTTGAGAAGAACCAGAAGGACTATGTGCTTCGCGAACAGATGAAGACAATTCGCTCCGAGCTCGGTGAGGGAACGGAAGAGGAGGCTGACGTCTTTTTGAAGAAGACGGAGGAGCTGACCGCTTCCGAGGAAATCAAGAAAGCCATCCGTAACGAAATAAGACGTTTTCAGAATATGGGACAGAGCAGCAGTGAGGGGCAGGTCATTCGAAGCTACATCGAGACGCTGCTCGCGCTTCCGTGGGACAAGACCGCGGAGGACAGCACCGATTTAAAGCGCGCCGAGGAGATTTTGGAGCGCGACCATTACGGTCTCACGAAGATTAAAGAAAGAATCATGGAATTCCTTGCGGTCAAGGAACGGATCAGCAATGCCGAGGCACCGATTCTGTGCCTGGTAGGTCCTCCCGGAACCGGCAAGACTTCCATTGCAAAAAGCATTGCGGAAGCGATGAACCGTCCGTATGTACGTGTCTGCTTAGGCGGCGTACGGGACGAGGCGGAGATTCGCGGACACAGAAGAACCTATGTTGCTTCGATGCCCGGCCGCATCGTGAACGGTCTGAAGCAGGCAGGCGTGAAGAATCCTCTGATGCTTCTTGATGAGCTTGATAAGCTCGGAAGCGATTACAAGGGCGATCCTTCCGCCGCGCTTTTGGAGGTCCTTGACAGCGCGCAGAACAGCCGCTTCATAGATCACTATGTTGACCTTCCGGTCGACCTCAGCAACATTGTTTTCATTGCTACGGCAAATACGACGGATACGATTCCGAGACCGCTTCTCGACCGTGTCGAGGTGCTGGAGCTTGACAGCTATACCGAGAATGAGAAGGTTCATATCGCAAAGGGCTATCTTGTTCCGAAGCAGTTGAAGGCGCACGGCATCACGGCGAAAGAGGTGGCATTTTCCGAAGCCGCCATTCGGGACATGATCCGCTTCTATACAAGGGAGGCGGGCGTGCGTGAACTGGAGCGTGTCATCGGAAAGGTGTGCCGAAAGGTCATCCGTAAGCACGCCGGCGAGGAGAATCCAGGCAAGGAGAACGTCAGCAGAAAGAATCTGACGGATTATCTCGGCATCTATCGCTACCATGACGTTGAGCGCGTGAAGAAGCCGCAGGTCGGCATCGCAAGAGGTCTTGCGTGGACGGCAGTCGGCGGTACGACCCTGGAGATTGAAGTCAATGCCCTTAAGGGAACCGGGCGGATCGGCATGACCGGACGGCTCGGAGAGGTGATGCAGGAATCTGCGAGCGCGGGAATCAGTTACATCCGCTCCGTTGCGGACCGCTATTCGCTGCCGGAGGATTACTTCGAGAAGCATGACATTTTCATTCACATTCCGGAGGGCGCAGTTCCGAAGGACGGACCGAGTGCCGGCATCACGATTGCGACAGCCGTGCTTTCGGCGGTGACCGGAATCCCGGTGGATTCCGAGCTTGCCATGACCGGTGAGATTACGATGCGCGGACGGGTTCTGCCGATCGGCGGTCTTAAGGAGAAGATGCTTGCCGCGAAGAAGGTCGGAATCAATAAGATTCTCGTGCCCGACGACAACCGTGAGGATGTCAGCGAGATTTCGGAAGAGATTCGCGAAGGCATGGACATTCGTTTCGTGACGGATATGGGACAGGTGCTTAACGAGGCATTTGTCAGATAGAAAGGAGCAGCAGATGATTATCAAATCGGCCGAGCTGGAAACCGTTTGCGGTGTTACCAGCAAGCTGCCTGACAATCAAATGCCGGAGTTCGCATTTGTCGGAAGATCGAATGTCGGCAAGTCGTCTCTGATCAATAAGCTGGTGAACCGAAAGGCACTTGCCCGAACGTCACAGCAGCCCGGGAAGACGCAGACCATCAACTATTTCCGGCTGAACGATTCGTTCTATTTCGTGGATCTTCCGGGGTACGGTTACGCGAAGGTTTCGAAGGAACTGCAGGCCAAATGGGGTAAGATGATCGAGCGGTATCTGCTGAAATCAAAGCAGCTTAAGCTGATCTTTCAGCTGGTGGATATTAGACACGAGCCGAGCGCGGGAGATAAGCAGATGCACGACTGGATTGCGGCAAATAAGCTTCCGTCGGTTGTGCTTGTGACGAAGGCCGACAAGGTAAGCCGAAGCCAGATCAGTAAGCAGCTCGCGATGATCCGTAAGGAACTGAAGCTGAAATCTTCCGACCGGCTGATTGCGTGCTCGAAGGAAACCGGGCTCGGGTTTGACGAGGTCTGGGGCGTGATGGAAGAGTACCTGAACGAGACCGGGGCAGAGAGTCCGGAAGAGGGAAGTCCTGTAGCGGGCAGGGTGGATAATTGATGTAGGAAGTTTTTGTGTGGTACTCATCGGAAGAAATTCTTCCGGTGGGTACCATTATTTATTTGCAGGATGGTGGTTTGTGGTATCCGATTGCAGAATGGAAAGGCGAAAAACCGCCTAAGCACCGAAAAAGAAAAAACGGGAAATCGCAAACGCGATTTCCCGTGGTAACAAACTTCAATTCAGTTATTTTGCTTCCGGAGCTTCCTTCTTTGCAGCTTCCACTACGCCGCTTGCAAGACCTGCAAGGCCCTGAATTTCGGAAGGAATGATGATCTTCGTGGATTTGCCGTCGGCAGCCTTGGCAAATGCCTCAAGGCTCTTTAAGCGGAGAACGGGATCGCTCGGAGAAGCTTCGTTCAGGAAACGAAGACCGTCGGCGTTAGCCTTCTGTACGCGAAGGATGGCTTCCGCCTGACCTTCGGCCTCGCGGATCGTAGCTTCCTTCTTGGCTTCCGCACGAAGAATGGCAGCTTCCTTTTCAGCCTCGGCCTCAAGGATGGCAGACTGCTTTTTACCTTCTGCAACAAGAATCGTGGACTTCTTTTCACCTTCTGCGATGAGGATCGTCTCACGGCGTTCACGCTCTGCCTTCATCTGCTTCTCCATGGCATCACGGATGGCGGTAGGCGGCATGATATTTTTCAGCTCCACACGGTTGACCTTGATGCCCCAAGGGTCAGTAGCTTCATCGAGGGAGATGCGCATCTTGCCGTTGATGATTTCACGGGAGGTAAGCGTTGCATCGAGCTCGAGGTCACCGATGATGTTACGAAGCGTCGTTGCGGTCAGGTTCTCGATGGCCATCATCGGGTTCTGCACGCCGTAAGCGAAGAGCTTCGGGTCGGTAATCTGGAAATAAACGACGGTATCGATCTGCATCGTTACGTTATCCTTCGTGATAACGGGCTGCGGAGGGAAATCCACAACCTGCTCCTTCAATAAAACGCGAAGGGCAATGCGGTCGATGAAAGGCCATTTCCAATGAAGACCAACGCTCCAGGTGTCCTGGTAAGCGCCGATACGCTCGATGATGAAAGCCTGTGCCTGCGGAACAACCTTCAGGCAGGAAGCCACGAAGATGATAGCGACAATCACAGCGACAACGACCCAGAGCGTCGGATTGCTCCAGTCAAATTCGGTTTCGGTAAGAAAACTTAACATAGAAAAACCCCCTTATGATTTGTTTTTGATAACGAGCTTGACACCTTCTACTTTTTCAACGGCTACGAGATCGCCTGTGGCAAATCCCACGTTGTCGTCAAAACTGCGTGCTGCCCATTCCATTCCGTCAATCTTTACGCGGCCGGTTCCCGCAAAGTTGTCCACCTGTTCGATGACGCGTGCGGTCTTGCCGATAACGGCCTCGACGTTGGTTTTCACTCTCCGGCGGTTGAAACGCTTCAGGGCGGACGGCCTTACAAAGAAGAACAGGGCAAATGATACAACGCAGAAGACAATGATCTCTGCCGGCCGGTTGTCAAAGATCAGGCTGACAACGGTAGCGCAGAGAGCGCCGCCTGCAAACCAGATTGTGGTCAGCGTGAAAGTGAGTCCTTCAACGATCAGCAATACGAGGAACAGACCAAGCCAAAACCACGGATACATAGTGTTTTACCCCCTTTTCTGCATTCTCTTTACCTTCTATTGATCGGTCTTGCCGGAAGGCGTGTCTCCGAGCAGGACGTTGATCACATAAGCATAAATGTCGGCATTTTTCTGCCGCCAGTGCGAACACACGGTGCGGGCGTTGTCTTCGGAAGGAACGCTCAGGCGGATTTCAATCACCGGAGTGTCACGCTCTACAACCTTGAGCTCGCAAAGGTATTCGTTCTTGCGGACCTCGTAATAATCCGCAAAGTTGGAAACCTCCTCACGAAGAGAGTACTTCTTCTCGCTTAAGAACATGTCGATGTCGTCCCGGATGTTACGGGAGATGTTCTTATAAAAGAAGGAGAGGGTTTCCTTTCCCTCGGTCGTAATGCGATAGAGGGAATTGTTCTTCGTCTCCTGAAGACTGATATAACCGTCGTCGACAAGATCCGAAAGAACCTGCTGCACCGTAAAGAAGTTCGTGTATTCCTTTTCGGTAATGAAATCCGCAAGCTGGGAATTGGTCAGCGGAAAATCCACACGGTCCAGCATATAAAGGATAATCAGTTTATAGAGCATTAATGCTTCGGGCTGCATAGAAGACTCCTTCCGATAAACGGAATCCGGATATACAAAGAGGCTGTTGCACTAAGTACAACAGCCTCCGAAAACGCTGGTTACTGGGGCAGTCCGGAAGGAGTAGACATTCCGAGGCTTGCCTTGAGGGCTTCAAGCTCAGCATCCACATTCGGATCGTTAACGTACTTGGCGGTGAGATCCTTGATGGAATTGGTGGGATTGGAAGCATTCAGCTCGGCAACGGCCTGAGCCTTATCCAGTCTCTTGTTGGCAAGCTGCTCATAACGCTCGAAGCTTGCAATGGAGTTGTTGGCGCTCGTTACGCTGGAGGTCATCTCGTTGATGCGCTCCTGAGCCTTTGCAACGGCAATCTTGCCCTTGATGGTTTCCTTACGGAACTCGAGCTCTTTGATGTCGCTTGTGAGCTTATCGTGCATATCGCGCATCTTCTGGGAATTGTCATGCGCAATTGCGTAATTGGCCTGAAGATCGGTGAGCTTTGCGGTAAGTCTGTTCTTCTCGGCGAGGAATCTTCTGGCATCATCCTCATTGCCGGCGGTAAGAGCCTTAACGGCGTAGCTCTGCATCTTGTCGATGCTTGCCTGACACTCATCTACCTGACGCTTGCAGGCTTTCTCCTGAGCCATAACGGAAGCGGTTTCCTGCTTAACCTTAACCAGGTCGTCGTTCATGTTGCGCAGGCACTGGTCAATCATCTTCTCAGGATCCTCTACTTTATCGAGAAGAGCGTTGATGTTCGCAGACATAATGTCTTTGAATCTGGATAAAATACCCATATATACATTCCTCCAAACGAGTCTTTTTGTTCGGAAAACCCGACTGTACTTATTTTAGTATATTTAAGGGTGATAGTCAAGAGGAAAAAGGTAAAAAATATTTACACTTGTGCCTGCAGGGATTCTGTTATATAATCTAACCGAGGAAAATGCCATGAGAAAGGCTTTGCTATGTGGATTGCTGACGGATGGAAGGAATATGAGGTGCTGGACGCCTCGTCAAAAGAGAAACTGGAACGCTGGGGCGAGTACCTGCTGATTCGTCCGGACCCGCAGGTTCTGTGGAACACGGAAAGGAAGCATTACGGCTGGAGAAAGCCGAATGCGCACTACCACAGGAGCAGCAAGGGCGGCGGAGAGTGGGAGTTTTTCGACCTGCCGAAGGTATGGGAGATTTCCTATAAAGAATTGCGTTTCCGTCTGCAGCCCTTTAACTTTAAACACACCGGGCTGTTTCCGGAGCAGGCGGCCAACTGGGACTGGTTCTCGGAGCTGATTCGAAAGAGGAAAGCGCTTGATCCGCAAAAGCCCGTGAAAGTATTGAATCTGTTCGCCTATACGGGCGGCGCAACGCTTGCGGCCGCAAAGGCCGGCGCGCAGGTATGTCATGTCGACGCTTCAAAGGGAATGGTGAACTGGGCAAAGGAGAATGCCGCAGCCTCCGGACTTTCGGATGCGCCGATTCGCTACATTGTCGATGACTGTCAGAAGTTTGTAGAGCGGGAGATCCGCCGCGGCAACCGGTATGACGCCGTCATCATGGATCCGCCTTCCTACGGAAGAGGACCGAACGGCGAAGTCTGGAAGATCGAAGATGCCGTGTATGACCTTGTAAAGCTCTGCATCGAAGTGCTTAGCGACAATCCGCTTTTCTTCCTGATTAATTCCTACACGACCGGCCTTCAGCCGGCGATGATGGCTTATATAGCAGGCGTTCTGCTTGTTCCGCGCTTCGGCGGCAAGGTTCTCGGAGATGAAATCGGGCTTCCCGTTACCGAAACCGGGCTCGTTCTTCCGTGCGGCGCGGCGTGTCGCTGGCAGAATGACGGAAGTCCTGAGGTGTGACTATGGAATTTGTCAAAAAATGGTACCCGCTTCTTTTGTTCGGCGTGCTTGCCGTAGCGGGCATTGTTTATCTTTTTGTTTCGATGAAGCCGAAGAGCGGCAAGGGCGCCAGATATCTGGACGGCCGCGACCTGATGGAAGTCGGCGGCGTCGAATATGCCCTGATCAATGACATCGATGCCAAAACGTTCATCGGAACCGAGGTCAGCGATGTAGTGAAGGCGATGCACGGAGAGGAAAAGGCGAAGATTCAGTCGGGCGGGCTGATGACGCTTGCCGTTATATATAAGGTAGAGGGCGATGAAGAAGAGAATTATCTGATTGATTCGGCCGGCCGGCTTTATGCCAAAAAGGAGATTGCGGACCGCGAAAGAGCAAGACTTGCGGACCCGGCGAACTTTCCCGTGAGGAAGGTGGTCAGCACCGGCAAGACGACCGAAAGCCTGAAGGACCTTGATGAGCAGACCTATGATCGGATTCTCGAGGCCGAGAAGGACCTTTCCGACAATGTGCGCATATCCGACGAAAATGTGACGGAGTCCTACGGGCTTCGCCGCGAAATCCTGGCTTATACCGAGGACGGGCTGTTCTGCCGCGCGACGAACGAACTGTTCCTATATAATAACGAAGTGTATGTGACGGTTGCATATCTTTCCGCGGACAAAACGCAGAACAAAAAGCCGATGCTGATCGGCACGAGGCTTCCGGACGACCTGCAGCCCGTATTCCGGCCGCTGTTTCAGTAGGGAAGCGTAGCATTTTCCGTAAAAAGACGGGGGTTTTGCGAATTGCAGAATCCCCGAAATTTATGCTTGCATTTTATTTTTCGTTGTGTTATAATCGGTTTCGCTGTGACGTGATAGCTGTGAAGCGTGAGGTTGCCGGCTTTGCCGGGTAATTCCGTGGAGCGAATGTCATGAGTTCATTCTGGCGACAAGTCACTGTACCGATAACATTTTCTGCCACGGAGGCAGATAAGACGTGCGAAACGACGTCACTCGGTATCAGAGCCAAGCAGCAATGCTTGGTCTTATTTACCGGCTGGCAGGAAACACACGGTTGAGTGTACAGGCACCACTTGTCGTACTTTACCCACTAAGTGCGAAAAGGAGGCGCTATTTTTATGGCAAGCAATGTAATGAGAATCACATTGAAGGCGTATGATCATCAGTTGATTGATGCATCTGCAGCGAAGATCGTGGAGAACGCAAAGAAGACCGGTTCCAAGGTCAGCGGACCTGTTCCGTTGCCGACGAAGAAGGACGTTGTTACGATTCTCCGTGCTACTCACAAGTATAAGGATTCGCGTGAGCAGTTCGAGCAGAGAACCCACAAGAGACTGATCGACATCCTGAATCCGGGCGAGAAGACGATTGAAGCTCTTCAGCGCTTGGAAATGCCTGCCGGTGTATTCATCGGCATCAAGATGATCACCAAATAAATCATCTTGTAATTTAGAATGACCCCGCACGGGGTCCGCTGTAGATTAGAAGGAGGTACTACAATGAAGAAAGCTATTTTAGCTACCAAGGTCGGAATGACACAGATCTTCGCAGAAGACGGCGCATTCATTCCGGTGACCGTACTGCAGGCCGGTCCCTGCCCCGTTGTACAGGTTAAGACGGCAGAGAAGGACGGATACGATGCAGTTCAGGTCGGTTTCGGTGACATCAGAGAGAAGCTGGTTAATAAGCCGATGAAGGGACATTTTGCCAAGGCAAATGTTGCAAACAAGAGATTTCTCAAGGAGTTCCGTTTCGAGAATGCTGCAGATTACAGCGTCGGCCAGGAAATCAAGGCTGACATCTTCGCAGCAGGCGACAAGATTGATGCAAGTGGCGTAAGCAAAGGTAAAGGTTATGCCGGTGCCATCAAGAGATTCGGTCTTTCGAGAGGACCTATGGGACATGGTTCCAAGTATCACAGACATGCAGGTTCCAACGGACCCGCAACGACCCCCGGCCGTGTTTTCAAAGGAAAGCATATGCCCGGACAGATGGGTAATGTGAACGTAACGGTACAGAATCTTGAAGTTGTCCGCGTTGATGTTGACAACAACATGATCCTTGTAAAGGGTGCCGTTCCCGGAGCTAAGAAGTCCTTAATCATCCTGAAAGAAACCGTTAAGAGCGGAAAGTAATCTTGAGAAAGGAGGAACTGAATTATGGCAAATGTGAAAGTTTATAATAAAGAAGGCGCTGAGATCGGAACGCTTGATCTTTCCGACAGCATCTTCGGAGTTGAAGTAAATACCCATTTGATGCATCTTGCGGTTGTAAGCCAGCTGGCTAACAAGCGTCAGGGCACACAGAGCGCCAGGAACCGCTCCGAAGTAAGCGGCGGCGGAAGAAAGCCCTGGAGACAGAAGGGAACCGGTAATGCCCGTCAGGGTTCCATCCGTGCTCCTCAGTGGAAAGGCGGCGGCGTTGTATTTGCCCCGAAGCCGAGAGATTATTCCGTTAAGATGAATAAGAAGGAGAAGGCCGGCGCTATCAAGTCCGCCCTTACCTCAAGAGTAGCCGAAGACAAGATTTTCGTTATGGAGGATCTCAGCTTCGACGCAATCAAGACGAAGCAGGTTAAGAACATGCTTGACAAGCTCGCTCTTGAAAAGGCATTGATTGTTACCGCAGACAAGGATGAGAACGTAATCCTTTCCGCAAGAAACCTTCCCGGGGTTCGCACCGTAGCTTCCAATGCAATCAACGTATATGACATCCTGAAGTATTCCAACCTGGTAATCACCAAGGATGCGGTCGCAAAGATTGAGGAGGTGTATGCATAATGGCAGACCTTAAGTATTATGATATCATTCTGAGACCCGTCGTAACCGAGAAAAGCATGAACTCCATGGCTGAGAAGAAATATGCTTTCTATGTAAATCCCGATGCAACGAAGACTCAGATCGCTGATGCGGTTGAGAAGATGTTCGCAGGGACCAAGGTAGCCAAGGTTAACACGATGAATCTTGCAGGCAAGAACCGTGCCCGCAACACCAGAAGCGGCCGTATCGAAGGAACGACTGCCGAGAAGAAGAAGGCCATCGTGCAGCTGACCGAGGACAGTGCAGATATTGAGATCTTCACCGGCCTGTAAAAGAGTGTAAACGAAAGGAGTTACAGAAATGGGAATTAAAAAGTTTACCCCGTATACACCTTCCAGAAGAAACATGACCTGCTCTGATTTCGCTGAAATCACCTGCAGTAAGCCCGAGAAGTCTTTGTGTGTTTCCCTTAAAAAGACCGCCGGCCGTAATAACCAGGGCAAGATTACCGTAAGACATATCGGCGGCGGCTCCAGAAGGCAGTATCGTATTATCGATTTCAAGAGAAAGAAAGACGGCGTACCGGCAGTGGTTAAGACCATTGAGTACGATCCGAACAGAACCGCCAACATCGCTTTGATCTGCTATGCAGACGGCGAGAAGGCATACATCCTTGCACCTCTCGGCCTCGAAGTAGGCCAGACCGTTATGAACGGTGAGACGGCTGAAGCAAGAAACGGCAACTGCCTCCCTCTTGCAAACATCCCGATCGGTGCTTTGGTTCACAACGTTGAGCTTTATCCCGGCAAGGGCGGACAGCTTGTTCGTGCAGCCGGTAACAGCGCACAGCTGATGGCTAAAGAAGGCAAGTACGCAACGCTTCGTCTTCCCTCCGGCGAGATGAGAATGGTTCCGATCATCTGCCGCGCAACCATCGGTCAGCTCGGCAACATCGACCATGAGCTTGTCAACATCGGCAAGGCAGGTCGTACGCGTCATATGGGCACTCGTCCTACCGTCCGCGGTTCTGTTATGAACCCGAATGATCACCCGCACGGCGGCGGTGAAGGTAAGTGCGGAATCGGTCGTCCCGGTCCGAGCACTCCTTGGGGTAAGCCTGCTCTCGGTCTTAAGACCAGAAACAAGAAGAAGGCTTCCAACAAGATGATCATCCGTAGAAAAGACGGCAGCGTTATCAAGACGAAATAACAGGAGGAAACCATAATGGCACGTTCTTTGAAAAAGGGACCTTTCGCAGACCAGTATCTGCTTGATAAGGTTGATGAAATGAACAAGAGCGGAGACAAGAGTGTCCTTAAGACCTGGTCTCGCCGCTCCACGATTTTCCCTACATTTGTCGGCCATACGATTGCGGTTTATGACGGACGTAAGCACGTTCCGGTATACGTGACCGAAGATATGGTTGGCCACAAGCTGGGCGAATTCGTTGCAACCCGTACCTTCCGTGGTCACGGTAAAGACGAAAAGAAGGGTAAGAGATAATCAAACCCGATAACCGATATTTGCGCGAAATGCGCAGGAAGAATTATTAACGGAGAACCGTTACATGAAAAGGAGGTAAACATCCTATGGCAAAAGGACACAGATCCCAAATTAAGCGTGAGAGAAATGCCAACAAGGATACGAGACCGAGCGCTAAGCTTTCTTACGCACGCGTTTCCGTTCAGAAGGCATGTTTCGTACTCGACGCTATCAGAGGCAAGGATGTACAGACAGCACTCGGCATTTTGGCATACAACCCCAGATATGCTTCCAGATTGATTGAAAAGTTACTCAAATCCGCTATCGCCAATGCGGAGAACAACAACGGAATGGACGCTACCAAGCTTTTCGTTTCCGAATGCTTCGCCAATGAGGCTCCTACGATTAAGAGAATTCATCCCAGAGCACAGGGCAGAGCTTACCGGATTCTGAAGAGAATGAGTCACATTACCGTCGTATTGGACGAGAGATAGGAGGAAGAGCATGGGACAGAAAGTTAATCCGCACGGCCTGAGAGTCGGCATTATCAATGACTGGGATTCCCGCTGGTATGCAGAGGCAGATTTCGCTGACAACCTTGTAGAA
>JAEEGG010002128.1_pt1 | contig 51909 bp, 38 predicted proteins | sample 9134161 | NCBI WGS metagenome assembly JAEEGG01 (sample SAMN16246543, study PRJNA631951) | gut metagenome | biome: gut microbiome; feature: rumen; material: CR-attached | host: Bos | place: Iran: Karaj | collected 2018-10
TTCAACGCCTACGGCATGGACTGCCGCATCGCCTCCGGCGGCGGACGCATGGTCATCACCATGGACCGCTACAACGCCAACTGGGACATGGTCCGCAAGGGCTGGGAAACCCACGTCCTCGGCAAGGGCCGCTATTTCAAGTCCGCCCATGAGGCCGTCGAGACCCTCCGCGCCGAGACCAAGGCGATCGACCAGGACCTCCCGCCCTTCGTAATCTCCGACGACGGCGTGGCTCCGGTCGGCCCGGTCGTCGACGGCGACGCCGTGGTCTTCTTCAACTTCCGCGGCGACCGCGCGCTCGAGATCAGCAAGACGTTCGACGCCGAAACGCTCACCGAGTTCGACCGCGGCCCGCGCCCGAACGTGTACTACGCCGGCATGATGGAATACGACGGCGACCTGCACGTGCCGAACCACTTCCTCGTGAACCCGCCGGAGATCGACCGCACCCTCAGCGAATACCTCTGCGCCACCGGCATCAGGTCGCTCGCCATCAGCGAGACCCAGAAGTACGGCCACGTGACCTACTTCTTCAACGGCAACCGCACCGGCAAGTTCGACGAGGCGCTCGAGACCTACATCGAGATCCCGTCCGACATCGTCCCGTTCGAACAGCGCCCGTGGATGCAGTGCGCGATCATCACCGACCGCGTCTGCCAGGCCATCGACAACAACGAATTCCAGTTCATCCGCCTCAACTTCCCGAACGGCGACATGGTCGGCCACACCGGCGTATACCAGGCCGTCCAGACCTCCATGGGCGCGCTCGACATCTGCCTGGAACGCATTTATAACAGCGTGAGGGCCGCCGGCGGCGTCATGCTCGTCACCGCCGACCACGGCAACGCCGACGACATGTACGAACACGCCAAGGACGGCTCCGTGAAGCGCGACGCGAACGGAAACCCGAAGCGCAAGACCAGCCATTCGCTGAACCCGGTCCCGGCGATCCTCTTCGACCCCGAATTCCAGGGCGAATACGACAACGTCACGCTGAACTCCGGACTCGGCATCAGCTCCATCACCGGCACCTGCATGACCCTGCTCGGATACTTCCCGCCCGCGGACTACGACAAGTCCATCGTGAACCTGAAATGATTTAACGCAGATCCCGGAGCGGATGCGGCGTTTCCCCTCCCGTCTCCGCTCCGGCTTCAATCTTTTTCTGTACAAAACAGTCCGGCGTCCCCCCATGCGCTCCCTCATCCTGATCGACTCCTACGCTCAGATCTTCCGCGGATACTTCGCGGTCCGCGTGCTCACGTCCCACGACGGCACGCCCACCAACGCGGTCTTCGCGATGGCGAAGTTCCTGCTCAAGCTCCACGCCGACTATCCCGTCGACGCATTCGACGGCGCGTTCGTGTTCGACCTCGGGAAACCCGCGCACAGGCTGGAGCTCGCCCCGGACTACAAGGCGAACCGTCCGCCCGCGCCGCCCGACCTGAACGCACAGGTCCCGATCATCCGCGACCTGATTCGGGCGTTCGGCTGGCCGCTCTTCGAACAGCAGGCATGGGAAGCGGACGACCTCATTTCCGCGCTCGTAAACGCATTTTCCGAACGAGAAATCCGCATCATCTCGGCGGACAAGGACCTCGCCCAGCTCATCAACGAGCGCGTCGCCATGCTGATTCCGTCCCGCTCCGGGACCGGATTCGAGCTGCGCGACGAGGCCGCCGTGGTCGAGAAGTTCGGCGTGCCGCCGTCCGGCATCATCGACTACCTCGCGCTCGTCGGCGACACGGCGGACAACATCCCCGGCATCGAGGGCGTCGGACCGAAGACCGCCGCCAAGCTCATTTCCGAATGCGGCTCCATCGACGCCATCCTCGCGAATCCCGCCTCGGTCGCAAACGAAAACCTCCGGCGCAAGCTCGTCGACGGCGCGGAACACCTCCGCAAAAACCAGGCGCTGGTCCGTTTGCTCCGCGAACCTCCGGCGGGCGCGAACTGGTCCGACGCCATGCTCGAACGCACCGCGCCCGATTTCCGCCGCATCCGCGAGCTCGCCGCGAAGCTCGATTTGAGCAGCGTCATCCGCGACCTCGACAAGATCGCGCCGGAAAGCGCGTTCGAGGATACTTGCGACGATCCCGACGATCTCTTCGCCGCCGCAAAGCCCGCAAAACCGGAAGAGGCTCCCGCCGCCGAAAAAGCCCCGGAGAAAAAGCCCGCGTCCGATCAAATGGAGTTCGATTTCTGATATGAATACCATCCGCGACCACCTCGAATCCGTACGGGAGCAGATCGCCTCCGCCGAAGCCGCGGCCGGACGCCCCGCGGGCTCCGTCCGTCTCCTCGCCGTCTCGAAGACCTTCCCCGCCGAAGACGTCGCCGAGGCGTTCGCATGCGGCCAGACGTGTTTCGGCGAGAACCGCGTGCAGGAACTCGCCTCGAAGGTCCCCGCCCTGCCCGGCACGATCGAATGGCATCTGATCGGCTCGCTCCAGTCGAACAAGGCAGCGAAGGCCGCCGCGCTCGCGAGCTGGATCCACTCCGTCGACTCCGAAAAGCTCGTGCGGAAGATCTCCGCCGCCGCGGATTCGCTCCATAAAACGGTCAACATCCTGTTCGAGGTCAATTCCGGCGAGGAGAACAAGACCGGGTTCCGTTCCGCCGACGACCTCCGCGCCTCGCTTGAAGCCGCCCTCGCGCTCCCCGGCATCCGGGTCCGAGGCCTGATGACCATGGCGCCGCTCGGGTCCGATGAAGCCACACTGCACCGCGTGTTCGCATCGCTCCGTACGCAGCGCGACGCGCTCGAACAGGAATTCTCCATCAAGTTGCCCGAACTCTCCATGGGCATGAGCGGCGACTTCCGCGAAGCCATCGCCGAGGGCGCGACCATCGTCCGCATCGGCACCGCCATCTTCGGCGGGAGGCAAAGCCTCCACTGAGGGAGTGCGCTGCTGCGCGAGCGCACGGATGATAATTTATTCCACAAAGAACGCAAAACGGGCTGCCCGAATTATCCAGGACAGCCCGATCTATTTTTTTTGACTTGTCTTCCGTGCCGGAGCGAAGCCCGGCACTACTGCAGTGGAGGACTTGTCCTCCCCGCCTCCTTATTTTTTGAGTTTGGCGGAGAGGAGCGCCTTGATCTCTTCGTTCGCGGCGGCGTCCACGACCTTCTGCGTGACCTTCACGTTCATGGCGAGCAGGCGCTTGACCATGTCGACGTTTCCGGCGCGCGCGGCGAGCAGGACCGGGGTCTCGCCCTTCTTGTTCGGGAGGTCTTCCTTGATGCTGTAGTACAGGAGCTTGCGGACGGTCTCGTCGTCGGCGGTCGCGGCGCAGAGATGCAGCACGCTGTTGCCGTCCTTGTCGACGCCGTTCACGTTCGGCATCTTGTCGGCGAGGAATTTCACGATCTCGGGGTATTTCGCGCCGGCGATGAGGACGGTGGTGCCGTCCTTCGCTGTGGCGGCGAAGTTGGCCTTCTTGCTCACGAGGAACTTCACGAGCGCGACGTTGCCGCTGAATGCGGCGCAATGGAGCGGGGTGATGCCGCCCTTGTCGGCGAGGTTGACCTCCGCTTTCTTTTCGAGCAGGAAGTTCACGGTGGATGCCTTGCCGCGTTCGGCGGCGTAGAAGATCGGCGTGCGGCCGTTCTCGGCGATGGCGTTCACGTCCGCTCCGGCCTGAACCAGGTCCTTCACCATGTCGAGGTTGCCGCGGGCCGCGGCCTGATGCAGCGGGGTGAGTCCGGCCTTCGTGGCGACGGTCGGATCAGCGCCGTACGTTACGAGGCTCTTCACCATGTCATACGTCCCGATGCGCGCGGCGTCGTACAGCGGAGTCGCGCCGGACTTTTCGATCTGGGTGCGCGGGGTGCACGCGCGAACCTTCAGCAGGTAGGTGATGATCGATTCCTGTTTCTTCAGGACGGCGCAATGAAGCAGCGACATGCCGGAATTGTCCACGGCGTTCGGGTCGACCTTGCTCTTTCCGGCGCTGTCGAGGTTGCTCAGGATGGTGAAATTGCCGTTTTCGACGCAATAGAACGCAGGCGTACGGCCCTTCTCGTCCTTGCCGTTGACGTCGGCGCCTTCCTCAATCTTCTTGAACGCACTTTCCCAGTCCTTTTCCTTCAGGTACTCGAACATCTCCTTGTTGAGCTTGGCGACGCGTCTCGCCTCCGCACGGGCGGCGGCGTTCGCTTCGTACTCAAGCTTGAGCTGGGCGATCTTCGCCTCGCGGGCCTGAACGGCCGCTTCGCGCATCTGGACGCGCTTCTCGCGTTCCTCGTCGTCGATCCCCTCCTCGTCCGGATCGGGCGTTTCCTCGAGCGGGACCATGGCCTCGAAGTCGGGAGGAACATCCTCATCGTCGTCCGCTTTCTCTCCGCCCATTTCCCCGGCTTCGCCGCCATCAAGCGCTTCCGACGCGGCGGCGGTCGCGGCCTGGACGACCTCAAGAATAGAGTCTTCGGAGATGTTGAAGGTGACCACGGCGTCGTTGCCCTTGGTCTCGATCTTCAGGTTTTCGAAGAGCTTGGCGGCTTCGTTCGCGTTCTCCTCTTCGCCTTCCGCCGGGGTCAGCATCTTCTTCAGCGTTTCGAACTGTTCCACGAACTCGCCGCGCGCCTTGGCGTCGTTGAACCGGGCGGTCAGGAAGAGGTCGATGGAGTTGTCCGCGCCGGACGCGATGCGGAAGATGAAGCTCTTCAGGTCTTCCGACTCGCCCAGGAGCCCCTTGAACTGTTCGATCTGGTCGCTCAATCCCTCGGCGCCGGTTCTGGCGTCGCCGGCCAGATATTTCATTAAACCCTCGCGATCAAGCGCAAGCGCGAAAATGGAGTCCTCCGCCTTCAGAGAACGCACCAGCGCGGACGGAGCCTCGACCTCGGGGAAGAGCGCCGGTTTCGCATCCATGTCTTCCGTGAGGACAGCCTGGACCTGGTCGTCGGAAACGACCATCATGAAGAAGTGGGCGGTATTCTCCTCATCCTTGATCTCGTAGACTTCCGCTCCCTCGAATTCGACCTTCCGGGCGGTGTAAGCAGTGTTTTCCGTCACGATCTTCTTGAACTCGCCGGATTGGCCGTTCACATTGGCGATCAGCCCGGCGCGATGGTCCGCGGAAACAAATACGACGAACTGGGCGTTCTTGTCGCCCATCTTGATTCCCGCGGACTCGAGCATTTCATCCGGGTCGATCTCGAAGGACTTCAGGATGGAGCCGAACGCCGGCGACCCGAAAAGGGCCTCGAAATTCACATACAGCGCGCCTGCGACATCCGATGGCACATAGGAGGTTACGGGGTCCACGCCAAACGTGGTTATCGTGGCAAAAGCGAGAGCCAGGGAGACGGCTGCCGACTTCAAAGCAAGTTTCATATTCATAGTATCGGTCTTTCTTTGGCTGATAGTTAAACGTTTTCCGGGGCGAATACGCACGGAACACGGCGCAAACACCGCGTGTCCATATTTGTATTATACAGCGGAAATCACAAAAATGCAAGCCCAAAAGCCGAAAAAATCGTATATTTTTCCGAAAATATCGTATTTCCGAATTGTTTTCAGCGTTTTCTGTCGGAATTGTTTCCCGCTTGAAAAGGCATATGACACATACCGGACCCAAAAAAACTTGCGTTCTCACGCACACATGCAAGTCTTACTGGCAAGTTTGAGTAGAGCAAAGAACCAGCTACTCACGCACACACGCAAGTTTCAGTTAAAAGTACCTTGTTTTTAACTGAAACTTGGAAAAAGGAACGACATTTTTGATGATTTACCTCATGATCCGCCGTCTTCCTTTCTTCTCCGCCTTCCTCATTTTCCGCGATTTCGTCCGCTTTCGATTTGACTTTTTCCGCAAACAGGCTATCTTTAATTCAATATGCATTTTTCATGGAAAAAGAACAACGACGCGAAACAAGGAGTCCCGCGATGGAGCAGTCCGCTTTTGTCATGAAGCTGAAACCCGGCGTAATTGAGGAATACAAACGCCGTCACGACGAGATCTGGCCCGAGGTTCTGAAGGCGCACACGCTCGCCGGGATTCGCGATTACTCCATCTTCTACGACCCGGAGACGCTGATGCTCTTCGCCGTGCGCCGTCTGACCGCCAACGAGACCACGGAGACGCTGAAGGAGGAAGCCTGCATCCGCAAGTGGTGGGACTACAATGCCGACCTCATGGAGTGCAAGCCCGACAACGAACCGTGTTCGCGCCCGCTCCGCCTCGTGTTCCACATGGACTGACCTTTCACGCAATCAACCGGAGTACCGATCATGAATAGACGCCATATCGCCGCCGCGGCCGCGCTGTTGCTCGCCGCCGTTTCCGCTCAAGCCCTCGCCGCCGAAGTCCGCGAATGGGAGGACCAGAGCATCAACTACGTGAACACCGAGCCCATGCGCCCGGACTGCATCGTGCCGGAGGGGAAGGACGCCATGCTGCTGAACGGCGACTGGAAGTTCCGTTTCTCCCTCACGCCGGAGACGCGCCCGGCCGATTTCTTCAAGAAAGATTTCGACGTTTCGAAGTGGGACACGATCAAGGTACCGTCCACGTGGGAACTCCAGGGCTACGGCACGCCGCTGTACTCCGGCTGGGAATACCCGTTCAAGGTCGATCCGCCGTTCGTGACGAAGGAACCGCCGCGCGAAAAGACGTCGTTCCTCGAACGCAACCCGGTCGGCTCGTACGTGCGTGAGTTCGACCTGCCGGAAAACTGGCTCCACGAAAGCCAGGTCTTCGTGCGCCTGAACGGCGTGGCGTCGGCGTTCTACCTGTGGATCAACGGCGAAAAGGTCGGCTACGCGGAGGATTCGTTCAGCCCGGACGAGTTCAACATCACGAAGTACCTGACTCCCGGCAGGAACACGATCGCGGTCGAAGTGTACCATTTCTGCGACGGCTCCTACCTGGAGGACCAGGATTTCTTCCGCTTCTCCGGCATCTTCCGCGACGTGGTGCTGTTCCGCACGCCGGACGTCGCCATCCGCGACATCTTCCTCCGCCCGCTGCTCGACAAGTCCGACTACACGACGGGCGTCCTCGACGGCGAGATCACGCTCAGAAACTACGGCAGGATCGACGACGACCGCCGTCTGTACGGGCTCCTGTACGCTCCGGACGGCAAACTCGCCTACAGCTTCTCTCTCCCGTTCCGCCTCGACCCCGGCGAGGAAAAGGTCGTCACGCTGAACGGCATCCGGTTCCCGGACGTGAAGGCATGGACCGCGGAAACGCCGAACCTGTACCGGCTTGACCTCGGGATCGAAAGCGACGTCCACCGCCACAAGCAGGACCTGAGCATGAACATCGGATTCCGCACGGTCGAGATCGGCCCGCGGAACGAGTTGCTGGTGAACGGACGCGAGGTCATCCTGAAGGGCGTGAACCGCCACGAGACGCACCCCGACCTCGGCCGCGCCCTCACGCACGAGGTCATGGAGCAGGACGTCAAGCTCATGAAGGCAAACAACGTCAACACCGTCCGCACCTCGCACTACCCGAACGACCCGTACTGGTACGAACTCTGCGCGAAGTACGGCCTGTACGTGGTCGCCGAGGCCAACATCGAATGCCACGCGCACCAGGTCCTCACCGAAGATCCGAAGTGGACGCAGGCGTACGTCGAGCGCAACCTGAACAACGTTCTCCGCCTCAAGAACAACCCCGCCATCATCTTCTGGAGCCTCGGCAACGAGAACGGCTGGGGCGAGTGCTCCAACCTCGTCGCCGCCTCGAAGGAAGTACAGAAGATCGACGAGACCCGCCTCATCCACGCCTGCGAGCTCGGCTACCGGCCCGGCCTCACCGACATGGGCAGCACCATGTACCCCTCGGTCGATTCCGTGAAGAAGATCGGCAGCGACCAGGAACATGCGAACTGGAACTGGGCCGCCCCCGAAAAGACCCGTGCGAAGACCGGACCGTTCTTCGTCTGCGAGTTCGCGCACAGCATGGGCAACGCCCTCGGCAACTTCAAGGAATACATCGACCTCTTCGAGCAGTACCCGAACCTCATCGGCGGCTGCATCTGGGACTGGGTCGACCAGGACATGCGCGCGGAACGCCAGGAGGACGGCAAGTACAAGGCCGCCCCGTTCACCGGATCCGCCCTCGCGTTCGGCGGCATGTTCGGCGACAACCCAGGCGACGGCAATTTCTGCGACAACGGCGTGATTTTCGCCGACCGCACGAAGAGCGCGAAGCTCCGCGAGGTCAAGCGTGTTTATCAGTATGTCAAGTTTGATCCGCAGACACCCGCGCCGAAGGATTCCAACTATTTCACCGTCCAGCTCACCAACAACTATTTCCACAAGGACCTCGCGAAGCACACGCTCGTGGTCCTCTACGCGGGCGGTCTCCGCGACGGCGAGGACGGCAAACGCATCTGGAGCGCGCATCCGATCCCGACGCTCGCGCCCGGCGAATCCGTCGTCATGAACTGCGCCTATCCGCCGCAGGTCGCCGGAAAGGACGAAGCCCCGGCCATGCTCCTGCTCGTCTTCGACGCCCCGATCAAGTTCGGCACGGCGCGGCTGCTCACCGAGTTCAATTTCCTTCGGGATCCCGACGTGATCGACCTGCTGGACGCAGGCAGGCTCGACGAGTTCGTGGAAGCCGCCGTCGCGACATATTCCGTGGACGGCGCGGCCTATGAGACGCCCGCCCCCGTGAAGAAAGCAAAACAGGCCGCGTCCGCGCTGACCGTGACCGAGGACGGCGCAAACGGCATTACCGTGAAAGGCGATGGATTCGAGGCGGAATTCTGGGACGCCAACCTCGTTTCGCTCCTCTACGACGGAAAAGAAGTCCTGAAATCCGCACCCCAGCCCGAAGACTACCGCGCCCCGGTCGACAACGACAAATGGATCTGGGAAAAGAAGGACGGCCGCGTCGTCAAATCCGCGAAAATCGAATGCGACGCCTCCCGCGACAAGCTCGAATGGGAAGCCGTCGAAGATAAGATCGTCGTCCGCACGGAAAAGGAATACACCATGGACAGCGGCATACAGGCCATCGTTCACACGACCTGGGACATCGCCCGCGACGGCGCAATCACCGTCTCCTCGACCGTGAACTGCGGAAACTCCGCCGATTACACGCTCTACCGCAACGGTTTCGCCTGGGTTCTCGACGGCGCCTACACCCGCGTCTCCTACCTCGGATACGGCCCGCACGAGAACTACCGCGACCGCCGCCATGCCGCCTGGTTCGACCGGTTCAGCACGACCGTGGAGGGCATGATCGAGCCTTATGTAAAGTCCCAGAGCTACGGCAACCGCATCGGCACGCGGAACGTGATCCTGTTCGGCGAGGATGAAGACCTCCCCGCGCTCTCGTTCACCGTCCTCGCGAACATCCCCGGCTCCGGCGACGCCCGCGTGCTCTCCGGCGCGGAGTTCTCCGTTTCCCCGTGGTCCGATCAGGAGATCAATGAATCCTACACGCGCGACCGTCTGCCCGTGCCCGGCGCGAAGACCGTGCTGCATCTGGATTCCCTGGTGTCCGGCCTCGGCGGCGCAAGCTGCGGCCCGGAACCCCTCCCGCAGTACAAGGTCGGCAATCCGGTCTTCAATCTTCGCTACGTGCTCGCGCCGTACAAAGGCAAGCTGAACCGGAAATAATATCCGCCTCAAAAAAACATTTCGCCGGGAGCGTCTCTTTTCGATGCTCCCGGCTTTTTCGTGCCGGAGCAAAGTTCGGCACTGCCTCAGTGAAAGCGCCCGCCACCCCGGCGCGGCTTTCCATTCGGGCGTTTTCCCTCGGTTTTGTTGCCGTGCGATGAGGAGGGTCCGGCATCGCGGTCGCGCCGGAGCATATCGCGCTGTCCGCGGCGTTCGGCGAGGCCCTTGTTGACCCGGATCGGCTGTCCGTCGGGCGTGGTTTCGGCGCAGTACATGGCGCAGCCCATGGTCATGGCGAGCGGGATGAAGTCCTGCACCTGCTTCGGACTCCAATGGTATTTCGCGAGGTAGCCGTCGACCACGCGCATATGGCGCTCCGTGCAGCCGGGGAAATTCGAGATGAAATACGGGATCATGAACTGCTTTTTCCCGGTCGCGGCGTTCACGCGGTCGAAAATGTCCTTGAACCTGTCGAACACGCCCGCCTGCCCCTTCCGCATCAGGCGCAGGACCTCGCCGTCGAGGTGTTCCGGCGCGACGCTGAGCTGGCCGCCGACGTGGTCGCGGATGATCTTTTCTGTCAGGCGCGGCTGGATCAGCGCCAGGTCGAGGCGGATGCCGGAATTGATGAAGACGTGTTTCACGCCGGGGATGCGCCTGATGCGGTCAAGCAGGTCCATGAGCGGCTTTTCATCGGCGTGGTAGTTCGGGCAGATCGAGGGGAAGAGGCACGAGATGCGGCGGCATTTTTTGCACTTTTCCGGGTCGAACGGGCCGTGTCCGTAGATGTTGCCAGCCGCGCCGCCGACGTCGCTGATCGTGCCATGGAAATACGGCTGTTTCGCGAGCTTCTCGATGCCGCGGACGATGCTGTCCGGCGACCTCGAAACGAGGTGGTGATTCTGATGCGACACGAGCCCGCAGAACGCGCATCCGCCGGGGCAGCCGCGCACTACGGGCACGGAGTCGCGGATCACGTCCCACGCCGGGATGCGCTCGGTGTAACTCCAGTGCGGCAGGCCGGTGAACGGCAGTTCGCAGACGTGGTCGAACTCGGCGGTGGTCATGGGCGGGCGCGGCGGTTCGACGAGCAGGATGCGGCCGCGCGTCCATTGGACCAGACGGCGTCCGTTCCACGGGTTCATCTCCGCCTCGACGGTCTTCGTCTGCCGCATGATGGCGTCCTTTTCGGCGGCGACCTCCTCGCAGGACGGCAGCACGACGCACGAATCGTCCGGCGTGAAGGCTTCGCTCTCGCGTCCGCCGAGGTACCGGCATGTGCCGCGGATGCCGTCGAGCGGCTGATTATGTTTGATCCGGTCGAATATCTCGAGCATGGTGAGCTCGCCCATGCCGTAGCACAGCAGATCGGCTTTCGCGTCCACCAGCACGGACGGGCGCATCTTGTCCTGCCAGTAGTCGTAATGCGCCACGCGCCGCAGGCTCGCCTCGACGCCGCCCAGGATCACCGGAAGTCCCGGGAACGCCTGCCGCACGAGCTGGCTGTACACCACGGACGCGTGCGGCGGACACAGCCCCGCCTTCCCGCCCGGCGAATACATATCCTCGTGACGCAGGCGGCGGCCCGCCGTGTAGAGCTTCACCATGGAGTCCATGTTGCCGCTCGCCACGCCGCAGCCGAGCAGAGGCCGCCCGAACGTCTTCACGCTGTCGGGATTTTTCCAGTCCGGCTGCGCCGCGATGCCCACGCGGTATCCGGCGTCCAGCAACACGCGCGCGATGAGCGGCGGCCCGAACGTCGGATGGTCCACGTACGCGTCGCCGGTCACGATCAGGATGTCGATCGCGTCCCAGCCGCGCGCCTCCATTTCCGCACGGGTCATCGGGACGAATGCTGTGAGTTCTTCGCGGGTCATGGTCTCCAGTGGGATGCGGACGGTTCGGATTCAAAAAAAGGCGGACGATCGTTTCATAACAAATATACAGCAAAAACGTCAAAATACAATCCCGCCGGAAGGAAAGCGCCGCGTCTTCCCGTCCGCGCGCCCCGTCATATTTATGAAAAAATACGCTGCTGAAGCCGCCTTTTTTCCGTTCCGGGGTTGCCTTTTTCCCGAATACGGTGTATTTTATTTGTTTGTAATGAATTTTTCCACCTGAAAGGTATCCGCTATGCTGACTCTTCTGATCTCCCTGATCACTTCTCTGCTCGTCGGCGCCGTGTCCTACAAGAATCTCGGCCTGCCGACTTCCGCCGTCGTCGTCATGATGATCGCGGTCTTCATCATCGTCCACCTCATCATCTCGCTGCTCCTGCGCGTGCAGTCGAAGAAGATCAACGAAAAACTCCAGGCGCTGATGCTGGAAATCCAGCAGAAGATCCAGGGCATGCAGAACCGCATGATGCACCGGCCCACCGGCAGCCCGAAACAGATGATGCAGATACTGGAGCGCGAACAGCAGGCCGGGCTCGACCGCATGATCGAGGCGCTCGACCTGTACAAGCCGCTGTTCAAGTGGAGCTTCCTCATGAAGCGCCAGGTCAACACCATGAAGATGGCGTTCCTGTTCCAGCAGAAGAAGTTCGACGAGGTCGACGCCCTGCTTCCGAAGTGCATGTTCCTCGACCCGCAGAGCGTGACGATCAAGCTCGTCCGGATGTACAAAAACAACGATCCGAAGCTCGACAAGTTCTTCAAGACCCGCGTGCGCCGGTTCAAGGGCGACAACGCCGTCATCCCGTACGCCGCGTACTCCTGGATGCTCGTGAAGCAGGACCGCGTCGAGGACGCCATCGCCGCGCTCACCGACGCCCGCAAGCAGACCTCGAACGAGGTGTTGGAGAAGAACCGCGAATTTCTGCTGAACGGCAAGGTGAAGCAGTTCTCCAACGCCCCGCTCGCCGAAGCCTGGTACGCCCTCATGCTGGAGGAGCCGAAGATGCCCCGCATCCAGCAGAACGTCCGTTACCGCTGACCGTCCGGCGCGCCCCGGATGCAATAAGCCCGAACTCGCACAGTATTCCGACCGCTGGAGGCCGACATGGAAGAACTCGAATGGAAAGACTCGCTCCTCCGGATCCTCGAAAAGGATTCCCGGTACGATGCCCATGCGTACATCTTCATGAACAGCGCCGTCTCCTACACCGTGAACAAGCTCTCCAAGCAGGGACGTCCGCTCGGCACGCGCCACGTGAGCGGCGCCCAGCTCATCCAGGGCATGCTCGAATACGCGGTCAGCACCTACATGTTTCTTGCGCCGGACATGCTCCGCTACTGGAACCTCCTCAGCGGACGCGACGCCGGCAACATCGTTTACAACCTCATCGAGGAAGGCGTGCTCTCCGCCGGCCCGAACGACCGCATCGAGGATTTCGACTGCGTGCCCGACCTGATCTACGTCACGCAGGAGATCGTGCGACGCAGCTTCGGGAACCGCCCCGCGCCCGCGTCCGATCCCGGCCCGCTTCCGGTCATCGACGTCTGATCCGCGCGGCCGCCCTCCCCGGAAACGGGAGACTTTTCCATGTCTGATACCGCCCTGCCCCTGCTCGACCTCGTCCGCGAACACCGCCTCGCCAACGGCATCCGCGTTTTCCTCTGCCCCATGCCCGGCGTCCGCACGGTCAGCTGCAACGTCTGCGTGAACACCGGCAGCGCGTTCGAGGGGGCCGACCTCGGAAGCGGCCTGTCGCATTTCCTCGAACACATGATGTTCAACGGCACGAAAAGCTATCCCGGCGGTTCGGAGATCGCCGACCGCGTGAACGCCTGCGGCGGCAACCTGAACGCGTTCACCAGCCAGGACCAGACGTTCTACTACATCAATCTCCCCGCCGCGAACGCCGTCGAGGGCTTCCGCATGCTCGCCTCCATGATGCGCGAACCGCTCTTCCCCGAGGACGAATTCGCCCGCGAGAAGGACGTGATCCTGAACGAAAGCCGCATGCGCCTGGACAATCCCCGCCTCGCCGTCTACGAGAACATGCTCGGCGAGCTCTTCCGCGGCAGTCCGTACCGCGTGCCGATCATCGGCTACGACCACATGCTCGAATCCGTCACGCGCGAGCAGATGGCGGCGTACCACAGCAGACGCTACACGCCCGAACGCATGACGTTCTTCGTCGCCGGGCGGTTCGACGCGGACGCCGTGCTCGCGGAACTCCGCGCGAAGCTCGAAGACTGGCGGACCGATTCCTTCGACGACACAGTTCCCGCGCGCCCGTTCAAGCGCTCCGGCCGCCACACGGCCGAGCTGACCTGGAAGGACTCGCTCGCGTATCTGGCGTTCGGCTGGCAGCTGCACGACCTCACGCCGAAAGAAAACGCCGCGCTCCGCGTGCTGGCGTTCCTGCTCGACGACGACTCCGGGCGTGTCTACCGCGCCATGCATATCGAAAACGAGCTCATTTCGAGCTCGTGGGCCGATTATGTGATGTTCCAGGACGGCCAGGGGTTCTTCTTCACGGCGTTCGAGGGCGACCCGGCGAAGCTCGACGCGATGCAGGCTGGATTCCTCGACGTGCTCAATGATTTCAAAAAGCACCCCGTCACGAGACGCGAGATCGAACGCGCACGCGCCGCCGTCGAATGCGAGATCCTCAGCCGCTTCGAAACGCCCTCCGGGTTCGCCGCGCTTGTCTCCGGCGCGGTCCGCATCAACGGCAGCTGCGATCTCCAGTCCATGCTGCGCGACCTCGATTCCGTCACGCCCGACGACGTGATGACGATCCTCCGGACCATGCTCTCGCCCGACGACCTCACATGCGTCCGAATGGCTCCCGCCAATGAGGCAAAGAAGGCCACCAAAAAGAAAGCCGCGCCCGCCCTGCCCCGTCCGGTCGTCGAGACCGCGAAGTCCGGCCAGACCGTTCTGCTCCTGGAGGACCGCACACGGACGATGGCGGAGATCACGCTCGTCCTGCCCTGCGCGGCGGCGTTCGAATCCGCCGAAGAAAGCCTCTTCTCGCGCCTCGTCTCCGAAACGCTGTTCTGCGGCGCGGGCGCTTACGATGAAGTACAGCTCAACGAATATCTCGCCGACTACGCCATCGAAGCCGACTGTACAGCAGGCAACAACTCCATGTTCCTCTCGCTTCAGTTCCCGCTCAAGAGCTTCCGCCGCGCGGTCAGGATCGCCGCGCTCCTCGCGGGCGATCCGAAGTTCCCCGCCGACGCGGTCGAACGCGAAAAAGTGAACTTGATCCGCGAGATCGAAAGCTCGCTGCTCCAGCCCGACACGGTCGCGTTCGCCCGCCTGAAGGAACACCTCTTCGGCGCGGCGCATCCCTACGGACGCAGCCCGGAATCCTCGCTCGCCGCGCTCAAAAAAGCATCCGTAAAAAAACTGAAGGATTTCTACCTCAAACGCGTGCTTTCCGCGCCGTCCGCCTGTCTGGCGTTCTCCGGCGCGATCTCGCAGAAACAGGCACGTGAGGCCGCACAGGAGATATTCTCCGCCGGACATTGGACCGCGCCCGCGCCGAAACGCCCCGCGCCGCCCCCGATGAACAAGCCCGCCGACCTCACGTTCGCGCTGGAACAGCGCAAGCAGGCGGTCGTGACCTGCGGATTCCGTTCGTGCGGCGTGGAGACCGCCGATCCCGCGTGGGACCTGGTGCTGAACGCCGAGAACGGCATGTCCGCGAAGCTGTTCAAGAAGGTGCGCGGCGAAAAAGGCCTCGCATACTGGACCGGATTCGTCCGTATGTACGGATTCGGCGCGGGGGTGTCCGCGTTCGCCGCCTCGACCGCGGACGAAAACGCGCTGGAAGTGCGCGGCCTGCTCCTCGACGAGTTCCGCCGCCTCGCTTCATCCGGGCTTGGCAAGGACGAGTTCGACTGCGCGCTCGCCGCCCAAAAATACGCGTTCGACGCCGCGCCGTCCGGGACGCTCGCGAAACAGTCCGCGCTCGAACAGTTCCTGACCGGGGACGCGCTTCAGCCGTGGACGCGCCGCGAACAGCTCGACAAGCTCACGCGAGCGGAAGTAAACAGCCGTTTGAAACGCGACCTGAAGGACGTGAAACCGTCCACGCTGATCGCGTATGCGAACGGCGTTCCGGCAGGCAAAAAAGCTGCGAAAATAAAGTAAAACGGACGCTTTTTTCCCGTCCGCGCCCCCTTTGCGGAAAAAAACGCAAAAAAAGTCAAAAAAAAGGCCGGACTTCATTTGAAATATCGGCTTTTTGCCTTACAATATATGGTGATGTTCTTTTTCCGGGACATCAACCGCTACTACGTATTTTGAAATTCAAATAACTTTTTTCCGGAGGTTTCACCCATCATGAATGCAAAGTTCCGCATCGTCATCCCCGCGTCCGCCGCGGTCGCCGCAATTCTCCTTACCGCCTGCGCAGACAAACCCGTCCGCGTCCCCGGCGGCACGTTCGTCGAAGAACCCTACACGGGTGAAACCACCACGAAAACCCACACCGTCGTCTCCAACGGCGAAGAGATCACCGACACCGAGGTCATCTTCATCGACGACGAAGTCCCGGTCGGCCCGGTCGAAGAGAAACAGCAGGCCGGTCAGCAGAGCGGCGCTTCGGTTCAGGGCGGCGCGGTTCAGGGCGGCGACGCCTCCGCGCAGCAGGGCGGCACGACTACGCTTCAGCCCGTCGACCAGGAACAGACCGCGAAGAGCAACGCACCCGAAGGATCCGTGGAATACAAGGTCGTGAAGGGCGACACTCTGTGGGGCATCGGCATGGTCTACGGCGTTTCCGTGGCCCGCCTCGCCGAGATCAACGGCATCGACGAAAAGGCTCCGCTGAAGGTCGGCCAGGTCCTCATGATCCCGCCGGACGCCAAGAACGCGGTCGGCAAGCCCGTCGAGAAGAAGCAGGAGAAGAAGCAGGAAACGAAACCCGCGACAACCTCCGCGACCACTACGACCAAGCCCGCCACCGCCACGAAGGCGCAGCCCGTCACGAAGGAAGGCGAATCACTCTACGTCGTGAAGAGCGGCGACAACCTCAGCATGATCGCGTACCGTCACCACGTGAAGCTTGCCGACCTCATCGCGGCGAACAAGGTCGATCCGAAGGCCACGCTCCGCGTCGGTCAGACGCTCGTCATCCCGGCCGCCGGCGCCAAGGCGGCGACGACTACGAAGACTGAAACGACGAAGCCAGCGACCACCACGAAGACCGAGCCCGCTTCCACTACGAAGCCCGCGACCACAACGGCCGCCACGACGACGAAGACCGAGCCCGCCACCACGAAGCCCGCGACCGCCACGACCGCCACGCAGACGAAGGGCGGCGAAGGCACTGGCGGTGTCGTCGAGCCCATCGGCGGCTCCATGAGCGGCTCCGCTTCCGCGTCCGCCTCGACCTCGACGCCCGCGGCGACCACCACCACAAAGCCCGCGTCCAGCTCCGCTTCCTCCGGTCTCGCGTCCGTCTCCGCGCTTGACGACGCCGACGTCATCTCCGTCCAGATCGACTCCGAATCCACGCTCGAAGAGGTCGCGAACATCCACGACCGCAACCTCGAAGACCTGATCCGCCTGAACCCCGAGTTCAAGTCCGGTCAGAAGATCCCCGCCGGAACGGCCGTCAAAATGCCGCTTTTCTGAGCGCAGGCCTCACGAATCCGCGATCCGCAAAATCTTTTGCGGGTCGCTTTTTTTAAGACCGCTTGAAAACGTCTCATGGCTGATTTCCGAGCACAGACGCCCGTCCCCGCCCGCTGGCGAATCGTCTTCGCCGCGGTCCTGGTGCTGGCGTTTTGGATCGCCGGCTGCCAGTTGATGCGGCAGGATGTCCCGGCCCGCTCGCAGAGCGACGGCAATAGCCCGGACGCCAGAATACGCCTTCAGACTGTAGCGGTCTCGTTTTCTTCCGGGAAGCTTGCGCCGAGGGTACTGGTCCTGACCGACCGCCCCAGTCTCTACGAAAAAGAGAACGACGCATATCTTTATCCTGAATTCCAGTTCTTCCAGTACGGGCTTCTTCAGGCCGATCCGGCGTTCCGGTTCCGCCAGTACGGTCTGCATATCTTCGACCCTGCGTCCGTGCCGGGCTGGGGCCTCGGCGGACCGAAGGAAACCATTTCCCGCTTCCCAAAGAAACACCACACAACGGAACCGGAAAAAACGTTCAGACAGAAACTGGAGAAATCTCTCGGCGATTTCCGTTTAGCCCCCGCATTCGATGTGGTCCTGCTGGACTGCACGTTCCCGGAACGCCTTCTTTCCAGGAAACTCAGGCTCTTTTCCCCACTGTTTTTTGACTGCGTGAAAAACAAGCTCATGAACTCAGGCGGCGTTTTTGCCGTCGTCCTGCCGCCTGACCGTCCGGAAGTCTCCGCATGCATCCTTGCATTTCTGCGGAAGTCTTTCGGTAACGCTGGAGCGTTTTGCTTCGGGGACCGTGTCATCCTCGCATCCGGCCTGAACTCCGAACCGGACTTCGACCTGGATAAATTGAACACCACGGCCGAGCTTGCGGGGTATTACTCCGGCACAGGCAACGTACCGGACAATGCCATTTCCCTGATTTTGGAGGAGGATTACTCCGAATCCATTCCGGCCGAACTGCTGGAAGCAGCGGAAAACGTCAGAACCCCCCGCGTCTTCACCCCGTATTGCGCCGTCTTCGCCCGGACGGAGCTCATGCCGGCGATAAAGAAAAATCTGCCGGACGGATTCCCCGTGCGGACGCTTTGCGTTTGTTTTTTTGTCCTCATTCTCGCGGTCTATCCACTTCTGCGGTACTTCATCTCGTGGAAACCTGTGCACAAGCAGGCATTTCGTGCGTTCGAGGACATGTTTTATCTCACGGGATCGCTGTCGCTGTTCCTGATGTTCACGCATGAGATCATGCCGCATTTCGGGATTCAGGCGGCACTGCCAATTGTCATCTGGTGCATTCTCTTCTTTTCCACGAACGCCCGCGCCTATCCGAACCGATTCTGGCTCACAAAGCTGTTCTTTTTCACCGGCGATGACAAGAGAAGACGGTCGCGGACGGGCGGGCTCTCCGTCGGACGAATCCTGCTCGGGTTGCTGACGCCAGTGTTTTTCGGGCTGGCATTCTTTCTGCCGCCGACCGCGCTTCTGACGGAACTTCTGGCGTTTTCGGGAATGTTCTGCGCGGCCATGCTGGTGCGCGCCAGGATGGATGAACCGGTCCAGCCGGGACCGGCGATCCCGTTCGCGTTCCTTCTGGGCGTGGTCGTCTCGCTCGGGATGTTCGCGGTGAGCCTGTGCTTCCCGCCCGGCCCGGCCGTGTTCGCGGCGGTCGTCTGCGCGTACCGCCTCATCCTCCTCGACTGCTGAACTTATTCTATTTCCGCCCGGCGGCGCACAGCCAGCGGTGTTCCGGCTCGAATTCGACCGACACGTCCGCGAATCCCGCTTCAAGCATCAAATCGCGCAGTTCGGCCTGCGTCGGACAGCGCATCTTCAGATGCTCCACGATCGCGAGCTGACGTTCGTTCATCGCGCCGCCCGCCATTTCCAGCGCGGTCATGAACCATCCGCCCGGAACGAGCACGCGCCGTATCTCGCGCAGTCCGGCGGCCTGGTCCGGCCAGAAATACAGGCTCTCGACCGAGAACACCGTGTCGAACGCGCCGTCCCCGAACGGAAGATCGGGCACGCCGCACTGTAAAAAACGCATCCGCCCGGCCTTCACGAAGTCTTCGTTCAGCGCCGTCGCCGTCTCGACCGCGAGCGGGGAGATGTCGCATCCGGTCAGCACGGCCTCGGGATACCGTTCCGCCAGTTCGCGCAGCGCCGCGCCCGCGCCGCATCCCACGTCCAGCATGGAACGTCCGACCGGGATGTGCGCGAATCCCCACGCCCGGAGCGGGCCGTGTTCGCGGTTCATGCGGAGGATCATGTCGCGTCCCGCGTCGCCCGCGGGGCATCCTGCCGTTTCGACGTTCGAGAAATCGGGTTCGGTCATCGTATGCTGTCCCATGTCGGTTGAAAATGAGTTCTGAGGGCAAATAAGATAGAGCCTTTTCGCACGGAATTCAAGAGCGGAAGCGGAAAAACCGTGTTTTTGGCGTGTTTTTTCGGAATCGCATTTGAAAAAACCGCGAAATGTGCTATCTTTTATGGATATATTTTTGTACGCGAACCAAATCCAACAATCATGGAGAACCACAATGGGAAGACAGTATAACAAGCACGAGAAACAGGCCCGCCGCAAACAGTACCTCAAGCGCGTCAAACTCCGCGTGAAAGAGGCGATCAAGGCCGCCAAGAAGAAATAATCCGAGCTCATTTTTTCAACCGGACATCCAGCCATGGCGCAGATTCACCAGACCGCCATCATCGGAAACGACGTCGAGCTTGCCGACTCCGTTTTCGTCGGCCCGTACTGCATCATCGAAGACCACGTGAAGATCGGCGAGAACACCCGCCTGATCGCGCAGTGCCACATCTACTCGAACACCACGATCGGCGCGGGCAACACCATTTTCCCGTTCGCCTCGCTCGGCGGCGCGCCCAACGACATCAGCTACGACCCGTCCCAGGGCGATTCCTTCACCCGGATCGGCGATAATAACATCATCCGCGAGGGCGTGTCCATTCACCGCGGCGCGCATCCCGGCACGGAGACGGTCGTCGGCAGCCACGGATTCTTCATGGGCAACGCCCACATGGCGCACAACACCGTGATCGGCGACCACGTCATCATGGCGCTCGGCGCGCTTGCCGCGGGCTACGTCCAGATCGGCGACCGCGCGTTCATCTCCGGCAACGTCTGCATCCACCAGTTCGTCCGCGTGGGCCGCTTCGCCATGATCTCCGGCGGTTCCGCCATCTCCATGGACCTGCCGCCCTTCATGATCGGCGACGGCCGCAACGGCGGCGTCCGCAGCTTCAACAAGGTCGCCCTGGAGCGCGCCGGATACTCCAGGGAGGACATCCGCACGATCCACAAGATGTACGACATCGCGTTTCGCCGCGGCCTCAATATGAAGAATGCGCTGGAAGAGATCGAAACCACCCTGCCCCAGATCCCGGAAGTCAAGGAATTCGTCGAATTCGTGCGCTCCGCGAAACGCGGCGTCCTGAGCGGGGGCAGCACCCGCCGCGCATAATCAATCGAACGTCCGGCGGGCTTTCCCCGCCGCGAACGTAAAAGATACGGCACGTATCGCCAAAGTGTGATGCGTGCCGCGACTGTTTTTAAATCCCGGAAATGTACAGCTTCCGACTTGTAAAATTAGGAAAAGTGTAGTATATTCTGACTACAAACAGAAACCAGAGATCGGAAAGGCTTCACGATCATGAAAAACAAAGCGGACAATCAGGTAAAATCTCCGGCGGAGGACGATGCGCCACGCGATTCGCTCGTCAGCCGCCTGAGGCCGTTCGCCCTCATCCTTCTGCTGGTATTTCTTCCCATCGCGCTGTTTCACGCGTTCAAGGATTATATGTACGTCTGCCGGATCCCGGCGGGGACCAAGGTCGTCGACCAGTCCATGATCCGTCCGCGCTCGCCTCTGGGGGAATTCATTTACCGTTCGGGCTTGATCGAAAAATGGGATTGCCCCCAGGTCAGGCCATATCTTCTTTACCGGCATTATGTCATCCCGGACGGCGTGGAAACGATCGACAACGGCGCATTCCTGAACTACAGGCATCTGACCTCCATCCGCATCCCGGACAGCGTACGGGAAATCGGACATTGGGCATTCCAGAATTGCACCGCCCTGCGTGAGGTGGACATTTCCGACAAGGTGGAAAAGATCGGATATGAAGCGTTCAGAGACTGCACCGCCCTGGAGAGAATACGGCTCCCCGCCGGGATAGCCGGAAAGGAACCGGGCTTGAATAAGGTGTTCCGGGGATGCACCGCCCTGCAAAAAGTCACGCTCCCAGATGGCATCACGAAGATCGGGGAATCGGCATTTCAGGATTGTTCCGCCCTGTGCGAGATCAACATCCCGGACAGCGTGACCTTGATCGGCGCGCTCGCGTTCCAGGGCTGCAGCAGCCTGCCGCCCGTTACGCTCGGCAAACAGGTCACGGACATCGGCGGCGGAGCGTTCGCCGGGACCGGCTGCCGCCTCACTGTGCCGGACGACCACCCGACGATCCGGCTCGAGGACGGGATTCTTTATTCAAAGGACCATTCCGAGCTCATTTCCTGCGTTTCCGTGCCGGACGGCCCGTGCATTGTGGCTCCGGGGACGTCGGTCATCGGGCGCGGCGCTTTCTTCGGCTGCAAGAACCTGACGGAAATCCGTCTGCCGGATGGACTGGAGATCATTCCCGAAAACACGTTCCGGTTCTGCACCGGGCTGAAGCGCGTCGAACTGCCGGACTCCCTGAAAGAAATAGGCGAAAGGGCGTTTTACGCCTGCTTCGAGCTGGAGGAGATCGCGATCCCGCCGAACGTGACGGATGTGGAGGATGGCGCGTTCATCGAGTGCAGAGCCCTGAAACGCGCCGTACTTTCGCCGAAAATGGGCAGGATCCCGCAGGAAATGTTCTCCCACTGCCGAAGCATGACGGAGGTCGTGATCCCGGAGGGCATCACGAAGATTGATGACTTAGCGTTTGGACACTGCGCCGCTTTGAAACACGTAACATTCCCGAACAGCCTGGAAACCATCTCCCCGGGCGCTTTCCCTTATCCGAACTTTCTCAATTCCCTGGATCAGGAAACCAAGGAACGGATCGATCAACTGACCCCGAAGCCGCCTCCGGGCACTCGGCGCATGCGGGAATGAGCGGTATCCACCTCCCCTGCCGTACTCATTCAAAACAACCGGGGAACACGGCGATAAACAACACGATCAGCAAACCGGAGTAGATGAAGCAGGGGATGAGATAGATCATGCTGATGTTACGGACGATCCTGAACCCGTGCGTCCTGCGGAAATCGGGCGCATAAAGCGCCGCCAGCGTAATAATGAACCACAAAATCTCAAGGAACGGATAGAAGAGAAAGAAGACCACCTGACCGGCCGTTCTGTCGACGCTGCCGGCAAAAAAAAGCATTCCCCATCGGATCACAAGTTCATGGAGAAGGATCAGGACGATCATAGCCTTCAGCGTCTGCCGTATGGACTGGTTCCGGAGCGGCCATCTCCGGACACGATGCCGGAGTCTCAGCAGGGCAACGAGGGAGCAGACGCCGAAGATGCCGAAAAAACCGTACACGATATAAATCACGGGGCTCTCATCTTTTCTCGGCTCCGCCGCCATATCTTCGACAGCGCCTTTCAGACATTCCGTTTTCATTTCCCGGATGGTATCCTCGTCTCCCCGTTCCAGCATCGCCTCCAGTTTGTCCATGTTCAGCCCGGTTCCCAACGTCATGTTCTGCCGTTCGTTCCCCGTTCTGATCCATTCCAGGGCTTTTTCCTTGCTTGCCTCGACGCCGTCGCCGGTCGCATAGCGGAGCGCGAGCACATACGGGGCTTCGTCATGTCTCCGGTCGGCGGCCTGAAGGAACCATTTCATGGATTCCTCATCGTTTTTCCCGATGCCGTCGTCCTGCCAAAAGCAGACGCCGAGGTTGAACAGAGCCACCCGGGATTCATATGGATCGCTGCTTTTCGCAGCTTTGGCGAAGTATTCCACCGCCGACTGATAATCTTTCGCCCTGTACGCGGCGCGCCCTTTTTCCAGATCGCTCCTGCACCCGGTGAAAAACGCCACGCTCAAACAAACGGCGGCGAGGCAAACGAACAATTTGCGGACGATTCGTGACGACATGGGGCTATTCCTTTCGTGTATTGCTGGAAGCTGGAAGGATTCGTCAAGTTATAGGAAAGATACACCTTCTTTGGTGATATTGCAAGCGCGGACGGAAAGGACCTCAGCGGACTTTCAGGATCCCTTTCAGGTCTGTCAGCCACTTCAGCCGGTCTTTCTCTTTGGAAGGACCGATGGGCCGGAGAGACTGTCCCGCGATGATCGTTTCGACCTCCTCCGGCGTTTTAGAACGGATCGTTCCGTCCGAATACAGAATCAGCATATAACGGTCTTTATCCTTATAATGGGAATGGATGCAGGAACACAGGACGAGCGGAAACGCCTCGATTTTCCGTTCCGGCGTCTCGCCTGAGTCAAGTTTGGCTTCGTATATGAAAAACTCCGCAAGATCGGCGACGGAGACCGGAAACACCTGATACGCCTGTCCGTCTTTCGGGCAGGCAAAACAGTCTTCCGCGGAGCTTGACCCGATTTTCAGCCCAAGCGCGGCGAGGTCCTGTTCCCGAATCAGATCGAAAACCGTCATGCCGGGCGGGATTTCCTTTTTTTCCTCCCCGGTCCGGACGTACCGTTCCGAGCCCGCATGGAGAATCATCCCAATACATTTGAGATTTTCAATGCATCGGCTGTATGCGCCCGTCGTATTCATCCATCGGGATTGATCGCAATTCACCATGACAATGGACAGGAAAAACAGGAGCAGAATGCCCCCGGCAATCATCGAAAACGTCTTCCATGACATGTTCAGGTCCTTTCGTGTATTGCTGGAAGCTGGAAGGATTCGTCAAGTTATAGGAACTATACACCATGACGGGAATAAATGCAAACGAAAAGAGTTACAAAAAAAAAGGTCTTATAGGACCTATAGGACCTATTATCAAAGGGCGTCGGACAGGCTCAGAACTGGAATTCGCCCTGGACGGTGTCGGGCGGGTTCAGGATGGAGCGGACGGGCTCGAAGGTCTTGCGGTGGAGCGGGCACGGGCCGTATTTGCGGATGAGGTCCGTGTGGAGTCTGGTGCAGTAGCCCTTGTGGACTTCAAACCGATACTGCGGATACTGTTTCGCCGCCTCCATCATGAAGAGGTCGCGGGAGGTCTTGGCGAGGATGCTCGCGGCGGCGATGCTGGCGGACTTCGCGTCGCCCTTCACGATGTTCTCCGAGGGGACGGGCAGGCCCTGCACCGGATTGCCGTCGACGAGCACGAAATCGGCGGGACGCGGCAGACCCAGGACGGCGCGGCGCATGGCGAGCCAGGTGGCGCGGAGGATGTCCGTGCGGTCGATCTCGTCCTGGTCGACCATGGCGACCGAGGTGAGCGCGGAGGGTTCGGCTAAAATCGCCTCGCGCAGCTCCATGCGCTGTTTGTGCGTGAGCTGTTTGGAGTCGTTGACTCCGGCGGGGATACGGCTCCTGTCCGTGAAAATGACCGCCGAGGCGCAGACCGGCCCGGCGCAGCAGCCGCGTCCGGCCTCGTCAACCCCGGCGATAAAAGAAAACTCCCCGTCCCACTTGAGTTCGTGGACGAGGAGTTCGGAATTACCGGGAAGATAATCCATGCGGAAAGCAGGATTATTTCGCGGCTTCGGCGGACGCCGCGGGTCCGAAGTACTTTTTCTCTTTGACGCGGGCGGCTTTGCCGATCTTGTCGCGCAGGTAGTAGAGTTTCGCGCGGCGGACATGGCCGTGACGTTCCACGGTGATCGCGTCGATGCGCGGGCTGTGGATCGGGAACACGCGTTCGACGCCGTAGCCGTTCTGGAAGCGGCGGACGGTGAAGGTTTCGCGGATGCCGGAATTCTTGCGCGCGATGACGACGCCGGTGAAATTCTGGATGCGTTCGGTGGTGCCTTCAATGATCTTGGTGGAAACCTTGACGGTGTCCCCGATATTGAAGTCGGGCACAGAAGCCTTGCACTGCGCCTTTTCGATCTTGTCAATGATGCTCATGGTTGTTACCTCCATATGTTAATTTTTGTCGTTGATCAGGTCCGGACGGACAAGGAGCGTCGTGTTCATGGATTCGGCGCGGCGCCATTGTCCGATTCTGGCATGGTCCCCGGACAGGAGCACGTCCGGGACCCTCATGCCTTGAAATTCGACGGGCTGGGTGTACTGCGGATACTCGAGCAGGCCGTTCTCGAACGACTCCTGCACGGCGGATTCGTCGTCGCCGAGCACGCCCGGCAGCAGCCGGACGATCGCGTCGACCATGACCATGGCCGCCAGGTTGCCGTTCGTGAGGATGTAGTCCCCGATGGACAGCTCCATGTCGACCAGCAGGTCGCGGACGCGCTGATCGACGCCTTCGTAGTGTCCGCAGATGAAGATCAAGTGGTGTTCGCCGGAGAGCGCGTGGGCCGTCTTCTGCGTGAAGCGGCCGCCCGCGGGCCCGGTCAGGATGACCTTCGTCCCGTCCTGTTTCAAAGAACTCACCGCTTCGAAAAGCGGTTCAACTTTCATCAGCATCCCGGGTCCGCCGCCGAACGGTTTGTCGTCGACGGTCTTTCTCCGGTCGTGCGTAAAATCGCGAAGGTCGACCGCACGGATTTCGACCTTGTTTTCCCGCATCGCCCGGCCGGTGATGCTGCTCGCCAGCGGGCCGAAGAATATCTCGGGAAACAGTGTGATGATGTCGATTCGCAGCGCCACGTCAGGCTCCTGCCGCCTCGACCTCATCGTCCAGGACCTCGACGCTCACGCGGCCTTTCGTGCGTCCGGCGGCGCCGGAGACGAGAGCGCGAAGCGCCATGATCGTTTTGCCGCTTTTGCCGATGATCTTGCCCCGGTCGCCCGGGCGGCACGTGATCTGGATCACGCTTCCGTTCTCGGCGGAAGCCGTGCGGACCTTCACTTCGTCGGGGTAGTCCACGAGCTTCTTCGAGATGTACAGCACGAAATCTTCGAGGTTCTGCTGCGAAGACGGATCAGCGGTTGTTCTGGCTGCCGGCGCGGAGGTCCTGGCTTCCGCCTCTTCCTTCCCGCCGAACAGTTTGCCGAAAATATCAAAAATAGACACGGCAGTTCTCCCGTGTTGCACGGGCGGAGGTCGGACTTACGCCTTCTCCTCGCCCTTCTTGAACGTCTTTTTCTTCGTGTAGGGATCGGGCTGGCCGTACTGCTTGGACTTGCCGGCTTTCGCGCGGTCGTAGATATCCTTCACGGTCTCGCTCATGATCGCGCCGTTGCCGACCCAGTATTCGAGGCGGGCGACGTCGAGTTTTTCATCGCTGCGGCGGGGATCGTAGTAGCCGAGTTCTTCCAGCATGCGGCCGTCGCGCTGCGCACGGATGTCGCAGACGACGATACGGAAGCTGATCCAGTTCTTTCCGCCAGTTCGTTTCAGTCTGATCTTTACCATAACGGTTTTTCCTTTGTCTTTACCAGTGGGTTCGACTGCGTCGTTCGACGCTCACGCTTTGTTCGCTTACCGCACTGCGCGTGACTCAATGCGATATAAAAGTCAATTAATATACAGCCTCTTCCCGCTTTTTTCAAATCATTTTTCCCATTTCTTTCAGCCTTTTTTGCGTTTTTTGCACATTCTGACAGCGTTCCCGCGTCAGAACCAGGCGGAGAGAATCGCGCCCGCGACGGCCGCACCGAGCAGGAGCGCCGTGGTCGGCACCTTCGTTTTCAGCATCAGCACGATCGTAGCGCCGCAGATCAGGACGCCCGCCGGGGAAACGCGGAAGCCTTCGGGCAGGACGGGGCGAGCGAGCCTGAACAGCGCACCGAACGCCTCCCACGGGATCGTCTGCGTGAAGACCGACATCCCGAGGAAGATGGTCACGGCGAACATGATGAGCGCCACGGCCGCCAGACGCGTCCCCTTCAGCATGCCTTTCACGAGGAACGTGTCCTTCCAGCGGTTGATGCCCGCCGCCGCGGAGCACCCGATCAGGATCGTCGGCACGATCAGCCCCAGCGACGCCGCCAGCGCCCCGAAAAAGCCTTCGTTCACGTACCCGACGTACGTCGCGGTATTCAGGCCAACCGGGCCCGGCGTGACCTGCGCCACGGAGCAGAGGTTGCCGAATTCGCTCATTGTGAGGACCTGTTCCTGATCGACGTATTCCGCCGTAAGCAGCGGGATCAGCATGTAGCCGCCGCCGAAACACAGCACGGAGAACTTGCAGAACTGGAAGAAGAGGATGATGCAGTGGTTCATTTGCTGTCCTCCCCGTTCTTGTGGGATTCGGAAGCGGATTCAGCGGAGACTTTTGAAGACTCTCCATTCGACTGTTCCGCCTGCGTCAGACGGCGCGTCTGCCACCACACGTAGCACCAGCCGAACGGCACGGCGGCGAGGATCAGGAGCGCGGGGCTCACCTTCATGATCGCGAGCACGAAGAAGATCAGCACCACGGCGATTTCCAGACGGCTTTTCACGGTCCGGCGGAACATCCGGCATCCGGTGACGAGGATCATGCCCGTCACGGCCGCGCGGATCCCGGCGAAGACGCCGAGCAGATAACGGTTTTTCGGGTCGAGGTGGGGGAAGAGCGAGGCGATGACGAGGATGACGGTGAAGGGCGGCGTGACGGCTCCCGCGGCGGCGGCGATCGCGCCCGGCACGCCTGCGATCTTCATGCCGATGTACACGGCGGAATTGATCGCGATGATGCCGGGGACCGTCTGCGTGAGCGCGGTCATATCCAGCAGCTCCTCGCGCGTCAGAAGTTTATGCCTGACGACGAATATCTCCTCGATGACGGGGAGCATGGCAAGGCCGCCGCCGACCACGAGCGCGGTGATGCGGAAAAACGAGCAGTAGAGCAGCAGGAGGCGTCTGGCCCTGGAAAGCGTCTGGATCTCCATGCCCTGCCCCCTCCCCCGTCTCAGAGCTTCACCCCGAACAGACGTTCCGCGTTCTTGTAGAAAATCTGCTCGAACTGGTCTTCGGTCAGGTCCAGCGTGCGCGCCTCGGCGATGCCGTCGCGGTGGGACAGCGCGGGATAGTCGGTCGCCCAGAGGACGCGGTCGACGCCGTGCGCCAGGATGATCCGTTTCACCTCGTGCGGCGGCAGGCGGAAGAACGTGCTGGAGGTATCGAACCAGACGTCGCGCCCGACGAGGTATTTCCACGCCTCATCCCATTCGCAGTAGCCGCCCATGTGCGCCGCGATGATGTTTTTGAGGTGCGGGAAGTGGTCCAGCACGTTCGCGAGGCGTTTCGGCGAGGAATAGTCGCTGGTGGCGTCGCCGACGTGGAACAGGATCGGCATGTCAGGCGGGATCAGCTCGTACAGGCGCATCATGCGCGGTTCGTCGATGTAGAGCTTCTGGAAATCCGGGTGGAACTTCAGGCCGGTCAGCCCGATCTCCTTCATGCGCGCGAGTTCGCCCTTGAGGTCCGCATAGTCGGGATGGAGCGAGCCGAGGCAGATGACCTTCGGACTGAGCAGAGACGCCAGATAATTGTTGAGATTTTGAACCTGGTCTGGCCGTGTGGCGGAAGCGAGGAACACCGCCTTGTCGATATGGGCGTCCTCAAGCGATTCGTGCAGATCGGCGACCGTGCCTTTTCTGCGCCACGGCTCGTGATAGTACGATTCGAGGGAAGCGACGACCTTCGGGGCGACGCTGTCGGGGAACACATGGCAATGGACGTCAAAGTATTTCACGGCTCTCTCCAGGACAAGGCATCCGGATACAAAAATGGCATCCCCAACGGGATTCGAACCCGTGTTACCAGGATGAAAACCTGGTGTCCTAGGCCTCTAGACGATAGGGACGCACGCTTAGAAAAAAAGTATGTATTTAAAATAGCATGCCGAACGATTTTTTCAAGCGGGAAACATGTTTTTTTTCGATTTTTCCCGGTTTTCACGCAGTCGTATGCGTTCCTTCTCCGCGATGACTCTTCGCGTGAACGCGATTCCGCAGGGCCGCAAGGCGTTTCCTGCGGCGTTTTTCGACCTGGATGCGGTACCCGATGACCATTTTCTTCACGGCGTAATACGTGATCGGGGTGAGGACGACCGCCATGACCGCGCCGCCGACGAAGAACGCGATCGTCAGGTCGCCCGCAAGGCTCTTTGCGGCATCGACGAACTCGGAAAAATCCGACGCGTTCACAATGCCCTTGAGCTTATCCTTGATGTCCCCGTAAGAGAGGTCAAGTCCGATCAGCTTCGCCCCGGCGTAGCACTGCACGGGATAGATAAAGAACACCGTGATCTGGTTCGTGATGAACGTGCCGAGGACGGCCCCGATCTTGCTGCCCTTCAGCAGAAACGCCGCCGGGATGGAGCAGATGAGCTGGCCGCCGATGGGGATGAGGCAACCGAAGAACATGCCGATGCTCCAGCCGCGCGCGATATACTCGGGCGAAGCCTTTTCGCGGACGATTTTCAGGTAGAACTTCCTCCACTTCTTTTTGAACCACTGACCGGTGCTCATCCCGAAACAATCCTTCTCCGAATCAGATATTGATATAGAACTTCCGCATTTCGGGGGCGCGCTGAGCGATGTTGACGAGGTGGTCGCCGATGCGCTCGAGTTCCCAGAGCATTTCGATGAAGATCACGCTGGCGTCGACGGCGCACTCGCCCTTGTTGCGGCGTTCCACGTGGACCTGTTCGTACTGCTTGGCCAGCTCGTTGATCTCGCGTTCGTTGGCCTCGGCGTCGCTGGCGACGTGCGCGGCCTCCCGCTGCTGTTCGCGGGCCTGCTCCGCCATCATGGCCTTGATGTTCTTCTCGTACTTGTGCGCGAGTTTGTTCAGTTTGCGTTCGCCCTCGATCGCCGACCGGATGCCCGCCTCGTTTTCTTCGTTTTTGTGCGAAAGCGCGAGCATGACGTTGTCGGCCTGCGAGGAAAGGAGCTCCCACAGGGAATTGAGGTTGTCCTGCGCGACGTCGGAGAGCTTGGTGTCGACCTTGGAAAGACGTTTCGTGAGGCGCATGATGTTTGCCGTGTGGTCGGCGATGCGTTCGGCGTCGTTGGTGCAGTGCATGAGCAGCGGGATCAGGTTGGACTGCGGATTGGACAGGTGCTGGCGCGTGATCTGGACAAGGTAGTTCGTGATGTCGGACTGCATCTTGTCAACCTGCTGTTCGTCGGCCTCAAGCTGTTCGAACTCCTTTTCGTCGACATGCGCGGCGCGGAAATGATGATTGACCGCGCGGTCGATCATGCTCCAGGAGAGTTCGACCATCCTGCGGATCTCGATGATGGACTGTTCGATAGCCATGGCGGGCGTACGGAGGAGCAGGGGTTCCAGCGTGCGCGTGCTGACCGGCTTGGTCCTGTCGCCCGGGATGAGCGTTTCGCAGAGGTGCGCGAACGGCTTCAGCATGGGCATGATGGCGAGAACCGTGAGGACGTTGAAGATCGTGTGCGCCATGGCGATGTGGCGTTCCAGGTTCTGCGGCACGGCGGCGAACGCGTCGCCCGGCGTGATGGCGTTCACGATGTACAGGAAGAACGGCGTCCTCTGCGCGCCCACGGGGATATAGAGCAGAACGACCATCAGGACCGCGCCGAAGAAGTTGAAGAGGAAGTGCGCGAGCGCGGCCTGCTTCGCCACACGGTTGGCAGTGAGTGAAACAAGCCACGCGTTAACCGTAGTGCCGATGTTCGTGCCGATCAGGAGCGGGACCGCGGTATAGAAGTTGACGAGCCCGGCCGCGGACAGCGCCAGAATGATGCCGATGACCGCCGAACTGGCATGAACGATAAAGACCGCGACCATGCCGATCCCGATCGCGCCGAGGATCGGCAGAAGCGGCATGAACCCGTCGGGCGTCTTCGGCGCGCAGTCGATCAGGGAGAAGAGGTGGAGGAAGGACGGGAACGTGCCGAGGATGCTCATCTGCGTGCTCATCATGTTCATGCCGAAGAAAAGCATGCCGAACCCGAAGATGGCGTTGCCCCAACCACGTATATTACGTTTTTTGGAGAAGGTGAGAATCAACCCCAATGTAATGGCGGGCAATGAAATACCGCTGAGATTGAACGAAATCAGCTGCGCGGTTACTGTCGTGCCGATATTCGCGCCGAAGATGATGCCGATTGCCTGCACCAGGTTCAGCAGACCGGCGTTGATGAAGCCGAGCACCATGATGGTTGTAGCAGAGCTGGACTGGATGACCGCGGTGACAAACGCGCCGGCGATCACGCCCAGGACCGAGTTTTTCGAGAAGAACTGGAGTACGTGCTGCATCTTCTCGCCCGCGATGTTCTGGAGGCCGCGGCTCAGTCGCAACACACCGAAGATCAGGAACGCGATGCCGCCGATCATGCTCATGGACACGGAGAACATGTCGATGCCGAGCATACGGGCGTCGAGCGCCCGGATATAAATGTTATGCGCCGGGTCGGCGACCTCGATTGAGAAATGGTATTCGCCGGTCTCGCCGCCGAGCCGGACGAACGTCTGCGCGAGGCCGTTCTTGTCGGTGCGGACTTCCGGCGTGAGGACTTTCGGCTGGGACTTGCTGCGCGGGGCGGACTTGACGCTGAAGAAGACCGGGGCGTTCTCGACGGGATTGCCGTCCGCGTCGACGACCTTGATCACGAGCGGTTCGCCCATGACCTCGTTCGTCATACCCTGCCGTTCGGCGTTTTCGATCTTCGCGCCCACGGTCATGCGGACAAGGACGGACTTGTCCGGATCGTTCAGCGGCGTGATCTTGACGTAGTTGTCGCCGACCTTGTGGCCTGCCTTGACCTTCGCGCGGACCACGCCGACGACGTCGGTCTCTTCCGAAATCTGCGTAATCTCCAAATCGGATCCTTCGGCGGCCTCAAACTTCACAGGTTCCCCGGCAAGAAGACGCTGTTTGCCCGAGCCGGAAGAATCGTCGTCCGACACGCCGCGCACTTCCACGCGCACGTCGCGTTCGAATTCCTCTCCGGGAACGGTGCTTTGATCGGTGCCGTAGACGACGTCGAGACGACCGATCTTGTGAGAACCTTCGGATGAGCCGTCGCACGCGGAGAAAACCGCGACCAGAACACACGACAGCAGAAGAGAAACGATGCCGGATGCAAATCTCATATAGGACCTTCAGCTGGATTGAAATTCCAAATAATATAACACTCTTCATGGCAAAAATCAAGTATCGCCTTGAAAATGGAAGAAAGAAGTATTATATTATTTCCGAATTACGGTTCTTCCGTCCGGCACAGCCCGGCTTCCGGACGGAGCAAAAAACCGGATTCGCCCGTCGGTCGGGAACGCCGTTTTCGCGAACGGCCGTTTGCAAACACATGACGGGGAAAGCACTGCCGCAGCAAAGGAATGTCCGTGTTATGGAAACACTGAAACATTTGTTCGCCAATATCATCTATCCGCTTGCGGCGTTCGCCGTCTCCCTGATTCTGACACGCGTTTGCATCACGGTTCTGCCTCATTTGGGGTACATGGACATGCCGAAAGGCAGGCATATTCACAAGAAACCTGCCCCCCGCGCGGGCGGGATCGGATTCATCCTCGCGTTCTGGTTCTCCATCATGCTCTATGCGGGAAAGCTCTGCGGCGGAGACCTCGCGAAACTTGCAGACCAGAACGTCGGCCAGTTCCTGATCGCCCTGGGCGGCGCGTCCGTTATCCTTTTCTTCACCGGACTGTACGACGACCGGTTCGACATGCCGAGCGCAATCAAGCTCCTGTTCCATATCGTGGCGGGCATCACGCTGTTTTTTCTGGGCGGAGGCATCCGTACGATTTTCGACTACACGCTTCCCTGGTATTTCGCGCTGGCCGTAACGGTCTGCTGGACGATCGGAATCGTGAACGCGTTCAACCTGATCGACGGTCTGGACGGGCTCGCCGCCGGACTGGCATCCATTTCCTCCCTCTGCATCGCCGCATGGATCCTGATCAGCGGCGGAAACCTGCCGATGGTGATCCTGCTCTTCACGTTCTGCGGGGCCTGCCTCGGATTCCTGGTTTTCAACTTCTCCCCGGCGCGCATCTTCATGGGCGACACGGGCAGCATGTTCCTCGGCCTCTTCTTCGCCATGACGAGCATGGACCAGTGTTCGCGGCCCGCCGTCACAGTCGCCGCCCTGCTGGTGCCCCTGGTCGCCATCGGCGTGCCGATCTTCGACGTGATCCTGGCGATCTGGCGGCGAAGCGTGAGACGGTTCAGCGTTCTCTTGCTGAAAGAAAACCTCGACGACGCCGAAGCTGTGACCGAGCTGGAACACGGCATCGACGCCACCGGACGGATCGAGATCGAATCCGTGCTCCGGAACGGAAACGGCGTGATGGACCCGGACCAGGACCATCTGCACCACCGGATCCTGCGCGAATCCCACAACAGGACCAGCCGGGCAGTCCTGCTGATATACGCGATCTCCATCGTCTTCTCGCTCGGAGCCATCGCACTGACGTTCATCGGACAGAACATGCCCGCGCTCGCTTTCCTGCTGGTCATCATCGGGGTGTTCTTCACGCTCCGCCTCGCGAACATCGAACTCCTTGCATCCATGAGCGTCGTGACACAGGGCGTCCGCTTCCCTCGGAAGTCATTCATCCTCACGGCCGCGCATCCGCTGATCGACTTCCTCATGGTGGCGGTCTCGTTTTTCCTGATCTATGCGCTTCTGCAGAGACCGGTCCGGGCGACCTATAACATTTATATGTTCCTCATTCTGGTTGTGCCTTATTTCCTGGTCCTGATCTTCTCCGGCATCTACCGCACGTACTGGCTCCGCGCCGGCATCGAACGCTATTTCCGTCTGATGAAGCTCCTTGTCCTGGCCGCTTGCATCTCCTTCATCCTCCTGAACATCTTCGCCATGAAAGGCTGGGTCCTCGACGGCATCTCCAAACGCATGGCGATAATCATCTTCCTGCTTCAGACGTCCCTCGCATTCGCCTCCATCATCACGGAACGGTTCCTGCTTCATTTCTTCGAGGCCTTCGCCATCCGGTCCTACTACCTGAAAAATTCGCCGGAAGCCGGACAGCATAATACCATCATCTATGGCGGCGGCCTGGGCTGCCGCATGTACATCAACAGCCTGTACAGCAGCCGCCACCTCTCCTGCCCGTTCCACATCCTCGGCATCGTGGACGAGGACCCGTCGTTGCAGAAACTGAACGTCTATGGGTTCCGTGTGCTCGGCACCAGCGACGATCTTGAGACGCTCTACAAGAAAAAACCTTTCGACACCATTGTTTTCACTACGGTCAACATCACAGACAAATCCATCGACAAGGTCCGCACGTTCGCCCGGGCACACAACGTCCGGATGACGATGTTCCTGTCCCAGGAATACCCCGCCAACCTGGAACTCTTCGAGATGCTCCAGAGCAAGGCGATCAACCCATTTACAGAGGATAATCCGGACGATCCCGGACTCGGAATATGACGTTTCACGAAATCGGAGAAAACCTGGAGCAGTATTTCATTGAGATCATCCAGGAAAAACGCCGCGGTTCATTCGACCGCGTCACGTACGGTTTTCTGTTCATGGCCTCGCGCTTCTACCGCCGCGCCGTCCAGTTCAGGCTCTGGCTCTACGAAAACCGCGTAATCCGCAACCACTCCATCGGCTGCCTCGTGGTCAGCATCGGCAACCTCACGTGCGGCGGCACGGGCAAGACCCCGGTCGTCGAGATCTTCGCAAAGACGCTGAGCAGAAAAGGACGCCGCGTGGCCGTCCTGAGCCGGGGATACCGCAGCCGCGACAACCGCTCGTTTCTGCAAAAACTCCGCGGCAAATTCTCCTCCCGCCGCATGGTCATCCCCCCGCGCGTCGTCTCCGACGGCCACAACCTGCTCCTGAACTCGCTTTCCGCGGGCGACGAGCCGTACATGCTCGCGACGAACCTGAAGGACGTGGTCGTGCTGGTCGACAAGGACCGCGTGAAATCCGGCCTCTACGCCATCGAGGAATATCACACCGACACGCTCATCCTCGACGACGGGTTCCAGTATCTCGGGCTGCGTCCCCACCTGAACATCCTGCTCGTGGACTCCACCTGCCCCTTCGGCAACCATCACGTCCTGCCGCGCGGACTCCTCCGCGAGCCGATCAAGAACATCCGCCGCGCCGACTATATCTTCCTCACGAAATCCGACGCCTCGCCGCGTCTGCGCCACCTGAAGGACTTCATGCGACGCCACAACCGCCGCGCCGAGATCATCGAGTGCTGCCACCGCCCGAAATACCTGGAGGACGTGTTCGACCGCGGCGTCCGGTTCCCGCTCAGCATGCTCGACGGACTGAAGATTGCCTCTCTCTCCGCCATCGCGAACCCCGCCAGCTTCAACGCGTTCCTGACGCAGCACGGCGGCGAGATCGTGCTCGAACGCCATTTCGCCGACCACCACCGCTACAGCCAGCAGGAGATGATCGACTTCGTGAACAGCGCCAAGGCCGCCGGAGCCGAGTACATCCTGACCACGGAAAAGGATGCCGTCCGCATGCCGCGCCTCGACCGCCGCGACCTCCCGTTCCTCTTCCTCCGCATCGAGATCGACATCCTCAGCGGCCAGGAAAACTTCGACCAGTGCATCACGCGCATCTGCTTCCTGTGAACGGAACGCGATCTCAACAGAAAAAATTCCGGAAAAGCAAAAAAGCGGTTTTTCCGGCGCTTTCCTATACTTTCTATAATGAAATTGCTTGATTTTTTAGGAAAAACCTGTATATTAAATGGTTATTCTCCTCAATCGACATAAAAAAAACACGCTAGAAAAAACGCAAAACAACTGCTAGAAAGGATTTCGCATGAAGAAATCTTCCGCGAAAAAGTACGTCTACCTGTTCGGAAAAGGCATGAGCGACGGCGACGCTTCCATGAATGAACTGCTCGGCGGCAAAGGCGCCAATCTCGCCGAAATGGCCAAGCTCGGCCTCCCGGTCCCTGCCGGATTCACCATCACCACCGAATGCTGCGTCGATTATTTCGCGAACGGCCAGAAGAATCCCGCCGGCCTCGACGCCCAGGTCAAGACCGCTCTCGCGCAGGTCGAAAAAGTCATGAAGATGAAGTACGGCGACAAGGACAACCCGCTGCTCGTCTCCTGCCGTTCCGGCGCACGCAAGTCCATGCCCGGCATGATGGAGACCGTCCTGAACGTCGGTCTCGCCACCAGCACGATCCCCGGCCTCGTGAAGCGCACGGGCGGAAATGAACGCTTCGTCTACGACGCCTACCGCCGCCTCATCATGATGTACTCCGACGTCGTCATGGAAAAGGCCGAAGGCATCGAACCCGCCGAAGGCTGCGCCATCCGCAAGCAGCTCGACGCCATGCTCGACGACCTGAAGAAGGACAAAGGCTACAAGACCGACACCGACCTCTCCGTCGCCGACCTGAAGAAACTCTGCAAGGACTTCAAAGTCCGCATCAAGAAAGTCCTCAAGCGCGAATTCCCCGACGATCCCATGCTTCAGCTTCAGGGCGCGATCGGCGCAGTCTTCAAGAGCTGGAACGGCAAAAAGGCCGTCTCCTACCGCCGCATCGAGGGCATTCCGGACGACTGGGGCACCGCCGTCAACGTCCAGAGCATGGTCTTCGGCAACATGGGCGACACCTCCGCCACCGGCGTCGCGTTCACTCGCGACCCCGCCACCGGCGACAACAAGTTCTACGGCGAATGGCTCATCAACGCCCAGGGCGAAGACGTCGTCGCCGGCACCCGCACCCCGTTCCCGCTGAACAAGGAGACCAAGAACGAGCAGAACAAGCACCTGGCCTCCATGGAAGAGATGCTCCCGAAGACCTACAAGGAACTCGTCGGCATCCGCAACAAGCTCGAGCACCACTACCACGACATGCTCGATATCGAGTTCACCATCCAGGACAAGCAGCTCTTCATGCTCCAGTGCCGCGTCGGCAAGCGCACCGGCACCGCCGCGCTCAACATGGCGATGGACATGCTCAAGGAAAAGCTCATCGACGAGAAGACCGCCGTCATGCGCGTCGCCCCGTCCCAGCTCGACGAACTCCTCCACCCGATCCTCGACCAGAAAGCCGAAAAGGCCGCCAAGGTCATCGTGAAGGGCCTCCCCGCCGGTCCCGGCGGCGCGGTCGGTCAGATCGTCTTCAACTCCGAGGACGCCATGGCCTGCCACAAGAAGAAAATCGCCTGCATCATGGTCCGTGAAGAGACCAATCCGGAAGACGTCGACGGCATGCGCGCCGCCACCGGCATCCTGACCGCCCGCGGCGGCATGACCAGCCACGCGGCGCTCGTCTGCCGCGGCTGGGGCAAGTGCTGCATCGTCGGCGCGGCCGACATCCAGGTCGACGAGGTCAAGAAGACCCTCAAGATCGGCACGAAGACGTTCAAGGAAGGCGACATGCTCAGCCTGAACGGCACCCGCGGCTATGTGTACGCCGGCGCCCTGAAGACCGTCGACTCCAGCGAGAACGAACAGCTCAAGAAGTTCATGAAACTCGTCGACAAGTTCAAAAAGCTCGGCGTCCGCGCCAATGCCGACACCGCCGAAGACGCCGCCAAAGCACGCGCGTTCGGAGCCGAGGGCATCGGCCTCTTCCGTACCGAGCACATGTTCTACGGCGGCAACGAAAAGCCGCTCTTCGCGCTCCGCAAGATGATCCTCAGCAGCACCGCCGAGGAACGCGTCAAGGCGCTCAACGAGCTCTTCCCCTACGTCAAGAAGGACATCCTCGCCACCCTGAAGGCGATGGAAGGCCTCCCGGTGACCGTCCGTTTCCTCGATCCGCCGCTGCACGAGTTCGTGCCGCACACCAAGGAACAGCAACTTGACCTCGCCAAGTCCATCGGCATTTCCCACGCTGAGTTCCTGAAGCGCGCCGACGCCCTGAAGGAAAGCAACCCGATGATGGGCCACCGCGGCGTCCGCCTCGGCGTCACCTATCCCGAGATCACCGCCATGCAGGCGCGCGCCATCTTCGAGGCCGCGTCCGAGATCATGCTCAAGGACAGGAAGCCCTGCCACGTCGAGATGATGATCCCCGTGACCTGCGACCCGAACGAACTCAAGGACCAGAAGAAGATCATCGAACAGGTCGCCGCGGAAGTCGCGAAGAAGAACAAGATCAGGAAGTTCGACTACATGGTCGGCACCATGATCGAGATCCCGCGCGCCGCCATCCTCGCAGGCAAGATGGCCGGGGAAGCCGAATTCTTCTCCTTCGGCACCAACGACCTCACCCAGATGACGTTCGGGTTCTCCCGCGACGACATCGGCGGCTTCATCAACGAGTACCTCGAAAAGGACATCATCCCCGCCGATCCCTTCCAGACCATCGACCGCGACGGCGTCGGCTGGATGATCCGTCACGCCGTCGAGGCCGGACGCGCCACGCGCAAGAACCTGAAGGCCGGCATCTGCGGCGAACAGGGCGGCGAACCGAAGTCCGTGGAATTCTGCCACGAAGTCGGTCTCTCCTACGTCTCCTGCAGCGCCTACCGCGTGCCCATCGCCCGTCTGGCCGCCGCGCAGGCCGCCATCAAGTCCGAGCTGGCCGCCAAGGCCGCCAGGAAGGCGAAACGGAAATAATCCGTTCCTTCGGATCATACCGGGGTGTCCGTTCATCGGGCGCCCCGTTTTCATCTCAGCCCCCTGCCCCGAAAACAATCCAACCAAGCTTCTTTCCATGCAGTTCTCCGGCCGTCCCGTTTCCTTTTTCTATCCCTGGCGTTTCGTCTCACGCGAACTCTACCGGTCCGTCATGGTCGATTTCCGCGACCACGGCGCGGAGAACCTCGTGATCGTGCAGGAATGGATGGAACGCATCCTCACGGATCACGTCTTTTATTTGGATCTGCTGGAAATGGTCCGCGACGCGGGCATGAAATTGTTCGAGGTACACGCGCCGAACGGACCGCAATGGGACCTCTCCTGCGTGTTCGAGGGGCGGCGCGGCCCGATGATCGAAGGTCATAAACGCGCGCTGTGCTATGCCGCGGAAACAGGATGCCGCACGTACACGATCCACATCGGCGCGGGCCAGTACAACCGGTTCCGGATGCCCATCCCGAAACTCCGCGAGGCCGCGCTCCGCACGCTCGACGAACTCGTCCCGCACGCCGAAAAACTCGGCGTCGTGATCGCCGTGGAAAACAGTTTCGAGCCGCCGAACACGCCCGACGAGGTGCTGTTCCTGCTGGAGCAATTCAGCTCGCCCGCGCTCGGCTGCTGCTACGACGCCGGACACGCGAACGTCATGGCGCCCGCGCCCGGCAAACGCCAGGAGCTTTACTGCTCCGTTATGAAGGAGATCTGGGACGGCCACGTGATCGAATCCCCGGACGCGCTTGACAAGCTCGCGCCGCACGTCGTGACCGCGCATCTGCACGACAACGACGGATACCGCGACGCGCACGCCCTGCCCGGTTCAGGTTCGGTCGACTGGCCAGTCATCCTTGCAAAACTCGCCGCCTGCCCGAGGCTCGTCTCCGTTCAGTCGGAGGTGCATTGCGACCGCGCGGAAAACGAGGTCACGCCCGGCCGCATCTGCCGGAAATTCGCGGAGCTTTTCCGCTGAAAGAAACGTTCTGAATCAGAACCAGCCCCAGCAGCAGATGCCGGCGAGGACGGTGTAGCCGGAAAGCATCATCAGCGGCGTGTCCATGGAATGCGGCGCGAACGCCTCGGCGAACGTCATCAGCGGGGGGAGGATGACCAGCGCGGCGACGAACTGGCGCGCGGTATCGAATTCGCCGTGGAAGATGAAGATCGCGATCAGCGTGGTGAAGAACACGCACGCGCTGCCCTCGTAGGAACGCGTGTAGCTGCGTTTGAAATTCCAGGCCGGGACCGTGTATTTGTGCTTGCCGAAGTACTTTCCGATGGGTTCGGCGAGACCGTCGCCGATGCTCACCGCCAGCACGATGATCATGACCAGGTACGGCTCGTGCAGCTTATTCTCGAAGAAATTCTGGAAGGTGACGCTCAGCAGCAGGCCGGGGAGCAGGTTGCCGAGGATGATCCATTTCAGCGTGTGCGGACGGTCCTCGGGACGGTCCATGGAGTTGAACTGGAGCATGAAGAACCGGCAGTTCTCGCGAAGCGGCTTGATAAGCAGCAGAAAGGTCAGCATCACGAAGAGGGTCTCCCACAGGTGCGGCAGCAGGCCTTCATGTTTGCCGAAGGGATTGATGAGCGGAGCGAGGTAGGCGGCGAAATGCTGGAGCTTGCGCGTGTAATTGACCTTGAACTTGGTCGGGCGCGTATAGACGATGTAGCCTTTTTCGTCCGTGGCGCAGAACTTCCGGCAGATGAGGCCGCCGACAAGCGAAACCGCGCCGACGATGATGATCTTAGTCAGGCCGAACGCGAAGAAATCACGGTCGATGATGCCCTTGCTGTCGTACCACCAGGTATACAGGCTCAGACCGATGAGGGCATAAAGCCACATAAAAAGGAATGCAAGGTCAAACGTTTTTGTCCAGGGAGCATCATAGTTGCCATATTCTTTTTCGCTGCTCATGAAGAAAACTCCTTCGTTTTGATCGCCCGAGAGCGGGAAGCGTTGCCGATTATGATTTAGCGATACAATAACACGGGAAGAAAGAAAAATCAAGGCGGGATTCCAACTATTTTTCCGGCTTTTTGAAAAAAACGGACCGAAACGGTAATGAATAATTCAACGGCAAGGGACGGTTCCGTGTTCTCCGGCTTTGCTTTTTTTTGCATTTTTTCACTAAAACGGCTTGACTTTTCCGCAAAACGGGAAAACAGTATGTTGAAACAAATCTTTTATTGACCCCGTTCAACAGAAAGGATTCCGCGAATGAAAAAAACGTACGTGCTCGATACGAACGTCATCCTCCACAGCGCACAGGCGCTGAACTCGTTTGAGGACAACGAAGTCGTCATCCCCATGACCGTGATCGAAGAGCTGGACAAGTTCAAACGCAACCAGGATGAACTCGGCCGCAACACCCGTCAGGCGATCCGCCAGATCGACGCGCTCCGTCAGAAAGGCTCGCTCGCGAAGGGCGTCAGCCTCGACAACTCCCCAGATCCCGACAAGTGCGGCAGCCTCCGCGTCATGGTCAGCGAAGGGCACCTCTCCGGCAGTTCGGACATGAAGGTGCCGGACAACCGTATTCTGAACGTGGCGAAGATGCTGATGGAGCAGGAGAATCGCCCCGTGATCTTCATCACCAAGGACCTGAACCTGCGCCTGAAAGCCGACGCGCTGGGCATCCCCGTGGAGGATTTCGAGTGCGAGCAGGTCAACAGCGACGAACTCTACCCCGGCGTGCTCACGATCCCGTCCAGCGCCGACCTCATGACTCAATTCCACCGCGACGGCTTCATCGAGATACCGAAGGACCTCACGGTCTACCCGAACGAATTCGTGATCTTCGCGGACACGGCGAACGAGCACCACACCACCGTCGGCTGGTGCCGCCACGGCCGCATCGAGGTCCTCCCGGACGGCGCGGGCGAACACGTCGGCGGCATCACGCCGCGCAGCCTCGAACAGCGCATGGCGCTGATCCTGCTCACCGATCCCGAAATTCAGGTCGTCTCCCTGGTCGGACAGGCGGGCAGCGGCAAGACCCTCCTCGCGCTCGCGGCCGCCGTCGAACAGGCCATCAACAACAATCTGTACGAGCGCATCCTCGTGAGCCGTCCGATCGTGCCGATGGGCAAGGACATCGGCTACATGCCCGGCGGCAAGGACGAAAAGCTCTCCGTCTGGATGCAGCCCATCTACGACAACCTCGAATTCCTCCTGCAGAACAGCGGAAAGAAGGACCAGCAGACCGTCCGCCGCCGCCTCGACGACATGCGCCGCAACCATCAGCTCGAGCTCGAAGCCCTCACCTACATCCGCGGCCGCAGCATCCCTCGCCAGTTCATCATCGTGGACGAGGCGCAGAACCTGACGCCGCACGAGGTCAAGACCATCGTCAGCCGCGCGGGCATGGGCTCCAAGATGATCCTCACCGGCGACCCCGCCCAGATCGACAATCCCTACCTGGACGCCTCCAGCAACGGCCTCTCCTACCTCGTCGAGCATCTCAAGGGCATCGACCTCCACGGCCACATCACGCTGAGGAAGAGCGAACGCAGTCCGCTCGCCGCGGCCGCCGCCGAACATCTTTAAGGAGGACAAGTCCTCCACTGCGGCAGTGCCGGGCTAACGCTCCGGCACACGACAAGCAAAATAAACTTCGTGACGGCACACGCTCCCACCGTTACAATACGTTAATTACAGCTCCGTCAGTTCGCCGGCGGGGCTTTTTGCTCAAAAAGTATATCTTTTTTTCCGGAAAACGATTTGCTTTCTCAAAAAAGCGTGTATATTAGAGTATAAATCAGTCTTTACCCCCTTAAGCAACACAGAAAGGCAAGTTATGACCACCATGATGAAGACTCTTTGCGCCAGTGCTATTTTTGCCACGGCAGCCGCGGCGTCCGCGGATTTCCACGAATGGGCCAAATCCCCGCCGATGGGCTGGAACAGCTGGGACTGCTTCGGCACGACCATCACCGACGAGATCGCCAGGGCCCAGGCCGACGCGCAGGAAAAATACCTGAAGGACGCGGGCTGGGAATACTTCGTGGTCGATATCCAGTGGTACGAAGGCGGCTCCCAGGGACACGGCTACAGACGCGACGCCGTCCTCACCATGGATGAATTCGGCCGTCTGCTCCCCGCCCCCAACAAGTTCCCGTCCTCCGTCGACGGCAAGGGCTTCAAGCCGCTCGCGGACTACGTCCATGCGAAGGGCCTCAAGTTCGGCATCCACCTCATGCGCGGCATCCCGAAACAGGCCGTCCGCCAGAACACCCCCGTCAAGGGCACGAACTACCGCGCCCAGGACATCGCGAACACCCGCAGCACCTGCGCGTGGAACCCCGACATGTACGGCGTGGACATGAACAAGCCCGGCGCGCAGGAGTACTACGACTCCGTCTTCGAGCTCTACGCCTCCTGGGGCATCGACTTCATCAAGGTCGACGACATCTCCCGTCCCTACGACCGCGTCCAGCAGCTCGAGATCGAAGCCATGCGCAAGGCCATCGACAAGACCGGCCGCCCGATCGTCTTCAGCCTCTCCCCCGGCGACACCCCCGTCTCGAAGGGCGCGCACGTGAACCAATTTGCCAACATGTGGCGCGTCTCCGACGACTTCTGGGACCGCTGGGATCCCCTCTACGGCATGTTCGGCCGCCTCGACAAGTGGACCCCGTACCGCATCGAGGGCGCGTACCCCGACGCCGACATGCTCCCGTTCGGCATCATCGAGTTCCGCCGCCCCACCCGGTTCACGCATGACGAACAGGTCACGGTCATGTCCCTCTGGTGCATCGCCCGTTCCCCGCTCATGCTCGGCGCGGACATGACCAAGTTCGACAACGACGAATGGACCGTGAAGCTCCTCACGAACAAGGAAGTCCTCGCCGTCAACCAGCACAGCACGAACAACCGCCAGATCTCGAACAAGGGCGACCTCATCGTCTGGGCCGCCGACATCCCCGGCAGCAAGGACAAGTACGTCGCCCTCTTCAACGCATCCACCCCCGGCAGCCGCGACGTCGACTTCCTGAAGGCCAGATACCGCAGCATCCGCATCGGCGGCGACGGCGAACGCGAAGCCCAGGTCAAGGCCGACATCAGCGGAGCCAAGGCGTTCGCGCTCGCGGTCACAGACGGCGGCGACACCAACAACTGGGACCACGCCGCCTGGCTGGAACCCGTCCTCTCCGGTCCCGCCGGCACGAAGAAACTCACCGAGCTGAAGTGGAAGAGCGCCCAGCAGGGCTGGGGCTCCACCCGCGTCGGCCTGACCTCCGACGGACGCCGCATCGACGGCATCGGCACGCACGCAGTCTCCGTCATCATCTACGACCGTCCCGAGGGCTACAACACCGTCACCGCGCGCGGCGTCCTCGCCGACGACGCGGAGAACCGGGGCGGCACGGTCGAATTCCTCGTCCTCACCGACGAAGCGTTCGGCGCGGAAGCGAAGGAAGAGGGCGAAGTCACCGTGAACTTCTCCGACATCGGCGTCGGCAAACGCGCCCGCGTCCGCGACCTCTGGGCGCAGCAGGACCTCGGAACTTTCGACGATTCCTTCTCCAAGGTGCTGAAATGCCACGCCTCGGGCCTCTACAGGATCACCCCCGTGGAGTAAACTTTTCAGATCAAAAAACAGTTGTCTGACTCGGATCGCCGGATCATTGGTCCGGCGGTCTTTTTTTGGGGGGATGCGCCAGACAGAAAGCACGACATAAAGCCCCGCCTCCCGTTCGGGAAGCAGGGCGTGCCGATCCGTTCTGCGACCGGACAGCGGAAACGGAATCAGGGGATGTACGCGATCAGCGTGATCTCGCTGTAGGTGATCCTGGGATTGCACTGGCAACGGCGCACCATGAACTTGTATTCCGGCACCCATTCGTGCAGCAGCGGAACGATCCCGAAGAACTCGTCCGGATTGTGGTAAATTGCGACCGTGATGAGCGGCTTGTCGCGTTTGATGATCTTCTCCGCGCCGCGGACCACGCGCAGACTCATGCCATTGACGTCGGCCTGAATCCATGCCACGCGCCCCGTCACGGACTTTTTCTGTTCGAAGACATCCAGACTCGCCACGGGCGCATCCGTCTTGCACGGCTTGCCCTCTTTGTCACGGTCCGGCAAGACCACCCGGCCTATCTGGTCGCTGACGCAAATATTGTACATTTCCAGGTTTTTGAGGCCCGCGCGCGTCAAATTCTGCTGGAGGAAGACCGTATTGGCCTGAGCCGGCTCGAACGCGTACATCTTCGCGGGCTTGTACTGGTTCATCACGATCAGGGACGCGCCGCAGAACGCGCCGCACTGGTAGAAAATGCCGCCCTCCAGGCGGTCCGTCACGGCTTTGTCGAGGAAGACCGCGCCGTGCCGGTAAAAGAACTGGGGCGGATCGAAATACGGATAGTTGCCGTTCGTAAGCTTCGCGTACTCGGGGAAACGTTTCACGTGCTCCTGCCAGTCCTTCCGTTCGGCCCCGGTCGTCATGCCCATCGGGTAATAGAACAGAATATTCCGGAATTCGGGCGAAGGAAACGCCCCGAGGCGCTTTATGCCCAGGCGCACGGCCTGCACGCTCGCCTCGTCGCAGAGCATCTCCTCCAGCGTTTTCAGCGCGTCGGGGTGCAGGAAGAGGTACGACCGGAACCACACCGTGTACTGGCAGAATTTCTCCGGCACGTGCATCAGCTGGAACCGCTCGAAAAGGTCTTCTTCGCGCGTCTTTTTGCGTTCCGGTTTCCCCTGCCCCGCGGCTGCCGCTCCGGCGACCGGATCGGAAGCGACGCCGGAAAGGGATTCCGCCTCGCGGTTGCGCGGCGTCACGGGCGGCACTTCTTTTTTCTTCGGCACGGGCGGCGGAGACGGGATCGTCCCGGCGGAAAGCTGCTGGTCGCCCAGCCCGAAATTATCCTCGAATCCGGTCGCGGCTTCCGTTGCTCCGCCGAAATTGTCCGCGGCATCCTCGCCGAAATTGTTGGCGTCGGTTTCCGCGGCAGAGGTTTCCGTTACTTTATTTTCAGGTTGATTCTCCGCATTCAGGGCGGCTTGTTCTTCGTCTGTCATAGTCAGTTCTCCGCTTCAAAAAAAAGGTTCAGGCCGGGGTCGGGTCGATGTGTCCGACCGCCGCATTGAAATGCTCCAGCATGACCGGCACGAGCGGTGCGTTCGTGCAGAGGATGCCTTCCGACGGCCAGTTCGTGCCGCCGTTCATATCGAGCACGGCCGCCCCGGCTTCGGACGCAATCAGCGCACCCGCCGCCACGTCGTATTCCTTCAGCGCGATCTCCCAGTACACGTCCACGCGGCCCGCCGCCACGAAGCACAGGTCGAGCGCGGCCGAACCGCAGCGTTTGATGTCCTGGGCAATGGGAAACACGCGGTCGATGATCGGCATGTTGTTTTTCTTCAGTCCGGCACGCAGGCAGGCGAATCCGGTCGCGACGACCGCCGAGGAAAGTTTGTCGCACCCGGACACATGGATCGGGCGTCCGTCCTCGAACGCCCCCTTGCCCCGTTCGGCCGAGAACATCATATTGAGGCGCGGCGCGAAAACGCAGCCCGCGATGGTCGTGCCGTTTTCCTTCAGCGCAATCGAGATGCAGAAGAACGGATGGCCGTGCACGAACGACTGCGTGCCGTCGATCGGGTCGACCACCCAGCAGAACGGCGACTCCTGATCGCGTTTGCCGTATTCCTCGCCGTACATGCCGTGCCCGGGAAAACGTTTTTTGACCTCGGCGGCTATCAGTGTCTCGACGGCCTTGTCGGCGGTGGACACGATATCCTTCGGCGTACCCTTGCAGGAAACGGCGTTCTCCTTGATATGGTTGAAGTATTTCATCGCCTCGGCTCCCGCGAGCCGCGCGATCTCCTGAATCTGCGTGATGTATTCCATGCTCTTCGAGTTCCTTTCCGTTCAGTCCAGCCGGACCTGCCCGACCAGCTCCGACACGGACGCGATCCCGTGCGAATCCAGGTAGGCTTCCAGTTCCTCGATCACGCGGAGCGGCGCGCGCGGATCGGCGAAGATGGCCGTTCCGACCGCTACGGCGGACGCTCCCGCGAGCAGGAACTCCACCGCGTCCAGGCCGTTCATGATGCCGCCCATGCCGATGACCGGGATGGAGACGGCTTTCGAAGCCTCGTAGACGAGCTTGATCGCGACCGGCTTGACCGCGGGGCCGCTCATGCCGCCGGTCACGTTCGCGATCTTCGGACGGCGCGTCTCCACGTCGATCGCCATCGCCGGGATGGTGTTGATGAGGCTCAGAATGTCGCTGCCGGCGTCCTGAGCGGCGAGCGCGAAATCCGCGATGCGCGACACGTTCGGGCTGAGCTTGGTGATGAGCGGGATGGCCGTTGCCTTGCGGACCGCGGCGACGACTCCGGCGAGCGCCTTCGGGTCGGTGCCGAACGACAGTCCGCCCTCCTTCACATTGGGGCACGACACGTTGATCTCGAGCGCGGCGACGGCATCGCGTTCGGCTTCGAGGCGTTCGGCGACGTACGCGTAGTCCTCGGGCTTCTTGCCCCAGATGTTCACGATCACGGTCGCCTTCGTCTTCTTCAGGCGCGGCAGATAATGGTCCCCCGTCAGGAACGCATCGATGCCCGGTCCCTGCAGCCCGATAGCGTTCAGCATGCCGCCTGTCACTTCCGCCACGCGCGGCGTCGGGTTGCCGTGCGACGGCCACGGGGCGATGCCCTTCACGACGACCGCGCCGAGCTTCTCGACCGGGAAAAAGTCCTCGTATTCCTCGCCGTATCCGAACGTGCCGGACGCGGTCATGACCGGGTTCTTCAGCGAGAGCGGACCGAGTTTTACGTTCAGATCAGCCACAGTACACCTCCTCGGCGGGGTAGACCACGCCTTCCTTGCAGCTGCGCGAATACCGCCAGCCGTCCGGTGAACTCCTGTCCACGACCTTGATGACGCAGGCGAAACACGCCCCCACGCCGCATCCCATGCGCTGGTCCATGCTGACCTCGCACTTCAGTCCGAGCTTCGCGGTTGTTTTCGCGAGCGCGTACAGCATCGGCGCGGGACCGCAGCCGTACACCATCGTGCCCGCCGGGAACTCGTCTTTTTTCGCCTCCATCAGCTCCGTCACGAACCCCTTGAACCCGCTCGAACCGTCGTTCGTGGCGGTCTCCACGCGCCAGCCGAGCGCCTTGTATTCGTCGACCAGGATGAAGTCGGATTCCGTGCGTGCGCCGAGGAACAGGATGCCCGGGCGCGGCGACTTTTTCGCCAGAAACAGCGTCGAGGCGGAACCGTAGCCGCCCGCCGCGATCACGGGGAATGTCTTTCCATCGGGCATAGTGTAGCTCGTGCCGAGCGGGCCGAGGATCTTACAGGATTCGCCCGGCTTCATCCGCGCCAGGCGCTCCGTTCCCGCTCCGACCACCTTGAACACCAGTGTCAGCTCGCCCGTCGCCGCGTCCGCGTCGCAGATGCTGAACGGACGACGCAGGATATGGTCGAGCGCCTCGCCGATGCGGACATGCACAAACTGGCCCGGTTTCGCCCCGGCGGCCACGTGCGGCGCGAGAAACACGATCCGGTGGTACGCGCCGTGCAGGACGCCGCACCGGAGGATCGTACACGGAAAATCATTCATAAAACATGCAGTCTCCTGTCCGGCAGTCCATTTTCATGCCGCCGGACCATAGTTTTGTTTTTATCTTGAAAACGCGCGTTTAATATACAGCCTCGCGCGTAAAAGGTCAAGGGCATTCCCGCATTTTCCCGGCATCCCTGATTTCGCCTCGTTCAAGCTTCCTGCCAGCGGCAGAAAGTCCGTACAAAAACCGGATGGCCAGAAAACGCTGATTATACACAATGCATTTTTTCTCTGTTTTTTGAAAATGACAGCTTGCATTTTGTGTTTCAGGATGATATATTATGGAAATTTTAAGAAACCGTGCTTTTCTGAACAGGACAAAGACCATGACGCCTTCCGGGACATGCAGCCAGTTTCCGATACCGACGTGTTTTGACACGGCGGGGGTACATGCGTATTCAGGAAGCAGGCAGGCGGGCAGGCTCGAATTTGTTTCAGAAGTTTCGCTTTCTTCAGGCCGGATCATTTTCCGGCAGCGGAATCCCCTATCGTTTTTTTCAACAATCACATATTAACCACATAATCCAGAAAAGGATGCCCAACAAAAATGGCAGTCTACAACATTACAAGCGGCGTCGTCAGCACCGGCAAAACCCTGAACAACTCCGACATCATGTACATCATGTCCAGCGGTCGGGCGAACAGCACCACTGTCAATTCCGGCGGCCAGATCATCGTTTCCTCGGCCGGCTACGCATTCGTCGGCACGGTCAAAACCGGCGGCAAGGCCTGGGTCAACACCGGCGGTTCGGCGAACAGCGTTACGGTCCTCGGCGGCGAAATGCATGTCAGCGGACCGAAAGCTTCCGCGCGTTACACCACGGTCAGTTCCGGCGGCCAACTATGGGTTTCCTCCAACGGCGTTTTGGAAGACAGTTATGTCAAGAACGGCGGCTCGGTTTTCGTCAGGAATAAAGGTTCGGCTGTGAGCGTTTATGTCAGTTCCGGCGGCAAACTCGACGTTTACGAAAGCGGCACTGCGACCCGTGCGTCGGCTTTTGCGGGCGGCAGTGTTTTCATCCGCTCCGGGGGCATAGCGAGCAGCGCCATGGTCGTCGGCGGCAACTTCGACGTCATGTCCCTCGGCTGGGCGGACAACACCACCGTGAGCAACGGCAAGTTCAACGTTTACTCCGGAGGCATAGCGGACAACGTCAAGGTCGCCGGCGGCGAAGCGAACGTTTTCGCCGCCGGTGTTGCGAACGGCGTCATGGTCTATTCCAAAGGCGTCTTCAATGTTTCCTCCGGCGGCTGGGCGACGAAGCTTTACGCCAGCGGCGGTTCTACGAATGTCATCTACGGCGGTTCCGTGAGCAGCGCGAACATCAAAGACGGCGCGGAATTCATCGTCGAAGGCAGGGCGTATGAGGTCGCCCTTGACCTCGGAAAGCTTACCGTTACCGGCTACGGATCGGCGAACACAGTCTACGTCTACGGCGGCACTATCTACAACAAAGGCAACGTATACTATGCTCAAGTCCGTTCCAACGGCAACTTCATCGTTTCATCGGGCGGCGTGGCGAACAGCACCACGCTCGACGGCGGGAACACCTATGCCAGACTCAATGTTTCATCCGGCGGCACGGCGAACAACACCACGGTCAACTATGGCGGCCAGTTCTTTGTTTCCTCCGGCGGCACGGCGTACTCCACCACGGTCAGTTCCGGCGGCACCGCGTTCCTCAGCTCCGGCGCATCCGTGACCGGAACCAACAAACTCTACGAAGGCGGTTCCATGCTGGTCTATTCCGGCGTCTCGCTCGGCGCGACGATCTCCGGCGGCAACCTGTACGCGTTCGACGGCGCGAAGGTGAAATACGTCGACGTTTCATCGGGCGGACTCCTGGATCTCCGGTCCGGCGCTTCCGCGAGCGGGACCACAGTCTATTCCGGCGGCAAATTCCTGCTCGGCGGCAGCGCGACCGCGACCGGGGTCAGTTCCGGCGGCAGCATGCTCGTCTCCTCCGATGCTTCCGCGAACATCGTCAGCGTCTTCTCCGGCGGCACACTCACGCTCTCCGGCGCGGCAAAAGCCGTCACGCTCTACGGCGGCAAAATGGTGGTCAGGAACGGCAACGCGAGCAATACAGTCGTCTCCGGCGGCGCGCTTGTGATGAGCGGCGGCACCGCGACGGTCACCTATTTCTCAGGGGCCGAGGCCTCTCCCGCCACATTCACCGTTTCGTCCGGACTGGCGGTCTCCACTACGATGACCTATGCCGCAATGGGGTTGACCTCGGGCACCGAGGCGTCCCACACCACGCTCAACGACAAGGGAAGTCTAATTGTTCAATCCGGCGGCACGGCGCACTACACCACGGTCAATTCCGGCGGCCTGGCCATGTTCCACGGCTTTGCGGACGAGACGACGGTCAATTCCGGCGGCAGCGTCATTTTCTACGAAAGCGGTCTTGCGAACAGCGTCACGATCAACAGCAGGGGCCGTGTCGCCATCGAATCCGACGGCACGGTGTATTCCGCTTACATCGGAAGCGACGGCATGCTCGAGGTCAACGACGGCGGCGAGCTGCTCCTCGTCAGCGTCTCCTCCGGCGGCTGGCTTTTTGTCAACAGCGGCGGTTCCGCATCCGGCATCGTAATGAACGATGGGGGGAACATGATGGTCAGTTCCGGCGGCACGGCGAATTTCTTGATGGCCTATGAGAACGACAGTATAGCGATCCTCGGCGGGTACACGAGCAAGGGGTATCTCGGATCCGGTACTTCGGCCGGGATCACCGGATTCGGGACGCAGAACGGCGTCATGGACGATTTCGGGATCGGTACCGACGCGCTCGTCGACGTTTTCTCCGGCGGCATAGCGAGCGGGGTCACGGTCAGCGGCGGCTGGATCAGGATCTTCAGCGGCGGCATGATGGGCAGCAGCGTCGTGTCCTCGGGCGGTCAGATCACGGTTGAAGAAGACGGCACGGCGAACGAGATCAAGATCAAAGTCGGCGGTTCCGTCTTCATCCACGGCACGATGAACGATACCGACATCAGGGACGGCGCGATCGCGACTGTGCTCAGCGGCGGCGTCATGAACGGCGGATCCGTGGCATCCAACGGCAGCATCAACATCTCTTCCGGCGGCCGGATCACCGGCGGCTGGACCCTCACGCCCGGAGCCTTCGTAATTGCGGATGCGGGCGGCGTGGTCGACTTCGACATCACAGCGGCCCCGGCGGAATGCCCGGCTCTGATCAGCAACCTCAGCGCCGTCGGCGGAACGCCGGACTACACGCTCACGACCTCCGCGTGGCAGACGTACGGCACCTACACGCTGGCTGAAAACGCGTACGGATTCGACGGCGTGATCTCGGTCGTCGACGAAAGCGGCGTCGTGTATGGATCGCTCACCCTGAACCAGTACGCGTATGTAGGCGATCTGGAATACTCGTTGTCGCTATACGACGGTACGCTCGCAGTCCAGGTGAGCAGCGTTTCCCCCGGCCCGGGACCCGGCCCGGGACCCGGCCCCGAACCGGGACCGGCGTACATCGCGAAGGGCGACCGCGACGGGAACGGCACCTCCGACGTCATGTTCGTCTGGACCGGCAACAACTATTCGCACGGCTACTGGATGAACGGCAAGGACGA
>JAEEGG010002129.1_pt1 | contig 51897 bp, 46 predicted proteins | sample 9134161 | NCBI WGS metagenome assembly JAEEGG01 (sample SAMN16246543, study PRJNA631951) | gut metagenome | biome: gut microbiome; feature: rumen; material: CR-attached | host: Bos | place: Iran: Karaj | collected 2018-10
TCCATGACAAAGACCATGTTTCCATATTCGGTGGTTTTGGTTATGATGAAAATGAGCTTTCCTATGAATACAATGAGATTAGAACCGATGACGGATTTGCAACCTATGAGTGGCTGCAAACTGAAAATCTACCAATGGGTTTGTGGCCAGTTATAACTGGGATAAGCTTTTCTGACCCACAACACGGAATCATTGTCTATTTGTTGGAGGGAATACAAGGTTTCTACCCGACAGGAATTATCACTTATCAAACACAAGATGGAGGCAATACATGGATGGAATTGAACGCATTGATTTGCTCTGGCAACGTATCATATGCTGGCGTAAGCAGTTATGAAAGTGTTTATTACCTTACTTCAAGAAATGGAGGTGTATATAAGTTAGTGAAAACATACGAAGGAGTTGCTGAGAGAAAAAATAGTGTCTTTGCGTTCCCAAATCCGGCTTCAGAGACGATTCATATTGAAGGCATCGAGGCTTCCGAAGTGAATGTTTATAACGCGCTTGGGCAGGTGGTGAAGACGGTGCTGGGGACAAATGAGATTGATTTGAGTGGATTGGCGGAAGGGGTTTATTTAGTGAGGATTATGGATAAGGAAGAAGTTTCTGTTACAAAACGCATTACCGTAATCAGATAAATTCGACAGTTAATCGCACTTTTAATCCAACACGAAACTCCTCGGATTGAAGTCACTATAGAAACGGCCATCCGTAGCCGTAAACTTCAGTACACAATAGTCGGGGTCGGTGACACCACCAGGGTAGTACTCCGTGTCGCCATCACGCCAAATCCTCATAATCAAGCTGCCCAGGCAAATGGAGTTTTTCCTTTTTCGGGAAAGCGGCTTCGTAAGCCTCAAAAGCTTCGGGGTTCTCGTCAGCCACAAAGTAACCCTTCGGCGGACAGTAAGTGCCCTCACGTTCGCCCCAATAGCCCGGAATCAACTCTTGAGCGAGGAAATAAGGCACTTCCGACTCTCTCGGCTCGGCATGATAATGGATTTTCAATTTGCTGGCCAAATCAAAACCTGCATTTTTGTAAAAGTCAATATTGCCCTCCATGCTGAGCAGACCGATGCCCATTGCTTTGGCCTTTTCAAGCGCATAATTCAAGAGTTTCAAGCCATAACCCTTCCGTTTGTAATCAGGATGGATGCTGATGGGGCCGAAAGTCCATGAGGGGAACACGGTTCCATCGTCAAGGATAATTTCAGCCTTTGAAAACATCACATGGCCGATGATTTTTCCGTCTTCCTCCATCACGAAATCCAGTTCGGGGATGAAATCAGGGTTGTTTCTATATTGGTTGAGCACATAATGCTCGGTGCATCCTGGACGATAGATGTTCCAGAATGCCTCGCGGGTGAGGTTTTCCACTTCGCGATAGTCTTGGGGTTGTTCCAATCGGATATTCATTTCCATTATTGTCTTTCAAATTATATTACTTGTCTATTTGTTCTCGCCAAGCTTCTCTTTGGCCTGGTTAATCACTTCCTCCGCGCGAATCCACTCAAGCATCTGCTCTTGAGTATTGGAATCATCTTCACTATTGTCTTCACTTATCGAGCGCTGACGGCTGAACTTGTCTAATTCATCTTCTCTGACTTTCATCATTTGCATACAATGGTTGCGCGTCTTCCTCATGGTTTCTAAAGAGTTTCTGTTTGTGTAGTAAAGTTCTGGAAAGTTGACATTGAAGAGGTCTTCTAAAGACTGTGAGACGTGTGCATTGGATATTTGCTCCTTCAACTTATCCAAAACGGTTTCTTTGTAGGCACGGCGTGCATTGTAGAAAGAAGAAACCTCATGAACAAAATTAACATTGCCAAGAGTGTTGAAAGTCTCGATATTGGATGAGAAAATCTTTTCTGTCGTTTCGGAAAATTCAACAGAGGCAATCAATATTGCCGGCATAAAACTGAAACGCAGTCTGTCGAATTGTTCCAGATGAAGGGCTATCTCCTGTTGCAACAAGCTTGCCTGATGGAATGCGGAATCAGCATTTTGCACTTGTTCAATGGTTTTGTCAAAGTCATAGATGATCATCATGACCATTTCCTTTTTGGCCGCCTCTTTATGACGCTTTTCAATGATAGCAGAGGTGCCGAAGGTCAGCACAATAGAGATTGTTGTGGCCAAAAGCGACAACAGAAATTGTTTGAGATTTGGAGATTCGATCTTTTTCATAGTGCTATAGCAGTTTTGTACCTATTCCATTCTTCTTGAATATCGTTATTGTGTTCTCCCATAAAGAATTCCGCCTGGTAGTCTTCCCGAAACGGTGTCCAGTTGCCGCAGATGATGCCATCATGGGCGATGACAGGCTGGAAAATGCCGCTGTTGTTGTGTGCCTTATGGCTGTAATCTGGCGAGAGGACGACATCGCGGCTTTTGTAACTGATGAGGTATTCGTCGTATGGCGGAATCAAAAGACATTTGCCCTTGCGGAAACCTCGGGTGCGGCAATCGTCGGTCAGATAAAATTCCCTGCGTTGGGACGCACGGCCGCGCGTCTCAACGTGCAGGTAATCCCCTAATAATTCAATCCCTCTCCGACAATCGTTGATGTTCATCCCCGACCACCAAACGAAATCCTCCAATGTGGCAGGCTGGCGACTCTGGAAATATTTGCGTGTCAACATTTTCAGGGATTCATCGCGGTCCATTTTTACATGGTTTTTCACCTTGTCAGCAGTGAGCGCGTAGGTCGCCTTCATGGGCAACAAATCACCACTACAAAGCGTTCCCGACAGCTCGGCGTAGCGGATATGGTACGACAGGCGATGCTCGTCCATGTGGATACCCTTCTCCGTCAAAGTCTGCACGAAGTCTTCTTTGGTAACACTTCTTTTGTCGGCAACGGTTTGTACAAGAATCTCACGAATATATGCTACTTCCTCATCAGGGATGCTGATTTTATTGCTCCTCATCCAGCCTTTAATGACCGACAAGGCTTTCGTTGAACAAAGTTCAAGCAAAGGCCAATAATCCTCTGCGGACACAAGTTGCCACGTGCCGCGCATCAGGTGCAGCCGAAGGATTTGCCCACTGTCAAAAGCCTTTTTGAACGCCTTGACTGAAGGCTTTTTGGTCCGCATGGCCACTGCCCAGCGCATCAGACGATATTCCTGCGCCTGCATGGCACCCATGTAGTGGACGACCTCTGCAGGTTCGTTGAATTGCTGACAAACAAGTTGCTGATTGAGCAGTCGTATGGCTATTGGATTCATTTAATTTTCCGATTCTCGCGCAAAGGTACACATTTTTTCAGCCCATTTCCACAAATCTCCAGAACATTTGTTTTGTCGATTTTTTTGGAAAAAGAAGCCAGTTTCCAAAAAATGGCGTACTTTTGCAATCTATGAAAGACAAAAGACTGTTTATCTTGTTCATTTTTTGGCTCTTCTGTACGAGTTCAACCATAGCCCAAAAGCTCGGCGGTGGCCTAATGGTCGGCCCTGCCATTTCCACCATGAAGATTAGCGGCAACGACAGTACCACTTTTCGCCCCGACTTCACAGGCGGCGTGCGCATTGCCCTCATCCCTGAGCATTTCATTATCGGTGGTGAAATTGATGTGATTTACTCGCGACAAGGCACAAGTTCAAAAAAAGCTGTCTATGAATCGGGCAACACCATCCGTTACATGGAAAAGTCGCATTATATCAATGTGCCACTGCTACTCAACATCTATCTCCGCAAATGGAGCGAAGACGACGAGGACGAATCGATGATTCCGAGGCTGCGTATTGGGCCGCAAATCGGCTTTTGCGTGGGTGGTAATGAAGTGAAGGAAGTAAGCGGAAAGAAGAAAACACAATACATTGAGCCTTGGGCATTGGGAAGTTTCAACCGCATCGATTATGGTTTTACGGCTGCCCTCAGTTATTGGTTCATAGAAGTGCGCTACACCTACGGCATGGCCAATGTCTTCAAGGAAGGCGAGCGTTCAACCAATCATGTTATTTCGGTTACATGGTCGGATATTTGGTGATTGTTTTAGAAAAAACTATACATTTGCATTTTTATTAAAGAAAAACGAAATGAACATAGTAATAGCTGGAGACGGAGAAGTAGGCATGCATTTGGCGGAGGCCTTGGTGCGCAGCAACCATAACATCACCATCGTTGACCCAAACGAGGAATTGCTGAAGATGATGGAATCGCACAGCGACCTGATGACCATCACCGGCGACTCTACTTCGACCGCGGTGCTGCAACGCGCCAATGTGAAGAAAGCCGACCTTATGATTGCCGTGCTCCATGATGAACACATCAACCTGCTGACAGGCATCATCGCCAAGAAATTAGGTGCTAAAAAAGTCATCGCACGTGTCAACACGATGGAGAACCTGAGTCCAGAAGTGTGGCGCATGTACCAAGACCTTGGCATCGACGGCTTACTCTCTCCCGAAGACATTGCCGCACAAGAGATTATCTCGCTGCTGAAGAAGAACGCTTCCTCGGAGACCTACGACTTTGCGGGCGGCAACCTGCAACTTTTCATGGTGAAGTTAGAGCCAGAAGCCGAAATCCTCGGCAAGACCGTCGACGAGGTCATTGACCAATACGAACACATCGAGTTCCGTATCGCCGCCATCCACCGCCGCCAAAATACCTTTGTGCCTCAGGGCGACGAGGTCTTCCATGTGGCCGACATGGTGTATGTGGTCACCAAGCCGCATGCCATCAAGGACATCATCAAGCTGAGCGGCAAGAAACAGATTAATGTCCACAACGTGATGATTGTAGGTGGTGGTCGTGTAGGTCGTATCACCGCCAAACGTCTTGAGAGAGACTTGAACATCAAGATTTTGGAAATCAACAAGGAGCGTTGCATGGACTTGACCAACTACCTTTCGGAGGCTTTGGTGGTCAACGCCGATGCCCGTAATCTCGACCTGCTTGAAGACGAAGGCATCAAGGACATGGACGCTTTCATTGCCGTCAGCGACAACACCGAGACCAACATCCTGACCTGCTTGCAGGCCAAGTCGTTCGGCGTGAAGAAGACCATCGCACTCGTCGAAAACATCGACTACATCGACATCTCGCAGAACATCGGCATCGACTCCATCATCAACAAGAAACTCATCGCAGCCAGCTACATGGTGAAGTACACCCTCGGCGCGAAGGTCTCCACGCTGAAGAGCCTCAGCGGCATCGATGCTGACATTGTGGAGTTTGAGGTGAGGGCTGGCTCGGCGGTCACGCGCAAGCCCATTGGACAACTTGCCATGCCCACCGACGCTATCGTCTGCGGCATTACGCGCGACGGCGAAAGCTACATCGCCACCGACGACTTCCAAATCGAGGCCGACGACCAAGTGGTGGTTTTGGCCCTGCCTGCCGGTATCCCAGCTGTTGAACGTTTGTTCCATTAGAAAAGTCGGCGTTTCGACAAGCTCAACGACCTTCACTTTTTTCAATTAGTTAAGGTCCCTGAGCCTGTCGAAGGGCCGAACCAGAAATAAAGCAATGAATTGGAAAACCAAAATAAACCACCCCTTAGTCCTCCGCATCGAAGGCCAGCTGCTGCTCATCGAAGGCCTCTTCATGCTGATGGTGCTCCCTGTGACCTATTTCCACCACGGACTTTATGCCTTCAGTATGCCCTTCTCGGCCCTCATCACCCTGCTGACCGGCTTCATCCTGCTCATCACCACCCGCAACCATAAAGACGACAAAACCACCTCGCGCGACGGCGTGTATATCGTCTGCATTTCATGGCTCGTGCTCTCTCTCTTCGGTGCCATGCCTTATCTGCTCAGCAAGAGCGTTCCCAATTTCACCGACGGCTTCTTTGAGGCTTTGTCAGGCTTCACCACCACAGGTGCCACCATCTTGACCCGCATCGAGGCCGTCCCGAAAGACATTCTCCTTTGGCGCAGCATGACACAATGGATTGGCGGCTTGGCCATCATCGTCTTTTCGTTGGCCATCCTGCCTTATCTCGGCATGAGCGGCATGCAACTCTTTGTCTCCGAAATCAATGGCATCACCTACGATAAACTGCACCCGCGCATTATGCACACTGTAAGACGGATTTGGTTTATCTACTTGTTTTTCACGCTATTGGAGACCCTTCTGCTCTATTGGGGCGACATGGACCTCTATGATGCCTTTTGCCACTCGATGACTACCATCTGCTCGGGAGGCTTCTCCACGCGAACCGCCAATATCGGGGCGTTCTCCAATTATTCGCAAGTTGTAGTCACCATCTTCATGGTGCTGTCAGGTTGTAATTTCTCACTGTTGTTACTCTCCTTGAGTTGGCGTTCGTTCACCATCCTGAAGAACCAAGAGTTCAGAACTTTCTTGCTTTACACCGTTTTCTTGGGCATTGTCATCGGTTTGGTGCTGTTGTTCGGTTGTCACAAGAGTTTCGGCTCCTCTTTCCGCGAGTCGTTTTTCAGCGTCATCTCGGCTTTCACCACGACAGGCTTCTTCGTCAGCGACTATACGGCGTGGCCCACTTTCCTCTGGGTTATCCTTTTCCTCCTGATGTTCATCGGTGCCTGTTCGGGTTCCACATCGGGCGGCATCAAGGTTTTCCGTCACCTTATCTTTTCCAAGAACTCGCTGCTTGAGTTGAAGCGTATCATCCACCCCAACGCCGTTTTGCCTGTGAAAGTCAACGGAAAAGCCATTTCCACCAGTGGCGTCTACAAGCACATCACCTTCATCTTCGTCTATTTCTTGGTCTTCCTCGTCGGTGCCATCATTTTGTTGGCCATGGGCATCGACATCGAGACGGCTTTAGGTGCTTCGGTGGCTACGCTGAGCAATGTCGGCACAAGTCTCGGGCAAGTGGGACCAGGTGGTTCGTATGTCATTTTCCCCTTAGTCGCCAAATGGCTACTGATGCTCTTCATGCTCCTCGGCAGGGTGGAGCTTTTCTCACTGATTACCCTGCTTTCGCGGAGTTTTTGGAGGAATTAAGTTTTTCCAAATAGAGTTTTTTGGTGAAATGCAGCATTTTTTCTATTTTTGCCAGCATAAAACCTAATCATCATGAAAAAACTCCTTCTTTCTGCGCTCCTTATACTTTCCGTGAGTGCCTTTGCCCAACTGAAATTCACCTTGCAATCGCCCGACAAAGACATCACCGTCACCATCGAAGTGGGCGAACAACTCACCTACGCCGTCACGCATGGCAACACCTGTGTTTTGGCTCCTTCGGCCATTGGGATGAAACTCGCCGACGGCACGATGATTGGCAAAAAGCCCGTCGTGAAAGACGCCCAGACGCAATCCGTCAACCAGACCGTGACCTCGCCGTTCTATAAAAAAGCCGAGATTCCCGAGAGATATGAGGAATTGGCCCTGTTCTTCAAGGATAATTACAAAGTCGTTTTCCGCGCTTACAACGAGGGTGTGGCCTATCGTTTTGTGACCGACATCCGCAAGCCCATCATCATCGAAAGCGAGACCGCCGACTTCAACTTCGACGCAGACTATCAAGCACTTATCCCTTACGTCAACGCACGAAAAGGCGAAGGCGACTTCATCAACCAACAGTTCTACAACTCGTTTGAGAACACTTATACCCACACGGTTTTGAGTCAGATGGAGTCCGATCGTTTGGCCTTCCTGCCTGTGTTGGTTGAGCTGAAAGATGGCAAGAAAGCCGTTATCACTGAGTCCAATTTGGAGGAATTCCCCGGATTGTATCTCCGCAACGAGAAGGGAAAAACTGGCTTCACGGCGGTTCATGCAGGTTATCCCAAGACCCGCGAGCAAGGCGGACACAACAACCTGCAATGGGTGGTGAAGGAACGCGAAAACTACATCGCCAAGGGCGAGGGATGGCGTGCCTACCCTTGGCGTTGCATCGTCATTTCTGAAAACGACAAGGATTTGGCTGACAGCGATTTGGTTTATCTTTTGGCCTGGCCAAGCCGTGTTAAGGACATCTCTTGGATTCAACCTGGCAAGGTGGCTTGGGATTGGTGGAACGACTGGAACATCTACGGTGTCAACTTCAAGTCGGGCATCAACAACGACACCTATAAATATTACATCGACTTCGCCTCGCAATACGGCATCGAGTATGTCATTTTGGACGAAGGTTGGGCCGTCAACAAGAAAGCCGACCTCTTCCAGGTGGTGCCTGAAATCGACATTCAGGAGTTAGTGAACTACGGTGCCGAGCGCAATGTTGGCATCGTGCTTTGGGTGGGTTATGCCGCCATCGACAAGGACATGGAACACGTCTGCCAGCACTATTCCGACATGGGCGTGAAAGGCTTCAAGGTCGACTTCATGGACGGTGACGACCAGATGATTGTGGACTTCTACAACCGCATGGCCAAAACCGCCGCCCAATACCATCTCTTCATCGACTTCCACGGTGCCTACAAACCCACTGGCTTGAGCCGCACCTACCCCAATGTGCTGAATTATGAAGGCGTCTACGGCTTGGAGCAGGCCAAGTGGGACAACGAAGGCGACCTCGTCACCAACGAAGTCACCATCCCCTTCATCCGCATGGTGGCCGGCCCCTTCGACTACACCCAAGGTGCGATGAAAAACGCCCAAAGGAACAGCTTTGCCGCCAACTGGAGCGAGCCGATGAGCCAAGGCACACGTTGTCGCCAATTAGCTGAATACGTGATTTTTGAGTCGCCGTTCAACATGCTTTGCGACAGTCCGAGCAACTACATGAAAGAAGACGAATGCACCCAATTCATCGCCAATGTGCCCACCACTTGGGACGAAACCGTTGTCTTGGACGGCAAAGTGGGCGAATACTTGGTCATCGCCCGCCGTAAGGACTTCCATTGGTATGTCGGGGCCATCACCAATTGGGAAGAGCGCGACCTTGAAATCGACCTTTCCGTGCTGCCCAATTTCAGTGCCAAATCGGGACACATCTTCCGCGACGGCATCAACGCCAACCGTGTGGCCCGCGACTATGTCAGCGAACAAGCCCAAGTGATGGGCAACAAGGTAAAAGTCCACCTCGCCAAAGGCGGCGGCGCGGTGATGGTGTTCTAAAGCAGTGATGGTGTTTTAAAAAAGCTATTGCTTCAAAGGACAGCATCATGATTGAACGATAACTACTATGAAACGCATCGCAATACTCCTGTTGGCCATCATTGGCCTCGTTTCTTGCGGCAACAACCTGAATGTCAGCATTGTCAACTCCAATGTGGAGCAGCAAGTCCATCCGCAAGCCTTGGCTACAGCTCAACCTCGTTTCAGTTGGCAATACGAGTCGGAGGAAAGCAATGTCATGCAACAGGATTACCGTATCATCGTGGCATCAACAATGGAAAACGCCCAAAAAGGCATCGGCGATTTATGGGATTCTGGCGTGACAACTTCAAACCAAATGCTTTATATCCCTTACGAAGGCAAGACATTGCAAAGTCGCGATAAAGCCTATTGGAAAGTCTTCGCCACCGTGACAGCCAAAGGCGGCAAGAAAGCCAAAGTGGAAAGCGAAGTCAAATCCTTTGAAATCAGTTTGTTGAACCAAGAGGACTGGCGAGCGAAATGGATTGGTCAAGAGTTTGAGGATGATGTTTTGGTGGGTCACACCCGCTTGGCGGCGCGTTATCTCCGCAAAGACTTTACCCTAAACGGCGAGGTCAGCGAGGCAAGGCTTTATGTCAGTGGTATGGGGGTGTATAGTGCCTATCTCAATGGTGCCGAAGTCGCACCCGAAGAACTGCTGAAACCTACGCTTTCCTGGTACTCCAAGCGCGTGTATTTCAACACCTACGATGTGACCGAGATGCTTCAGCAAGGCGATAATGCCATAGGTATCATCCTTGAAGGCGGTCGCTATACGACCATCCGATACAACGTCAAAAACCCCAATTGGGATGACTCCGAAAATATATTTGGTTTCGGTACGCCCCGATTGTTGCTGCAATTGGAAGTGACTTATAAGGATGGAAACAAAGAATTGATTGTCAGCGATGAAACCTGGAAAATCACCAACCGAGGCCCCATCCGCACTGCCAATGAATATGACGGCGAGACCTACGATGAGAACTATGAATTAGGCGATTGGAACAAAACTGGTTATGACGATTCTGCTTGGCTCCAAGCTGAGCTTGTCGAGGCTCCCGAAGGCCAACTCAGTGCCCAGCCCAATCCCAATATCACTGTGATGGAGAAACTGAAACCTACAGCAATGTTCCAGAAAGGTGACAAATGGTATTTGGACATGGGTCAAAACATGGTCGGTTTCATCAATATGAAGGTGCGCGGACAACAAGCGGGGGATGTCATTACTTTGCGCTTTGCCGAACTTTTGACACATGACAGCCTGCTTTACACTGCCAACCTGCGTGGCGCGGAATGCACTGACCGATACATTTGCGCTGTAGAGACGTTGCGCGCAACGTCTCTACATGTTTCTTGGCATCCTATGTTTGTGTATCACGGCTTCCGTTATGTGGAGATTTCTGATTTGCGCGAAACACCCAATTTGGATGATTTCGAAGGCTGGGTAATCTACGACGAAATGCCAGTCACAGGCTCATTCGAGACCTCCAAAGAAATCATCAACGCAGTGTACCACAATGCCTATTGGGGCATCCGAGGCAACTACCGCTCCATGCCCACCGACTGTCCGCAACGCGACGAGCGCATGGGCTGGACCGGCGACCGCACCACAGGCAACTACGGAGAGTCATATATTTTCGATAACCATCAACTCTACGCCAAATGGCTCACCGATGCCGACGACAGCCAGTGGGACAACGGCTCCCTACCCAATGTCATTCCGCCCTATTGGCGTGGCTATACCGACAATATGACTTGGGTTGGTGCCGTGGTTACTGCGACGGACATGCTCTACACCCGTTTCGGCGACACGAAACCCATCTGCCAACATTACGCGGCTTGGAAAAAGTGGATCCTGCACATGAAAAACGACTACATGCGAGGCGGCCTCATGCCCCGCGACACCTACGGCGACTGGTGCATGCCCCCCGAGTCGTTGGAACTCATACATTCCAGCGACCCCAAACGCATCACTGATGCCACTGTGCTTTCCACGCCGTTCTACTGCTACCTATGCGGTAAGATGGCCAAGTTTGCTCAAGTTTTAGGCTACGACGAGGATGTCTCCTTCTTCCAACAAGAAATCACCACCTCCACTGTGGCTTTCAACGACAAGTATTTCAATAGAGTAACAGGTGTTTATGCCAACAATACTGTAACTGCCAACATTCTTCCCCTGTGGTTTGGTATGGTGCCCAAAGGCCTGGAGAACAAAGTCTTAGAAAGCATTGTGGACAAGACAGTAAACGAATGTGACAGTCATGTCTCGACAGGTGTGGTCGGCATCCAACAACTGATGCGTTGCCTGACGGAATACGGTCGCGGCGACCTTGCCCTCAAAATTGCCTCCAACGACACCTACCCCAGCTGGGGCTACATGTACCGTAACGATGCCACCACCATCTGGGAGCTTTGGAACGGCAACACTGCCGACCCCGCCATGAACTCAGGCAACCACGTCATGCTCCTCGGTGACCTTATCCTTTGGGAATACGAATACCTTGGCGGCATCCGTGCCTTGGAGCCAGGATATAGCAAGATACAATTGAAGCCTTATCCTATTGAGGGATTGGACTATGTGAACTGCGCCTACGAGTCAGTCTCAGGTCGCATCGAAAGCAACTGGAAGCGCGAAGGCAATCACTTTGAATGGGATTTCACCATCCCCGCCAATACAACGGCTGAGGTCTGTTTACCTACCGCAAACGGTTATGAAATAAAGACTTACGGCAGCGGAAAATACCATCTGTCCTCAGAACTCTAAAGCGTTAAGAACAGCCAAACAAAAATCGCCCGTCTATGTCATTCCCACGCCGACAAATGCGGCAGGAAGGAATCTATAGACGGGCGATTTTTGTGAATCTAAATGTATCAGGCAGTTTGCGCAGCTCCTTCAGCACCAAACCACATATTCAAAGTCTCCTCCACTTTGGCGTCGATTTCGGGAGTAATCTTGTTCTGCACTTTCTTCACCACATAAAGCACGGCCACGCCTTCGTCGAGCAGACCGAGAATCTTATGGGCTTTATAGGGAATCAAGCTGAAAGGCAAAACGGTGTAGAGGATGGCACCCACAATGAGGGCCTTCTCAAGCGTGGTGGTCTCGCCCATCATCAGCACATAATAGAGCTGGAGCAGCGGTTTGGAGGTGACACGACCTGCCTTTTTGGCATACGTGCCTATCTTTCCCCACAGGTTGGAAGTCTTCTTTTTCCAGTCCACGTTCTTCAGCTTGTCGAGCAAACCGTTGATGTCTTTACCTGAAATGGCGTAAGCCAAGATGGTGATACACAGAATGGTAATAATCATTTTGTTTTGTTTTTATGATGAATATTCGTGTTGATTGTCAGTGCCTTTTAACAAATTCTATTCCAACATCTCTTATTTCTTTACCCTATCAGGATTCTCGGCGATGAATTGACTCCAGTCGGGGCGGCGGTGCGCCTTGGCTTTCTCGGTGGTGTGTTTGGTGTAGTTCACATCCTTACCCTTCGAGATGGAGTGGCATACGGCAGCGGCCACGGCGTCAGTAGCGTCAAAAAACTGAGGATTTTCTTCGGTCTTCAAGATAAAATGCACCATCTTGGCCACCTGTTCCTTCGAGGCATTGCCGTTGCCTGTGATGGTCTGCTTGATAGTCTTGGGTGAGTATTCGAAAATGGGGATGTCGCGGTAAAGCGCGGCGGCCATGGCTACACCTTGGGCACGTCCCAATTTCAGCATCGATTGCACATTCTTCCCAAAAAACGGTGCCTCAATGGCCAGTTCATCAGGATGGTACTCATTGATAATTTCCAAAACGCGTTCAAAAATCTTCTTCAACTTCAGTGCCTGATTCGCCAACTTCTTCAAGTTGATAACCCCCATCGTGAGGAGTTCCATCTTCTTGCCTTGCTCACGGATGACGCCATAGCCCATCACCATCGTGCCGGGGTCGATGCCTAATATGATTTTTTCTTGGTCCATTATTTTATTGCTTCGTCATAAAAAAAGCGGCGTTGTTCCTTGTCGACCTTAATTTTCCGGTATTGTCCTGTGAAGAGGTCGCAGTCGAACAAAGATTGGATTTGCGAGACAAACAACCGTGAATAAAGACGGTTCTGGAAGGCCTGCTTCTCCTGCATGAAGGCGATGGTTTGCTTGATTTGTGGAATATCCAAGTCTTCCTTGGTGAAAACGAAGAGGTCGAACTCGGGAAAATCACCATAGAAGCCGTTGTTCACCTTGTCCATCTTGTTTTCGAGGATGCGCTTCAAAGGCAAGGCCAAAGACCAGTATTCGTACTCGTTGCGACCGACAATGCTACCATCGCCCAAACCGTAGGCATAGCCGCTTTGACTGATGTGGCGCAAGTCGTCCGCATTTACCTCCTTCACCGCCTCGCCCGCCATTTCGTTCACCAAAGCGTTGGCCACATTCTTGTTTTCGGCAATGGCCCGAGTCACCTCAATGCCGATGCCGCCTTGCTCATCCTGCAAATCCGGCCTGTCGCGGTTGACCAAATGCGCATACGGCTCGCCCAGCAAAGTAGCTAACGAGACCATGGCATAACGCTCAAAGAAACAGGTGTCGAATTTCGGGGTTAGCATTGGCTCTGGCATTTTCTGTATTTTGTTGCAAAGATAATCATTTTTATCAACATTAGAATTATTATGTTTTTCTTTGTAATTTTGCCTCCAAAATAAGCAAATATGAAAATCACATCTCAACCTATCCATCGAAGTGAGTTAAACGCCATGCTGCCAGGTTATTTCGGGGACATGGTAAAGGCTGTTGTTGATATACAAAAGATAATTATCGGTTTAGATGCCGAATTGCACGCTGATATTGAGCGGGAAATGCTTTTGCAAGGCTCTGAACAAGCTGACTTATGGGGAATCAATCTCTACCCAGAAATGGATGGCGAAGATTTTATAGAATTTGACTCTCTCATCAATATTCGTCCTTATCAGGGCAACCGTAGTCGTGATGTGCAGGACCCCGCTATCCGCAAACGCATTATTGAGGTTGTTAACACATTGATACTATGAGCAATTATCAACACACCGAATTAGCCGCTGGACGTTGGGCGACAATGACTTTGGCTGAGCAGATGCTGAATATTGGTAGCGAGGTGTCGCGAGCCAACCGTTGGCAAAGCAAAGGCAACATGGAGCAATGCCATCGTGCCGCCGACCGAGCATTGGAACTGCTTTCGCTCACCATTGATGCACAACGCGGTAAGCACGATCTTGGCGAGTTTTGTCGCCTTTATGAAGTTCTCGCCGATTGTTACTACGGCGACAACATCTATCAAACTGACCCTGTGAAATTACAGCGGTATTTTGATGTGTTTTACAAAGTGTAATAATTTGTAGATTGCATTAACTTTGAAGAGAATTTTGGTGCAATCGTGGTATTTATAGCCGATATTGAAATCTGTAATAACAAAATAAAAACCAATTAATCTTCTACAAAAAAGCAATTATCCGTTTCTTTTTCCGTTTCAACAGCAGCAACAAAACACAAATAAAATGAAAGAACCACAATTTTTCACTTTGCATGATGGAAGAGGAAGCATGCGGTTAGATCCTTGTTTTCGTCCTGAAGAATGGGATGTATTTAAAATTGGAAAAGACGAGAATGTTCCTAAAGGAAAACTTTGTTTTATTGCTTCGGGTGGCAAAAAGTTTTGGGATGTTATCTCAACAAGTGGTGTGTTGTATGTTTTTTCGGAAAAGGTAGTCAAATTGTTACAAAACAACAATATAACCGGTTGCAAGTTTTATCCAATAGCTATCAAAGGACACGAAGATTTAAAGTATTATTTACTTACGATAACAGGAAAATGTGGTCCATTGGACGACTCAAATGCCGAATTGATAGAGTCATTGAGCGGTCCTGCAACGAAAATCCAGAACACAAACATTACAATTCCTAAACAGCAATTTTCTGTAATGAAAGGCAAGTCTGTTCGATTGGAAACTTGGGATGGGTGTGACTTCTTCTTGGTGGAAAACACATTACATAGTCTAGTGACAGAGCGGGTGAGAGACCTTTTCAAGAAGCACCGGATTAACAACGTCTATTTGGAAGATTTAAAAGATTATATTTGGTTTTTAGATTAGAATAGATTCTACCCAAACAACTCCGTCCCCAATTCATAAACCGAACCTACTAGCACAATCTGAATCTTAAAACTATTGGAATCAGAAATTTACAAAATAATATCACTTTTTTTGCGAAGATTTGAAAAATTCATTTTATCTTTGCGGGCAAGATGAAAGTAACTTTTGACAAGGAATACTTACAGAAGCTGTACACAACCGGCAAGTCACCTGACAAGAAGCATCGTTTTCAACCCGATGTAGTGAGGCGATATGTCAAGGTGATTGACATTATGATAGAGGCGGAAAATGTCAATGTGCTTGCATTAATTGGCGGACTTCATTATGAACACTTGTCGGGAGATAAGGCAGGGCTATCGTCGGTCAGGGTGAACAAGAAATACCGTGTTGAGTTTACGGAACAAACCGAAGGAAACGAAACGATTGCCACCATCTGCAACATTATAGAATTGTCGAACCATTATGATTGAAGAAGATGATACACATAAACGGAATTAAAGACGAAATGATTGCCAATAATCTTACTCCTTTCAGGTTTACGCACCCTGGAGAAATTGTAAAAGACGAACTTGAAGATCGCGGCATCTCGCAGCGTAAGTTTGCAGAGCGTATTGGGATGTCTTATTCCGTACTCAACGAACTGCTCAATGCACACCGCCCCCTCACCACCAACACGGCATTGCTTTTTGAGGCTGCTCTCGGTTTGCCTGCCGATATGTTGCTGCGCATCCAGACCAAATACAACCTTCAGACTGCTCGAAAGGACAAGGAAATCATCCGTTGGATGGCGAAGATTCGGAATGCTGCGGCTGTACTGTAATAATCAATAACACCTTTACTTCATGAAAAAGATATTTTTTGCTTTGCTTTTCGTTTTTAACATTGGTTTTGTGGTCAATGCGCAAGAAGATATGATTGTCCTTCGCGATGACTTGGATAGTTGCAGCATTGTACGGCCTGATGTGATGCCCAAGGATTTCCAATTGGATTATGCATCGCTTTTTTATTACACGCATATTAGTCCAGTTTTAGATTATCCTGAAGAAGCAAAAAAGAACCATATTCAAGGAAATGTACTCCTTACTTTTCGTATCACAAAAGATTGCAAATTAACCGATTATATAATATACAAAGGATTGGGTTATGGCTTGGATGAACAAGTTCTCAAATATGCCCATTTGATTTGCAATCCATCCGAGGCAGCAGAATATCAAGGAGAAAAGGTGGACATATTGTATATGATGAAAGTTTCTTGTACTTATGAACCAGCCTGGCCCATCACAATAGCACAGAATTTCAGTCTTGAAAAGTTGCTCGAAGAAAAGGCTGTTTTAATAGAAGACCATCCAGACCAAATCGACTTTGAATGTAAGGTGCCTTATGTGCGTTTCAAAGTGAAGAACCGAAAAGGCAAAATCGCCAAAGTGGAATTGGAAAAAAGTTCTGGATTTAAATCTCTTGATGATGAAGCGGTCATGGCTCTTTGGAATTTGAAGTATTGGGAAGGCGGTCGCATGGAAAAGGATGCTGAATACATAGTCCCTGTTCGGTTTGATGCAAATTTAGAAGAATAAAAGTTCGTAAAAAGAAGGGTACTTTGCTATTAGGCAAGATTTGCGTTGTACTGAAAACTATTTTATCCAAACAACTCCGTCCCCAATTCATAAACCGACCCCACAGGCACAATCTCAATCTTAAACCGCTTGGTATCCAGACCCTTGGCGTTGTATTTCGAAATGAAAATCTTCTCAAAGCCCAACTTGTCAGCCTCGATGATGCGGGCTTCAATGCGGGTCACGGCGCGGATTTCGCCCGAGAGACCTACTTCGGCGGCAAAGGCATAACGCGAGGGGATGGGAATGTCTGCATTCGAGGAAAGCACTGCTGCAATGACAGCCAAATCAATGGCGGGGTCATCCACGTGGAGACCGCCAGCGATGTTAAGGAACACGTCTTTAATGGAAAGCCGGAAGCCAGCGCGTTTTTCAAGCACGGCTAAGAGCATATTCATTCTACGGATGTCGAAGCCTGTGGCAGAGCGTTGTGGCGTGCCGTAAGCCGCACTGCTCACTAAGGCCTGTGTCTCGATGAGCATGGGGCGTTGGCCTTCCATCGTTGCGGCGATGGCAATGCCGCTCACTTCCTCGTCACGTTGCGAGAGGAGGATTTCGCTGGGGTTGGTCACCTCACGGAGGCCTGTGGCGTTCATCTCAAAGATGCCCAACTCAGATGCCGACCCAAAGCGATTCTTGATGGTGCGCAGGATACGAAAACCATAATGGCGGTCGCCTTCAAACTGCAAGACGGTATCGACGATATGCTCCAAAATCTTCGGTCCAGCAATGCTGCCGTCCTTGGTGATATGGCCGATGAGAAATACAGGAACCTGATAGGTTTTAGCGATTTTATTCATCTCGGCAGCCGTCTCACGGATTTGCGAAATGCTACCAGCGGCGGCATCCACGTAAGGCGATTCCAAGGTCTGAATGGAATCCACTACCACGATGTCGGGCTGCACGTTCTTGAAGTGCTTCAGGATTTCCTGTGTGTTGGTCTCGGTGAGGATAAGGCAGTCGGTGTTATGGATGCCAATGCGTTCGGCCCGCATTTTGATTTGGGTCTGGCTCTCCTCGCCGGAGATGTAAAGCACTTTTCTGCCAGCTAATTGCAAGGCCGTCTGCAAGAGCAAGGTCGACTTGCCGATGCCAGGTTCACCGCCCACGAGGGTCAGGGAGCCGAGTACCAAGCCGCTTCCGAGCACGCGGTTGAATTCTTCGTAGGGCAGGATGATGCGCTGTTCCTTGGCGTTGCCGATTTCATTGATGGGTGTGGGAAGGCCTTTGTCGATCTCCAATCCGACGTTTTTCTTCACCGATTTCGAGTCTTTTCCCGTGACGACGGTCTCCTCCACGCAGGTGTTCCATGCACCACAGGCAGGACATTTCCCGAACCATTTCGGCGACTCATTTCCACATTCCTTGCAGAAAAAGACGGTTTTTTCTTTTGCCATAATGTTGCTTTTCTCGTCGCTTCGCGTCATTGCGAGGAGGAACGACGAAGCAATCCATAAATATTCTCTAGATTGCTTCGCTTCGCTCGCAATGACGCTAAGCGTGTCTATTTATGCCGCAAAAATAAGAAAAACGCCACGTAAAAGAATAGAGTCTAAGATTTTTCCTATTTTTGTCCCAAAATCAAAAGGTTGAATGAAAAGACGTTTACTCACCTTTATCGTATTGCTTTTCTCCTTGCAGACAATTGCTCAGCAGGGCGATGTGGTGTTGTGTGAGGGTTTCTTCAACTCTTGGCTTGAGGAAGGCTGGGATGCGAAAGGCGACGATTGGGTGGTTTGGTACATCTCCAACACCACTTTTGCGGGATGCAAGCCGAATGAAATGCAGATGTATCCCGACTTCAACTTTGAAGGCACCACTCGCTTGGTGACACCCATCGTGGAATTGAATAAATACGACTTCATCAACTTCCAGTTCAACCATGCCCTTGAAGCCACGCAAGGCGAAATCAATGCGCAAATCGGCATCGGCATCTCCCTAAATGGCGAAGACTGGGAAAGCATCTGGGAAGACACTTTGGTGGGCAGCATCGCGCAAAGCCAGTATCTGCTCACTTTCGACATGGAAGAATGGCCTACCAAGGAACCTCAGTTTTGCCTTTATTTCACCGGACACGGAGCCTACGTCACGAGCTGGTATATCGACAATGTCATCATTTTTGCTTCGAAGAAGAACAAATACGGCGACATCGAAGACACTGACGAAAATGGCTTTGTGGCGGCACGGTCGTCCATCACCACCTTGAAAGGCCCTTCGGCGGGTACGGTGACCAGTTTCTCAAAAATAAGATCCTCTCGAAACCGCTATGCTCGAGTGGTTGAAGGCCGACAAAAGAAATGGTGGCAGTTTTGGAAATAACATGTAAAACTATGAATAAGAACATAATAGCTTTTCTATTGGTTTTGTTTTCGTTGTCGGTTTCGGCGCAAAATTTCACCGACAGCAACTTGCCCATCGTGGTTATCGAGACCGACGGTGGTGCCAACATCCCTGACGAACCCAAAGTTCTTGGCACAATGAAAATCATCTGGCATCAAGACGGCTCGCGCAACTACATGACCGACATCGATAATCCAGAGTTCCTCAATTATGACGGTCGCATCGGCATTGAGCGTCGTGGCAGTAGCTCTCAAACTATGCTCAACAAGAAGCCATACGCCGTCGAGACCCGCGAGGACGACGATATCACCAATAGAAATGTCAGCCTTTTGGGAATGCCTGCCGAGAACGACTGGGTGCTTAACTCGTTGGCTTTCGACCAGACGGGAATGCGTGATGTGCTTGCTTACGAACTCTCAAACCGCCTCGGACAATATGCCTCACGAAGCGTGTATTGCGAAGTAGTGATTAACGGTGACTACAAAGGTCTTTATGCTTTCATGGAGAAAATCAAGCCCGACAATAACCGCGTGAACATCGAGAAGATGGACGAGACCTGCAACCAATACCCCGAAGTGACAGGCGGCTATATCGTCAAGGCCGACAAAACCACTGGCGGCGACCCTGTGGCTTGGACCATGCAAGGCTATGGTGGCGGCTGGGGAGGCTGGGGTGCCAGCACAGATTTCATTCTCCATTATCCCAAGCCTTCTGATGTCACCAATACCCAAAAAAATTATATCCACGGCGTGTTTAACGACCTTGCTTCGGTTGCCAACCAGCACAACACTTCCGCTTCATCGGGCATTCCGTCGGTCATCGACATCCCTGCTTTCGTCGACTTCATGATGATTGCCGAGTTTGCCTCTAATGTGGATGTCTATTCGTTCAGCACCTTCTTCCATAAGGACAGGATGGGCAAACTGAGGGCGGGTCCTGTTTGGGACTACAATCTCGCTTTCGGTTACGATGCTTTTGGCAACCGCAGCAAATACGATGTGTGGCAGTTCAACAACCAAGACAATAACGGCCCGAAGTTTTGGAAAGACCTATTCGATACCGACCTTTTCCGTTGCTATTTGGCCAAACGCTGGTTTGAGCTGACCGAGCCTGGACAGCCTTTAAACTACGATTTCGTTTGCAACCGCATTGACGAAATCGATGCCCTGATTGCCGAAGCCGTTGCCCGCGACAACCAACGCTGGAACCAGATGAACCAACACGCACAGTATGTAAACGATATGAAGACCTGGATTCAACAGCGTATCAATTGGTTGAACAATTATGTCGGTTTCACACAGGACTGCATGGATGTGGATTTGCCGCCATTGGTCATTTCCAAAATCCATTATCATCCGATGGACTGGTGGAATATCGACGGCGACAAACTCGAGTTCATTGAAATCACCAACAACGGCGACAACGAAGTGGACTTGACAGGCATCTATTTCCGCGAGTTGGGCATCACCTACCAGTTTCCCAACAACGCCCATGTTGAGGGCCATCAAGCTATCGTGCTGTGCTCTGACTCCCTGTTGTTTAGCGAATATTACAATACTACACCTTTCGGGCAATATACGCGCAAACTCTCCAACAAGTCCGAAAACCTCGTCTTGGCCGACGCTTGGGGCAATATCATCGACCAAGTACATTACACCGACAGTCTGCCCTGGCCCATGGAAGCCGATGGCAACGGTCCTTATCTTGAGCTGAAAGACCTCAATTCCGACAACAGCCTGCCTGAAAGTTGGACTACTGGTGATGATTTGACTGGAATCAAGAAATTTGCTGAAAATCAAAACATTGCCCTTTATCCTAATCCCACTTCGGGCAAGATTCATATCGCTTTGTCGGAAAATGCCACTCGTTGCCAAATCATCGGTTTGATGGGTAATGTTTTGCAGGAAACTTCGCTTTCAAGTCCTGACTTTGAGCTTGATTTGAGTAGTTTGCCTTTGGGAATGTATTTGGTGAAAGTGCAGTTTGCTGATGGAAGGATGGCTTTTAGGAAAGTTGTTAAACGATAAAAAGCTGTTAATGTAGATCAGTCGGATTATGTCGTTCTCGAATCGTGTCGTTTGATCGGTCGTGCCGTTCGGTCGGATTGTGTCGTTCGGTCGGATTTGTAATCCGACCGCATTGAACCCGCGGATTTGTAATCCGCCCCTATAATAAACCACAAAAACAACAATATGAGTCAAGGTTTCCTCACACAAGAACTTTATTTCACCACTTTAACCGTTGTGGACTGGATTGATGTCTTCACTCGCCCACAATACAAGCAAATCATCATCGAATCACTTTCATATTGCCAAGAAGAAAAAGGCTTGGACATTTATGCCTGGGTGTTGATGACCAACCATTTACACATGGTGACAAGCGTTCGCGACGATAAACAAACCATTTCCGATATTCTGCGCGATTTCAAGAAATTCACCAGCAAGAAAATCATCGCCAGTATCGAAGAAAACCCTGAAGAAAGCAGAAAAGTCTGGATGCTTGACCGGTTTTGGTTTGTCGGCAACAACGACAAGAAAATCAAGAATTTCAAGTTTTGGCAAGACGGAAACAATATCGAACAAATCTATTCCTACGATTTTTTCAAACAGAAAGTGAATTACATCCACATGAATCCTGTAAGGCAAGAAATAGTCGAACGCCCCGAAGATTATCTTTACAGTTCGGCTCGGGATTATGCGGGAATGAAAGGACTGCTGAAAGTGGTGGTTTGTAATTGATTTGCTTTTATTTGCGGATTACAAATCCTTATATTCACAGCCGGCGGATTGCAAATCCGCCGGAACTAAAGGAAACTAGAGTAATTATGAAAAATAAAAAATTAGAGTTGTTATTATTTCGTAACAATCCTTCTCATTTCTATTGCCTTTTCTTTTGCAAGGGCAGAATTTTCTTCAAATGATTTACTTCCATCAATAATCATTAGAACATATGCGTTCTTTCTCGAATCAGCCTGTGATTGGTATTCGGAATTTGTCACAAAATATCCAAAATCTTGATATTCCTGTTCGATGGTATTTATATCAGTATTGATTTTGAATGGTTTACCATTTAATTTGAGATTGTCTATCATAAAGACAGACAAAATACTTCCTTTTTCTGATTGGTTTTTCGATTTAATTACACCTCCTGTTGATACCGATTCAGAAATGAGGCCATCGCTGAACGCAATATCCTTGAATACGAACTTGTATCCCTGCTTCGCAAAAGTGCCTTCAATACTAGCTTTATTGCCTGTTAGATCTTCTATTGTCATGCGAATACGTTTGTTCAAATAACCTTTAGGAATAAGGAATTCGAAACCTTGGATGGAAAACTGCTCTTCAAATTCTTTCACAAGTTTGTCAAGATTGTCACCATAAATTGGAGCTGGTTTTTCCACCCCTTTTGAAGATCCTCGGTATCCTTCCATCATATTCATTACATAATTGTTAAAAGTCACATTATCCATATTATTGCTTCTTCTCATTTTTTCCAAATCTCCTGCCGTGAACAGAATCGGATAGATTTGAAAGTAGTCTTGTTTCTGTTTACGTCCCATGACTTTGCTTTTTTTCTTGTTTAATTTTGAAATATAACTATTGATGTCTTTGTAGTGACCTTGATGATTATTTTGGGCAACTACAGTTGAACCATTATCTAATCCATCGGTTAACAACACAATATAATACTTCGTCTCAGGATCTTTATGCATTACTTTTTTTCTCACATATTTGATTCGATCCAAAGCCATATCTAAGGCATAATACCCAACTGTATTTTGTCCGTCAGGAATACTCCTTATGAATTTATCCATTTCATTTCTTTCACTTGGATTAAGCAAATCATATGGATTCGATTGTGGCATGAAGTTTTTGAAAAAGCCAGGTTGATAGTCAAAACTTGTTTGAACATCATCACTGAACCCTATCACGTCGCCCATCAAACGGTTTTCACGTACTGTTGCACAAGAATTGAATGCCAACGCAATAAGTAGCAGTAAAAATTCTTTCGTAATTCTTTGTTTTTTAATGCTTTTTACCATAATTTTAATAATTTTGAATTAATACGATTTCACTTACAAAAATAACATCACTTTTAAAGGTCACAATCATCCCAACCGTGACTAATTCTCACATTTCCTGTGAGTAATAATCACGCGTCATTTTTGAACTCCGAAACCTTTTCTATCAACCGTTCCATCTTCTCAACAGTAAAATTCTCAAAATCAATGCAAATGTTTAACTTTGGGCTGAAAGTGGTGGTAAGACCATACAGCCTCATGGCATCATCAAGGAAGTTGTGGTTGAGAATTTCAGAGAGCATGGCCAAAAGCTCTATATCGATAGTACGACGTTTAAAAATGGTATAGACGTTGGTACGTTCGCATCGAAGTTGTCTCGCTAGTTCACTCACTGTCATTCCGCTTTCATCAAAGACGGATTTTATTAATTGTCCGATATGCACATTGTCTGTATTTGCCATTGCATCGTGCCTTGTTTTTGACATGAAAAAAGCGTGGAATTTATGCCTTGCTTGATACTCCGGGTTACCACGCCCGCACCTTCTAACAAGTCATTCCACGCCGTTACAACGGCGTTTTTCAAACCTATTCTTGAAGGTGTGTCCAAAAAGGAACGATGTGGTAAATTGAGTATCAAGAATCAGACTCAAATCGCTGTTTATTCTATATCAATGTGTTGATTTTGCTACATAATTAGTTTGTTTGATTGGGTGCAAAGATAAGCTTTTTCGTAATATGTTTCCCAGTAATTTCATCTCTTAGTTCGGTCGGATTTGCAATCCGACCGCATTGAACCCGCGAATTTGTAATCCGCACAACTACAAAATTCAATGTAACTATTTGATAAACTTAAAGTTATCGGATTACAAATCCTTATATTCACAACCATCGGATTGCAAATCCGCTGGAACTTTGTGGAAAACTTTACATTTCCTCCGCAAACTTAATGTCCTTAACATTAAGCTGCAAGTTGGTCTTGCCCTGCCAGGTGTTGTACTCCAGATGGTAGCAGATGCTGAAAGGCTCGCCGTCGTGGATGCGGTCGAAAAAGTCGCCTTTCTGGAATGCAATGCCCGAGAAAGGTGCGATGCCCTGCTCGGCATCTCCAGGTTGCGTCACGGTGAGCTTCAGGTGACGGTGGCCGCCCACAGGACGTGAGCCGCCCGCGTCAATAACATTGTCCGTCCAAAACACAGGAGCCATGTTGCCCGGACCGAAAGGCGCAAACTGGTTGAGGATACGCATGAACTTGGAAGTGATATCGCTGAAGTTGATCTTCAAATCCACCTCAAGCTCAGGCACAAAGTCTTCATCCACAAGATGCTTGCTGACGTATGCTTCGAAACGACGGCGGAACTCAGGCAGGTTCTCAGGCTTCATCGACAAGCCAGCTGCGTATTTGTGACCCCCAAAATGCTCCAACAAGTCGGAGCAATGGTCAATGGCATCGTAAATGTCGAAACTCCTGATGGAACGTGCCGAACCTGTCACCAAACCGTTGGCGCGGGTCAGGACGATGGTGGGACGGTAATAATAATCGGTAAGGCGCGAGGCCACGATACCAATGACACCACGGTGCCATTTTGAATTGAAGACCACGGTGCTCTTGGCGTCTTTCAACTCCTGGTCGGCGGCAATCATATCCAAGGCTTCCTCAGTGATGCGGTTGTCGAACTCGCGGCGTTCGTCGTTCAAGTCGTTGATGGAAGCGGCCAACTTTTCGGCATGTTCCTTCTTGTCAGCGATGAGCAGACGTACCGAATCCGAGGCCTTGGCAATACGTCCGGCAGCGTTGATGCGCGGGCCGATAAGGAATACCAAGTCACTGATAGTCAGCTCTCTTGTCAGCACACTCTCGTCACCGTCCAACTGGTCGTCATCGCGACGGTAGATGTTGGCATGTTGCAGGATGGCTTCGATGCCCGGACGTGGTTTTTTATTCAGTTGTTTCAAGCCGAAATAAGCCAACACACGGTTCTCGCCTGTAATGGGCACGATGTCGGCGGCAATGCTCACAGCCAAGAGGTCGATGAGTTCATACACCTCTTCGATGGTGCCTAACCCTCTCATGGACAGTGCTGTAATCAACTTAAAACCCACGCCGCAACCTGAAAGTTCGTCGTAAGGATAATGGCAGTCGGGGCGTTTGGCATCGAGCACAGCAACGGCTTTAGGTATCACATCGCCTGCACGGTGATGGTCGCAGATGATGAAGTCGACACCACGCTCGTTGGCATAGTCGATGCGCTCGTTGGCCTTGATGCCGCAGTCCAAGGCGATGACTAACTTGAAGCCATTTTCGGCCGCATAGTCAATGCCCTTGAAGGAAATGCCATAGCCTTCCTCATAGCGGTCAGGGATATAAAACTCGATTTTTTTCTTCTTGAAGAAAGGCTTGAGGTAAGTATAGACCACGGCCACAGCAGTAGTACCGTCCACGTCATAGTCACCATAAACCAGAAGTTTCTCGCCGTTTTGGATGGCTTGCAACACACGATCAACCGCCTTGTCCATGTCCTTCATCAGGAAAGGGTCGTGCAACTGCGAGAGCGAAGGACGGAAGAAGGATTTGGCCTCTTCGTAGTTGGTAATTCCGCGTTGGACAAGCAAAGTGGCAAGGTTCTCATCGATATTGAGCACCCTGACAATCTCAGCAACTTTCTGTCTATCAACAGATTGATTTAAAATCCACTTCGTTTCCATCCACGCAGTTTTGAACTTGTAAAAATAAGGAAATTTTCAATGCCGCAAAGAGAAAATGAAAAATAAAAATTGAAATTAGCGCATTTTCTTTATTCTCAACGAATTATAAACTTCTTGTTTGTGGATTCGTTGTAAAAAAGGGGAAGAATACAAGAAAAATCTCAAAAAGGTGTATTTTAAAGCTCTAAAAAATCTCAAAAAGGTGTAAATTTGCAGCGTGAAAAATCTCAAAAAGGTGTAAATCATAAAAATATGAAACGGAAGATTTATCAGCAACTCCTTGATTGGAAAGAGAATAGGCATGGTGAGGTGGCTTTGCTCATCGAAGGAGCACGTCGCATTGGAAAAAGCTATATCGTGGAGGAGTTCGCCAAAAGGGAATACGAGTCGTATTTGCTCATCGATTTCAACAAGGCTCCCCAACAGGTAAGGGAATGGTTCGACCTATATTTGGAAGACCTTGATACTTTGTTCCTTTACCTGAGCCAGCACTACAAAGTGAGGCTTCATCCTCGTAATTCATTGATTATCTTCGATGAAGTACAGCTTTGTCCAAGGGCGAGGGCAGCCATCAAGTTTCTTGTTGCGGATGGTCGTTACGACTACATCGAGACGGGTTCGCTGATGAGCATCAAAAAGAACACGCAAGGCATAGTGATTCCCTCGGAGGAACACACGCTGAAGATGTATCCGATGGATTTTGAGGAGTTTCTCTGGGCTATGGGCAATGATATGCTGATGGATTTGATTCGGCAGATGTTTGAACAGAAACGCCCGATGGGTCAAGCTTTTCATCGCCGTGCAATGGATGTATTCCGTCTTTACATGATTGTGGGAGGAATGCCCCAAGCTGTGAAGAAATATGTGGAAACCAAGAACTTCGATGAAGTGGATGCCACGAAGCGCGACATTTTGGACATCTACCGCAACGATATTTTCAACTATGCCGGTGAACAAGCCGACAAGGTGGCCAACATTTTTGACCAAATCCCTTCGCAACTGTCGAAACATGAGAAAAAATTTCGGCTGTCGGCTTTGAAACCTGGCGCAAAATACCGTGACTGGGACAATGCCTTTTTCTGGCTTAAAGATGCGAAGGTTGCCAACATCTGTTACAATTCCACCGAACCCAATGTGGGACTGAGAATGAGCGAAAGCCGCACCACGCTCAAATGTTACCTGAATGACACAGGCCTACTCATCAGCCAGGCTTTTGACGAAAGGGGTATCGTTACTTCGGAAATATACCAAAAACTGCTCTTCGGAAAACTTGAAGCCAATGCGGGCATGTTGATTGAAAACATTGTAGCCCAAATGCTTACTGCTGCCGGACACAATCTTTATTTCTTCAGTAAATCGTCAGAAATAGCTGAGGAACGGATGGAGATTGACTTTTTGCTATTGAAAAGCAAGGTGACGAGCCGTCACAATATCATCCCTATTGAGGTGAAAAGCGGGAAGAACTACACTTTGTCATCGCTCAACAAAGGCATGAAAATTTACGCCGAGAGTCTCACCACACCCATAGTGCTCCACGCTGCTGACTACAAACAGGAAGAAGGCGTCACCTATTTGCCTTTGTATATGACGCCTTTGCTGTAGGGGTGAATCTTGGTTGTAAAAATTTGTCATCCAACTATTGCGTCGCTTTCAGTTTTTTCGTAATCTTGCAGTCTTAATTTAGCAAAATTTTACACCCTTGAAAAAGATTAGAACTGCTTTAATATCAGTATTTTATAAAACAGGCATTGATACCATTGTTGACTTGCTGAAGCAAAATGAGGTGCAGATTTACTCCACAGGAGGAACCTACGACTTCATCAAACCCTTAGACCCCACCGTGAAAACCGTCGAGTCACTCACAGGCTATCCGTCCATTTTGGGCGGTCGCGTGAAGACCCTGCATCCCAAAGTGTTTGGCGGCATTTTGGGTCGCACCCAGCTTGCATCGGACCAGAAAGAGATGCAGGAATATGATATTCCACCCTTTGATTTGGTCATTGTGGACTTGTATCCCTTTGAGGAGACTGTGGCCAAAACCGAGGATGCTTCACAAATCATCGAGAAAATCGACATTGGAGGCATATCACTCATTCGTGCCGGTGCGAAGAACTTCAACGACGTACTCATCGTGCCTTCGCAAAAATATTATGGCGAACTCATCCAACTGCTTAAAGACCAGCAGGGTGAGACCTCCATCGAAGACCGTCGCCGTTTTGCAGCATACGCCTTCGGTGTGAGCTCACACTACGATAGCGCGATTATGAACTGGTTCACGAAAGACGACGAAAAACAGCCGCTTAGGATTTGTGAAGAAGAAGGCACCACCTTGCGCTATGGCGAAAACCCACATCAGAAAGGCACTTTCTATGGCGACCTTGATGCGATGTTCGAGAAACTGCACGGCAAGGAATTGTCTTACAACAATTTGCTCGACCTTGATGCAGGTCTCAACCTCATCCGTGAGTTCGACGAGCCCACCTTCGCCATCCTCAAGCACAACAATCCTTGTGGCATCGCCTGTCGCAAAACCGTGAAAGAGGCCTATCTTGCTGCCTTAGCTGGCGACCCAGTCTCTGCCTTCGGTGGCGTGCTGGTCTGCAACCGTCCCATTGACCTTGAGGCTGCCGAGGAAATCAACAAGCTCTTCATTGAAGTCATCGTGGCTCCGAAATATGAAGACGGCGTGCTCGACCTGCTCTTTTCGAAGAAGAACCGTGTGGTGCTGCGCCTGAAGGCTGACCAATACAAGCCCTTTACCGTGAAGACCGCCTTGAACGGCTACCTTGTGCAAGACCGCGACCTCCACACCGAGACCGCTGACGATTTCAAGGTCATCACTACCAAGGCACCCACTGCCGACGAGGTGGAAGACATGATTTTCGCCAACAAGATTGTTAAGCACAGCCGTTCCAACGCCATCGTCCTCGCCAAAGGCAAACAGCTCTTTGCCTCGGGCATCGGACAGACTTCGCGTGTGGATGCCCTGCGCCAAGCTATCGAGAAAGCCCGTTCATTTGATTTCGACCTCAATGGTGCCGTTTTGGCCTCCGATGCCTTCTTCCCCTTCAAGGATTGCGTTGAGTTGGCACATGAAGCGGGTATCACGGCCATCGTGCAACCTGGCGGCTCCGTCCGCGACCAAGAGTCCATCGATTGTTGCAACGAGAACGGCATCAGCATGGTATTTACCGGATTTAGACATTTTAGACATTGATGTAGGGGTGGACCCACGTGTCCGCCCAATAAAAAGATAAAAAAACAACAACAAAACAACAAAGACATGGGAGCATTTTCATTCCTGAACAAAGAAATCGCCATTGACCTTGGCACGGCCAACACGATTATCATATACAACGACAAAGTGGTCGTCGACGAGCCTTCCATCGTGGCCTTGCAGCGCGACACGAAGAAAATCATCGCCGTCGGCAAGCGTGCCATGATGATGCACGGCAAGACCCACGAGAACATCAAGACCATCCGCCCGCTGCGCGACGGTGTCATCGCCGATTTTCAGGCCGCCGAATACATGATGCGCGAGATGATCAAGATGATTAATTTCAAGAACACCCTGTTTCCGCCCAGCCTAAAGATGGTCATCTGCATCCCTTCGGGCATCACCGAGGTGGAGGAGCGTGCCGTGAAGGATTCCGCTGAGCAGGCTGGTGCCAAGGAAGTGCGTTTGATTCACGAGCCTATGGCCGCCGCCATCGGTATCGGCATCGACGTGCTTGAGCCGACCGGTAACATGATTATCGACATCGGTGGCGGTACCTCCGAAATCGCCGTCATCGCATTGGGTGGCATCGTCAACAACAAGTCCATCCGCATTGCTGGCGACGACTTCACCGCCGACATCGAGGAATACATGCGCAAGCAGCACAACATCATCGTGGGCGAGCGCACCGCCGAACGCATCAAGATTGAGGTGGGCTCTGCTATTCCGCAGTTGGACAACCCGCCCGATGACTACGCCGTGCAAGGCCGCGACATGCTGACCGGTATCCCGAAGGAAATCAAGGTGAACTATGCCGAAATCGCCCATTGTCTCGACAAGAGCATTATGAAAATCGAGACTGCCGTGTTGAACGCTTTGGAGCAGACGCCGCCTGAGCTGTCAGCTGATATTTACCGCACAGGTATCTACCTCACTGGTGGTGGTGCCTTGCTGCGTGGCCTCGACAAGCGTCTCAACGCCAAGACCAAGTTGCCTATCCACGTGGCGGAAGACCCCTTGCGTGCTGTCGCGCGTGGCACTGGCATCGCACTGAAGAACTTTGACAGATTTACGTTCCTGATCAAATAAATGCTGAATTATGGATGCTGAATGAGGAATGTCGTAATACAACGACAAGTTTTTCTTCATTCTGCATTCAACATTCTGCATTCAGCATTAAAACAACTATGTATAACCTGCGGCGTTTTATTCTAAAACATCACTTCGTCATCCTCTTCATCCTGCTTGAGGTGATTTCTGTCTTGTTGCTCGCCCGTAGCCAGAATTTCCATCGTAATCGCATGATTAGCAGCAGTAACTATATGGTGGGAAAGGTCTACGAATGGAGCAGCGAGATAGGGAATTATTTCCGCCTCAACACCGCCAACGAGCAATTGGCCGAAGAAAACGCCCAACTCAGGATGCAGCTTTCAATTGTGTACGACACCTCTACCTGCCATTACGACATCGACCACGGTGACACCTTGTATAAATATATCCCGGCGCAAGTCGTCAACAACAGCACCAACCAAGTCAACAACTATATTATTATTAATAAAGGTGCAGTCGACGGCATTGAGCGTGACATGAGCGTTATCTCCACCGACGGCATCGTGGGCGTGGTGACCGATGTCAGTAGGCATTATGCTTCCATCATGAGTTTGCTGCATAGCAAATCCATCGTCGGCGTGCGTTTCAAGACCAACCAGGAAATCGCTGGCCTGAAATGGGAGACCAACAACTACCGTTATGGCATGGTGGAAGACATTCCCACACACATCGTGTTGCAAAAGGGCGACACCGTGTTGACGAGTTCGCATTCCTATATCTTCCCCAAAGACCTGATGGTAGGCACAGTTGAAGAGTTCTACCCCACTGCCGTGGACGCATTGAGCAAGGCCAAGATTCAGTTTGCCACCGACTTTGCCACACTGCGGCATGTTTACGTGATCAAAGATTTGCACAAACCCGAGCTTGACTCGTTAAAAGCCAGATTACAATGAACAAGACCGTGCTCCAAATCATCCGTTTCATCGTGTTGGTGCTCCTTCAAGTGCTGGTCATCAACCACATCCGCCTGGGAGGGTACGTGCATCCATATATTTACCTGATTTTCATCATGTTGTTACCCTTCAACACCCCCAATTGGCAATTGCTGATTTTGGGCTTTTTGTTGGGCTTGACGGTCGATATGTTCACAGGAACGCCTGGACTTCACGCTGGAGCCACCACCCTGATGGCTTTCTGCCGACCTTCCATCATCAAGCTTGTTTCGGGTAACCAGAAATTTGAGAACGTTTATGAGCCTAACCTCGGACAAATCGACGGCATGTGGATGTTTCGCTATGTGCTGTGCATGGTGTTTGTCCACCATTTCGCGCTTTTTTTCCTTGAGTCGTTCAGTTTCAGGCTCATAGGCCAAGTGCTGTTGCGCATTTTGCTCAGCGTTCCAGTTTCCATCTTCCTCATTATGATGATTTTATACATTTTCAAGACAGATAAGAGAAGAGATTAATACCATAAATAACTGAATATCATGAAGAAAAACATTTTATTCCTACTCGCGACGATGCTCCTCATGACCGCCTGCAACCAACAGAAAACCTTTAACGTCAACATCAGTTTGGCCAACGGTAACGACAAGACCGTCTACCTGCAAAAGTATGTCGACAACGCTCCTGTCACCATTGACTCGGCTGTCATCAAGGACGAAAAAGCCATCCTGACCGCTCCAACGGACAATCCGCAAATTCTTTATTCTCTGAAAGTGAAGGGAATGCGCGGCTCCATGCCTTTCTTTGCCGACAACCAGGATGTCACCTTTGTGGGCGACATGAACAACCCCCAAGCCGTGGAAATCATGGCTTCGGAGACCCAAGCCGAATTAGATGCCTACAATGACCAATTGAAGGCATTTGACGTGCAAATCCGCGACCTTTATGCCGTCATGCAACAAGCCTTCTCCGACAACGACTCCATCAAGATGGACTCGCTCAACAAGGTCGGAACCGCGTTGATGGAACAACAGGACAGTTTCCGCGACGACTACATCAAGGCCCATCCTGAGAGCTTCGTCACCCATTACATTCTTGATGGCGTGAAGCAAGACTATCCCCTTGACCAACTGAAGGACTTGATGGCAGGTTTCACCACCGAATCCATCTATCGCGACCATCTTAACGAATATGTCGCCAAACAGGAACGCCTTGAAGTGGGTCAGCCTTTCATTGATTTCACTCTGCAAACCAAAGACGGTGAGAATGTTACCCTTTCCGAAAGAATCGGTCAAAACAAGCTCACTTTGGTTGACTTTTGGGCTTCGTGGTGCGGTCCGTGCCGCAAGGAAAACCCTGTCGTGAAGGCCGCTTACGAGCAATTCCACGAACTCGGTTTTGATGTTGTTGGTGTCAGTGTCGACCAAGACGAAGCCGCTTGGCTGAAAGCCGTCGAGGACGACCAACTGCCTTGGACGCAGGTGCGCGACAGCGAAAACAAAGCCAGCGAACTTTACATGATTTATTATATTCCGTCCAACTTCCTCTTCGACCAGAACGGCACCATGGTAGCGAAAGGCTTGAGAGGAGAAGACTTGACGACGAAATTAGCTGAACTTTTACAATAAACATCGGCCCTTCGACAGGCTCAGGGACCTTAGCTTATTAAAGGCAAAGGGTCGTTGAGCCTGTCGAAACGCCCATACCTAAATAATTACGTTATGAAAACAAGATATTTAGTTTTTACTGCAATGGCTATCCTATTGGCTGCCTGCACTTCTAAGCCAAAGACCGAGACCTTTAAGGTCAACGTGAACCTCGCCAATGCCGATGGAAAAACCGTCTACCTGCAAAAAGACGGACAGGTGTTGGATTCAGCCGTCATCGAGAACTGGGATGCCGTGTTCAACACGCCGGTTTGCGACGACAACGAGATGTACGGCATCATGTTGAAAGGCTGGCGTCGTCCTTTCTCTTTCTTCACCGACAACACCGACGTGACCCTTGAAGGCGATGCACAAAACCCGAACAACATCATGGTGAAAGGCTCTGAATCTCAGGCTCGTCTTGATGCCTTCACGCAAAGCTACAACGACCTTGAAGCCAAGTTGGAAGCCGACAGCACCGCCCAAGCTGATGCCGACGAAATCCTGAAAATGCACTGCTTCGACTTCGTTTGGGAAAATCCTACTGACCCTGTGGCGCATTATGTGATGTACCGTTACAAGTGGGCTTTCGGTCCCTGCGAGCTGCGCACGATGATTGACAACATCCACCATGCCGACAGCACGCTCAGCACTTCCAACCTGAAATTGGCTGAGGAATACGTGGAAAAGCAGGAGCGTGTGCAAGCAGGTCAACCCATCATCGACTTCACCCAAAACGATGTCAATGGCAACCCAGTAACCCTGAGCCAACTCGCCCAAGGCAAGCTTTTGTTGATCGACTTCTGGGCTTCCTGGTGCCCCGACTGCCGCAAAGCCAACCCTGATGTGGTGGCCGCCTACCAGAAGTTCCACGACCAAGGCTTTGATGTGTTGGGTGTCTCCTTCGACACCAACAAGGAAGCTTGGCTTGCCGCCATCGAAAAGGACGGCTTGACCTGGACCCACGTTTCCGACCTGCAAGGCTGGAGCAATGCCGCTGGGGCTTTGTATGCCATTGCTTTCATCCCGCAAAATGCTCTTATTAAGGATGGGATGATTGTCGCACGCAACCTTGAAGGTGAGGCTTTGATGGAGGAAGTGGAGAGGCAGCTACAGCCGTAATCTCTTATTATTCTTGAAGCGCTTTTACGCTATCAAGCTGTTTTTTATAGACTTCTAAAGTATTAAGGCTTTCCGGCTTAAGATACGGAGTGTAGAAATCGTCACTGACAGGCGCTTGCTCTTCGATGACGATTTCTTTATGGTATTCCTCCATAAACTCCTCCAATTCTTTCCTGGAAATACCTATCACGCTCATATTCTGCTTGTTGACATAGCGCATGTATTCAGCCTGAAAATGCAACCAGCAGATCCAATTGTGCTTCATTGCCATCGCTTGGCGAACATTGGTGTTTCGCAACCATTTTGTGCAAGTATATTTTCCAGGATATTGCTCGGGGTCTCCGCTGATATCATCGAAGAGTTTCTCCTCTTCTTTCACCCTGTCGTTCCAGTAATCCTCAATGCTGTGCATTCTAGTAAAACAGTCACCAACATTATTTATAAACTGGAAATTACCCAAGTTTTTCCATGTTTCAAGATTGTTGGAAAAAATGTTTTCAGCGGCTTTGTCGAACGAGACGAAGCTGTTGCTCACGGCATCAATCACCAATTCTTCCAACATTGCTTTTGGCAGTAGTTCCAGTTCATCGACAGGCACACTGAGGAGCCATACGCAAAGCGAGTCGCAACGCTGTTGTCGTTTAACAATCTCTTCGATGCCGTTAGCAAAGTCCTCTATGGTGCCCATCACCATAAGCGCCGACAGCCTGCGGTCGTTGGCTCGCTCTCTGAACTCAAGCGCCATACTCGCACCAATGGTAAGTACCAAAGAGATGGTGGTACCGATGATAATCATACCTATCTGTTTCCAAAAACCGGCGTGTTTTTTCACTTCAATGCTTTGCGGTAACTCTATTTTCATGTTTTTCGGATGTCTTGCTGTTTATGGGCGCAAAAATACAACTATTTTGCCCATGCTACAAACGATGGGTTAAGTTTACTTCCGTTTTTTGATTTCACCTTTAAGCCTAATTAGTCTAATCATCGCTTCGTATCTACTCATTATTTTGCCCTTAGTTCCGCACTTTTGTTTGGGAGGCAAAGTGTAAAGCTTTCCTCTTCTCTCGGCGATGCTGGTTTCGCTGTAGCACTGTTATTCAGCCAGAATACTGCAAAAACATCCTATTTTGGCTGAATAAAAAATTTAATCCAGCCAGAAGAGAGTAAATTCCCATCCTCTTTCTCCACATTCCACAATCATTTTTCCTGTGGAAAACTTGTTTTTCATACGGAGATTGTAAAAATTCTCCGTTAAAACGACATAGATTCTATTTCTTCCAAACAGGCAAATTCTGCCAATCCAACGGGAATCATAGGCGATCAATCTTTTCGTCAACAGTGAGTGGTTTTTTCGTGTATTGCATGGGGCGGGTTCTTTATAAAAATCGAAGACCCCCCTGGTGCGCTGAACTAATGGGAAGCGAGGGGAGTCATATTGAGCGCAAAAATACACATAAAAACGATACGGACAACGATAAATGACAAAAATTTGGCATCTCTATAAATATTACGTATCGCGGTTGGCATAAGTGGCCTTGATAGTTTCACCTTTTTGTTTAAAACATGTATTGGGTGAACAAACCATTTAATAAGAAAAACACTATTTTTGCCCAAAACTAATCAAAGATGATAGTAGATAAAATCAGGCGTTATGTATGGTTGCTCGACACCATCTATCGTGCTGGCGAAAACGGCATTACTTTCAACGAAATCAACGATAAATGGCAACGTTACGATTTGCTGTCAGAGGGGAAACTTTATCCCAAAAGGACTTTTGAGCAACACAAAGAAGAAATCCAAGAAACTTTCAACATCGAAATCAGTTGCGACAGAAAGACCAATAGGTATTATATCGGCGACAGGGAAGAATTGAAAAATCAAAACCATATTTTGAAATGGTTAGTAGAGACTTTCAATCTGAACAACATCATCGGCCAAAGTAAAAGCCTTCAAAACAGAATTGGTATAGAGGACATTCCTGCTGGTCAAGACTACCTTATCGACATCATCGACCTGATGAACAACAATTGCACTTTCAACATGGAATATCAGAAATTCTATGCCGATGAAAAGAAGCTGTATCGCAACATGGAGCCATACGGTGTGCAGATTTTCCAGCGCCGTTGGTATGTGCTGGCCAGAAACCCCGAAAACGACACGCTTCACACCTATTCCCTCGACCGTATCATCAGCTTAAAGAAGAACGAAAGCACCTTCAAAATGCCAAAGCACTTTTCTATCAGCGATTTCTTCAGCGATTGTTTTGGCATCATCAAGGATGCGACCCCAAAACAGCATGTCATATTAAAGGCTAATGCTTTCCAAACGAAATACTTGAAAACATTACCCCTCCACTCATCGCAGGAAATTGTTTCGGAAGATGAAAACTTTACCTTGTTTTCCTACTACATCCGCCCGACATTCGACTTCAAGCAGAAGATTCTTTCCTATATGGAAAACGTGGAAATAATAGAACCTCAATCATTCCGTGATGAAATCATCAGGGAGATTGAGGTTATGAGGGAGACCTATAAATAACCGTATTGGCGTAAATGCTCGTTGATTACATTTGCCATTTCATCTAACAAACCTTTGTCTGCTCTACTGAGTTGCCATGTATGAATAACCAGTTTTGTAGGATCATGGGGATTGTGATGCGTGGCAAACCACATTTTTCCATTCTTATGCCATCCTTTTGGAACACCTTGCTCATTTGGCTCTTCATCGAACACCACATTAAAAGTGTCATTGATTTGGAGCAATCCTTTTTCTTTACGATTTACGAGATATGGTCCGCATGCCAAGACAATTACAGGGAAAGACTGAATAAATTCTGATCGTTTGAAAAATTCAAGCCTTTGGGCAATTCTTTCATGAAGTTGATCCCTTTTTTCTTTCCTTTTGGATTTGTCTTCTCCTTCTATTCGACTTGATGGTTTCGCCTCATTATTGAGCTCTGTCGTAAAAGCAAATTCTTCAAAATCTTTTATTTTTGACCTTTTTGTTTCACGGCCAATAGATTTATCGACTAGCTTTTGGTAATAATACCAAGTTTTTGATTTGTTATCAACTACCCATGTGGTACGTTCTTTACAATACCTATAGTTGTCACTTAGATAACTATTCCAATCTTCTTCATTAATAATCGGTTTAGGAGAATAATGTTCCTGCCCAACCAGAAGAATGTTGGCATTAGGGTTGCCTGCACCACATATTTGTTTGGCTTTCCTGCAATCTTCTATAAACTTTTCGAATAATTCTTTCCTTTCCATAACAATAATAAATTTGTTCAAAGCGCAAAGATACAAACCAATAGTGCAAAAACAATGCATAAGCTATAAAAAACACTTCCACATTCCTTTTGCGGAAGTCTATTTTATTTTTGCCTCGTAATCAACCCGAATTTATCATGGATATCACAGAATACATCATTACCAATGCTGAAGGAAGCATTGATATAATAAAGCATCTAATCAATTCATTGCCAACAGACCAACTGATTGAATTGAGAGATAACACAACCAACGATGAATTGTGGTATTACATCAATAAACAAATCAATCCTCAACCAGCGCATGAAAAAACCAAGAAAATAAATCCTCCACTTCAGCAACTTATCGACACATTCAACCATAGTAAAGGCAAACAATTGAATGAAGCGCGTAGGGAGCTGCAAAAGCGCTTTGATGGTCAGTCGTTTTCCGACCAAGAGCTAATCATTAATACCTTTATGAAAAAGGGGCTGAAAACAGATGTCGTATGGTGCTCCAAATATTTGATTGAGGAATACGCCGACACCATTACATTTCAAGATGAAACCTTCGAGGTTGTCGGTAATCTATTATGGAAGGATGAGTATCTGGATGTGGTGAAATCCTATTGGGAGCATGATATGTCTAATTACAAGCTATTGAAAGTCGTCATCCAATTCGATTCTCCTGAGTATCTGAAAGATAAGATACTATTCATCGAGAACGAATGCGACGGAGTTATCGACAATTTGGCATATTCATGTTTGCTTTTGAAAGTTTGCGAAGACAAAAGCTATCCTCTTCCGAAAAGCCGATTAACTCCTTTCCAATATGCTTATATCTCAGCCAAAACTGACCGTCCAATTTCAGAAGAAGAGGCTAAAACTGCTCTGGTTTGGGCTGCTAATAAAGAACCTTTTTGGCCTTCTCATTTTGAGCGCAATCTCCAAGGCCAACTCGTTTTCCGAGATTACAAATATAGTACTCTCGGCCTTGCCCTTTGGTCACTATCAAAGCTTGGCCACCATTCAGTCATCATCTCATTCAACGAGTGGATAAAAGCGGTTATTTATGCCTTGGAGATGGTAAAATATTTGGATGCCTCAACAATTAGCAAAATCATCCAAGAGAAGTTAGTCGAATTGTAAAAAAACAATAATACGCTATGGTATATTTAGCTTTTCAAATTATATCATACGGAATTTGAGCAAGAGGAATAGTTTTTGTTGTTGTAATCCGTAATTTCAAACCATCATGTCATGAAAAAAACACGCATATACTTATTATTGGCTGTCTTTACGGTTATCGGCTTCGCCCTTGGATTGGCTTTTGAGGGCATTGTGGGAAAGGCCTACGCTAAGACGGAAACACCCGACAAATTCGTCCTTCCTGAAGGTGTGGCTTTTGAGAACGAGGCCGTTGGTTCGGCTCGAAGTGCCGATTACGAAATCGTCAGCATCTATGGCCGCAAGTACATTATCTTCAGTTCTGGCGGCGATATTGAAGTGTTGGAGTATTGAAGAAATTTTCCCCCAGTTCGGCTGAATTTGCAATTCAGCCGTGTAAGAATATAAGGATTTATAATCCGATATTACATCAAGTAAAATGTTCGTTCCGCATTACAAACGCTGATATTCAATACGTTCTAATGGCAAATCCGAACGACCAGAAGATTTTTTGGAACGAGTTAATAAAGGATTTTGACCTTTATGTTGCTCTCAGAGGCCGCCCAAGCCACAAACGGCGGATTAGGATAATCTTTCTTGCTGTATTCCAAGGGCATTCCATCGCTGATGCGGAGCACCTTGCCACCTGCGGCGCGGAGAATGGCATCGGCGGCGGCGGTGTCCCATTCTTTGGTTTTGCTGTAACAGACATAGACATCGGCACTGCCTTCGGCCAATCGGGCAAACTTCAGGCTGCTACCCTGCGTGTCGATGACGAGGTCGGGATGGGCGGGGCGCAATACCTTATTAATATATTCATCCACCTCGGGCGTGCGGTGGGATCGGCTGACTAAAACCGTGAACGGACGTGGGACTGAGGACGTGGGACTGAGGATGTGGGACTGAGGACTAAGGACTGAAGACTTTTTGTCCTCCGTTTTATGTCCTCTGTCCTTCGTCCAATGTCCTCCGTCTGCATACCAAATCGTATCCATCACTGGCGCATAAATCACACCTAAAACAGGTTGCTTGTCGTCAATCAGCGCGATGTTGACTGTAAATTCGCCGTTGCGATTCACAAATTCAACCGTGCCATCCAAGGGGTCGACGAGCCAATAACGTTTGAATTGTGAGCGGTCGGGCGGCAGGTCTTCCTCACTGACGAAAGGCAAACCTGTGGGTTTCAAGATTTCCTTGATGATGTTGCTGGCACGTAAATCGGCCTGTGTGACAGGAGAATTGTCGTCCTTGGTGTAGACCTCAAAAGGCTGTGCATACACTTCCATGATGGCTTTTCCAGCTTCAAGTGCTGCGTGTTGGGCTAATTTCAGTAGTTGTTCCATGTCGCAAAAGTAGTGTTTTTTTGACTATGACCGACTTATGGCAGCTACACAAAAAACGCAAACTCTACCCTTATGTGAAGCTGCCACAGGCCTTTCGCCATCTATCATAGTCATTTTATAACGCTGAAAACCAATAATATGAGAAAAATTTTTCAAAAAAGTTAGCTTTGTCAACTATTATTCCACTAATTTTGCACGCGAAAATGCAGCGCATTTCAACGAAGTTAAATCGGGGGTTGCAGGTGCGCCCTTAGCGAAAAAATTGAGACTATGGCAAAGAATTTAGTTATCGTGGAGTCACCGGCCAAAGCCAAAACCATCGAAGGTTTTTTGGGCAAAGAATACACGGTGAAGTCGAGCTACGGACACGTGCGCGACTTGAACAAAAATACCTTAAGTGTCGATATTGAACATGATTTTGAGCCTGAATATGAGATTTCGGACGACAAACGCACTTTGGTGGCCGAGTTGAAGAAACTCTCGAAATCCTCTGATACCGTGTGGCTTGCATCCGATGAGGACCGCGAGGGAGAATCTATCTCATGGCATCTTTATGAGGCCTTAGACCTGAAGAAAAAAGACACCAAACGTATCGTCTTCCACGAAATCACCAAGACCGCCATCCTCAACGCCATTGAGAATCCGCGCAATATCGACATGGATCTCGTGGCCGCCCAACAGGCCCGCCGCGTGCTTGACCGCTTGGTGGGTTACGAACTTTCGCCTTTGCTTTGGAAGAAGGTAAAACCCTCATTGTCAGCAGGTCGTGTGCAGTCAGTGGCCGTGCGCCTCATCGTCGAACGTGAAGAGGAAATCAAGAACTTTGTGCAGACCAGCAACTATCGCGTTACGGCACAGTTCACTTTCACGAAGGACGGACAGGATTACACCATCGCTGCCGAATTGCCCAACCGTTTTGATACTGAGGAAGAAACACGCAAGTTCGTGGAATCCTGCATCAATGCTTCCTACAAGGTGGAAAACATCGAGAAAAAACCTGCCACAAGATTCCCTGCACCGCCGTTCACCACTTCTACCCTGCAACAGGAAGCCGCCAGAAAACTCGGTTTTTCGGTGGCCAACACCATGCGCATCGCCCAGCAGTTGTATGAATCGGGAAAAATCACCTACATGCGTACCGACTCGGTCAACCTCAGCAGCCTCGCCCTCGGCATGGCCAAAAAGGAAATCACGGAGAACTATGGCGCAGAGTATGTGAAGACCCGCCAATATCAGACCAAGACCAAGGGCGCACAAGAGGCTCACGAAGCTATCCGCCCGACCTATCTTGACCAACATACCATCAAAGGCTCTACCGACGAAAAGAAGCTTTACGAACTCATCTGGAAACGCACCATCGCCTCGCAAATGGCTGACGCTCAGATGGAACGCACCAATGTAAACATTGGCATCTCGACCAACGACAAACAGTTTGTCGCTACAGGTGAAGTCATCCTTTTTGACGGCTTCCTGAAGGTTTACATGGAGAGCTACGACGACGACCATACTGAAGATACCGCTGCCATCCTGCCACCTATCGAAGTGGGTACCGCCCTCGACATGGACAAGATGGAAGCCCAGCAACGCTACACACGTCATCCGCTGCGTTACACTGAGGCCAGCCTCGTGAAGAAGATGGAGGAACTCGGCATTGGACGTCCTTCCACCTACGCGCCCACCATCTCCACCATCCAGAAACGCGAATATGTGACCAAAGGCGACATCAAAGGCGAGCCACTGAATTACAAAACCATTACACTGAGAAACAACAAGATAAGCGAAAAGATGGGCAAGGAGAACTACGGTGCCGAAAAAGGCAAACTCCTGCCTACCGATGTCGGCATACTTGTGAACAAGTTCTTGACCCAATATTTTGAGAGCATCATCGACTACAACTTCACCGCCAACGTGGAGAAGGAGTTTGACAAGATTGCCGAAGGCGAACGAGCCTGGAATGCCATGATCAAGGAGTTTTACCAAGGCTTCCACCAGCAAGTTGTCTCCACCACTGAGAACTCGGGCAAGTTCAGCGGCGAGAAGATGCTCGGCATTGACCCCGCCACAGGCAAGAAAGTGTATGTGAAGGTGGGGCGTTTCGGTCCAGTGGCCCAAATCGGCGACACTGAATCGGACGAGAAGCCTCGTTTCGCTGGCTTGAAGAAGGACATGAGCATTGAGACCGTCACTTTGGAGGAAGTTTTGAAATTGTTTGATTTCCCACGCATCCTCGGTGAGTATGAAGGCAAGGAAATCACGGTGGCTGTGGGTCGTTTCGGGCCGTATATCCGTCACGACAACAAGTTCTACAGCCTCGCTAAGACCGACAACCCCGCATTGGTGGAATATGACCGTGCCGTCGAAATCATCAACGAGAAACGGCAGAAAGACTTGAATAACATTATCCTCACTTTCGATGAAGAGCCCGAGTTGCAAGTGTTGAACGGCCGCTTTGGACCTTATATCACCTACAAGAAGAGCAACTACAAGATTCCGAAAGGCACCGAACCCTCCTCATTGACCTACAAACAATGCATGGCCATTGTGGAAGACCCGAACAATGCACCAAAGAAGAAACTGGCAAAGAAAAAGTAAAACCCAACAAAAGCGGTGGAATCCAATTCTGCCGCTTTTTTATTGAAATCAAGCCGCAAACCAAATAAATTCCTATTTTTGCAATCTTAAAATAAGGCTTGGCCCTTCGACAAGCTCAGGGACCTTTGCTTTTACGAGAGTTAAGGTCATTGAGCCTGTCGAAATGCCGACAGAATCTTTAAATCTTGAATTTTAAATCTTAAATCTGAAATACAATGGAGAAAAAAGACTTACTGAAAGACGTTGTCGAACATATCGACATTAAGAAGTACGATTCGACCGAACTCATCAACGCCATGCGCAAGATGTCGTTCACCTCACGCGACACCGCCCGCGCCGCCGACATCCTCTGCCAGATGATTGCGGAGAAGGACTGCACCAACATCCTCACCATTGCTGGTTCCACCTCAGCTGCCGGCTGCATGCAGGTGTATGTGGAGATGGTTCGTAATAAGATGGTGGATGCCGTCGTCAGCACAGGTGCCAGCATCATCGATATGGACCTCTTCGAAGCCCTCGGCTACAAGCATTATATCGGCACGAAGGAAAACGTCATCCCTGACACCAAACTGCGTGAACTCTATATCGACCGTATCTATGATACCTTCATCGACGAAGAAGAACTGCAAGCCTGCGACCAAGCCACCTGCGACGTGGCCGACACTTTGGAGTGCCGTCCCTACAGCAGCCGCGAGTTCCTCTATGAGGTCGGCAAATGGTTAGCCAACGGTCACGGTGTGAAGAAAGAAAGCCTCATCCAGACCTGCTACGAATGCGGCGTGCCGATTTTCTGCCCCGCTTTCAGTGACTCATCGGCTGGTTTCGGTATCGGCAAGCACCAATGGCTACGTAAAAAGGCCGGCAAGCCCTACGTCAGCATCGACTCGGTGGCCGACTTCCTCGAACTCACCGAAATCAAGATGAACAGCCCCGAAAGTGGCCTCTTCATGGTCGGTGGCGGCACACCTAAGAACTTCGTTCAGGATACTGTCGTTTGCGCCGAAATCCTTGGCGTCGAAGTGCCCATGCATAAATATGCCATCCAAATCACTGTGGCCGACGTCCGCGACGGTGCCTGCTCTTCATCGACGTTGCTTGAAGCTGGCTCATGGGGCAAAGTGAGTGAGGAGCTCCAGCAGATGGTCTATGCCGAAGGTACCACCGTCATCCCCGCCATCGTCAGCTACGCCTACCACAACGCACCTTGGCGCGAGCGCGAGTATAAGAACTGGCAGAAATTGTATCATTGATTTTTTCTGACTATGACCATTGACCATGACTATGACCGCTTTTACCGAAAGTGGAGCGGTCATGGTCATAGTCATAAGTCATAGCAAACAACCCCACCATGGACATCAGTATTTTCCTTGACCCTGTTCCAGAAAAGTGTTTCGGTGAACTTCATCGCCCGGGCAAGAAAACCTTAAGCGAAACCATCAACATCTACCGCAATGAGGACACTTTCCCCGACCTTGAAGGTGCTGATTTGGCCCTCATAGGCGTCAAGGAAGAACGCGGCGCGGTCGACAACAAAGGCTGCGCTGACGGCGTGGATTACATCCGAAAAGCCCTTTATCCGCTTTTCAACCACTGGCCTCAGTTGCATATCGTCGACTTGGGCAATATCAGAATCGGGAAAGAACTTAACGACACCTATTATGCCGTCAGTCAGGTGCTTACCGAATTGATGAAGAACAAGACTGTACCCATCATCATCGGGGCGGGACAAGACCTCACCTACACGATGTACCAAGTGTACGAGCCGACAGGCAAACTTATCAACATCGCCGCCGTCGACCCCATGTTTGACATCGGCAACGACAAGGAAGCCCTCAACTCGCATTCCTATCTGAGCCATATCATCCTACATCAGCCCAATTTCCTGTTCAACTTCACCAACATTGGCTACCAGTCGTATTATGTTGACATCGAGAATATTGAGCTGATGAAACAGTTGCTCTTCGATGCCTATCGTTTGGGCAGCATCAAGCAAAACATCGAACTGACTGAGCCGCTCATCCGCAATGCCAACCTTCTGAGTTTCGACATCTCGGCCATCCGTGCCGCCGACGCACCAGGCGTGAAAAATGCCTCGCCCAACGGCTTCAATGGTGAGGAGGCTTGCCGCATGACGCGCTATGCCGGCCTGAGTTACAAGCTCTCGTCCATCGGCTTCTTCGAGTACAACCCGCACTACGACATCAACTCGCGCACGGCCAACCTCATCGCCGAGATGATTTGGTATTTCATCGAAGGTTTCGCCAACCGTCAGGACGATGTGCCCACTTTGGAAAGCACCGACTTCAAGCGTTACAATGTGCAAATCGGCGATAATCAGAGCGATATAGTCTTCCTATGCCACAAAATCACAGGTAAGTGGTGGATGGACATGTCGTTCCTGCAAAACGCCGACCAACGTTACGAGCGACACCATTTCATCCCCTGCTCGAAGGAAGACTACGACCAAGCCATGCGCAACGAACTGCCCGACAAGTGGTGGCAGTTTTATCAGAAGCTGATGTAAGTCAGAACATTTTCTTATCTTTGCCGCAAATTTTTCGAATTATGAAAAAAACACTTTCTATTTTCGCTATGATGCTCCTGATGGCCGCCACCATGCAGGCTCAGGACAACAAGAAACCCGATTGGATGAGATGGCACTATCTCTCCGAAGAAGAAATGTACGACCACTCGCGTGGGATGAACTTCGTCGAGACGGACCCGCCAACTGGCGAGCCGCGTTTCGTGGCTGAGTTTGAGCCCATGCAGGGCGTGATGATCCGCTACCCTTTGGGCATCCCGACTAGCCTTGTGGCACAATTGGCCGACAATTGCCAAGTGTATTGCATCGTCAGCAACAGTCAGCAAAACCAAGCACAAAACTCCTTCCAAAGTGCGGGTGTCAACATGAACAATGTCACCTTCGTGAACGCCCAGTCCGACTCCTACTGGGTGCGCGACTATGGTCCGTGGTACATCTTCGAGGACCGCAACCCCGCCATCGTCGACAACATCTACAACCGTCCGCGCCCCAACGACGACAACATGTCGCAGGTGTTCGCCAACTTCTGGGAAATCCCCATGTACGGCATGAGACTTGAACACACCGGCGGCAATATGATGGAGGACGGTCGCGGCCACGGCGTGAGTGATGACCTGGTTTTTCAGGAAAACCTGCAAGACTATGGCATCAATGAAGCCACTGTCCGCCAAAAGATGAGCGACTACCTCGGCATCGATCCTTATCATGTGACCATCGACCCGCAAGGCGACTACATCGCCCATGTGGACTGCTGGGGCAAGTACCTCGCTCCCGACAAGATTTTGATTGCACGTCTGCCACAAAGCAACCCACGTTATCCTTATTACGAACAGGTGGCTGAATATTTCGAGACCACCAATTGCTGCTGGGGCTATCCTTACCGCGTGTATCGTGTGGACGAACCCGGTGGCTACACCCTCGCACCTTACACCAACAGCCTGATTCTCAACAAGACCGTATATGTCCCTTTGGGCTCCAACAACACCTATAACAATGATGCCTTGGCCGTTTATCAAGAGGCTATGCCCGGCTATGAAATCATTGGTGTGCCCAGCAGTGGTTATAGTGGCTGGGAAAACACTGATGCTTTGCACTGCCGCACTCGTGGCGTGATGGATTTCAACATGCTCTTCGTCGACCACCGCGATGTGCTCTTCGGTGAGCAAGAATGGCAGGAATCCATCCCTGTTGTTTCCAAGTTCATCACTTACAGCGGTGCCAATTTGAAACAAGATTCACTCCTTGTTTATTATAGCATCGACGGCGGCACCTACCAAGTGGCCCACATGACCGCCACCGGCAATCCTGACGAATATGTCGGCTACATTACGGGGTATCAAGGCGGCTCCGAGATTGACTATTACGTGTTTGGTGCCGACGAATCGGGACACCGCTATACGCAACCCGTCTTTGCCGACCTCGACCCGCATCATTTCACCGTGGGGGCACATCAGCCGACAGGTGAATTGATTGTTACGCCTGATACACTGTGGTTTGAACAAAATGGCGACATACAATCTTTTACCATCGAAAACCAAACCAATGCCACGGTTCAAATCAACTCCATAACCGAGGAAGGTGGATATTTGCTTCCTGACACTCAAAACCTTCCCTACAACCTGCAAGTTGGAGAATCCATTTCGGTTAGTTTCCTTTTCAGTTTTCCGCTAAAAACGAATCGTGCATCTGATGAGTATGTTTCAAGTTTGATAAAGGTCCAGACCTCTGTTGGAGAAAAATTTGTGACTGCTATGATAAGCAAACAAGGCATGGTGAATTTCGTGTACCAAGATGTAATGTATTTTGATGACCCAACTCTGGTCATAGAATCAGCTTTCTTCAACAAATCTGTTTTTGTCCCTATAATCAGGGTATTTTCCATTGCCGAGAAAGACACTGATTATCTGAATATTGAAACAACCCCTACCCCACCTTTCGATTTGGAATTCAATGGCGATGAAGCCTTTATGTTCGTGAGTTTGAAGGATTTCGCAAAAGGTTATGTGCAAACAAGCATCGAAATCGAAACGGATTATGGTGTTTTCGAAATAGCCGTTTACATCAACGAGGACATTTTAACCGTTACTGAACTCCCTGCCGAAGCCAAACTTTACCCCAACCCGACCACAGGCCAATTCACCGTGGAAGGCGCGAATGTAGATAAGGTGGAGGTCTATAACCTCGTCGGACAAAAGGTCTGCGAGCAGCAAGGCAGCAAGGTCGTCAACATCGACGCCACTGAATGGAACAAAGGTATCTATCTCGTCAATATCGTTGAGGAGAATGGTGCTGTTGTGACCAAGAAACTGGTAGTGAGATAAACGGTAAAATAGTAGAGACGGTGCATGCACCGTCTCTACAACAAAACCATTTCAACTATCCAAAACCATGAAAAAACTGTCATTCATTATTCTGTTCATCTCGTTTGTAACAGGTGTTTATGCACAACAAAACGCCACCACAGAAGAAATTGAGCTTTTCTATGATGATGGGGTTTATCTTTCTGAAGTCGGCGTGGGCGGTAATTTGGTTTGGGGTGTAATGTTTCCATCAGATATGCTTCAAGCCTTTGGATTGCAAACCTTAACAAAGGTTGCCTTATACGAAACGGCATACAACCAACACGACCTTGGTCTTGATATTTACATCGGTGGTGAAAATGCCCCTTCCTTGCCTATCAGTTCGGAGACTTTTTCTCCATCGGGCGAAGTCGGATACCATTATTATGAACTTAACAATCCCATTTCTATAGATGGAACACAAAACCTTTGGATAGTGTTCAAACAACTTCCAGGACAGTTCGATTTGTATCCTGCGGCAGTAAGCAATGATGTCACTGGCAATCCTAACGGTCGTTGGGTGTCATTGGATGGTTCTCACTGGATGGATTTGTCGGTAGCAGGTATGCCAGGTTACACGTGGATGATTCGGGCATATGGTATTACTACTCTTGGTGTGGAGGAACCAATATCCAACAAGACCACAAGTCTCTATCCCAACCCGACCACAGGCCAATTTACCGTTGAATGCGCGAATGTAGATAAGGTGGAGGTCTATAACCTCGTCGGACAAAAAGTCTGCGAACAGCAAGGCAGCAAGGTCGTCAATATCGATGCTACCAACTGGAACAAGGGCATCTATCTCGTCAATATCATTGAGAAGAACGGTGCCGTCGTGACCAAGAAATTGGTGGTGAAATAAACCAATTGTATTGTATGAACATTGTAGAGACGTGGCGCGCCGCGTCTCTACAATTGTTTTTATACGTCAAATTTGAATTCGGCATCAAACCAGCCTGTGTCTTCCTTCAAGAGGTCATATTCTTCGCCCGTTTGGTGGTCAACCACGTGCACGGTGCCTTTGATGTCGTCGTAAGTGAATGTAAACTGGGAGTTTACGTCGTCTTTAGGTACGTCCATTTTAGATGTTACTGTTGATTTTGGACTGCAAAGATAGTAATTAATTCTGAATGTGGAATGCTGAATGGCGCGAAGCGACCACTTCCCACATTCCTCATTCAGCATTCCTCATTCAGCATTCAAGACAAGCGTTTGTTCAGCGCAGCAGTTTGCTCCTCAAACCCTTTCTTGCCCAACAGTGCGAACATGTTCTTCTTATAGGCTTCCACGCCAGGCTGGTCAAATGGATTGACATCGAGCATGTAACCGCTGACGGCACAAGCCATCTCGAAGAAATAAATCAATTCGCCTAAAACCTTTTCGGAGACATTGGGGATGACGATGCGCAGGTTCGGGACACCGCCGTCTTCGTGGGCCAAAACGGTGCCGAGTTCTGCCTTGTGGTTCACTTCAGAGATGCGCTTTCCAGCGATGTAGTTCAGTTGGTCGAGGTCTTCGTTTTCCATCGGGATGCGCAACTCGTGGTTGGAGTTTTCGACTGAAATCACGGTCTCAAAGAGGTTGCGCAGGCCGTCCTGGATGTATTGTCCCATCGAGTGCAGGTCGGTGCTAAAGGTGACCGAAGCGGGGAAGATGCCCTTGTGCTGCTTGCCGTGGCTCTCGCCGTAGAGTTGTTTCCACCATTCGCTGAAATACACCAGACGCGGCTCATAATTGACCATGATTTCGTTGGTCAAGCCTTGGGCATACAGGGTTTGGCGCACCACCGCATATTGCGAAACTGGATTGGCAAGCGTCTGGTTTTCTTTGCATTGCTTCTCCATCTCTACGGCACCCTTCACCAAAGCGCGGATGTCGATGCCCGCCATGGCGATGGGCAGCAGACCCACAGGCGTCAACACTGAGAAGCGTCCACCCACATCGTCGGGGACGATATAGGTCTTGTAGCCTTTCACGTTGGCCAACTGCTTGAGGGCACCACGAGCCTTGTCGGTGATGGCCACGATACGTGTGGCGGCTTCAGCTTCACCATATTTATTAATAATGTGTTGTTTCAAGATGCGGAAAGCGATGGCAGGTTCGGTCGTCGTGCCTGACTTGGAGATAACGGCCAAGGAATAATCCTTCTTGTCGAGGATGGCCATCAGGTCGTGCAGGTAGTCCTCGCTCATGTTGTGGCCGGCATAGACGATGAGAGGCATGTCGTTGGTAAGCGGCGCAAAGTGGTTTTGCAAGGCTTCGATGACGGCACGAGCACCGAGATAAGAGCCTCCGATGCCGATGACGACGAAAATTTCCGACTTTTGACGCAGCATGGCGGCAGTTTTTTCAATGTCGGCCAACAGACTTTCGTCGATTTCGGAAGGCAGGTCAACCCAGCCGAGGAAGTCGTTTCCGGCACCAGTTTTATGGTACACCGTGTTGTAAATTTCTGGTATTCTTGATTCTAAGTCGTTTTTAACTTTTTCGTCCAAAAACGGTTGGACATGCGTAAGGTCGATTCTCATAATTTCTGAATATTAAGATGCTGCGAAGATAAGGAAAAAAACTTTTGATTAGAATACAATTTTTTGAGAAATTTTTTGTTATTATTTCAGCGAAATTCATATTTTTGCGACACTTTTTTCAGACTAAACGAGCAACTTATTGAATCCACTTAATCAAAGGCTTATTTTATTATTTTTATTTTTACCGCTATGTCACAAATTAGAATTTTATTAGCCGAAGACGACAAGAATCTGGGAATGATTCTCAAGGCATTTCTTGACTCGAAAGGTTATCTCACCACATTATGTTCGAACGGACAGGAAGCACTTGACAGTTTCAATGCATCGGATTATGACCTTTGCATTTTCGATGTCATGATGCCGGTGATGGATGGTTTCACCTTGGCAAGACGCATCAAAACCACCAGCAAGATGACGCCTATCCTCTTCCTGACGGCCAAAAAGGAACAAGAGGACATTTTGGAAGGCTTCCGCATTGGCGCGGAGGATTACATCACCAAGCCGTTCAGCATGGACGAGCTGTTGGCCCGCGTGCAGGTTTGGCAACGCTGGAGTTCGTATGTCCAAATCCAGGCACAGCCTTCGGTGTTCCATCTGGGCGACATAACTTTCGATGCACCGCGTCATGAGCTGACCAAAGGCGACGAGTCCATAAAACTGACCTCAAAGGAAGCCGACCTGCTCCTGCTCCTTTGCGAGAACATGGGCAACACGCTGGAACGCTCCAAGGCACTGCAACTCATTTGGAAAGAAGACACTTACCTCAACGCCCGCTCGATGGACGTTTACATCACCAAGCTGCGCAAATACTTCAAGGACGAACCCAACGTGGACATCCAGAACGTTCATGGCGTAGGCTTCAAGTTGGTGGTAAAGTGATTTTGGAATAAGTTTCCAAACATAAATGATGAAGACGTAATGGTCTCGAAAGGGATTTTTACGCCTTTTTTTGTTTGTTTTTTCTTACTTTTGCAGGTGTGAAAAGGTATGGTTTTATAGGAATCCTTGTTTTGTTGGCCCTTGTGGCCTGCCACACGCCCACACGTGAGGCACGGCGCATGATAGCCCTTGCCGAACAGTTGGCCGACACCCAGCCTGATAGCACCGTTAGCCTGATTGACAGCGTATTGCGGATGCCTGCAAACCTTAGCGAACGTCAGCGTATGGACATGGCTTTCTTGCAGGCTGAGGCCCTGTTTGGCTGTAGAGACGGTGCACGCACCGTCTCAAACGACGGCAACAACGGCATTTCGGGAGACGGTGCGTGCACCGTCTCTACCATTTCGCCTGTGATGGACGATGATTTCTTCGACGACAAACCTTTCCTTTCCACCAGCCCCGATTTGGAACGCGCCGCCGCCTATTACGCCCGAAAAAAGCAATACGACAAAGCCGCCCAAGCCGCACTTTACAGCGGTTTCGTGCAACAACACTACAACGAAAAAGAGGCCGCTATGCAGTCGTTTAAAGATGCGGAGCGGTATGGCGTGATGGTTAATGACAGCCTTACGGTAGCACGAGCACAATATAAAATGGGGAAAATGCTATATGAAGAAGACAGAAAACAGGAGGCACTGTTTCTATTTAAAACTTCTGGTAATTATTTTGGGAAACGATATGCCGAACAAGCTACAATAGAAAACAGCAAAGCCGTTATTTATATGCTATTGAATCAAAACGATAGTTCGGAGTTTTGCTTACAGCGAAGCCTTGATTATTGCCAATTGAGCGGTTCGGAAAAGGTGAAGCACAAGGCATTGAACAATTATTCCGTTTTATATCGCCAGCAAGGAGAATTTGACCAAGCTATTGAGTGCCTCAGAAAGACAGCCAAAGATTATGATTTTGATGATACAGAATTGTTTGTTTATTATCTCAATATGGGTAAGACTTTTATGGCTGCGGGTAGTATGGATTCTGCGGCATTGTATTATCTCTATTTAGAAGAAATCTTACCTACCGCCAATGTAAAAAATGAAACTAAATTGTCTGCCTATAATGAGCTTTCCCGATTTGCGGAAAGCCGAGGAGATGCACCCAAGGCTTTGATATGGCGTGAAAAACATGGAATAGTCTTATTTGAGGTGATGTATCAACTACAGGAACAAAACGTTTACCGCATTCAACAGCAATATGATTATGAAAGTCTGCAAAATTCCTTAAATAGGAAAATCATTTTAAGGCATCGCTTGATACTGATTATCAGTATATTGCTATTTATCGCCGCCTTTATCATATTGATTTTGCAATATAGGCACAAGCAATTGATAAAAGCGGAAGCCGAGATGAAGATGCAGATTGATGCCATGAAACAAGATTTGCGACAAACGGTCAAGTTTTCTGTCATTGAAA
>JAEEGG010002130.1_pt1 | contig 51873 bp, 40 predicted proteins | sample 9134161 | NCBI WGS metagenome assembly JAEEGG01 (sample SAMN16246543, study PRJNA631951) | gut metagenome | biome: gut microbiome; feature: rumen; material: CR-attached | host: Bos | place: Iran: Karaj | collected 2018-10
CTCCGCGCTACTCTGTCAAGGAGCATCCGTTTACGTCGTCCAGCGAGAATACCATATACGAATCCATATAGGCATTGTCCTCAGGAATCAGCCACGACTGGAAACCGGGGTCCCAGTTGGGTTTCATGTGGTTGATACCGATATCAGTAGAACCGGAACCGTCGTTCAGCACGTCGTCGGGATTACAATACATGACGGGACCTGTACACTGTCCTACACCATAGTCCCTGTCAACAGGAACCCATTTCTTGCTCTTACCGACACCTCCTGTCAGGTAAGCATAGAGGGGATCCTCCAGCAGCGACATGTTATTGGTCGTGACTTCAAACTTATAGGGCGTACCATAAACCACGCCGCCACGGGTATCGACGCCAAAAGTTACCTCATACGTGCCGGAAAAAGGCAGCTGAAACTTCACCTCATTGCCCTGACTACGCCCATTGGGCTGAATCCAGTAACAATTATAACTCTTGTCAAGCAAACTCTTCAGAGTTACCGTATTATCTGCGTCCACCGTCACGGAGAAGGCACTTCCTTCTACCAGGTCTCCTGGCTCATAATCGGGCTTGCTCAAACTATAGCTGTCGGGTGAGCACGCCGTCAACAGCAGAGCCGCTGTTGCCATGAGCGAATGTATTATTCTATTGACTTTCATAGTCTTCAATTCTTTTAGTTCTTTATTTATGATCATTGTTCATTACCAGCCGGCATTCTGCTTCAGCACGTTGTTCGACAGTGTAATCTGAGTCTGGGGAATCTGTTGGAAGCCACGCTTAGAGATGATGTTCTCTGCCTTGTAGTTCACCTGTTCCTCCACGCCACCGCTCAACACCTTTGAACCTGAAGCAACGACGGCTTTAGCAGCCACTTCGACACCCTGGCGGAGCAAATCCCAGTAGCGGATGCCTTCGAAGGCAAACTCCAGCCGACGCTCCTCCATGATATTTGCCTGCGACAGGGGTACAGAGAGTTTTGGTGTGTTTACTGTTCCGTCAGCATTCTCTGTTGCGTATGCACGGCTATGCACCATATTCAGATAAGTCTGTGCATTACTGCTGCCCAACTCGGCAGCCATCAGCAATACGTCAGCATAGCGAATCAGCGTATAGCCAATCGGCTGTGAGATTTGGAAGTCACCCGCCATCAGACCATCCCAGTAATGGGTGAGGCTCCAAGAGCCGTTCTCGTTCTGATGGTAGCCGGAACGTGCCGTGTACTTCTTATTGAAGTAACCCGTATACTCACGCTGGTCGAGAACAGCCTTCTGATAGGCCTCCGTCGATGCAATACCCTCACCGGCAAGGTCGATGATGGAAGCATCACGACGCTGGTCACCGTTCGGGAACGACCCATAGACACTCTCCGGAACGGTAGCGCCGCCCCAGCCCTGTCCGTATGGCGCCTTGAACGTACCGCCACGGATAGAGAACATCTGGATGGCATTGTTACCACCCGCATTACCATTATAATCGGAAGTATAGTTGAACTTCATGGTCAGGATATTCTCCACGTTATCCTCACCGGCATAGGTTGACACCTCTTTCCAACCTGCCTGGTCGCTACCTTCCCACGTGGTGCTGGCACAATACCAGAGATTCTTGTACAATGGGATAAGGTCGTACTCACCGCTACTGATGACATCCTCAAGACCCTGCAGCACCTCGGCCTTGGTCACATTGGAAGGCTCCTTACCATACACTCCAGTATAGAAAAGGTAAGCGCGAGCCATCATCGCCTTTGCAGCATAGCAGGTGATGCGTCCGTCGTTGGTGGAAGAGGACGCTTTGGGATAAGCGTCGGCAGGAATATTCTCCGCGCCATACTTCAAGTCCTCGAAGATCAGAGCATAGACATCATCGGGGTTTGCCTGGGCCACATTCTCCGTGGTAGGCACGGTCAGCAAGGGAATATTCTCGAAGATGCGTACCAGGTCGAAGTACAAAATACCACGCATGGCGTGAGCCTCGCCCAACAAGGTGCCCTTCGTCTTCTCGCTTGACCATGCGACGCCTTCAGAACGAGTGAGCAGTTCGTTGACACGGTAGATGGCAGCATAGTAACTGGTCCACAAGGTGTTGTGGAGGTTCTCCTGAGAGTTATCCTCGGAGATATCGAAACGGTCAACGACACTGGAGTTGCGGGCGTCGTTAGCACCCGTTCCCCCCATACACTGGTCTGAGAGCAGTTCCGAGAGATAATGGAAAGCAAACGTAGGACCGTTTGAAACGGTACGCTGCCATCCGTCATAGCATCCGATGAGTGCACGTGATAGTGCCGACTCATTGGAGTAATAGTTTCCGGTAGTACCTTCTGTCTTGGAAGAAACCTCCAGGAATTCATTGCCGCAGGATGTCATGCCCAACATCAGCATTCCCATGGCGGCTATAGATAATATCTTTGTTTTCATATTTGTCATCTTCATTATATTAGAACTTCAGATTAACACCAACCAGGAAGGTTCGGGGACGTGGATAGTAGCCGTAGTCGATGCCCGACACCCAACCAGAGTTACCATAACCAATTTCAGGATCCATACCGTCATATTTGGTGAAGGTAAAGGCATTCTGAACCTGAGCATACAGACGGCACTGACTGATGTATTTACACTTGAGTAACTTGGCGAAGTCGTAGCCCAACGTGATATTGGAGATACGCAGGAAGTCACCGTCCTGGATAAAGAGATCAGAGAACTGATAGTTGATGTTGGTGTTGGTGACACGAGGAATCTTGTTCGAGGTTCCCTCACCCGTCCAACGGTCCAGAATCTGAGTGGTGTAATTGGCTGTTGTGGTTCCCACGTTACGGTAGGTCTGCACAATCTTATTACCAGACTGTCCGTTAGCCTGAACGGAGAAATCAAAGTTCTTCCAGTCAAAGCCAAAAGAGAAACCGTAGGTAAAGTCAGGAATACCATTACCCAGATTCACCTTGTCAGACTCATTGATGACACCGTCGTGATTGATGTCGTAGTATTTCACGTCACCAGGCTGGACATTAGTCTGCAGCACACCGTTTCCAGCGGCAATCCAGTCGTTAATCTCCTGCTGGTTCTGGAAGATACCTGCTGTCTTATAGCCCCAGAAGTAACCGATGGGCTCGCCATTGCTGGCACGATAGAACTCACCGGAGTTGTCGTAGAGCACAGAGCCGCTCTCACCATGAATGATACCATCCTCGTTGGGGATATTACCTACCTTATTTTTATTATAGGCACCGTTGACATTCACATAGTAGCGGAAATCCTTGCCGATACGGTCGTTCCATGAAAGCGCCAGTTCGACTCCAGTGTTTTTCACGTCACCGCCATTGATGTAAGGTGCGCCGGTTCCTACCGTAGCAAGAATGGGAGGTTGGACAAGCCAATCCTTCGTAGTCTTGATATAGAAGTCGAAGTTGACATTCAGTCGCTGGTTGAGGAAGCGTGCATCGAAACCGACGTCGAACTGCTCGGAAGTCTCCCAGGTAATATCCTCATTACCCAAACGGGTTGGCACTGCACCCCACTGATCAGCCTCAGAACCTAACGTGGTACCAAAGTTATAATAATAGTTGTTGAATCCCATCGGTGCCAGATACATGTAGTTACCAATATTCTGGTTACCTACCTGACCCCAGCTGGCGCGCAGTTTGAAATAGTCCATTACCTTCGTCACGGGCTCCATGAATTTCTCGTTGGTAAGCACCCAACCTGCCGATACAGAAGGGAACCAGCCGTAACGATGTCCTTTGGCGAAACGGCTTGAACCGTCACAACGCAGAGTGGCATTCACCATATAGGTCTCTTTCCAGTTCCATCCGGCACGGGCAAAGTAACTGACCATACGCTCTTCATCCCATGGCGAGCCACTGACCGAGAGACCGCCCTCCTGATTGGTAGCAGTACCATTGCTCAGATAGGCATAATTCCAAGTGTCGAAACCGTCACGCAAAGATCCGTTGGAGCCATAGATGCTCTGACCTTCGGTGCGATAGACCTCATAACCGGCCATCGCGTCAAAATGGTGATCCTTGATGTCGAAAACGTAACTCAGCGTATTGGTCCACGTAATTCCCCAGCCGTCACTGGCACTTTGGGCGACGCCCGTACGAGTGTCTTGGTAACTATAGATAGAGAAATGATACATAGGTGAGAAACTGCGGTAGTTGTTGGAGTCATACTTCACACCTAAGGTAGAACGGAACTTCAGGTTCTTGATGAACTCGAACTCTGCATAAAGATTACCTGTAGCGGTGAAGTTCTGCGTCCTGTTATTATTGGTCGTCATCATGACACCATAGGGGTTACCGTCAGCATTAAACCAATCACTGTCGGTAGTGTCGTTATAGGGACTTCCGTATTTACCGTTGTCGCTGTAAATAGGAGTCAGTGGCGAGGTTCCGAAAGCAGCACGAAGGGAGTTGTTATAGGCATTGCCTACACTCAGGCCATTCTTTTTATAATAAATGATAGAAGCCTGCTCACCGATTTTCAGGAAATTGTCAATCACCTGATACTCTGAATTGACACGGAAATTATAGCGTGAGTAGTTGGAAACATCCTTGCCGCCCACGATACCTTCCTGATTCATGTAACCCAAAGAGACAGCGTAGTTACCCTTTTGGCCACCACCGCTGATGCCCAAATTGGCACTATAGGTCTGTGCATTGTCCTTAAACATCTCGTTGACCCAGTCCGTATCGTAGACATTGCCATTCTCGTCGAATATGCTGGCATATTTCGGCGTGCCGTCTTCTTTCAATCCGTACCAGTCATAAGCCGAACCGCCCGAATTGATGTTCTGCTCGTCCATGATAGTCATATACTGCTTGGAATTCAGCATCTTCATCTTACGGGGAGCGTTCTGCCAGCCCCAATAGCCATCAAAACTGATGATAGTACGGCCTTCCTTACCGTTCTTGGTCGTTACCAGCACGACACCGTTGGCCGACTGAGAACCGTAGATGGCTGCGGAGGCTGCATCCTTCAAGACATCGACCGATTCAATGTCAGCAGGATTCAGGGTCGAGATGTCACCACGCACACCGTCAATGATGTACAGCGGGCCACTCGAACCAGTGGTACCAAGACCACGGATATTGACCTTCAGACCTTCGCCAGGCTGACCTGACTGCGAGATGATGGTCATACCAGGGGTCTGACCCTGCAGCGCTTGCAGTGGGTTCGTGGTGTTCAGTTTGGCGATGTTCTCACCCTTTACCTGAACGGTCGCGCCAGTGACCAGCTTTTTCTTCTGTACACCGTAACCGATCACCACCACCTCTTCGAGCGACTGGCGGTCTTCTTCAAGAGCTACGTCAATGGTGCTAACACCACCTACCTTTACTGTCTTAGTGAGATAACCCACGTAAGAGAACACCAATGTCTGGCCCTGTTCCGCATTGATGGTATAGTTACCGTCAAAATCGGTAACGACACCCGTTTGCCCACCTTGCACCTGTACGGTGGCGCCAATCAGGGGCTCACCGTCTGTGGCAGACGTGACCTTACCCGATATTGCCTTTGCAGAAAGTGTGCCAAACACAGCTTGCATCGTGAACAATAGCACGATGAGCAACGATTGCTTAAAACTGTCTTTTCGCATAAAATAATTAGTTAATAGTTAAAAATATTTTAAGTGTCTGCAAAAGTAACATGATTATTCCAAAGCAGGGGGAAATGATGTTCCCAAAAAGGGTAATCATGTTTCTCATGCCATTTTTCTGTTAACGGCGAAACATAAATTCCCCTTTTAGAAACATGATGCCGTCTGTTGAAAAGAAAAAAACGGTATCTTTGCTCTATATTCAGAAAAAAAATGTATCTTTGCAACATGAGAAGACTATCCCTCTTTATTTTGGCGCTATTCATCATCCAGATAACAGCAGCTCAAAATACATTCCAGACCCTGGGCATCAAGGACGGCCTGCGCAGCAACTCGGTGACAAGTCTGCTGGCCGATAGTCATGGCTACCTGTGGATAGGCACCTATCAGGGTATCAACCGTTACGACGGCTATCAGGTGAAGACACGCTTCCTTGAAAGCAGCGATCCGCAGCTGCACGATGTGTTTGCCGAGACGACTACGTCTATGGAGGAAGATGCTGAAGGACGGATATGGATAGAATGCGAGAGTGGTGCCTATCGCATCTATGACACCAGAACGGCACGTTTCCATGCCACGCCCGAAACACTCTTGCGCGAACTTGGCATGCATTTGAAGGGGAAGTATAAGGTGAAAGTGGGACAGAAAGGTGCCCTATGGGTGCTGACAGAGGGAGGCATAAACCGCTACGACTACCACACAAAAGAACTGAAGACATGGAAACTGCGCGTGCAGCTGCCTGGCAAGACGGCGGGTGTGGTGGCCGAGATGTCGGACGGGCTATACTATAGCGCAGGGCACAGCGTGTGGCACCTGCTGACCAGCACGGGCGAACTGAAGCGCGAGGCACTGCCCGAGGTGATGGAGAAGTCGACGGGCGAGGTCAGTATGCTCGCCGATGCCGACGGTACGCTATGGATATATAGTACGCGCGAGGAGAGCATCTGCCGATACATCGTGGGCGGCCGAAGGGTGTGCGAGATGGTGAGTCTGCCGCAGACATCGGGCGCATCGCAGAACAATGCCATACGCGACATGATGGACGATGGGCGAGGAAACATCTGGGTTGCCACCGACCACAAGGGACTGTTTGTGTATAACAAGAGTACAGGGGCTATCACATCGCTGCGACACGAGCGCACACGACAGCTGTCGCTGGCATCGGACAACGCGACGTGTATGACCATCGACCGCCAAGGTACCATCTGGGTGGGACACATGAAGACAGGCCTGTCGTACACCAGCGACGCCAACAACATCATGCAGTCGCACGCACAGAGCGCTGGCGACATACTGGCGATGGCATACGACACGAAGGGTAACCTGTGGATGGGTACCGACGGCGACGGTGTCTATATAGAGCACACCGACGGCAGCATACAAAAGACGGCCCTGCCGAACATCACGGTGATGAGCCTGACAAGCGACGGACGGGGCGGCATGTGGGCAGGCACGTATAATCTGGGACTGTACCACCTGACGGATGCAGCGCACTGGAAGCGATACGCCATCGACCTGGGCACATACCCCACGGAATATGTATGGACATTGGCCGCCGACAATCAGGGGCGCATCTGGTCGTCGTCGCCCATAGGCAAGACCGTCATCTTCGACCCCAAGGATGAGACCACACGCACAGTGACCAACGACAGCGGCGAAGACATCCGCGCCAACGCCATACGCTACGACGGCGCAGGGGCGATGCTGATAGGATCGGTGTACGGACTGTGGACCTACCAACTCTCACCTCTCACCTCTCACCTCTCACCTCTCACCGTGGCCTTCGGCAACAAGCGCGACACGCAGCGGTGGCTGAACCAGATGGTGACAGACGTGAGTATGGACAGGCAGAAGGGCCTGATGATGCTGACGCACCCTGACGGCGTGACGGTATACGACATCAAGTGCGACACGCTGAGCTACATCCGAAGGAACAACGACATAGTGAAAGGACTGGCGCGCGACCGCGACGGGGCCTACTGGATATGCACCACCAGCGGTAGCATAGTGGGCATACAGACCAAGCGCCAAGCAGGGGGGCTGGAAATCATACGTCGCAGTTTCCTGCCCAGCGTGGGTATGCCACAGTTTTATTTCAACGGCGACGCGATGACGTGCTCGGCACAGGGCGAGATACTGATGGGGGGCACTGAGGGCTATATGAGCATAAACCCACGCCAACTGATGGCCACCAAGACAGAAGAATATAGTCTGATAATCAGCGAGATAGCCGTGGGCGACAGCCTGCTGAACGAACATACCACCACAGTACAACTGAACTACGACGACGCCTATCTGTCGGTAAGATTCTTCTCGGGCAGTCTGGAGAATGTGCAGAGGATACGCTATGCCTACCGGCTGGTGGGACAGATGAACGACTGGGTAATGACAGACCAGAACTACGTGTCGTTCCACACCCTGCCTCCAGGCAACTATACCCTGCAACTATGCGTGTGTCGCGAGGACGGCAGCATGAGCAAGCCGTGCGAACTGCGTATCAGCGTGGCGCCACCGTTCTATCGCACCACACTGATGTATATCGTCTATGCGTTGATAGTCATCACGTTATTGTACCTGCCATGGCGCAACATGCGCAAGCGCCAACAGGAGCGCACAGAGAAGCAGCGCCAACAGATGGAGCGCCAGAAGATAGAGCAGATAACGGAGATGAAGTTGCAGTTCTTTACCAACATCAGCCACGACCTGCGCACGCCGCTGACACTCATCATATCGCCGCTGGAGCACATCATGAAGAAACTGGAGGAAGGCACGACGCCTGAAAACATGATGGCACAGCTGAAGAATGTGTATAAGAACGCACAACTGCTGTTGAAGGAGGTGAGCGCCTTACTCGACTTCCGCCGACTGGACGCTGGAGGCGAGACGCTGAACCTGCAGAGCGGCGACATTGTGGACCACCTGAACAGCATATTGGTATCGTTTGGCGACTATGCCGAGGAGCGCGGAATCCGTCTGAGTTTTGAGCACGACGTGGATAGCTACGTGATGGACTACGATCGCGAGAAGATGAACAAGGTGGTGTACAACATCTTCTCCAATGCCCTGAAATTTACACCATCGGGCGGCAGCGTGGCACTGGCGTTCCGTATCGATGGCGACAATGCCATCATATCAGTGGCTGATACTGGCAAGGGCATACCCGATAGCGACAAGCCCAACATCTTCAAGCGATTCTACCAGTCGGCCAGCAACGACAGTTCGCAGACGGGTAGCGGCATAGGTCTCCACATTGCCAGCGACTACGTGCAGCTGCACAAGGGCACCATCAGCGTGAGCGACAACCAGCCCGTTGGCAGCATATTTACCATCACGCTGCCTGCCAGAAGTGGTAAGCGGACAATGGACAGCTATGAACCAACGGAGAACTCACAACAGAAAACTCTCCTAATAGTAGACGACAACAAGGATATGCTCCAGTTTGTAAGTTCGTGTATGAAGGAGGACTACCAAGTTTATACCGCAACTGATGGTGCTGCGGCACTGGAACTGCTGCAACGCGAGCAGATAGACCTGATAATAAGCGACGTGATGATGCCTGGCATAGATGGTTTCGAACTGTGCAGACGGGTTAAGAGCGATATCAATCTGTCGCACATTCCCGTCATCCTGCTGACGGCACGTACCACAGATGTAAGCCGCATTGAGGGTCTGCAACTGGGAGCCGACGACTATCTGACCAAACCATTTAACGTAGAGGTGCTACGACTCAGGGTACAGAAGTTCATCGACTGGGAGCAGGACAACCACCGGCAGTTCCGCCAGAAGATGGATATCGAACCCAGCGAGATTACCATCACGCCACTCGACGAGCAGTTCATCCAGAAGGCTATCGCCCTAGTAGAGAAAAACATCAGCGACTCTGAATTCTCAGTCGAGACGATGGCTGCTGAGGTGGGCATGGCGCGTACCACACTCTACAAGAAACTGATGGCTATCACAGGTCTGGGCCCAGCCGAGTTTATCCGCACCATCCGCGTGAAACGTGGCAAAGCACTGCTGGAAACCTCGCAGATGCAAATCACAGAGATAGCCTATGCCGTAGGTTTCACCACAGTGAAGAGTTTCACAATGAACTTCAAGGCCGAATACGGCATGACTCCTACAGAATTCCGCCAGAAATTTTTGTAGGTTCAAAGAAAAATGATTATCTTTGTCGGATAAAACTAATTTATTATGCTTGCAAAGACGTATACGGTGGCAGTTAACGGTCTGGAAACCACGAAGATAACTGTCGAGGTGAACATAACTAGAGGTGTGCAGTTCCACATGACAGGACTGCCTGATTCTGCCGTAAAAGAAAGCTATGATCGCATAAAAGCAGCCACTACTAATTGTGGTTTTAAAACAGGTGTCGGAGACATCACCGTCAACCTGTCGCCAGCAGATATCAAGAAGGAAGGTTCGAGTTACGACCTGCCGTTGGCTATTGCCATCTTGGCCGCCAACGACAAGGTGAACTGTGACCGGTTGGACAAATATATGCTCGTTGGTGAGTTAGGACTCGACGGACGTTTGCAACCTGTTCGCGGTGCGTTGCCCATCGCCATTAGGGCGAGGGCAGAGAAGTTCAAGGGTCTCATTGTACCCCAGCAGAATATCCGTGAAGCGGCTGTCGTGAACCAGTTGGAGGTCTATGGTATGGAGACGCTGTCGGACGTCATTCGTTTTATGAATGGTGCCGACAGTTACCAGCCGACCATCATCGACACGCGTAAGGAGTTTTACGAGCATCAGAACCATTTCGACATCGATTTCAGCGACGTGAAGGGTCAGGAGAGCGTCAAGCGTGCCTTGGAGGTTGCGGCCGCAGGTGGTCACAACCTCATTATGATTGGTCCGCCGGGATCGGGAAAATCAATGCTTGCCAAGCGTCTGCCGAGTATTCTGCCGCCTTTGTCATTGGCCGAGAGTCTGGAAACCACGCAGATTCATTCGGTGGCTGGTAAACTGAATCGTGATACCAGTCTCATCAGTCAGCGTCCCTTCCGGGCACCCCACCATACGATATCCCAAGTCGCCCTTGTCGGCGGCGGCAACAATCCCCAGCCCGGTGAAATCAGTCTGGCACATAATGGTGTGCTCTTCCTGGACGAGATGCCTGAGCTGTCGCGTTCCGTCCTTGAGGTGTTGCGCCAGCCGTTGGAAGACCGCAAAATCAGCATTGCCCGTGCCAAGTACAGTGTAGAATACCCATGCTCGTTTATGCTGATAGCCTCGATGAATCCCTGTCCTTGTGGATATTATGGTGACCCGACGCACCATTGTGCCTGTACACCGGGACAGATTCAGCGTTACATGAACAAGATTAGCGGTCCGCTTTTGGACCGTATCGATATCCATTGCGAGATACAGGCTGTGCCGTTTGCACAGTTGAGTCAGATGCAGCCCGGTGAACCCTCTGCCACCATCCGCGAGCGAGTCATTGCGGCCCGCAAGATTCAAGAGGAGCGCTTCCGTCCGTATAAGGGCGTTCATTGTAATGCGATGATGAGCGAAAAAATGCTTCATGAGTTTGCTGAGCCTGATGATGCCAGTATGGAGATGCTGCGTATGGCGATGGAACGGTTAAAGCTGTCAGCGCGTGCCTATACACGTATATTAAAGGTTGCCCGCACCATTGCCGACCTTGCCGGCAGCGAGCGGGTAGAGTCGGTGCATATTGCCGAGGCAATAGGCTACCGCAACCTAGACCGAGGTGACTGGGCTGAGCGAGGATTGTAAGAGGTAAGAAGGAAGATGTAAGAGGTAAGACCTCAGTCGTCAGACTGAGCTTTGGCGGCTTTTTTGGCGGCTTTGGCGGCGGCTTTTTCAGCTTTGCGCTGGGCTTTGGCTTCGGCTTTGGCCTGTTTTTCGGCAGCCTTGGCGGCGTCTTTGGCGGCTTTGGCCTCGGCCTTGGCGGCTTTTTCGGCGGCTTTCTGCTGTTGCTTCTCTGCTTTGCGCAGCTGTTTTTCGGCATCAAGGGCGGCACGGTCCTCACGCTTCTGGGCCTTGCGGGCTTCCTTGTCGGCACGCTTCTGCGCCTTGCGGGCTTCCTTCTCGGCTTTCAGCTGGGCTTTCTCCTCGTCGCTGAGGTCGCTCTTGCCGAAGAGGTGGAGCTTCATCTTGGGCTTGATCTTCGTCTTCTGCATCTCGTTGGTATTGGTGAACGAGAAGGTGCAGCTGAGGTCCATCCACTTGCCGGGGGCGTCGAGGTTGCCTTCGGCGACGGCGCCATTGCTGACGATATTGACGGTGAGGTCGCGCGTGCGTACAAATTTATAGGATGCGCGCGACACATGGGCGTGGACTTCGCCGATGGGCAGCTTGCCGCCGAGGCGCTTACGCATGATGGCGGTACGGGGCTTCGAGATGTCGATCTTGAACGTGGCGGAGGCGGCGACAGGACCGATGTCCTTCATATCCATGACGCGACCAATCTCCAAAGAGTCGGTGGAGGCCTGGCCCGAGAGGTATTTGTTATTCTCGTCGAGGGCGAAATAGAAATTGAGTGCGCCGGCGGCGGTGGTCAGGCGACCCTGGAACTCCTCCTTCTTATAGAGCACATTGAAGGAACCGGCATAGTGGATGGTGCCGAGGGCGTGGAGCTGTTTCATCATCAGGCGCTTGACGGGGAACTGCTTGATGATGCGTTCCTTGCTGCCGCCCTTCGCTTCCATGTGGTCGACATCGAAATGGACGCGCAGCTGGGTCTTGTTCTTCAGACCGGTGATGGTGCCGCGGGCAGCGACCTGCAGCTGCTTGTCGGCAGTATTGACGCGGACATTGTCGAAGCGCAGCGTGGCGGAGTCGCCACTGAAGCGCAGGCTGAGGAGGAGGGGTTCGGAGAAGTCCTTGAGCACGGGGGCGAAGGGTCGCGAGATGTCCTTGAGGATGGCGCGGCCGTGGATGAACGACGTGCGGAAACGGAAGGGACGGCCCTGCTTCTTGCTGGGCAGCTGGAGGAGTGCCTTGTCGAAACGCAGCGTGGTGTTGATCTGCTGGACGAAGAAGTCGCGCAGGTGGAGGCCTTCCTTGTTCAAGTAGAAGTTGGTATGTAGGTCGCGGACGTCGACACCCATGATGGTGTCGCGCACGGTACACTCGGCGAGGCGGCCGAAGATGGAGTCGGGCTTGGTATAGTCGACGGTGAGCTTCATGTCGGCATAGGCGTTGACATGCTCGGCATCGAAGAAGCCGCGCTTGGGCTTGCCGGCATTCTTGCGCGGGTGGTGGTTGTTGTTGGTGAAATGGACGCCGCGGATGTCGGCGAGCACTTCGCCCTCGCGCTCGCTGCGCAGGGCGATGTTGGCGATGGTAGCGGCATGGCTGACCTGCCACCCTTTCTTGTTGGTGCGGTCCCAGTGGGCGGAGACGCGTTCGATGTTGACACCGAGCTTGTTGTTCTTGCCTTCCTTGAAAGCGAGGGCACCGAGCGAGAAGCGGTATTGGTTGAACTGCACGTCGATATCCTCGGCGGTGAGGCGCGACATGGAGAGGGCTATCTTCTGCTTCTTCTTCTTCAGCTCCTTGCGCACGGCCTTCTGGTCGGGGTTGTGGTCGCGCTTGAAGGCGTCGAGGATGAACTTGTAGTTCGGCACGGAGTCGATGGAGTCGTGGCGGATGTGGTGGATCTCAGCATGGATGCCCTTGAGGCGGGCCTCCTCGATGCGTACGACACGGTCGATGACGAGCGGCCAGAGGTCGGCCTTGACCTTGAGGAGGTTGGCACGGAGGAGGGGTCGCTGCTGGCGGTCCTCGACATAGAGTCCGTAGAGTTCGGCATTGAGGGTGACGAGGTTGATGCTGACGCTGTCAATATCGACGCGCGTCTGGAGCTTGTCCTGCAGCATGGTCTTGGCACGACGGACGAGCTCGTTTTGGACGGAGTTGGAATTGACGAGGCAGAATCCTGTGACGAGCAGGATGACCACCAGAATGACGAGCGCCAGGACGACGCGGAGGAACCACTTAAACACGGACTTCATCATAGAACCACGATTTTTATTTTACGAACACGATTGCAACGCCACACTCTCAAAGAGAGAATCTCACGAATGACACGAATTGTTTTAGGAACACGGATTAAACGGATTAAACGGATATTTTAGACGAACACGAATCGCACGAATCTTACGAATTATTTAAGACCACGGATTTAACGGATTGAACGGATTATCTCAGCAGCTGGGTGATTTTATCTTCGAGCTGTTGGGGAGCGAGGTTGCGGGCCTGGACGACACCGCTGGCATTGAGGATGATGTTGCCGGGGACATCGCAGATGCCCAGGCGCGAGAGCAGTGGCGACTGCCACATACGACCGTCGCAGACGGTCTTCCACGGCAGCGAGTCGCGCTCGACACTCTGGCGGCACTTCTTGATGTCGGCATCGAGACAGATGCTGACGACGGAGAGGTTGGCGCCATTGTTCTTCTTCAGACGCTGCAGGCGACGCTGGATGTCGGTGCTGGTATAGCTCCACGATGCCCAGACGGTGATGACGTTGACCTTCGCCTTGAGGTCGGCGAGGGACACGCTGCGCCCTTTGATGTCGCGCTCGGAGAAATCGGTGAGGCGGCCGTTGACCTGACTATGGCGCAGGCCGTCGAGCTGGCGTTTCCACGTGGCGAGCTGTTCGTCGTCGGGGTTCTCCTTCTGGAGGAGGGCGGCGAGGACGTAGGCCTGTTCGAGGTTAGCCTGCGGTTCGGCGAGGAAGTAGCGCTGCAGGAGATAGCGGCTGACGCGCGAGCGGGGGTGTTTGTCGATGAATGTGCCTACGGCCTTGGGGACGTCGGGCGGCATGAGTTCGTTGAGTTGCATGCGCAGCTCCGTCATCTCGTCGTTGTCGTCGGTGCCCTTGATGATCATCTCCTTCATGTGTGAGGCGTTACCCTTGATGTCGACCTCTTCGCCGGGTTCGGCAAAGACTGGCTGTTCGGAGAAGTTGGGGAAGACGACGACGAAGGTGGCGGGATGGCGCAGCTCGGTTTCGTAGGTGAACCGTCCGTCGCGCACGGGGATGGTGTCGATGCCGCTGATGGCTCCGTCGGGGCTGTAGATGAGGAATTCGGCCTGATTGACGTTACGCAGTCGGCCGGTCAGCCGGAACTTGTTGCTGTCGACCCCGCAGGACGACAGCAACAAACCGACGAAGAAGAACACGAAGGTTCTAGTAACGAACACGGATCTCACGGATAAAACGGATTTTTTTACGAACACGAATCGCACGAATCTCACGAATTATTTTAGGACCACGGATGTTTTTACGAACACGGATCTAACGGATCTCACGGATTATTTTTCGACGTTGCGGAGTTCGAGGTCGTTGGCGGAGTAGGTGGCGAACTTGCCATCCTTATCGACGGCCTGACGCAGGAAGAAGCCTGCCATGCCCTCGTTACCCTGACGGGCGCAGACGATGGCCTGGAGGTAGTCGGTGAGTGCGTCGGCGGGTTTCACGGCACGCAGTGTCTGAGCTGCCGAAGCATAGTCCTTGTTGAGGAGCTGGGCGAGACCGGCACTGTTGGACACGACATTCTTGAGGTCCTGAGCGGCCAGCGAGTAGTTGCCCTGTGCGAGGTGGAGGTTACCCAGAGCCTCGGCGAGGTTGTAGGCGCCGGCAGCCTTGCTGATATAGTTTTCGGCAGCCTGGAGGTCACCCTGCTGGAGTGCGAGCATGCCGAGGTTTGCAAAGACCTCAGGACAGTTGGGGTTGACGGCCTGCGCCTTGTCGAGCCACTGGCGTGCCTCGGCGAAGTCGCCCTGCTGCCAAGCCAGTGTGGCGAGGTTGTTGTAGGCGCGGACGTCCTGAGCATACTGATTGACGGTCTGCTGGAAGATAGCCTTCTTCTCGGCGGCATCGTCGGTGAGCGTGGCGGCATAGAGCATCTCCTCGACGCTGAGCTGTGAGGCGTCGCTCTTGAACTGCTCCTGGATCTGCTGGTCGTCGCGGCCGATGGTCTCGTAGTTGATGGTGAGGCGTGCACGGCGCAGTTCGGGGAGGATGCCGTCGGCGAGCTCGCGGAAACCGGCACTCATGTTCTTGATCTGCTGTTCGCGCTCCTCGGGATCCTTATACATGGAGAGGACGCGGAGGATGACATCCTTGTCCTGGATGTTGGAAGCGGCGACGAGCTGCTGGAAGCCCTCCCAGTCCTGGGCGGTGTAGTTGGCCTCGACATTGTCGGTGAGCTTGGCCTGCTTCATCTGCTGCTTGACATAGCCCTCGGCATTCTGCTGACGCTTGTTGGCGAGTTTCTCGTTGAGTGCGAAACCACCGTCGGGCGAAGCGTATGCTGACACCTCGACATTCTGGAGGTTGAGGGTCTCGCGCTCGCTGCTGATGCGCTTGAGCATGGCGACGAACTCCTGTACGGAGCCGCTCTTCAGCTCGCTCTTACGCAGCTCGGCCTGCTGGATGAGGAACTTGATGTTGGCCTCCTGCTTCTGGGCTACGATGCGCTGGTAGGCATCCTGAGCGGTAGAGCCGGCAGCCTGCTGCAGCGTCTGGTGCCACAGCTCGCTGGTGGCGATGACACCGTCGGCGACCTTGATGGCAGGCACCTGGACCTGCTTCTTGCCAATCTTGGCATCGAAGGTGAGGTAGAGCTCGCTCTTCTGCATGGCGTCCTGATAGGGGAAGGTGGTCTTCATCGTGTAGTGGCCGCCGAGGAGGTAGGAGATGGTCTGGTCGTTGCCGAGCACCTTCTCACCCTGGAACGTGGCGGGCTGGCCCTTGACGGCCTGCTGTGTGCCATTCTGCGTGAAGCGCAGTTCGGGGACGACCGTCACGACGGCCTTCTTGTTCATATACTTCTCTGGGAATGTGCCGTTGACGGTCGCTGTGACCTGTCCGGCCTCTGCCTCCAAGGGGTTTGGAGTCACCTTGAAATTGTCACTTGTCAGTTGTCCTAACTTTCCTGAACACGAGGTCAAGAGCAGTACGCCCAGACCTAAAATCAATCCTTTTGTTTTCATCATTATTCTTTTTCAATATTGGAATTTGCCGCGAAGGTACGAAAAAAACGATGAAAAACGGTGTTTTTTACTGTTAAATAAACTTATTGTTGTGGAATGCGATGAACCGATGGGCGCGCAGGGCCACATAATAGAATAGTACGCCCGTGAGGAGTCCGGCGATGGCATCGATGGCATAATGGGCATAGATGTACACCGTGGAGAGACACATGAGGACGTAGAACGGCAGGATGACGAGGGTGAGCCAGCGGCAGCGGGTGCGGCGTGCGAGGAGCAGGACGACGGTGGTGATGCCGACATGGCTGCTGGGGAATGCCGCCGTAGGCCGTTCGCCGGCGTCGTGGGTGATGTCGAGCAGGTGGTAGAAGAAGCCATCGCTCCACCCCGGTGCCGCCATGCGTTCGCTGTGGGTGAGGAACCAGTCGCCGATGTTGGGGAATATGCCTTGTGCGATGTTGTCGGTGCCTACTGCGAGGTAGTAGAACTGCGGTCCTGTGACGGGGAGGAATATGAATATGAGGTAGTAGGCGAAGAATGATGCGAGGACGACGAATGCCGCCATGGGGAGCTCGTCGTAGCGACGGAAGAAATAGTAGAGCAGCAGGAGCGTCATGAGCGGGAAGTAGCTGACGTAGCCGAGGCACATGAGTTCGGAGAACCATCCCCAGGGGACGTACTCGGAGAAGAGCAGCGAGGGCTGGCAGGAGAAGACGGCCTGTTCGCAGGCGGCGAAGAGGTGGTCGAGATTGGGTAGGATGCGGTTGAGTTCGTAGGTGTCGGGATACCACCACGAGAGGAATACCATCTGAACGATGACGCGCAGCAGCAGCATGAAGCGTGTGGGGCGCACGTAGTAGATGACGAATGCGGCCACCGTCGCCTCGATGTAATAGAGACGCAGTGCCATCATGGACTTGAAATCCGCGTATTCAGACAGGTTGAAGACAATCAGGATGAGTGTGAAGAAGGCGTAGGCGAGCCCCACCAATTCGAAGGCGAGGGGATGGTGACGGAACCGGTCGAAGCGGTCGTCGCGTGTGAAGAAATCCTTTATAGCCATTTGTTTTCCTTATACCATTGAATGCTGCGACGGACGCCTTCGGGGAGCTGCACCTGTGGACTGAAGCCCAGTTCCTGACGTGCGGGTTCGATGTCGCACCGCCAGTTGCGCTGTCGCATGATGTTGTATTTGTCGTCGTTGAGTGCCGTGACCTTGCCGGTGCGGCGTGCGACGCGTTCGCCGACGAAGGTGATAACGCGCAGGAGCCAGAGTGGGGCGGTGATGCGTATCCACCAGGGGTTGCCGAGTTCCTTGCGGATGAGGTCGCTGAAGGTGGACGACTGGTAGACCTCGCCGTCGGAGAGGAAGTAGCGGCGCCCTGTGACGCCTTTCTCCAATGCGAGGAATACGGCCTGTACGACGTCGGTGACATAGATGAAGGTGATGTCCTGCTGTTTGAAGCCCACGGCGAAGTCGGTGTGGGCCTTGATGCTCTTCGCCATCATGAAATAGTCGCGTTCGCGAGGACCGTAAACCCCCGTGGGACGGAGGATGACGTAGGGCAGCGGCTGTTGGCCGTTGGCAACGAGGTGGTTGTTGTTGTCTTCCAGCCATCGCTCGGCGTCGAGCTTGCTCTTGCCGTAGGCGGTGTTGGGTTGTGGCGTGTCGCTCTCGCGGATCTCGGTGTAGGGCTGCTCCTCGTGGATGGCGCCCATGATGCTGAGACTGCTGATATAGACGAAACGCTCGATGCGCATCTGGAGGGCCATCAGGACGTGAACGAGATGCTGGGTGCCCTCGGTATTGATGCGGTGGAAGTCGGCTTTGTCGAGACATTTGGTGACTCCAGCGGCATGCACGATGTAGTCGAACTGCAGCCCGGTGAGTTGTTCGGTGAGCTGCGTCTCGGACGAGAAGTCGAGTTCGATGAAGTTGATACGCTTGTCAGTAAGGAACTGGCGTGAGCTGCTCTTGCGTACTGCGGCCCACACTTCGAAGCCCCTGCGTAGGGCCTCTTCCACTATGAATGAGCCGATGAAACCACTGGCTCCTGTAATCAGTATCTTTTGATTCATATGCTTCGGACTAAAAAAGGGACTCCGCTGAGTCCCGAACCTTTTGTTAACCTTAAATCTAATACTATGAAAAACACGCTGCAAATTTACGAATTTACGTGAAACCTGAAACGCGAAACCCTAAAAATATGAGGTACGGGAGATTGTTTCTTGACTTAAATCAACTTTTTTTTAAAGTTTTTTGCCGAAAATTTGGTCGGTTGGGAATTAATTGCTATCTTTGCAAACGAAAGAAGACATGATAAGAACTTAGGATTCCGACAGAACGAAGAGTCGGGATTCTTTCTTTTTTACGTCTGAAGACTGAAACAACAAAATAAATTAAAATAGATACATTATGGCATACATGTCACAAGAGGGCTATGACAAGCTCATAGCCGAACTGCACCGCCTGGAAGCGGTGGAACGTCCGAAGGCTTCGGCAGCCATTGCTGAGGCCCGTGAGAAGGGCGATTTGAGTGAGAACAGCGAGTATGATGCCGCCAAGGAGGCCCAGGCCCATCTGGAGGATAAGATCAACAAGCTGAAGGCAACGATTTCTGAGGCTAAGATCGTGGATACGTCGCGTCTGAGCACTGATTCGGTGCAGATTCTGACGAAGGTGGAGATGACGAATCTGACGAATAATGCGAAGATGAGCTACACCATTGTCAGCGAGAATGAGGCCGACCTGCGTGCCGGCAAGATCAGTATCAAGACGCCGATAGCGCAGGGACTGCTTGGCAAGAAGGTCGGTGACGAGGTGGAGATTACGATTCCCCGCGGCACCATCAAGCTGCGCATTGAGAATATTTCGATTGCATAATCATCGTAATAACGTAATAACGACACGAACTATGGATATTTTCGCAAAGATTGCTGCCGGTGAGATTCCCAGCTATAAGTGTGCAGAGAACGAGGAGTTCTATGCTTTCCTCGATATCAATCCGTTGGTGAAGGGCCATACACTGGTCATTCCCCGTCGTGAGGTGGACTATTTCTTCGATATGGACGATGCCGAACTCGCTCGTTATCAGCAGTTTGCAAAGCGCGTGGCCGTGGCCATCAAGAAGGCATTCCCCTGTAAGAAGGTCGCTCAGGTCGTGCTCGGACTGGAAGTGGCCCACGCACATATTCACCTCATCCCGATGCAGAGTGAGGCCGATGCCGACTTCCGTCGTGAGAAGCTGAAGCTGAGCGAGGAGGAGTTCAAGGAGATTGCCGCAAAAATCCAGGAGAATTTCTAAATACTTTCGGAGTATTTCAAAATACTTTTGGAGTATTTCAAAATACTTTCGGAGTAATTTTATTTTCTACGTCATTAATTATGATAGGAGTAATTCTTGCAGCGGGTATGGCGAAGCGCCTTCGTCCGCTGACCGATGCGTGTCCGAAGTGCCTGTTGAAGGTGGGCGAGCGCACGTTGCTGGCTCGTACTGTCGATGCGATGATTGCTGCCGGCATCAACGAGTTGGTGGTGGTGACGGGTTATCGCGGAGAGATGTTGCGCGGTTTTCTGACGGAGCATTATCCGCAGTTGAACATCCATTTCATCCATAATGCCGACTACGAGCACAACAACAACATTTTCTCGCTTTGGATGACGCGTCCTTTTACCGATGGTAAGGACTTCCTGTTGATGGATAGCGATATCCTGTGTGATCCTGAGGCCGTGCGGCGGATGGTGAACGAGCAGGGGACGGCGCTGGCGCTGAACCGCCATGAGTGTGGTGAGGAAGAGATCAAGATCATTACCGACGAGACCGGGCGTGTCGTGGAACTCAGCAAGACGTGCAGCATTGCCGATGCCATCGGCGAGTCGGTGGGTATCGAGCGTATTGCCGCCGACTATTCGACGGCATTGTTCCGTGAGTTGGAGCAGATGATAGAACGCGAGGGACTCATCGACATCTTCTATGAGCGTGCCTTCGAGCGACTCATTCCCCAGGGACATCATTTCCGTGTGGTGGACACCACCGACCTGTTCTCTATTGAACTAGATACGGTAGAGGATTTTGAGCGTGCCAAGGAATTGATTCCCACTGAGTTATACTAGGATTTACTCGGGTAAGGCATCAGTTTCATTCGCCCTGTTTTCCCGGTCTTTAAACACGAACCGCACCATCACGAAGTTGGTGGGTACGGCGATGGCATATACGGCAAAGGGGGCCACTTCGGGGCTGAGTCCCAGCCACAGGAAGAAGTTGAGCAGTACGATGTGCAAACAATAGTTGACAGCATGGGCTCCACCGAAGCCGATGCCTTTGCGTACCGATGTCTTGGCGTGGAACGTGAAGTAGGCCGAGAGGTAATAGTTGCACAAAAAGCTGAGCGCGTAGCCTATGGTGTAAGCTATGTTGACATTCATCCAGTGTTGCAGTACCCAGTAGATGCCGTAGTGGAGGGCCGTGGAAATCGTGCCTACGATTACAAAGCGGATTAACTCATTGAAAGTCTCACGTTTTATCATATTGTTTTGTGCTTTTGGCTACAAAATTAATAAATAATTATAAATTATCGGTGGTAAATACTTTTTTTTTTGTACTTTTGCACATTGAAACGATAAATTTATGGGGCTGAACATGATTCCATTTAACAAACCATATTGCTCAGGACGAGAACTGAGCTATATTCACGAGGTATGTCACTCGACGACCATGTCGGGTAACGGGCAGTACACAAAACTGTGTCACGGTTTCTTCGAGAAACGCTATGGCTTCCACAAGTGTCTGCTTACCACATCGGGTACTGACGCCTTGGAGATGTGCGCCATGTTGTGTGAACTGAAGCCTGGCGACGAGGTGATAGTGCCATCCTATACCTTTGTCTCGTCGGCCATCGCTTTCCTGCGTGAAGGAGCCAAGGTGGTCTTTGCAGACAGCGGTGCCGATAATCCTAACATCACCGTCGAGCAGATAGAGCCGCTGATTAACGAGAAGACGCGTGTCATTGTCGTGGTTCACTACGCCGGTGTGGCTTGTGATATGGACGCCATCATGGCACTGGCCGAGCAGCACCATCTGCTGGTGGTGGAAGATGCAGCCCATAGCATCGACTCCTTTTATAAAGGTCGCCCGCTGGGTGGTATCGGTCATCTGGGCGCCTTCTCTTTCCACGAGACGAAGAACATCAACTGCGGCGAGGGTGGCATGCTGGTTGTCAACGACGAGCGTTTCATACGCCGTTCGGAAATCCTTTGGGAGAAAGGCACTAACCGAGCCGAGTTCTATCGTGGAATGGTCAACAAATACGGATGGTGTGATATGGGGTCGTCGTTCCTGCCCTCTGAGTTGAATGCGGCCTTTTTATGGGCACAGTTAGAGCAACTGGACGACATACAAGGTCAGCGTCGCCGCATCTGGGAAATCTATGACAAGGCCCTGCGCGGTCATCTGCCGGCAGGATTCTCGTTGCCCGAACTGCCTGACTATGCCAGCAACAATTACCACATGTACTATCTGCTCTGTCCTTCGCTTCAAGCACGGACATCGCTGATGAACTATCTGAAAAACAATGGTGTGCAGGCTACCTTCCATTATCTGCCCCTGCATTCCAGCAAATATTATGAGGACAAGCACGATGGCAGACAGTTGGCAAACTGCGACCGCTATGCCGACACGCTGGTGCGCCTGCCTTTGTATTACGAGTTGACAGATCGTGATGCCTCCACTGTAGCCCGATTGGTGTTGGAAGGTGCTAACCGTTTTTAAATAGATTCTTCTGAATGGGTTATGTCAAAATAGTTTCTTTTTTGTACTTAATCCAATTTCTGATATTTTTTCTGCCAATTATTTGGCTGTTTCATATTTATTCTATACCTTTGCAACGGTTCCCAAACCGAGGCTCTTTTTAGAGAGGGAGTTTGAGGGGAGGGTACCTATATATAAGAAAAGCGTTACTTGACGCTTTGTGCTTGACGCATCGGAATCTGGCAGTTCCAAACTATCAGTCAAGGATCAAAGCAACAACGACGCTCATGGGTATGTTATATCCGGTATTTTGTATTGTGGGGCTCTATTATTGTCTCCTTTACAATCCATACCGTTTATTTACATATCGGCGTGGGCTTTCGACGTTGCTCGTTCAACTGATAGGGCGATGCCAGAGCCTCGATGCGTGGGACGGGTGACAAGATGAACTCCCACGCTTTTTTATGTATATGTCTCAACGTGATTAATCTTTCCAGTGTAAGGGAGTTGCTGGATGATAAAACAAGAATGATGACATATAACAAAAAAGATGAAAGAGAGAAACTGGTAAAAATAACATTGTTGATATCTACCTATAACTGGATCGATGCCTTAAAACGTGTGTTAGACGGGGTATTGGAGCAAACGATACTTCCTGATGAAATTATTATTGCTGATGATGGCTCACGTTTGGATACTAAAGAATATATTGACAAAGTGCGCAAACATTTTCCTATGCCATTTATTCATGTATGGCATGAAGATAATGGTTTCCGCCGCTCGGTTATTCTTAATAAGGCAATAGCAAAAGCAACAGGCGATTATATTATACAGATAGACGGTGATGTAGTGCCAGAACGTCATTTTATACAAGATCATTGTGCTGTGATGAAGAAAGGCTATTTTGTTTGTGGAAGTCGTGTTATGCTTCAACAAGATGGTTCTATACGGACTTCACATTGTATTAACCTCTTGCGCTCTAAATTGCTCAGGAATCTTATAGCCTCTGTTGTGCCTGTTTTTTCTGAAAGACATGTGCGTGGTTGTAATCTTGCGTTCTGGCGAGATAACTTCATCGCAGTCAATGGTTATAACGAGGACATCATTGGATGGGGACACGAGGATCGTGAAATGGTTTACCGTTTACTTAATAGTGGTGTCATGGAGCATCGGTTAAAGTTTGGTGGTATAATAAAACACATCTATCACGGGGCGCCTTCTTTGGGTAACAAGTCACATAATTACAGTATCCAGTGTGATACCATTGCCCATCATTCTATATGGTGCGAGAACGGTATTTCAAAATATTTATAACTAACACACGTAAATTACTGTAAAACCGAAATTTCTAATGCGTAAAGTTTGGTGATTTAATAATTAATAATTACCTTTGCACCATCATATGAAACAGGTTCGAGATTTTCTGGCTAAACCTTTTTTTCATGACTATCGCGTGTTAGGTGGTCTATGGATGCTACTGCCCATTATTATGTGGTTAGCGAAAATGAATCGCGCCAACAACTACTTGATTTATCGTGGCTCTTTTTGGAATGCGGTCAGGGGGTGGAATATATATATGCTCAATCCAGCAGAATATGGCGATTGTCACCACTATGGTCCATTGTTTTCGCTGTTGTTTACTCCCTTCGCTATAGTGCCTAAATGGTTGGGAGTACTGCTATGGGGTATAGCCTTGACAGTATTCCTATACTGGGCTATAAGGAAGTCGCAGTTTACGAAGTACCAACAGATATTCATCCTCTGGTTCTGTGCGCATGAAATGCTCACTGCCCTTTTCATGCAACAGTTTAATATCGCTGTGGCGGCCACGATAATGTTGGCATATTATCTCATAGAAAAGGAGAAAGATTTTTGGGCAGCATTCTTCATTATGTTAGGAACGTTTGTGAAGATATACAGTATTGTAGGGCTGGCCTTTTTCCTATTTTCTAAGCACAAAGGGAAACTCATCGGCGGACTGGTGTTTTGGGCGGTGGTGATGTTCGTTGCCCCAATGCCTTTTTTTCATGGTTGGGACTATATTGTGGAGCAATACTACAATTGGTATGTTAGTTTGTCGGAGAAGAATTTGCAGAATGCGGGATCGCTGATGCAGAACATCTCGCTGATAGGTATGACGCATCGCATCACAGGATGGCAGTTCAGCGACCTGTGGATCCTCATTCCCGGCATGGCGCTCTTTGCCCTGCCTTATCTGCGTTTCTCGCAGTATAAGCACGTTGCTTTCCGCCAGACCATCCTTGCCTCGGTGATGATGTTCATCATCCTGTTTTCTACGGGCAGCGAATCCAGCGGATATATCACCCCCTTTATCGGCATCGTCATCTGGTACACGGCGGCTCCGTGGCAGCGTACGGGGTGGGATGTCGCCCTACTGGTATTTGTCTTTATACTTTCCAGTATGTCGCCCAGCGACCTCTTTCCGGCCTATCTGCGGAAGGAGTTCGTGCAGCCCTATGCCTTGAAGGCCTTGCCAGTAACTATCATTTGGCTGAAATTGTGCTATGAGATGATGACAAAGGATTATGCAGTAATAAAACAAACTAACGAATAAGGAATATGGAACTTTCAGTAGTCAGTCCCTGCTATGGCGCCCCCACGTTGCTTCGTGAACTGGTGCGTCAAATCACAGAAACGGTGGTGCAATTGACCGACAGTTACGAGATTATCCTGGTTGAGGACGCCAGTCCCGACAACAGTCGTGACATCATCCGTGAGATATGTGCCGAAGATTCCCACGTGAAGGGTGTCTTCCTGAGCAGGAACTTCGGGCAGCAGGGGGCGCTGAATGCCGGCTACGATACATCCACTGGCAATTATGTGGTGACCTTGGACTGTGACCTGCAAAACCCGCCGGCACAGATACGTGACCTGTACTTGAAGATCAAGGAAGGCTATGACATTGTGTTTGCCACACGCCGCAATCGCCCCGATAGCTTCTTTATGACGCAGGGGTCGCATGTGTTTAACAGGCTGATGGGCTTCCTGACCGATACCCGTCAGGACGAATCGGTGGCAGAGTTTGCCATTTTCAGCCGTAAGGTCATCGATGCTATGGCCAAGATGGGTGATTATCACCGCTATTATCCCCTGATGACACAGTGGGTCGGTTTCAAGACGGCAAAGGTCGATGTGGAACACGCCGTCAGGACAGATGGCAAGAAATCGTCGTACTCTACCAGGAAACGCATCGAGTTGGCAGTGAGTACAGCCGTCAGTTTCTCTACGAAGTCGTTGAGGCTTATCGTCTATTTCGGCACGATGGTGACGCTGGCAGCTATCATAGGTGCCATTGCCCTGGTCATCAAAACGGTTGTTCTCGATACCGAAGTCAGCGGTTGGGCTACGTTGTTTGTCTCTATGTGGTTCATTGCCGGCATTATGATTATGGTGATGGGTATCGTGGCTGTCTATGTCGGTAGCATCTTCGACGAGGTCAAGCGGCGACCGTCCTATCTGATAGGAGAAACGTTGAACATTGAACGTGGAACAACAAAGGTTAAAGAGTAAGGTGAAGAAGGTTATCAAAGGAGTAAAGTGGTTTTTCTCGAATCCCACGTGTGTCTTTTGGCTAGGAATGGCTATAGTCTTGTTAGCCACCAGTTTAGAGGTGTTCCGCGGACGTAACACCAATTACTTCGACTATCAGGATTCCACCCGTATGTTCTGGGAAGGACTGAGCCCCTATAATATGGAATATGCCCAGGCTCATGCCATCTATTTCCTCTATTCGCCTGTGTTCAGCGTCATCTTCGCTCCAATCTTCTATCTGCCCTGGTGGTTAGGACCATATGTATGGAATGTTGGAAACTATAGTCTCTTTGCGCTGGCCATCAAGTCGTTGCCTCAGCAGTTGGACAAATATAAGCATTGGATATTCCTATTCCTGCTTTCTGTCATATTGCAGACGGTATTCTGCTATCAGCATAACATCATTGTAGCCTACATCTATATCTTCGCCTTCATTCTCTTAGAGCGGGGCAAGGGCTTTTGGGCTGTTTTCCTGATTATGCTCTCGGCTACGACAAAGGTTTATGGTGCTGCCGAACTGGGTATCTTGCTCTGTTATCCGAAGTTTTGGCGTAATTTGGGCTATGCCGTACTATGCGGCGCTTTCTTCCTGCTATTACCGGCTATCAACACGAATTTCGACAATGTTTTTGTGCTCTATCAGCAGATGTTCGATATGATAGCATCGCACCATAGCGACTCAGACTTTACCGGCATCCTCTTCGCAAGGGGACTCAAACCTTTCCTGCTACCTAACTATCGACTGGTTCAGATAGTCGTATTCTGCATATTGGGTGTACTCTTCTTCTGGCGATACAAGCGGTGGGGCGACTTCCGCTTCCGGGTGCAGGCATTGGCCGTCCTTAGCGGTTTTATGATTCTTTTCAGTGATTGTCCTGAGACGCACACCTACATCATTACTTTCCCGTTTTATGCGATGGCTTTCTGGTTGCAACCCAAGCGAACATGGGTGGACTGGACCTTGTTCTGGTCACTGGTGTTCAACTTCTGTTTCCTACCTACCGATGTGCTGTGTCCGGCTTGGTTGCATAACTTCATTCACCGTACTTTCTGGTTAGATGTTTATACCTATTTCTTCTGCTGGCTTCGCGTGCTTTGGTGGGCAGTTGGACCTGTCAACGCGCCTGATATACCTGTCAAGAAAGCCCTTGCATCCATCGTGTTGTTATGTTTACCTATAGGTATAATGGCCCAACAGAAGGTTCCTGTATCCAAGACTTTTAAGGTAAAGGGTGTACAGTTCAAGATGCGGTATGTACAGGGGGGAACATTTACGATGGGTGCTCTGTCCAACGATACATTGGCTGATGCAGACGAGATCCGACATCAGGTGACCTTGCGCGACTACTATATCGGTGAAACAGAAGTGACTCAGGAGCTATGGGAGTCGGTGATGCCCAAGAACCGTTCCAAGCAAAAGGGCGCCCAGATGCCCGTAGAATATGTGACCTATGACATGTGTCTGGAGTTTATTGCCAGACTCAACCGGATGACGACGAGATACAAGTTCCGCCTGCCCACAGAGGCAGAATGGGAATATGCGGCCAAGGGCGGCCGAAAGTCAAAGGGGTATCTTTATGCTGGTAGCAATGACCCTGCTGATGTGGCTTTTACGACGGATAAAGACTTTGACGACCATCACAAGCCAGTGAAGCAGCTTAGGCCCAATGAACTTGGACTCTATGACATGTCGGGCAATGTCTGGGAGTTTTGTGCCGACTGGTATCGCAAGACGCCAGACGGAAAGCCCTCCCGATTTTTCCACGTCATCCGTGGCGGTGCTTATGACTGTTCACCACGATATAGTCGTGTTACGAATCGTTTTATGTACGATGAACGCCGCCGACGGATGGAAGTCGGTTTCCGCTTGGCGATGGATGTCAGATAATGCTATTTCTTGTTGATATAATCCGGGAAAGTCAGTGACCAGCGTGAACGGCTCCATTTGCGTTGTAGCGTTTCGTAGTCGGCAATCTTGCTGTACGGCAGTCGTTTTTGTAGCCAGGGCCGCTGTACCTTGTCCTGTACGAAATTTCCATATATCTCAAATTCGGAGAAGGCCGATGGCGTCGACAATGTCCTGTCGTAGCTCTCTATGGCCGTTTCCAACCAAGGCTTTCCCGAATAATGACTAATTGCCTCATGGAGTTTCTTTAATTGTTCTTTATCGAACAACATTTTATGGTCGACATACGACAGGTTATCCAGTTTCAAGTCGGGTAGCAACCGATGGAGGTGATCGATGATGGGCTGATGATACTCATAAGTCATATAGAAGACGGTCTTCCTGTCCTCTGTCAGGAATACATGAGGACGAATAAGCACATGGTCTGCATCAATACATAGATAATACCGGCACGTTCCCACATTTCCGCTTAGTTTCAGCAACTGCTGGAAGAACCAGCCGCTACGGTCTTTGACGGTACCGTCAGACCACAGGATATGGAGTTTCAGTTCCTTTGGATTGAATCCAAAGACAGAACTTTCATCCACAAAAACAAGTCCATTGTCTTCGCAGAACTTTTTCACTTCATCCTGAGGAGGTGCAACAATATAGATATTTTTGATAGGATGTGGCACGCAATGACGGATTCCCTCCAGACAAAGAGGAAATATCTTCAAGTCTTTTGCGACAAGTGGAATAACGACATCAATAGGTTCCTGTGCAGGCTTTAACTGTGAATGATGCTGCCACGCAAACAGGCGATAGCGTATCTTACGGATTTGTGACATAGTTGTTTTATTTGTTATAACGAATCAACATCCTAACGTATTCTTTCATCTTCTCTTCGTTACCTTTGGTAATGACTGAGACGGATTCCATCTGTCCTTCCGCAAAAGTATAGAACTGAAATTTGTCCCTCAACTCTGCCGGAATATCTATGAGTTTGATATATTCTGCCGGAGTCTTTTCCTCGATCAGTCCTTCTTCCATGATGGTTTCTATCACAATCTCTGCCACACGACGATGGGAGATCGGATGATTGCCGCCAAGGTTGTATATTCCATTCTGGAAGTTGTCGGTGATCATAGCCCTGTACATGACTTCTGCTACATCATCAACATATACGTGATCGCGCTGAATATGATCCTTAAAGAGATCGATGAACCCGTTTTCTCTCATCATCCGATAGAAGCGGTACACGATATTGGCGTTCTTGCCTTTATGGAATTCGCCCCATCCAAAGACATTGAAGAAACGGAAGCCAATCACCTTCCTGTCTTCTGCCTGATTGATGTTGGCATCCACATATTTGTCGAAAAGCCATTTCGACCAAGCATAGATATTATGAGGCATCAGGTGGTCAAGTCCTCCATCCTGTTTTTCCTTGTTGCCATAGACGGCCGATGATGACGCATAGACAAAAGGAATGTTTCTTTTGGCAGCATAGTTGTAATACATCTTCGAGAACTCATAGTTCATGGTCATCATCACCTTGGGGTTACTCTCTAACACATCGGCATTAGCTCCAATATGGAAGACACCTTCGGCATGATCAATGCGTTCCAAAGCATTATAAACAGCGTCCAGTCCATCGCTATAATCAATATAGTCAGTGAATTGGAGCCCCAGCAGATTCTGCATCTTCGTCTCATCGTAGTTGTCTACGATGATGACGCCGTTGATACCGTTTTCGTTCAGTTTCCTTACCATATTAGAGCCAACGAAACCAGCTCCACCTGTTACAATATAACTCATTTGCGGTTCAGATTTTTATTTCTTTCCTTGGAATATAAACTATCGGATTATAGTGTATGATGGTCGACCCCTCATTTTCCAGTTCAAAAGGAACGTGCATCAGTTCGTCCAACTCGTTGATGACATGTTGCTGCTTGTCTTTCTCTACATAGAACAACAAGAATCCTCCACCTCCTGCTCCCAGCAGTTTTCCACCCAAAGCTCCCGCTTTAAGCCCTCGCTGGTAGAGATCGTCTATTTCGTTATTGCTTATCTTGCTGCCAGTGTCCCGTTTTAGTTTCCAAGTGTGATCAAGCAGCCGTCCGAAATCATTCATATCAGAGTGCTTGTCTTCCAATATGGTTTGTGCATCATTCACCAGGCTCAGCAGTTCCTTCAACTGTCTGGTCTTGTCGTGCTGCTGACTCATTGTATCTTTCTGTATCTCCGAAGAGAACCGCGAGATACCAGTAAAAAACAGCATAAGATTGTCGTTTAGCAGTTTCTTTCGATCCGGGTGTATGATAATGGGCGACACCTTAAAACTATTATCTCCGAAGTCGATTCTGTTCAAGCCTCCATAAGCTGCTGCAATCTGGTCCTGCCATCCACCTGATTCCTTGCAGCGTTCACGTTCTAGGATAATGGCATCCTCTGCCAGTTTGCGCTTGTCGGCATACTTCCCTTTTAGTGCATAAAAGGCGTGTAGCATTCCTACAGCAAAGGTACTGCTCGTGCCCAATCCGGTGCGTGCAGGGAGGTCACCTTCGTAAGTCAGGCGTATCTCGTGAATGTCGAGCATTCGCATAGCTTCACGAATGGCAGGATGCTCGATCTCGTCGATATGATTCACTCTTTCTATCCTGCTGTACACCAGTTCTGAGTAATAGGGCATAAAGGGCGGCAGGTGTCTGACATTCACGTAGCAGTATTTGTCGAATGTGGTAGAAATGACGGCGCCCCCATGTTCGTTGAAGAAAGCAGGCATATCGGTGCCTCCTCCAAAGAACGACATACGGAAGGGTGTTTTGCTGATAATCATATATTCTTGTTTTTTATGTTCTATACCATATTTTGGAACCAGTATTCAAATAGTCGGAAACTTTCCATCGTCATCTGCTGTTCGTTGGCCGTGTCCATACGATAAAGAGGAATATCGCGGTACATTTGGGCAACCAGCGAGAATGTGCTGGGCGGACCTATCAGATAGTCACACTCAGAGAGCATAAACAAATCTTCGGGAGCATTGCCTTTCAGGTTGTGGATGCTGGCATTGGGACAGAGCTGTTGGAAACGCTCCTCAGTCACGGCGTTGTCGTTGGTAGACAAATAGACATGAATCGTTTTCCCTGGATTCAACTCGGCAAAACGATTGATATGGCGTGCATACGTTTCATCGTCGAAGAAAAATTGTCCATCGCGCCACTCTGCATAATCTCCCCGTCGGATATGAACGCCGAGGCGGATGGCTGATGGCTGATGGCTGACGGCTGAAGACTCTTCGGCCTGCTGCATCTTCGCCTTGACGGGTTCGGTATATTGCTCGTCCAATGTAAAGAGTTCGCAGATTTCCTTGCGGTATTTCAGGAAGAGGTCATAATAGCGCACGAACCAACCACTCACCACGATGTTTCTATGGCGCAGCATTTTCTGTTCTAGTTTCTTACGGTTGCATTCGCGATGTTTGAAATTTGCTGTGGGCAATAGTTTCAATGCAGCAAGATACTTCGCTGTCAAATACCACCCAAAGCTAGTTAGGTTGGTGTGGCAGATATGGAAGTACTGATATTTGTAACTGAAACGCATAGAGATGACTTTGCGCCCGTGTTCTCTGCCCCACGCATAAACATGGGCATACTGCAACAGGTTGTTACACATCTGGCTTTTGTCTCTGGCAAATATCATAGCGAACGGTTAGTGATATCGAAATATTTCTTCAAGACGAGGAGAGAGATGAGTTTCTCGCGCTTCTGATCCTTAAATTGTGCAACGAATTCGTGGGCGTGCCGGATGATGGCTTCAGCCTCGTCGGGATGCGCTATATAATAGTTCAGCCGCTCCTCTAAGTCTGAGAAATCGTCTTTTACCTCTATATAGTGGTAGTTGGGAATGAGTGTCCCCTCCATAAACCAAGTCTCACACGTTAAGCGGGGAGTGACGGCAATACTGTTCGACGACATCACCCATTTGAGGTTTGAGGCCACATCGTTACCCTCTAACGACATAATAAACTTATAGTCCAGATGTTCGCCGATGGTAATCTTTTCCCGTTGCCATTCCGGATGTTCTTCGATACGGTCGGTAGAAGCGGCATCAATCATAGGAGAGCCGAACCAACGCTCCATAAACAGTTTGCGATTGGGTTTCACGTTGCCGTCTTTCGGATTACCCACGTCACCGCGGAATATAGCAATGTTTTTCTTGTCGCGCCAAGGCTTCTGGTCGTCGACAAACAGAAAGTGACGAACTTTGTTGAGTTTCAGTAATACCGAACAATGATTGTCGTCGCCTATGGGCCGGCTTTTCACAATGGTGGGAATGGGTTGCAAGTCAGCAACATCGCCTGGCTTCACTATCCAGCGCATACGCTGGTCGAAATAGCGAGCCGTTTCCATCGCGTCGAAGTAGTAAACCTTAGGGTGAATCATCGGCTGGTTTCCGATGCTGACAGCCTCCCGATTGAAAGCATCCCAGTCAATGGGTGTATCTTTCGACAGTTTGCAATAGTAGTTGGCACGTTGCAGCAACTGGTCGCGGTCGGCGTAACTGTCGAGTCTTGCCAACGCTCGTTTCAGCGACTTCTGCGTGATCAGCGTGGGTATGCACTGCCTCAGGTAGGCTTTGACAAAGAACTTCAATTTGTTGTTCTTGCCGCTGTGCAGCGTATAATTGATTTTGCGTCTGTCCATTATGCTGCAAAATTACGATTTTTCCAGCAAATTGGCAAAAAACAGGATAATTATTTGCTGAATAAGCATAAATTTTCTAACTTTGCAGACGTAAACGACCACAAGCGCAAAAGAAAACGTCAATGTATCGAATACTCTTCACCGTCTTCTATCTGTTCTCGCTATTACCAATGCGAGTGCATTACCTTATATCCGACATGCTCTACCTGCTGCTCTATTATGTCGTTAGGTATCGTGTACGTGTGGTGAGGAGTAATCTCGCCTCGTCGTTTCCAGAGAAGAGCAGCGACGAGCTCTTGGCTATCGAGCAGCGGTTTTATCGCTGGTTTTGTGACAATCTGGTAGAAAGTGTCAAACTGATGACCATTAGCCGTGAGGAGATGAAGCGCCGGATGGTATTCACCAACATGGATGAGATTGATCGTGTGATTGAGGAAGGCCGCTCCATAGCGCTCTATCTGGGTCACTTCTGCAATTGGGAGTGGATATCGTCGGTGCCGCTTTGGATTACTCCAAAAGCTCGCTGTGGACAGATATATCATCCTATCGAAAACAAGGCTTTTGACCGCCTCTATCTTTATATCCGCCAGCGTATGGGTGCGCTTTGCATCTCCATGCAGGACACGCTGCGTCGTATCGTAGAGTTTCGTCAGGCAGGCCAGCCTATCATTATCGGTTACATTAGTGACCAGAAACCCCTTTGGACCAATATACATCACTGGGTTGATTTCCTTCATCACGACACCCCTGTGCTCACTGGCACTGAGCGTATTGCCAAGAAATTCGGACATGCCGTCTACTATACCGATGTGCAGCGTATCCGTCGTGGATACTATCAGGCCACTTTTAAGTTGATGGCAGATAATCCCTCTCAAATGCCTGATTATCAGCTTACCGATATCTACTATCAGCATCTTGAAGCAAGTATTCGTCAGGTGCCGGAGTTCTGGCTATGGAGTCACAAACGCTGGTCGCGAACCCGTGAGGAGTTTAACCGACGCTTTGAGGTGGTAGACGGTAAGGTTATTGCAAAGTAGGCTGCAAGCGGTTGTGCTTCATGCGTTCCATGTATTGCTGGATGATGGCTTTCAGTTCGCGCTCCATCTTCGTCTCGACATCTGTTTTCCCTTTTAGGTTGTTCTTCATCAGACGGTCATCGAGCCTGTAAACGGCTTTCGTTTGCTGTCCGTCGAACTGAAGCACATAGCCATATTTCACATATTGATAGATGCCATTGAGATAATTCACGGCCCAGGTGTCTTCTGCTGGGGTGTTCAGCACGTCGATGCCAAAAGCGAGATAGGTTTTGGAGTATCCAAGCATACCGAGAATGGTCGGTAAGATGTCGATTTGCTGGGCAATTTTATCTTCCGTCTTGCCTTCGGGCTGCGAAGGGTCGAATATAATAATAGGTGAACAGAATCCACCCAAGTCTGACTGGTATTCTGCGTGGTCGCTCATGTTGGTGTGGTCGCTGGTGAGTACAAAAATGGTATTGTTAAACCAAGGCTGACGTGAGGCTGTTTCGAAGAATTTACCAATAGCCATATCGGTATATCGGATGCATTTATGGATTTCAAGACCCTCTTCTGGATATATTTTCTGGTATTGCTCTGGAACAACAAAGGGGTGATGACTGCTGGCAGTGAAGACGGCAGTCATGAAGGGCTCATGCATCTTTGACATCTCGTTGGCATAGTACTGCAGGAATGGCTCGTCCCATATAGCCCAGGTGCCGTCATAATCGTCAGTACCGTGAGCAGCCTCGTATTCCGTGCGTCCAAAGTATTTCTGAAAGCCTGTCTTTCTAGCAAAGGCCTCAAAGCCCATCGAGCCATTCTGCGCCCCGTGGAAGAAAGCAGTCTCATAGCCCTCTTTGGCCAAAAGTCCTGCAAGTCCTGTGTAGTCGTTCATCGAGGCAGGAGTCAGGATGAAGGGTTCCACAAACATCGGAATGCTGGAGAGAATGCTGGGCATACCGTCGATGCTCTTACGGCCATTGCAGAAACTGTATCTGAAAGTGGTGCTTTTGTTGATGAGTGAATCCACGTATGGGGTGTAGCCCTTGTATTTTCCGCCTTCAAGGTCTTTGTTGAGTGCGCCGATGTATTCACGGCCAAAACTTTCGACAATTAGGACGACGATGTTTTTTCTAGTAAAACTAGAATCACTAGATATTCTAGAATCTCTAGATAATCTAGGACTAATAGGATGGTGCAATGGGCTATAGACAGCCTCCATATCTGCCTCGTTTTCGAAATAGGCAGGTATTGTGAATACGTTTTTGCCAATGGTTCGGATGAGAGAGAAAGGCGTGTTCAGCACCAGTGCAGCATCGGTAGGTCGCTGGGTGTATTGGTTGGCATTGGAGATGGTGATGGGACGCACGGCAGTAGTAAAACCACCTCGAATACCGGCAACACAGAGCGGCACAATGAGAATCAGACTGGCCAGATTGAGGGCATGGTGTTTCTTTGGCGTTGCGTAAAGCCGCCAGAGGAGCCACATGACACCCATAAACAGCAACACGAGATACCAATGATGAATGAACTCCGTTCCGATGATACTGCCCAGATTCCCTTCGTTGGAAAACTCGCTGAATACCGTCGTTGTCGTACGACGCATTGTATATTGGAAATAGACGGAATCGGCAAGATTGATAGCCAATGCGACACCATTAATAATAAGGTATAGCCATTTGCAACACCGTTGATAATCACTTTGCTTGAAAGGCAACAGCATCAGCAAGATATACAGGGCATTGGTGTAGATGATGGCTGAGGTGTCGAAAAGTAGCCCGCCACGCCAGGCTTTGAAACTATAAGTAAGATAGTCCGTATTCTCCAAGTAGTATTCCAGTCGCGCTATCTGATAGACGACGTAGACAAGCAGCAGGTTCCACAATACTGCCAACAGGGGAGAATATGTCTTACTCATGAGTTTCTTCATCGTTCTTTCAAGTCTTTGGTAGCGGCCTGCAGGATGGCTTTGGCACGCTGCATTAGCAAATCTTTATTCGCGCCATAGGAAGTTACCTCCCTGTCGCTGATAAAATCGTAGTTGACAAAACTGGTGGAGTCAATTATGGTGTAGCCGTCGTCATAAGTGTGGATGGCAAAGGGGTGTAAATACGTGGCACTCAGCACATCACGGCTGAAAGTGTAGTCGTCGTGGTTCAGACCCAGCTGCCCTAAAAGGGTCGCAGCCAAATCGGTCTGATTGCATACCAAGTCTATCTGTCTGGCTTCCTTGACAGCCCCTCCTACCCATATCATGGGGATGTGGTTCAGCAACGGATTGGACTCGTTAAGACCATTGTAGACAATGCCGTGATCTGGCAGCATGACAACCAGCGTGTGATCCCACAAATCAGTCTTACGGAGTCCTTCTATGAAGTTACCGACACATTGGTCGAGGTAATAGAATGCGTTGAGCACCTCATCGTCGAAATGCTGGATGGGAACATCCCAAGGCACATGACTGCTAAGCGTGGAATAGCCTATCAGGAAGGGCTGGCGCATCGTAGTTGTCAGCTGGCGGAGTGTCTCAAAAGTAATGTCATCACGAACGCCCCATTTGGCTGTGTTTTGTTCTTCTACTGTATAATCTTTCTTCCAAGTCAGGTTCTGGAAACCTCCGGCAACGAGATAACTGCGCATATTGGTGAAGTTGATGTCGCCACCATAGATATAATGGGTTTCGTAACCTCGCTCCTGTTGCAACGTACGGGCTATATTCGGTACCGTGTTTGACTTAACGGGCATTTTCATCACCGACATCGTTGGGAAAGAGGGGTATCCGCTCCACGTACAGACGGTGCCGCGATCCGTACGCCACGAATTGGCGTAGCAGTTCGAGAAATAGATGCCCTCGTGAGCCAGACGATTCAGGTTGGGTGTGACATCCGTCCGTCCGCTGATTTCCGTAAACTGACCTCCACAACTCTCCAACAAGATAAGGATGATGTTGGGAGTCTGTGTCGTCAATAGCGTATCGCAGTCTATGCTTTGGGTGTTATACAATTCGCTGACGATACGTTGGCTCTCCGAATCATCCATAAAGTGATAAGTAACATCATTGGTGGCAGTCTTCTCGAACGAGGCAAAGAAATTGAACACGGGGTTGACAGCCGAATGGTTTAGAAACTGGTTCTGAGAGAAATATACCTGTCCGACATTTGTCGTTGACTCGTCGAGTCCTCCGCGGATGCCTATGACAATCAAGGGAATCATCAGTATTCCGACGATTGTTCCGTAGATAGCGGACTTTCTGCTCACGATCTTCTCGCAGGCCGTCCGAAGTTTGCGGACTGCATCCAAATAGCCTATCAGGATGATGATGGTTGCTATGAGAAGGACGATGAAGCGCCAGATGATATAGCCTGTAGTCACGCTGGCCATAGCCTCAGTAGGCGTTTCGAGGTATTGCAGGCACGAGGCGTCGAGCTTGAATCCCCAGAAGGGGTAGAGGCTCGAATCTGCTACGAAGGCAAGTGCGAAGGCAAAGGATATTACCAGGAAATAGACACGAAGTGTGTGGATAACCCATCTGCCTGATATCCAAAGAGTTGCCATCATTAAGAGGAATGGCAGACTGACGATGTAGAGTGCTGTTGACAGGTCGAGAGTGATGCCGTGACTGATGACTTGCCATATATCGATACTTGATAATTCGTTTCCTTCGTGACAAAAGAACATAAATGCAAGCTTTGCGACGATGAATACGATCACCGTCCAAAGATATGTTCTTATCAGAAATTTCACTCTTTCCTTCATTGCTTTTCTTTTAAAATAAGGAGAACCTCGGACAAAGGCTCTCCTTATTTATTATACAGGAATGGATATTATGCGTCGATGTTTGCGTAGGTGGCGTTCTTCTCGATGAACTGGCGACGAGGTTCTACGTCGTCACCCATCAACATTGAGAAGATCTCGTCAGCCTCAGCGGCATTCTCGATAGTTACCTGCTTCAAAAGGCGGTTCTCAGGATTCATGGTGGTCTCCCAAAGCTGTTCTGGGTTCATCTCACCAAGACCTTTGTAGCGCTGTGTATGCAGGGCTGTAGCGTTCTCGTCGCCAGCGACATACTTGTCGATGAAGGCCTGACGCTGCTGCTCGGTGTAGCAGTACTCAGAGAACTTCTTGAAGGTGCATTTATAAAGAGGTGGGGTAGCGATGTAGAGGTGTCCCTCCTGAATGACCTTCGGCATGAAACGATAGAAGAGTGTCATGATGAGCGTGTCGATGTGAGAACCATCGACGTCGGCATCGGTCATGATGATAATCTTGTCGTAACGCAACTTGTCGATGTTGGCCTCTTTCGAATCTTCGCCATCCACACCAAAACGAACGCCAATCGACTGGATGATGTTCATCACAGACTCAGCCTCGAAGACACGGTGCCACTGGACTTTCTCAACGTTCAGGATCTTACCACGCAAGGGCAGGATAGCCTGGAAGTGACGATCACGACCCTGCTTGGCAGAACCACCGGCGGAGTCACCCTCGACGAGGAAAATCTCGCAAACCTTGGGGTCTTTCTCTGAGCAGTCAGCCAGTTTACCAGGCAGACCACCACCCGTCATGGGGTTCTTGCGCTGTACACTCTCACGGGCCTTGCGGGCAGCGATACGAGCTGTAGCAGCCAGAATCACCTTCTCGCAGATGGTGTGTGCCTCCTTGGGGTTCTCCTCCAGGAAGTTGGTCATGGCCTCGCCTACGGCCTTCTGCACGGCTCCATTGACTTCGCTATTACCCAACTTGGTCTTAGTCTGACCCTCGAACTGAGGCTCGGCCACTTTCACGGAGATAATAGCAGTCAGACCCTCGCGGAAGTCATCCTGTGCCACCTCAATCTTAGCCTTCTCTATCTGCTTGCGCAACTGGTCGTCCTCGTCGGCATACTTCTTCAGCGTACGAGCCAAAGCAATACGGAAACCAGTCAGGTGGGTACCACCCTCAATAGTATTGATATTGTTCACGTATGAGTGAATGTTCTCGCTGTAGTCGCTATTGTAGAGCAGAGCGACCTCGATGGGCACACCGTCTTTTTCGGTCTTCAGACAGATAGGCTCGCCGATGATAGAGGTGCGATGACGATCCACGTAACGCACGAATTCCTTCAGACCCTCCTTGGCATGGAACACCTCAGGCTGCTTCAGATTGCCTTCCTCGTCAGGACGCAGATCGGTCAGCGTGATGGTGATACCAGCATTCAGATAAGCCAACTCGCGCATACGGCGGGCAATAATGTCGTACTTATACTCCGTCGTAGTGAAAATTGTTGGATCTGGCCAGAACTGCTGACGTGTACCTGTCTGATCGGTATCGCCAACAATCTTGACATCGTAGAGGGGCTTACCCTTCTCGTACTCCTGCTGGTAGATGTGTCCGTTGCGGAATACCTGTGACATCATGTGCGTCGAGAGAGCGTTCACACAGCTCACACCCACACCGTGCAAACCACCAGACACCTTATAAGAACCTTTGTCGAACTTACCACCAGCGTGCAGCACGGTCATCACGACCTCGAGGGCCGACTTGTGCATCTTCTCGTGTTCATCGACGGGGATACCACGTCCATTGTCCTGTACGGTAATAGATCCGTCTTCATTGATGGTTACCTCGATGTGCGTGCAGTAGCCTGCCATTGCCTCGTCGATAGAGTTGTCGACGGTTTCGTTTACGAGGTGGTGGAGGCCCTTTTCGCTGATGTCTCCGATATACATTGCTGGGCGCTTACGCACAGCTTCCAGTCCCTCGAGCACCTGAATATTGCTCGCGGAATAGTTTTGTTCTTGATTCAGTTGTTCTTCTGTCATTTTAATAATGTAGCCTTATTGATTATTTAGGTTGCAAAGGTACTAAATTTCTGGGACTTAAACGAAAGAAAAGTGTTTATTTTTTATAAAAAATAAAAGACCGCGCTTCTTTTTGCGAAGTGCGGCCTCTATGCTTGGGTTATTTTCCTTTATCCCAGCTTGCTGATGTGCAGAGCAAGACTTGACTTCAGGTTAGCGGCCTTGTTCTTGTGGATGATGTTGGTCTTAGCCAGCTTATCCAGCATCTTCTGTACTTTGGGGTACAGGGCGGCTGCCTCTTCCTTGTTGGTCATAGCGCGCAGCTTGCGAACAGCGTTACGCATAGTCTTGGCATAGTAGTGATTGTGCTCTGCCTTCTTCTTGTCCTGACGAATTCTCTTCAGGGATGATTTGTGATTTGCCATTTTAATTTTTGTTTTTTAATTGTTTAACTTAAAGCTTGTGGGTCTTGCGCCTCTTGCGGGCTGCCCTGGGCGGGTTTTTACACCCTCTGCCACCATTCCCCTTGCGAGTAGCACTTGGCTGTGCAGATGACAGATTTAAAATCGTGATTAAGCGAGTGCCATCAAGCTTGCTTGAATGGCCGAGCGTGAACGAGTTCAAGCCCGTGGCTTAATTTGTAGTCCCTAGGAGAGTCGAACTCCTCTTTAGAGAATGAAAATCTCTCGTCCTAACCGATAGACGAAGGGACCCCGTCGCTCAAAAGCGGGTGACAAAAACAGTGCAAACCGAATGCAGAAGAGCTTGCTCTTATGCTGAGGTGCAGCCTGTTTTCGCAGGCGCATTCTCAAAATGCGGCTGCAAAGGTACTGCTTTTTTCTTGAATGAACAAATTTTCTTAGGAAAAAATGCGTTATTTGCGTATTTTTGTGTAATTTTGGGGCGATGTTAGTGAAAACGGAAGCCATTGTGCTCCATTCTTTGAAGTATGGAGAGACGCGTCTCATCGTCGATTTGTTTACGAGAGAGGCGGGTCGTTTGTCGTGTATCGTGCCACTTCCGAAGACACCCAGATCGCGACTGAAGAAGCAATACTTCCAACCGATGACCCTGCTCGAAGTGGAGATAGACCTGCGTCAGCGCCTGCAATTGCAGAAGATGAAGGACGCCCGATTGTTGTCGGCCTATGCCACTATTCCTTTTTCACCAGAGAAGCTGGCTTTGTCGCTGTTCGTTGCAGAGTTCCTTTATCATGCCCTGCGCTCAGAACAGAAAAACGAACACCTCTTCGCCTATATCTGCGATTCCATGCAATGGCTCGATATTGCAGAGAAGAACTTTGCCAACTTCCACCTTACTTTTCTTATGCGCATGAGCCGTTTCCTGGGTTTTTATCCTAATCTCGACGACTTCGTAGAAGGTTGTGTGTTCGACCTGCGTGCTGCAACGTTCTCTTTGTTGATTCCCACTCACCGCGATTTCCTGCAACCAGACGACGCGCGCCGCATCCATACCCTCATGCGAATGGACTTCCCCACGATGCACCTCTACCGCCTAAACCGCACAGATCGTAACCGCATTGTCGACGTCTTGCTGCGTTACTATAGCCTCCACATTCCCCAATTTCCTGAACTCAAGAGCCTCAGCGTTCTTCAGGAACTATGGGCGGAATGAAACAATTAAAGGAAGAAATCGAGGAAAGAAGCCCTGCAACCTTTACACTTAGTAGTAGAAAGGGGGAAAGTGCCGTGCAAACAGGGATTTAGTGCCGATGTAACAGGGACGGAGTGCCTAGGTAAACGGATTCGGGCTGCAGCCCGAATTAATTCGGCCTCCCGCCCGAATTGATGCGGGCGGGAGGCCGTAGTATTGCGAGCGGCCGGTCGCAACCGACTTTTAAAGGAGGGTAGGCAGCTCGTAAAGATGAGTGCTGTTCGAACCTTTGATGAGGATGTAACGGCCAACGGGCTGCTCTTGGGCGATAGCCTGCTTCACCTCTTCGACATTGGCGAAGGTGCGGAAGCGGCTCTGTGCCTTCTGGAACTCGGCGCCCACGAGCCAAACCTCGTCGAAATGGGCTTCCTCGAGCAGGGCGATAATCTTCTGGTGCTCCTCTTGCGATACGTCGCCCAGTTCACCCATCATACCAAGAATGGCCATTTTGGGCGATACCTCCATCAGTCGGAAGTTGTCTAATGCGGCCTTCATCGAAGTAGGGTTGGCGTTATAGGCGTCAACGATGAGGTGATTCTTCTCCGTTTCCGTCAATTGTGAGCGGTTGTTGGTAGGCACGTAGCTCTCGAGAGCGTGATTAATCTGCTCGAAGGGAATGTTGTTGACATAGCCTATCGTGATGGCTGCCAGCATGTTATCCAGATTGTAGGCACCAATGAGATGCGTCTGGACGGTAAACCATTCGCCCACGTAACCAGCATCAGCGTCCTGCTCGCGCCAGCGGAATTTGAGGAATGGTGCACACGAGACGACCTCGCCACGAATGAGGATATCCTCAGCGTCGCTCTGACCATAATAATAGATGTCAGGCTGAGTCGTCTTCTCACCTCTTTCCTTCACCATCTTTATCAGGTGCTCGTTGTCGCGATTGACAAAGAGCGGACCATCGTGTGCCAACAGGAAATCGTAGAGCTCGCCCTTCGTCTTGCAGACGCCCTCAAACGAGCCAAAGCCCTGCAGATGGGCGCGTCCTACGTTGGTGATCAGGCCACAGTTGGGCTCAGCAGTCTCTACGAGTGTCTTGATGTCGCCAGGATGCGAGGCACCCATCTCTACAACGGCAATATCGTGGCTGTCGTTGAGGCGGAACAGCGTCTTGGGCACGCCCACGTCGTTGTTGAAGTTGCCCTCCGTTGCCATGACGTTATAGCACTCAGCCAACACAGCACGAATCAGTTCCTTCGTGGTCGTCTTGCCGTTGGTACCAGTAATGCCAATGACGGGAATGTCGAACTGGCGACGATGCTCGCGAGCCAGGTCCTTATAGGTTTGCAGGCAGTTGTCAACGAGGATGAGGCGTTGCTTTAAATTGTCTAGAGACCCTAGATTGTCTAGATTATCTTGATGTTCTAGATTTTCTAGAACCTGTGGCTCGTCGATAATTGCGTAGCTACAGCCCTTTTCGAGGGCTGACACTGCAAACTCGTTGCCATTGAACGACTCACCCTTTAAGGCCAGAAAGATGCTTCCCTCTGGACAGTTGCGCGAATCCGTCGTGATACACGGATGTTGCTGGTATAGCTGGTATAGTTCTTCTATTTTCATGCTGCGAAGGTACAAAGAAAAAACGGACTACGGAAATATTTCTTCATTTATTTTTCTTCTTGTGGCGTTTTCATGTTGCGAGGATGGTGTTCCAGTATCTGTTGGCGCAGGGTACTCATGTCGATATGGGTGTAGATTTCTGTCGTGCCTATCGATTCGTGACCTAGCATAGCCTGAATGACGCGCAGGTCGGCTCCACCTTCCAAAAGCGCTGTGGCAAAGGAGTGTCGAAGCGTGTGGGGCGAAATAGTCTTGGTGATGCCTGCCTCAACAGCCTGTTGCTTGATCATAATAAGTATCATGGTACGCGTGAGGTGTGCTCCGCGACGATTGAGGAATACGTAATCTTCCTCTCCGGCCTTGATTTTCATGAGGTTACGGTCCATAAACCAGTAGTTAAGCTCCTTGATAGCTTTGGGCGAGATGGGTACCAAGCGTTCCTTGGAACCCTTGCCGAAGACGCGGATGTATTGTTCTTCCAAATAGAGGTTGCTGAGTTTCAGGTTCACCAGTTCGCTGACGCGCAATCCACAGCTGAAAAGTACTTCGATGATGGCGCGATTGCGCTGGCCTTCCCATTTCGACAGGTCAATAGATTGCTCTAACAGGTCGATTTCGCTGGTTGACAGGACTTCAGGCAGATGATCGCCTAAGACGGGAGACTCCAGTAATTCTGTGGGGTCGTCGTCACGATAGCCGTCCAATTGCAGGAAACGGAAGAAAGCGCGTACTCCACTTAGGATGCGGCATTGCGAACGAGGATGGATGCCAATGTCGTGCAAAGATGCGGCAAAATGCTGTAGGTCTGAAAGTTGCACGTCCTGAACGCGTTTCTTTTCCTCTTCCAGGTAATTCAGCAGCTTCTCCAAGTCGCGCAAATAGGCATCAAGGGTATTTGCAGAATACCCCCGTTGCAGTTTCAGGTACCTTTTGTAGGCCTTTACAACATTATTTGCCTTGGTTTTCTTGTCAGTTTCCATTTAAATTCGTATCTTTGCCGCCACAAAGGTACAAAAAAGTTTTGAAATATGAAAATTCAAATCATTAATGGTCCTAATTTGAACCTGTTGGGTGTTCGCGAACCAGGCATCTATGGTTCTTCGTCGTTCGAGCAGTATCTGCCTCAGTTGCAAGCTAAGTATCCTGATGTTGAGATAGCTTACTATCAGAGCAACGTTGAGGGCGAACTGATCAACAAAATGCAGGAGGTAGGTTTTTCTTTCGACGGAATCGTGCTCAACGCCGGTGCCTATACCCACACTTCTGTGGCGCTCCACGACTGCATCCGTTCGTTGAAATGTCCTGTCATTGAGGTACACATCTCTAACGTCCATCAGCGCGAGGAATTCCGCCACCATTCGTTCATCTCTGCTGCTTGCAAGGGTGTCATCTGTGGCTTTGGTCTCGACTCCTACCGTCTGGCCATTGAGGCTTTGCTGGTATGACCCTCGACGACTATATCCTTCAGCACATCGACCCAGAGCCCGATTACCTCTATCGGCTTTGGCGTGCTACGAATATCCACATGCTTCATGGGCGGATGGCTTCTGGTCATCTGCAGGGACGTTTGCTGAAGATGCTGGTGACGATGATTCGCCCTAAAAACATCCTCGAAGTAGGCACTTTCAGCGGCTATTCGGCCATTTGTATGGCAGAAGGACTGGAGGAAGGAGGCTTAGTCTATACTTTTGAAATCAACGATGAACAGGAGGATTTTACTCGTCCTTGGATTGAGAATTCTCCTGTTGCTGACAAAATCCGTTTTATCATTGGCGATGCTGTGACAGAGGCTCCGCGTTTAGGCGTGACGTTCGATATGGCTTTTATTGATGGTGACAAACGTACCTATCGCGAGACCTACGAAATGGCGCTTTCCGTGTTGCGTCCTGGTGGTTTTATCCTAGCTGACAACACGTTGTGGGACGGTCATGTGGTTGATGCTGCCTACGATCGTGACGCACAGACGCAGGGTATCGAGACCTTTAATGATTATGTGCTTTGCGACCAGCGTGTCGAACGTGTCATCTTGCCTTTAAGGGATGGTTTAACGCTCATTCGGAAACGATAAGTAGGCAAAATGCACGATTTTTACATATTTTAGTAGCAAAATGTTGCTGGTTTCAACAAAAATGCGTACTTTTGCTTACAATTTGTAAACTAACAACGAAAAAAGAAATGGATAAGATTGACAATCTTGACAAAAAGATACTCAGTATCCTGTCGAAGAATGCGCGCATCCCGTTCAAGGATGTAGCCGCAGAGTGTAACGTGTCGCGAGCTGCCATTCACCAGCGTGTTCAGCACCTCATTGAGGGTGAAGTCATCATGGGGAGTGGTTTTGACATCAATCCCAAGAGCCTGGGTTACTCCACTTGTACCTATGTAGGTATCACGTTGGAGCGTGGCTCTATGTATAAGACAGTCGTCGAACGCCTCCAGCACATTCCTGAGGTGGTAGAGTGTCACTTCACGACAGGCCCGTACACCATGATGGTGAAGCTCTATGCCCGTGACAATGAGCAGCTTATGCATCTGCTGAATGGTCGCTTGCAGGATATTCCTGGCGTGGTGGCTACTGAGACGCTGATCTCTCTGGAACAGAGTATTAAGCGTGACATTCCTGTTAACTTAGACGAATAACAACCGATGGACAATCGCTTTGACTGGCAGTCGTATCTGACGACAGCCTATGGTTCTTTTCCGGAAGCCAAGAGGAAACCCGTGATTGGTTTGACGGGTAACTATGGTGAATTGGCTTGTAAGCTCAACGAGGGCTACTACAAGTCTATTTGGCGTGCTGGCGGTGTGCCTGTCATCATTCCGCCTATTGTTGATACTGATGTGCTCATCAATACGCTTGAGCATATTGATGGTCTTTTACTGACGGGTGGTGCTGATTTTAATCCGCTCTATGCTGGCGAGGAGCCTTCTCCACGTTTGGGTGGCATCAATGCAGAACGTGACCTGCCTGAACTGCTCATTACCCAGCTGGCCTATAATCGCCAGATTCCTATGCTGGGCATCTGTCGAGGTATCCAGACGTTGGCAATGGCCCTTGGTGGTAAGGTTCAGCAAGATATCAGCGACGTTGCGCAGATTCGCCATTCGCAAGATGCCGACCGTTCGGAACCAACTCATAGCGTTACCATCGAACCTGACTCCACCTTATTTAATATATATAATAAGGAGAAGTTATTTGTCAACTCCTTCCATCATCAGGCCGTTTCTGATTCTGGTGAGCGTTTCCGCGTGACTGCCCGTTCTGCTGATGGTATCATCGAGGCGATAGAGAGTCGTGAGTATAAAAGCATCATCGGTGTCCAGTGGCATCCGGAATGTATGGCTGCGGAAGATGGTGCCCCCATCTTCACCTGGTTCGTCCAGCAGGCTGCTGACTATCGTCGTACCTGCGACCTCCATCAGCGTGTCCTCACGCTCGATACTCATTGCGATACGCCGATGTTCTTTCCTCAGGGGGTCGATTTCGGCAGTCGCGACCCACGCATCCTCGTTGACCTCCATAAAATGTCTGAGGGTCATCAAGATGCGACCATCATGGTGTGCTATCTTCCTCAGCCTCAGCAGGATGAGACGTTCTCGTCGAAGGTCGATTTTGAAGTCAATGGCCCTACGGAATATGCCGACCTTATCTTTGACAAGATAGAAACTATCGTCGAACAAAACAAACAATACTTAGCTATTGCGCGCACGCCTGCCGACCTCTATGCCAATAAGCAGCAAGGGCGCAAAAGCATCATGCTGGGCATTGAGAACGGTCTGGCGCTCGACGGTCATTTGGATCGTCTGCAGCATTTTGCCCAGCGTGGCATTGTCTATATGACGCTATGCCATAATGGCGACAACGATATCTGCGATTCCGCTCGTGGTAACCACACGCATAACGGCATCAGTTCCTTTGGTCAGCAGGTGGTTCGCGAGATGAACCGTTTGGGTATTCTCGTTGACCTCAGTCATGCTGGCGAAAAGAGCTTTTATGATGCGTTGGAGATGAGCAGTCAGCCTATTGTGTGCAGTCATAGCAGTTGTCGTGCGCTTTGCGACCATCCGCGCAATCTGACTGACGACCAGATGCGCGCTTTAGCTGCAAAGGGTGGGGTGATGCAGATTACCATGTATAACGGTTTTCTCGTGAAGGATGGTGAGGCTACTGTCCTTGATGCCCTGCGCCATTTGGCACATGCCATCGAGGTGATGGGGATCGATCACGTAGGTATCGGTACTGATTTCGATGGCGATGGTGGTGTGCGTGGAATGGCGAACTCATCGGAATTGCTGAACTTTACCCGTTTACTGCTGGCTCGTGGCTATAGCGAACAGGACATCGAAAAGATTTGGGGAGGCAACTTCCTGCGTGTTATGACTCAAGTACAGAGTGTAAGGGAATAGTATGAAAAGAATCATCTATATATTATTGACTGTGAGCTTGTTAGCAGCTTGTGGCACAACCAAGAAGAGCCAGACCACCCAGTCTGCGGTGGCCCTGACCTTTAATGTAGACTCGGCATATGAGTTTTGTGCTGCACAGTGCGCTTTCGGACCTCGCACCATGAATAGTACCGCCCACGAACAATGCGCCCAATGGATTCAGCAGAAGTTTGAGCAGTATGGCTATCAGGTAACCCTCCAGAAGGCTGATCTGAAAAGCTACGACGGTACAATCCTCAAGAGTACCAACATCATCGCTACTTCACCGTATGCTGCGGCATCGCCGCAGCCTGCTCCCCGCATCTTCATCTGCGCCCACTGGGATAGCCGCCCCTGGGCTGACAACGACCCTGACGAAGCGAATTGGCACAAGCCCGTGATGGCAGCTAACGATGGCGCCTCGGGTGTCGCTGTCATGCTGGAATTGGCTCGTATGCTACAGCAAAACGATTCTGTCCGTCTGGCAGTTGATTTTATTTGTTTCGACGCGGAAGACTGGGGGATTCCCCAATGGGAAGAAGACGTCAATGGCGATTCTTGGGCTCTTGGTGCCCAATATTGGGCCGCTAGCGATGAGGCAAAATCCAAAACCTACCAATACGCCATTCTACTTGATATGGTTGGTGGTCAGGGTGCCAAGTTCTATCGTGAATACTATTCTATGCACTATGCCCGCAATATTGTTGAGCGCGTCTGGCAGGCCGCTAATACTGCTGGTTACGGCAGCATCTTCCCTTATAAGGATAGCGGTGGCGTTACTGACGATCATGTGCCTGTGAATGAAAAGGCGGGTATTCCCTGTATCGACATCATCAATCACTATCCTGACTGTGAGCAGAGTTCCTTCGGTCCTACGTGGCACACCGTTTCTGACGATATGCAGCACATCGATCGTAATACCCTGCAGGCTGTAGGACAAACGCTGGTGCAACTCATCTATTCTGAATAGTATATGCGAAAGATCTTGCTGATAGGATTGTTGTTGGTGTCTGTTGCTGTGATGGCACAGAAGACCAAAGCGGAGAAGGTCGATATGGACAGTCCCACTTTCGTTCCTACCGTGAAAGTTGGCAAGGTCTATGAAGGCGGTGACAGCATTCAGTATATGGAGATGAACAATGTCTATGTCTTTCCGCCTGTTACCTTTGAGAACAAAAAACAGGAAGGCGCTTACATGCGTCTGGTGAAGAATGTCAAGTTGGTGCTTCCCATTGCCAAAGAGGCTAATATGATCATGATGGAAACGGCAGAATATCTGGAAACGCTGCCTGATAAGAAAGCAAAGGCGGAACACATGAAACGCGTCGAAAAGAGCATCATGAAGGAATATAAGCCCCGTATGAAGAAACTGACCTATTCACAAGGGAAACTACTGATCAAGCTCATCTATCGCGAGAGCCATTCTTCGAGTTATGAGCTGATTCAAGCCTTCCTTGGGCCTGTCCGTGCAGGTTTCTATCAGGCCTTTGCCTGGGCTTTTGGCGCTTCGTTGAAGAAAGAATATGACCCTGAGGGTATCGATCGTTTGACGGAACGTGTCGTTCTCATGGTTGAGGCTGGACAATTGTAACGCCATGCGTATCCTCCTGTCTATTCTGTTTCTCCTTGTACCGTCTGTTGCGATGTTTTCGCAATCTTCTGTTACGTATGCTGCGGCATCGCCGCAGCCTTCTAACGACTGGCAGGAAGCCTTCCGCTCCTGGCTCTCTGCCGACGATGCTGACGAAGGATACAGCGAGGCGACCTTCGAACTCCTTTCTTCTTTTGCGGAGAATCCTTTGAACCTCAATCAGTCTTCGAAGTCTCAACTCGAACAGTTGCCTTTCCTTTCTGCCGAGCAGATAGAAGAACTCGTGGCCTATATCGACCGTTACCGTCCTCTGCGCTCGCTTGGTGAACTGCAGATGATAGAGAGCTTGGATCGCGATACCCGTCTGTTGCTGAACTATTTCGTCGTCATTGGCGATACGCTTAGCCCAACCCGAAGCGCTAAGTCCGTCTTGTCACATTTGCTTCACGACGGACATTTCACGTTTGAAGGGTCATTACGCCAACCGCTTTATAAACGTAAGGGCGATATCAATGGTTATCTGGGTTATCAGCAGCGCCACGATTTGCGACTGCAGTTCTCTTCCCACGACCAGCTGAAATTTGGTCTGACGGCAGCACAAGATGCAGGCGAACCCTTCTTCTCTGGACGTAACCGCTGGGGCTACGACCATTATTCCTATTATTTCCAGCTCCGTAAGATAGGTTGTATAGAAGCTTTGAATCTTGGCATGTATCGTGTGCAATTCGGCATGGGATTGGTTATGAATACGGGATTTTATCTCGGCAAACAGGCCACTCTGCAGTCTTTGGGACGTAGCACCCAGACTTTGACGGCTCATTCTTCGCGCTCAGTAGGGAGTTATCTGCAGGGTGCGGCTGCCCAAATCCGTCTTGCACCCGCATGGAGCGTAACAGCCTTTGCCTCTTATCGTCCCATAGATGCCACGCTTAACAATGACGGCACCATTCGTACGCTTTTGACTGATGGTTATCACCGTACGGAAACTGAGATGGAAAAGAAGCATAACAGTCATGAGACCGATTTGGGTTTCCGCGTTACTTACCATCCTAACTCTCCTCACAAAACATACAAGCCCACTCTCTCTTTCAACGCTGTCTATACGCATTTCGACCGTTCTCTTGTCCCGTATGTTTCGACATCCTCGAAGCTAAACTACCGCTCCTACGCTCCTTCCGGCACATCTTTCTTTAATGCTTCCCTCGACTATGGCCTGACCTCTTCCCGTTTTTCCTTCATTGGCGAAACGGCACTCAATGGTGACGGAGCTTTAGCGGCTATTCATACAGCGAGTTTCCGTGCTACAGATCAACTCAGCCTCATGTTGCTTCACCGTTATTACGACAAGCGCTACACAGCCCTTCATGCACGCAGCTTCGGTGAGGGCTCTTCCGCGCAGAATGAGCATGGGCTTTATCTGGGTGCCACCTGGGCACCTTCACGTTCGTTGTCGTTCCAAGGTTATATCGATTACGCCCATTTCCCTTTCCTCCGTTATCAGGTTGGTGCACCGAGTGATGCTTTCGATGCTTTTGTTCGCGCGCGTACATTATTTAATATAGGGGTGTTGGAAGCTCACTATCGTTTCCATGTCAGGCAACGTGACAACGATACCCATTCCTATCTCAACAATCGCTACGAACACCGTGCTCGTATCTCTTTCGCCTATCCTTCTTCTTCAGCCTCTGTTGCAACGGTGTCGCAACCTTCCCTCAATTTCAAGACCCAGCTCGATGGCGCCATGCTGGCCTGTCGCGAACAACAGACCTCCCGTGGTATTATGATTAGCCAGCAGGTTGTCTTCCGCTATCGCACCTTACGACTGAATGGCTTTGCAGGCTGGTTCCATACCGACGACTACGATAGCCGTCTTTATCAGTATGAACCCTCTGTACCTTACGATTTCTCCTTCCCTGCATTCTATGGACATGGCATCCGCTATTCCCTGATGGCACGAGCAGACCTTGGGCGCTGGTCGTTTTCAGCCAAAATCGGCACGACCAACTATTTTGACCGTGCCTTTATCTCCAGTGGCTATCAGCAAATTGATGCTTCCTCCCAGACGGACCTCCTCTTTCAGTTCCGCCTCAAGTTATAGTGCGTCTCTCACTTCTTCGTTCGTGTGTCGCGGTTCTCCCGCGACAATCTTGTATACCTCCGCAACCTGCCCTGCTACATCACGTCCCTCAAACCGCTTGATATATTCGCGGCTCTTGGCTATACGTTCCTCTCTGTCGCGGGCACCGCGAAGCGACATCTTTAATGCTTCAGCCATACCAGTAACATCGTCCGGCCCCACATAGCGACAATTCGGACCACCAGCTTCCTCCAGACACGATCCTGTACAGGCTACTACGGGCAGTCCGGCAGCAATGGCTTCAATGATGGGGATGCCGAATCCCTCGTAGCGCGATGGATAGACGAAGGCCTCGCCCAAAGCATAGATAGCCGCCAGGTCTTCATCCGGCACACCACTCAACAGGTGGATACGCTCATCCTTCGGTAATTCCTGGACATAGGGCGTCTGCCTACCTACCGCCACTAAGTGTATGTCTTTTGGCAATAGGTCCAATGCTTCTGTTGCCAGCAGCAGGTTCTTTCGTCGCTCGATAGTTCCTACGTTCAATACATATCGGGCTGGTAATCCGTAGCGTTCTCTTACCTTGGCTTTCCTTTCTGCTGTTACCACGGAGGAAAACCTTGGTGCAAAACTCTGGTAGATGACACTGATGCGGTCAGCATATTCTGCTCCGCCCAGTTCGATGATGTCTTGCTTGGTGCGTTCGCTGATGGCAATGATATGTTCTGCCTCGCGTAATGTCTGGCGGAATTTCCATTCGTAGATTTTCGTATCTATCCAGTTGTAGTATTCGGGATGACGCAAAAAAATGAGATCGTGGATGGTGACTACTCCGTGGATACCAGTTTTGCGCAAACCGATAGGCAGTTCACCGGAAAGGCCGTGATATACGCTGACACCGTCACGCTTCAGATCCTTCACGATACCCTTCGTCCGCCACCACGCCTTCCGTATGGCGCCGGGTTTTCCTGCCGGGTAGCAAAACTGGGCGCCTTCTATGATTTGCCCCCTCAGTTCCTCATTCCCTTCGTCGGGTGCATAGAGCCGTAGGTCCAGCGTGCTGTCGCCACACCGTAACAGGTCGTTCACCAGCGTCCGCCCGTAACTGCCCAGTCCAGTTCCGTTGCGCACTATCCGTTTTGCATCAACCCCAACAATCATAACCAATAACCGTTAACCAATAACCATTAATCATTAACCGTTAACCCTAAATAAACTCGTCTCCGAATTTAATCTGTACTTCGTTGACATATTTCCTAACCAGTGCCGATGAATCCCCCTTTTTGCATATCAGTAGC
>JAEEGG010002132.1_pt1 | contig 51860 bp, 29 predicted proteins | sample 9134161 | NCBI WGS metagenome assembly JAEEGG01 (sample SAMN16246543, study PRJNA631951) | gut metagenome | biome: gut microbiome; feature: rumen; material: CR-attached | host: Bos | place: Iran: Karaj | collected 2018-10
TATTATGTAGATATTTATATCGTATTTGGTGACAAAGCTATCAAGATTCGTTATAGCCTGATTCTGCCATTACAGCAGTTGGGTACACTGGAAGACTATGAGAAAGGCGGTGAGAGCGTTATGAGAGTAGAGATGGAGCCGCAAGACAATTATGATACCAAGAATTTCTCTATTGACATTGAAACCATTACTACAGCTTTGGGTTGTGCCGTTGGTGAAATCGATGATTTCTATATGCTGGATAGCGAGATTGACTTTGCCGGCAAGAATCAGGAAGGTGTTGGTTATTGGGTTAGCATAGAAGGAAAGGTTATTAATTGGGGTGACAATGCGATGTTCTATGTTACACCAAAGGCCGATGACTACTCAAAGTTCGGTATTGGTCAGTATCCTGGTCACATGAATGTAGGTGACTCTGCTCGCGCTACTCTCTATTTCTTGGCAAATAGTAAGTATTATCAGTTGGGAATTGACCTGGTGATTGTGGAGCCAAAACAGGTGGATGTCGTATTTGAGAGCGTGGCTCAGCGTTCTATCGAAGTACAGCAGGTGCCTGGTGAATATGTATGGACATCTGGTGTGGAGATTCCTACAGAGTGGGTAGAGCAGCAGATTGGAACTAGTGATTGGGTTCTTTATGCCCTGGCTAAACTGAATGATGATGGAACAGAAAAGGAAGGTAATGAACGTTACTCAAAGTCATATACCTGCACACCTTATCCTGGCTTCTGGATGGATGGCGAAGGCCGCAATGTAGGTTGGAATCAGACTCCTACCCGTGTCGGTATTACTGTAGCAAGTCCTGAAGGTAAGTTCTCTCTGATGCAGCATCCTGGTGTAACTTTGGGTGATGTGTTCCGCTTCCCCATCTTCTTGGTTAATGAGGAAAATGGTAAGATGGTGACCTTCAACTTTACCTATAGCATCGTAGAGTCTGTCGTAGAAATCGAGGAGGTAGGCTCAGAGGATATTGTACTTCCTGTTTCAACTAGTGATGACGGAGCATCAACTACGATAGATATGTCGAAAGCTGTTAAGGCTTTGGGTATTACTATGGATGACCTGGCTGAAAGTGAATACCTGCATGGTATTGGTGTTGATGGAACATACGGATCTGGTCATTCATTGTTTAATGGTTTGGCGTTCACGGAAAAGGGTTTTGCTACAACAGATGAAGAGCAGGTGTTTATGTTTTTTGATGCAGAAGTGAGCGAGGACGGTCAATCAATCACCATAACGAGTTATGCTAATGGAGAACTGACCGATGACTTTAGTGCAATCGGTACTATCTGCTTCCTCGTTGAAGGCAAGCGTTATGTCTTCAATGTGAAGTTCGTTTCAGAGACAGTCTTTACTGGCATTACAGAGAATCGTACAGTACCTCAAACATCTCTGTCAGCCGTTTATGATCTGCAGGGTCGTAAGGTGGTGAAGACACAGCGTGGTCTGTACATCCAGAACGGACGTAAATATATGGTTAAGTAAGCCATCGATAGACAATAATTAAGGAATCCACCTCGTTTTATAGCGAGGTGGATTCAATTAAAATGCAAAATGAAAAAATTTACTACATTAGTTTTCCTGATGACATTGGCTTCTGTTGCTTTCGCACAGAAGACCGTCTATATCCCTAATGAATGGCGTAATCCGTGGCCATCTGACTCGCTGCTCTACAAGGAGAGCGATCCGGATAATAAGTACACTTGGTCGAAAAGTCGCTCTGTGGAGAGTGATAACGTGATTATCTTCTGGGATAAAAACTACGGAAACAAGAAACCCAACGAACTGGCTACTAGCGATTGGAATTACGTAGATATACCTGACCTTTTGAATAAATGTGAGGCTTTCTACGATTTGGAAATTAACAAACTGGGCTTTGTTGACCCAGTGAAGAGCAACCACAGCAAGTATAAGATGATGGTGCTCATGAACTATTCAAAACCTGGCGACTGGGCATGCTACGGTGGTGGCTACGATTTCGTCATCTCTGCCTTATGGCTGAACTCTGCTACCTGTAAGCCCGTAGGCCATTCTGTGGCTCATGAGGTAGGTCACTCTTTCCATTATATGTGCTATGCCGAACATAGCGGGCATCAGGATTCCAATACTGATAACACGGGTTTCCACTTGGCGTGCGGCAATGGTCAGGCTATCTGGGAACAGACGGCTCAATGGCAGGCTGCTCAGTCATATCCGGAATTGATGTTTGACCAGAGTATCAGCGTATTCCGTCGTTCTCATAACTATGCCTTCTCGCACGAGTGGCATCGCTATCAGTCGTATTGGTTCCATTATTATCTGTGCCAGTATTATAACGATATTACAACGGTGGCACAGGTGTGGAACCAGCCTATGACGGGGCAGAGCAGGGGTAATGGCACTGATTTCAACCAGGCTCTGATGGCACTGAAGGGATTGGATGCTACAGGACTGTTCCGTCTTTACTATGATTATGCTGCCCGTTGTGCTACATGGGATATTGATGCCTGTCGTTCCTACGGAAAGAACTATATTGGTGATTTCGATTACCGTTGCGTCCTGGTGGGTGATACTGCATATCAGGTGGCTCTGGCCTCTGTGCCTCAGGCTTCAGGCTTTAATATTATCCCATTGACTGTTCCTGCTGCAGGTACAAAGGTGACAACGCATTTCACGGCTTTGGCAAAATACGCCAAACTGGCTGCTGGCGATCCTGCTGAGATGATGACAGGTGAGACGCAGTGGGGTAAGACCTCGCGCACCTCGTATTTCACTGATTCAAACACTTCAAACTATAAAAATCGTGGTTTCCGCTTGGGCTATGTGGCATTGATGAATGATGGCACGCGTCAGTATTTCAATGCTGATTCCGTGTATTGTGAGGGACAAGCACAGAAAACCTGCGAAGTAAGCATGACAGTACCTGAGAATGTGAAGCAAATGTGGCTTGTTGTAGTGCCTGCTCCCAAGAGCTATATCCAGCATAAATGGGACGAGAAGGCTGATAATGATGATATGTGGCCTTACCGCTTCCGTCTGGAAGGTACCGAACTGGGTTCGAAGGCTCAGGTCTATGTGGCTTCGACAATCGATGATCGAGACGTAGCAGATATCACCTTCACCTACGATGTAAACCTGCCTCGTCTCAATTCTTATGATGCGGTGACCGTCAATGTGTCTGGCAAGGCACAGGCCATGTTGGGTACAGCCTTTCAGATGAACACGTCTGATATCGCAGATAAGATGCAAACATGGACCTCCAGTGGTCCGTCGGAAGGTAAGGTGATGTTTTATCCTCTGAATCCTAAGACATCGGCACGCGTTAATCGTGGCAGTACAGCCAACGGCTATGGTCATTGGTTTAATGCGTCTGGAGCTGTTGACTCTTATTCCAATGGCTACCTTTATAGTGAGTTCTCGCCTACGGGACTTTCCTTTAACGTAGGACAGTATCCCAACCGTTTGGTTGTTGGTAATGACTATACCATTGGTCAGGCTCTTCGCTATAAGCAATCAGCAGACAAGGAGGCTACCGCCCGTTTCATCTTCCGCGTCCATGTGACAAGCAGCGATTATGGTGCCGAACTGGCCAGTGTGGAATATACCGACCCACGCACCACAGGTATCGAGGAAACAAAAACTCAAACCTCAAATCTCAAACCTCAAATCATCTATGACCTGCAGGGACGTAGGCTGTCTAAGCCCCAAAAGGGCATCAATATCATCAATGGACATAAAGTTGTAGTAAATAATAAATGATAAGAAGATTCATCATCGTTGTGCTGTATGCAGTTACGCTCTCGCAGCCTCTGCAGGCACAACAAAAGGAAAGCCCGCTCTGGAACGCACCAGGTGCGGGCAATCCGTTTATACCCGGCTATTTCGCCGACCCAACAATACGTAAGTTTGGTGACACTTACTACCTCTATGCCACCACCGATGGCACTGGTAATGGCTATGGCCCTGCGCAGGTATGGGTAAGTAAGGACTTCGTCAATTGGAAGAACATCATCATGAACTGGCCCACGACGGAAGTGGTATGGGCGCCCGATGTGATGCAGGCCCCTGATGGCACCTATCGTTATTTCTATTGTGAACCATGTGTGCTCCACGAGGGTATTGGTGATTCCCCTATAGGACCATGGAAAAACGTGTTAGGCAAGACTGATGCCGTGCTTGTGCCCGACCGTTTCGTTCATAATGCGATTACGCTGGATGGTCAGACCTTTGTGGATGATGATGGTTCTACCTATCTTTATTTCGGCACTTGGGGCATCTATAAGGGCTTTGGCTGTGGTGTAGCCCGGCTTAACGGCAATCTCAAGTCTTTCGCAGAGAAGAAATTGATCCCGAATACGGAGATAACCGATTTCTTCGAGGCACCTTATGTCTTTAAGAAAAATGGCATCTACTATTTTACCTATAGCAGTGGCTCTTGCCATGATGATACCTATCGTGTGCAGTATGCAACATCAACAGCAGGTCCGATGGGACCGTATGAATATAAAGGATGTATCCTGAAAACCAATGAAGACCAGACCGTTCATGGTCCTGGTCACCACAGTATTCTGGAGCATGACGGTAAATACTATATCATATATCATCGTCATAACCTGCCTCGTAGTGTGCATGGCTTCAACCGTCAGGTATGTATGGATGAGTTGAAATTTGATTCCAACGGAAATATCCTGCCCGTTGTTCCAACTCATCACTCCCCTCTCACCTCTCAGTTCTCGCCTCTCAGTTCTCAAAAAAACCTCGCCTTTGGTGCCAAGGTGACCGCCTCATCGTATTACGACGAATGGTTTAAACCTGAATATGCTGTCGATGATAACAATGCAACGCTGTGGAAGGCTGCTAATACCAATTGGGGCAACGGGAAACATCAGGATGAGTGGCTACAGATTGACTTGGGTAAAGTCAAGAAGTTCAGCGAGGTGTGGACACAGTTCGAATATGCCACTTTCTTCTATCAATATAAGGTGGAAACCTCGCTCGATGGCAAACACTGGACACTCTTTGCCGACCGGACCAACAATACCATGCAGGGTTCGCCGATGATAGATAAATCTCAAACCATAAAAGCCCGTTACCTGCGTATCACCATTACTGATACACAGAAGAATGGTCATATGCCTGCTATCTGGAATGTGAAGGTGTGGGATAAAGCGCCGGAACTACCAGAGGTCAGTGTTGAGTCTAATGAGGGCTATCCTGGCATGCATCAGAAAGATGTGGAGGCTGACCAAAGAACAGTTGCCCCCATTGTACTCAATACTGAGATGCTGGGGATTAAGAACGGCAGGAAACCTTTCGATGTGAGTGAGGTCGTGTGTGGCAACGAGCAACATCCTTCTATGATCTTCAAGGCCAACAAGCCCATTCGGGCTCGTGTGAAAGACGGACGTTGGGCGCTCTTCTTTAACGGAACCCAGAAGTTGGAAAGTCAGCAGGCGTTACCACAGTGTTATCGCTATAATGCCCCTTATTCTATTTCTGCATGGGTGCTGAGTACCAAGGTGGGTCCTGTCTCTACGGTAGTGTCGCTCTCCACTTCGCGTGCTGACCTGGCCACTACAGAATTTCGATTGGGTACTGACCCCGCAACAGGTCTCATCAATCATAATGGTTCTTTCGAAAGTTGTGGCGCGCCAGACGCGATTAAAGCGGGTGAGGGTAAGTGGCACCATTGGGTTGTCACCTTCGACGGTTGGAAGGAACGTGTCTATCTGGACGGACAGCAAATCAGGGAGCAGAACAACTTCCTGATGATACGTCCCGAGGGCCATATCACCATAGGTGCCGATGGTACTGGCGCCAATAACTTCATGGGTTATATCAGTGATGTGTGTATCTATCCCTATGCGATGTCGGCAGAGGTGACTCAGTTCCTCTATAAGTCGCTCGCCACGGAGAACACCCCCTCGCTGGGCGATGATGACTTCGAAGAAGTGGATCCCGACAGCAAGTTTACGCTTTCGCCTGCGGCCAAACCCGTATTTGAAAAGAAAGATGCCTTTACGTTGAGTGCCAAGACTGCCGATTTCAATGCTGCCCCACTTTCGAATGGTGGGCAGATGTTTAAGGAAATGGAGGGCGACTTCGTGGTCATGGCTTGCGTCAGCGATATGGAAGGTCTCCGTGAGCATCGTGTGAAGGGCTATAATGAAGGTGGCATCCTTGTCAGCGATGGTAAGGGAACCTACTACCAGCTCGGTGCCTTTCCTCTCTACAACTGCGGTAATATGCTGACGGTATTAAGTTCTCGCGGTCGTCCGCAGTTCCCTAACTATAAAAGTTACGAATTCGACCCAATTATCCAGTTTGAACGTCGTGGCAACTTACTCTTTGCCCGTACAAGCAAAGATGGACTGACGTGGAACAATATGCCGGGTTCACCTATAGAAGTGACAGCGCCCAAACTGTCCGTTGGTGCCTATCAAACCACCTATTCCGATACCTCCTCGTGGGTGAAACTCAGTGATTTCGTGATCTACCAATAATTAAGGGCAATAGTGAATTGCACTTCAACGTTGACTTTCAGTATTGTACCTTCGTGAGGATATTGGTATTGCATGGTAACGGTATGTGTATTGTCCCAGCATACATCCTGATGCAAGCCACAGTTCCAGTTCCATAAATCGTTGAATACTTCTATATATACGTGACCCTCGCTGAAATAGCCTGGGTCACCTTTTTCATTGAACCATCCGCCGAAGGTGCCATTGGTGTGGTTCCCGCCTTCGCTGCCGTCAGTGTTCAGGGGCACGATGGCGAGGTTGGCTTCTTGAAACTCACTGGCCGATAGTCCCATCAATTGTAGCACCTTCTGCTTGCTTACCTGGATTTGGTTGCTTTGAGAGTAGCCTTTACTCCAGTCCATGGCGACATTGGTTTTAATCGTACCACAGAGCTTGTCGCCCGTAACAGGCGTCACATCGACTTCTGGTATGCCGTTGATGAGGTAGGTCATGTGTGTGGCACGGTTGTTGAGCCATGTATGCATCTTCTCCAGTTCGGTATTAAAACGCTTACCGCTGATGGGCCATTTCTGGAACTCACGGTCCAGAGCACCACTCTCTTGTAGTTGTGCCACATATTTCTCGCATTCCTGCCAAGGGCGCAGCACAACAGAGTCTTTCACGGATGCCCATTGCGCCTTATAAGCCTTGACAAAATCCTTGCAGGCAAAGAGGTCGGTGAAGAACTGTGGCACATAGCTGTAGTTGCCGTTGCGCTTTAGCGGGTTGGTGCCCATGACGGTTTCTGTATAGTCTTTGAAGAACGTATGTCCTGTATACATATTGCTCCAGTCAAAGTCGTAACCGGCATCAAAATCCCATAGTGGTCCCATCACCCATTTCCCGTCGCCATCCTTATGCATGTATATCGAACGGGGGGCAGATAGCTCCACATTATATATAAACTCCTGAATTTGCAGGTATTTGATAAATGAAGGGATGTCGAGCAATTGATCCACCAAAGCATAATCATGTGACTTAATGGCATTCTCCAGGATGCCCAGTTCGTGTTTCACCGAATCAACTGTGTTCTTTGTGAAATACTCATCATCCGGATATTTCACGCATACAGGCATTCCGTACACTTCCGACCAGAAATTATCAGAGGCATTGGGACTTTCTGCTGGGCCGTCGTCCACATCGAGTGAAATAAGAATGCCTCTGTCTTCACTGATGTTGACACGGTTTTTATTCTGTTGAATCTGTTCTGTCAACTGATAGACGCCTTTGTATTCACCATTCAGGAATAGTTCTACGTATCGTGTATGGTTGGTATATGGGAGTCCCAACCATCGTCCGAGTTCAAAGACGTACGTGTTCATCATATCCGTCACGTCACGATAGTTGGCCAGCAGCACCCAACTCTTGGCCTTACTGATTCCTAATATCTTGTGTTTCTCATTTAGCTTGATGCGATAAGGCTTTTTGTCGTACCAGAGGAACGAGCTGTTGCCCCGACCACGTATCTGCGCGTTCATCGAGAGATTCGAGAATGACTTCTGTGCATTCAGTGATAAGTGACAGTCGGTATATACCTCTTTAGATGTAATATCACTTCCGTCTTTTGTCGTGATATACAGTTGAAAGACTTGATAAGGGTCTTTGGATTCTGTGAATAGCTCTTCTTCAAAGGTCAGACTGTCGATATGGTTCACGTCGAAAGCTACCGTCAGGTCGCCTGTGACGCTCATGAACATCTGTCGTTGGGATTTGTCAAAAGATATCTCGTTGAGGCTATCTGCCACGATGGGGAAATTCCATTTACCTCCCATCTGATTCATATAGATGTGAGCCTGCTGTTGTGCCATAAGTGGTACCATGAAGAGTAGCATCAAGAGTGCAATAGATAGTAGTCGTTTCATCCTTTACTGTTTTAGTGATGCAAAGATACACATTTTATCCGCAATACCTTTGTCAGAATAGTCCAAAATGATGCAAAAAGCGTCTAAATGCGGGCTTTCTGATGATTTAGACTATTTTTCAAACACTTTAGACTATAGTGACATAACACTGCAAAAAAATGTCATATCTTTGCACCATGATTAATGCAAAATCCTTTATGAACAAAAGACAAATAATGGTAATAGCCATCATGTCTGTGTTATTGTTTGCTGACGCATCGGCTATTAACTATCGAAGCATTGTTAACGTCAAAAACATCAGCTTGAATGCTCCTGTTGGCAACGCTCCACGACTGCCCTATCAGTTGTGGGTGGAATATGCTGACGGCAAAGGAGAGTATCGGCAGGTGAGATGGCTGAACTCTTCGGAGGCTACAGAACAGGCCGAGGCTAATCCGGCCATCAATCCCGTTGGTACAGTATATAAGGTACGTGGATTTATCATCGGTGATAATACGACGCCTAACGGTTTCCCTGTATGGGCAGAGGTGAAGGTGGTTGAAAATGATTTGCGTGGGGTGAGAAATGGTAGCCCTGTGGCAGAGACATTGCCTCTGAATAAGGTGAGTATTGACGGCGAGAACCGATTGACATGGAATCGCAATCTTGATATCGACCAGTTGATTAGTCTGCCTGTAAAACAACAGCTATATAACTATCGTGATACTTATGGTCTTTCTACTGAAGGGTATCCTGAGGCCGATGGTTGGGACTCTCCAACCACAAAGTTGAAGGGACATGGTTCTGGTCACTATATGTCGGCTATGGCTATGGCTTTCGCCAGCTGTCAGGATGAGGCCAAGAAGGATATACTTCGCAATAATATCACGGAGATGGTCAACGAACTGCGTAAATATCAGGAGATGACCTTTGTGTGGAACGAACAGTTGGGCCGTTACTGGGAAGCTCGTGATTTCGCTCCAGAAGAGGAGTTGAAAGCAATGAAAGGAACCTGGGCCGATTTTGATCGCTATAAGAAGGATTATCAGAAATACGGTTATGGCTATTTGAATGCTATTCCAGCCCAGCACTGCGTCCTCATTGAGAAGTATGCCCCTTATAACAACGAGAGTGGGGTGTGGGCACCTTATTACTCCGTACATAAGCAATTGGCTGGTCTTATCGATATTGCCACATATATCGATGACAAGGCCGTAGCTGCCAAAGCCCTGTTGATTGCGAAGGATATGGGACTTTGGGTATGGAATCGTCTGCACTATCGCACTTATGTCAAAAGCGAGGGGCGTCAAGACGAACGTCGTGCCAAACCGGGCAACCGTTATGAGATGTGGAACATGTATATCGCCGGTGAGGTGGGTGGCATGGCTGAATCGCTATCACGCCTGTCTGAGATGACAGGAACAGCTGAGGAGAAGGCTCATCTGATAGAGGCTGCCAACTATTTCGACAGTCCTGCCTTCTTTGATCCGCTTGCTAAGAATGTAGATGCTATCCGTACGCGTCATGCTAACCAGCATATACCGATGGTGGTAGGTGCACTTCGCTCTTTCCGTGGAAACAACAATCCCTATTACTATAACTTGGCGCAAAACTTCTGGACAATGATTCAGGGACGCTACCGTTATGCGATGGGTGGCGTAGGCAATGGGGAGATGTTCCGTCAGCCCTACTCGCAGATCACCTCTATGTGTACTAATGTTAGCAGTTGGGGTGGGCGAGAGTTGCGTCCCGAGCCAACGATCAACGAGACCTGTTGTGCCTATAATCTTGCTAAGCTGACCAAGGATCTGAACTGTTTCAATCCTGATGATGCGCAATACATGGATTACTATGAACGGGTGCTCTATAATCAGATAGTGGGTTCTGTGAATCCGCGTCAATATCAGACCACATACCAATATGCTGTAGGCCTTGATGCCTCAAAGCCTTGGGGCAACGAAACACCACAGGCTACTTGTTGTGGCGGTACGGGTGTAGAGAACCACGTGAAATATCAGGAGGCTGCCTATTTCGTGAATGATAATACTATTTGGGTATCTCTTTACATGCCTACTACCGCTCATTGGGAGAAGAAGGGTGTTGTCATCAAACAGGAATGCCAATGGCCCGCCGAGCGCTCAACCATCCGCATTCAAAAACCTCAAACCTCCGCTCGGCCGAAGGACGCTTGCTACCAACGGGACGCAAGAAACCTCAAACCTCAAACCTTCTCCATGAAACTGCGTGTGCCTTACTGGGCTACTGAGGGTTTCGACGTGAAACTCAATGGCAAGAGTATTGCCAAGACCTACAAGCCTTCAAGTTATGTGGAAATACCAACCCGTAGATGGACAGAGAAAGATGTTGTTGAGGTGGTGATGCCGTTCACCAAGCACATCGACTTCGGCCCAGACAAGTATGAAGGGATGTGGGTTGGTGCCTTTATGCACGGACCGCTGGTGATGGCAACGACTGGTATCAAGAGCTGGGATGAGGCTACCATTGATGTGGCACCCGACCTGAGTGATGTGACAGCCAAGGATTTGACGCTTACCTATGGAGGCCGCACTTTTATTCCTGACTATGACGGCGACAGACATCTGACCCACTATTTCCGTATGAATATTCCTGTTGATCCGAATGCAGCTCCTGTCAGTAGCGGTATAGAAGGTGTGGATAAATCACAGTTGCGCGAACTGTTGCTGATTGCCAAGAGCCGAACAGAAGAACAACAGGCATGGAACGCTCTCGTGGTGAAAGTGCCGGAATATGCGCCTTGGGCCGTTCATGGTTTTGCACGCATGGAAGAGCAATACGCTAAGGCGAAGCCCTATATGGACGCACCGGCCGACCGCTACACGCAGGAGGAAATAGACAATGTGACTTCGGTACTGAATGCTGTTGTCAATACGATGCGGCCAGGTAACCTGCCAGAACTGGAAGATCTGGACGAACTGCAACAGTTGCTTGAAAAGGCAAAACAGCTGCCAAATGATCATGAAAAGGCCAATCGTGCCATCGCTTATGCGGGAATGGTTATCCGCTATGTCAGTGATGGTAGTGGTACGATGGACATGATTCAGCGGGCTACCAAACAATTGAAGGACGTACTCGGACAGTAAAGGAATCAGATATGAAGAAACTCGCTTTATTCTTTATTGTTTTTTCTTTATTCTATAGCCACGCAGTGGCGCAAAAGCGCATCTACATACCAGATGATCTGAAGAAAATGAATCTGGAAGCCGACACCTCGCAATGGTGTTGGAAACGGTCAGCAGAAACCCGTGACTGCATCTTTATGTGGGAGCGGGGCTTTGGTAATGACCTGCAAGACCCGCCACAACTGGACGGCAAACCCATGTCGTTCAATCTCTCTGTATTGATGGAACGTGTGCAGTCGTTCTACACCTTCTTCCACGATTCATTGGAATTTGTACGTCCTAAATCCAAAACCGACCGATACAAAATGATGGTCATGGTGATGTATTCGCTCGACGGTACAGCATACGGTGGCACATACGATAACTTTATCGGTGGACTGTGGGTAGCTCCTAACCGTATTCAAGATAAAACGATGAACTGCATGGCCCATGAATTGGGTCATTCTTTCCAATTGCAGATTCCTGCCGACTCAGTAGGCGATGCATGGGGAGGTTCTGGTTTTTATGAAATGACTTCACAATGGATGCTGTGGCAGGTAAACCCTTGGTGGCTGCGCGATGAGAACTACCATTTCGAGGCCTTCAAAAAGCTTACCCATAAAGCATTCTTGTCCATGGAGAATATCTACCACTCGCCATACGTCATCCAGTGGTGGAGCGACCTTCATGGGAGGAAGTCCATTGCAGAACTTTATCGTCAGGGCCGCAGGGGTGAAGATCCGGTGATGACCTATAAGCGGATGTACAAGATGTCACAACAGCAGTTCTGTGAGGAAATGCTAGAGGGCTATAAACATTTGGTGAACTTCAACTTCAAGCATGCTCATAAAGAAACTCGTCCTTATGCCTGCACTTGGAGCACACCGCTCGACACACTGAAAGGTGGTTGGTTTCAGGCTAAGACGACACTCGAGGACTATGGCTTCCATATCATTCCACTCCCTAAGACAAAGCGTATTCCCAAAATCCAAGTTAAGGGTGATTGCTTGCTTTGGGATCTGGTTGCCGTTGAAGGAAAAAACTACCTCGTTGTTATGGGAGCCCCCAAGGAACATCAGATGCTGACCGGCATTCCGCGGACCTACCCTTATAAGTTCCGAGTAATCTTTTAGAATTGTTTTGTACAACTTTACGAAAAACTTTTGTATCTTTGTGCAGTAAAACGAAATAGAACGAATGAAACGCTTAAACATATCCATGCTTGTCGTGACTCTTCTTGCCTGTAGTATGCTATCGGCAAAAAACTATATGGTGAAGTCGCCCAACGGGAAAAACCTTGTGACAACAGAAAATGGTACGGTGCTTCGCATTATCCATAATGGTCAGCCACTGACTACGGTTACTGTAAGTATGTTCGATTCTAAAGGTGTCCGTTCGTCTAAAACATCGGTCATCAAAGAGACTATAGTGGCACCTTTCTATCGTCAGAAGTGTTTTGAAAGTACAGCAAACCAGTTGGACCTAAAACTTGGTCGAGACTTTGGTCTGCAGGTTCGGGCCTACGATGAGGGCGTGGCTTATCGATTCTATACCACTCAAAAGGGTGAGTATGTCATTATGAACGAGAAGGCCGACTTTGAGTTCCCCGAAAGGCCACGAGTAGGCGCTTTAGCGGGAATGGAAACAAAGGCATGGTTGTCATATTCCACCAATCCCAAAAAACCATTTGCAATGGCTTTTCAAAACACCTATCATGAGACATTATTGAGAGATGCCCGACCATTGCCTGCATTTTTGCCAGCAACGGTGGACTGTGGTGGCGTGAAGGTGACAATCTTGGAGAGCGATCTGCGTAGCTATCCTGGTATGTTCCTCAAGGCCGACGGCGATAATCTGACAGCATGTTTTGCTCCTTATCCCAAGACAATGGATTACTACAAGTGGCGTGGTATGTCGTATGTGGCTGAAACAGAAAACTATATTGCTAAAAGCACAGGTCCTCGCACCTTCCCTTGGCGTGTCTTGGCTATCACAGAAGACGATACACAGATGCCAGTCAATAATCTTGTCTATGCGCTGGCTACCCCTAATCAGATAGGCAGCACCGACTGGATTAAGCCCGGCAAGGTGGCTTGGGACTGGTGGAACGACTGGAACCTGAAAGGTGTCGATTTCAAGGCAGGTATCAACACGCGTACCTATCAGTATTATATTGACTTCGCAGCCAAGAACAAAATCCCTTACATTGTTCTCGACGAAGGATGGTATGACTCCAATAAGGCCGACATCATGAACCCTATCGCCGATATTGACTTGCAAGGTCTGGTTGACTATGGTCGCGAACGGGGTGTCAGCATCGTACTCTGGACCGTATTCAACGTGCTCGATGAACATCTCAATGAAGCTTGCGAGAAATACGCAAAGATAGGCATCAAGGGCTTTAAGATAGACTTTCTGGATCGTAACGACCAGACAGCAGTGGAGATGGCTGAACGATTGGCAAAGACCTGCGCCCAATATAAGCTCTTTGTCGACTATCATGGCTTCTATGCGCCAACGGGCATGAGTCGCACCTATCCCAATATTCTGAACTACGAAGGTGTGTTTGGTATGGAGGAATGTCGCTGGGCGAAGAAAACCACCGATATGCCCCTTTACAATGTCACTTTCCCCTTTATACGTTTGATGGCTGGTCAGGTGGATTTTACACCAGGTGCCATGCGAAATGGTACGAAGGAGAACTGGGTGGAATGCTATCAGAATCCTGTATCAATGGGTACCCGCTGTCACCAGGCAGCCTGTTACGTCATACATGACTCTCCGTTTACCATGCTCTGTGATGCTCCTACTAACTACGAGCAGGAACCTGATTACACGAGTTTCATTGCTGCCATCCCTGATGAATGGGACGAGACACGCATTTTGCAGGGTGAGATAGGGAAGTATATCATCACTGCACGCCGAAAGGGCGATATATGGTATGTAGGAGGTCAGACCAACTGGGACGAACGTACTATACAGTTGTCGCTCAGTTTCCTTGGTGAGGGGTCTTTCGTTGCCACGATGCTTGTTGATGGCATGAATGCTAATCACAATGCCGAGGACTATCGCCTTGAACGGAAAAGTCTCCGTAACGGCGAGACACTTACCATCCCTATGGCCTCTGGTGGAGGCTTTGTCTTGAAATTTGGAAAAAAGTGAAGCAAAAATAACAATGAAAACAAGAAAAATACCATTGGTGCTACTTTCCTTGATGCTGACACTCAGTGTCAGTGCACAAGGTACTAAGGAGGATTATCAACGTGCCTTTGCTATAGGCGGTAAGTATTCTGGGAAGATGAAGAATCGCGACGTGCGAGTTCACGTCCGTCACGGCGAACATAAGTTCTGGTATCAAGTATATGATGGTAAGAATCAGGTGTTCAAAGAAGTGGATGCCGATAAGAATACGGTGGAGGTGTTGCCTGAGAATCCTGAAAAGCCGCGTCAGCGCCCTCAATGGCGTGGACAACAGCGTCATTGGATGGAAGTACCCGATGAAAAAGATGGCTTCCGCATGTCGCCCGACGGTAAGGTGCAGGTGTATCATAAGGACAATAACCTGTGGGTAAGGCAGGACGGACAGGAACGACAACTTACCACTAATGGCGATTCCTCGTATTACTATTCCGCATGGGGCAGTTTCTCTGCTGATGGCCGATACTATGCTACAGTGCGCATTAAACCAGCCCCTAAGCATTATGTGTATTATGTGGAGTCGTCACCCAAAGATCGGTTGGAGCCCGTGTTGCACAAACAGGAATATGCCAAGCCTGGCGACTCGCTGAATTATCGTGTGCCGGTCATTGTGGAACTGGCTACGGGGCGTGTGGTGGAACCTTCTACTGAACTCTTCCAGCATCAGTATCAGGTAACGGCTCCCTATTGGGAGGCTGATAATGAGCACGTGACATTTGAGTTTAATGAGCGCGGACATAAGACCTACCGTATCTTGGAACTCTCGGCACAGACGGGACAAGTGCGCACGCTGGTTGAGGAAAAAAATGATAAGTACGTGAACTACAACCGCCAGCGACGCATTGATTTGCAGGACGGTAAACATATCATCTGGACCAGCGAGCGTGACGGACGTAACCATATCTATTTGTACGATCGTCAGAAGGGAAAACTTGTGCGTCAGATTACCAAGGGCGAATACTACGTGCGTGGCATACAGTATGTGGATGAGAAAGCAGGCGTTATTTATTTCTCTGCCTGCGGCATGAATAAAAACGAGGATCCCTATTTGATACATTATTATAAGATAGGTCTCAATGGTAAGGGCTTGGTATGCCTCACCCCAGAGGAGGGCACCCACAGCGCTACTTATACTGACGATATGGCTTATCTCATCGATACCTATTCTACGGTTACCACGCCGCCTGTCACGGTATTGCGTTCTGGTAAGGACGGCAGTATTCTTCGTACGCTTGAAAAGGCTGATGTCACAGCTTTGGAAGCTCAGGGTTGGAAGGCTCCTGAGGTATTCGTGGCTAAAGGCCGTGATGGTAAGACGGATATGTGGGGACTGATTCAGCGTCCTTCTAATTTCGACCCCAACAAAAAATATCCCATCATAGAATATATCTACTCAGGTCCTGGCGACCAATATGTTCCAAAGTCATTCACACCATGGCTCTATTATCTTCAGAATATGGCCGAACTGGGCTTTATCGTAGTGCAGGTGGATGCCATGACCACCTCATTCCGTACCCGTGAGTTCGAGGAGGTATGCTATAAGAACCTGAAAGATGCTGGTCTGCCCGACCGTATTGCCTGGATTAAGGCGGCTGCAGAGAAGTATCCTTATATGGATATCGATCGTGTGGGTATCTATGGCTGTAGTGCTGGTGGACAGAATGCGCTGGCTGCTGTGCTTTGGCATGGGGACTTCTATAAGGCGGCCTATGCTGCCTGTGGCTGTCATGATAACCGCATGGATAAGATCTGGTGGAACGAGCAGTGGATGTCGTACCCTATCGACAGCTCTTACGTAGAATGTTCAAATGTGGAGAATGCCTACCGACTGGAGCGTCCGCTGATGCTAGTTGTTGGTGAACTGGATGATAATGTGGATCCTGCCTCTACTATGCAGGTGGTCAACGCATTGGAAAAAGCTGGAAAGGACTTTGAACTCGTGGTTATCCCTGGTGCCCATCATACCATGGGCGAAAGCTATGGCGACCATAAGCGGTATGACTTCTTCGTACGTCATCTGTTGGGCGTTGACCCTCCGAAATGGAGCGAACTGAGATAAGACCACGGATCACACGGATTTAACGGATATAAAAAACTAAACAATATGAAGAAAGGTGCTTTATTATTAACTTTTTGTTCTTTTTTATTTAGCCATGCAGTGGCGCAAACCGGCTATCCTATCACCCCTGTGCCTTTCACAGCCGTAAAGGTGACACCAGGCACGTTCTGGGGACAACGTTTGGAAGCAAGTCGCAACACGACAATACCCCTTGCTTTCTCAAAATGCGAGAGTGAAGGTCGTTACAAGAACTTCGAGAATGCCGCTGCCCATCTGAAGGACCCTTCAAAGGTCTTCAAGGTGAATGGCGTAGGCTACTCGTTCGATGACACAGACCCCTACAAGACGCTAGAGGGTGCTGCCTATATCCTGCAGACCTATCCTGATAAGAAGCTGGAAGCCTACTGCGACTCCGTTATCGATATCATTGCGACAGCTCAGGAGCCCGATGGCTACCTTTATACGGCCCGTACGCAGAACCCTGCCGACCCGCACCACTGGGCCGGTGATCGTCGTTGGGTCAAGGAGGAAGATCTTTCTCACGAGCTTTATAACCTGGGACATATGATTGAGGGCGCAGTGGCCTATTGGCAGGCTACGGGCAAACGCAAGTTCCTCGATATTGCCTGTCGCTATGCCGATGTGGCCTGTAAGGAAGTAGGACCTAATCCCGGTCAGATGTGCGTGGTGCCTGGTCATCAGATAGCAGAGATGGCAATGGCTCGTCTCTATTTGGCTACTGGTCAGCAGCGCTACCTTGACTTTGCTAAGTTCCTGCTCGATTATCGTGGCAAGACAACCATCAAGACCGAGTATTCTCAGAGTCATAAGCCCGTTATCCGTCAGGATGAGGCCGTAGGTCATGCTGTCCGTGCTGGCTATATGTATGCTGGTATGGCCGATGTGGCTGCCCTCACAGGCGATCAGGGTTATGTCGATGCCATCGACCGAATCTGGGATAACATCGTGACGAAGAAACTCTATATCACGGGTGGTATTGGTGCTACCAGTAGTGGTGAGGCCTTTGGCAAGAACTATGAGTTGCCCAATATGAGTGCCTATTGCGAGACCTGTGCCGCTATTGGAAATGTGTATGTGAACTACCGTCTGTTCCTGCTTCATGGCGACTCGAAATATTTTGATGTGTTGGAGCGTACGCTTTATAACGGACTTATCTCTGGTGTATCGCTCGAAGGTAACGGTTTCTTTTATCCCAACCCCTTGGAGTCTATGGGTCAGCACCAGCGTCAGGCTTGGTTTGGTTGTGCCTGCTGTCCTTCCAATATTTGTCGTTTCATTCCCTCGCTGCCTGGTTATGTGTATGCGGTGAAGGATAAGGATGTCTATGTGAACCTGTTCCTTTCAAACAAGAGTGAGTTGTCTGTTGGCAAGAAGAAGGTGACCCTCTCACAGCAAACCAACTATCCCTGGGATGGCGACATCACCATCAATGTTGATAAGAATACCGCAGGTCAGTTTACCCTGAAAATCCGCATCCCTGGTTGGGTAAGAGGCAAGGTGGTGCCTTCCGACCTCTATACTTATACCGATGGTAAGCGCCTTGGCTATACGGTAAGTGTCAACGGTAAGGCTTACTATCCTGAGAACCGTGATTATATCACGATAGACCGCAAATGGAAGAAGGGCGACAAGGTACAGATTCACTTTGATATGGAGCCTCGCATCGTGCGTGCTAATAATAAGGTGGAGGCCGACCGTGGTATGGTGGCTATCGAGCGTGGCCCGTTGGTTTACTGTGCCGAGCATCCCGATAATCAGTTTGATATCTTCTCTGCACTCGTTAACCAGGAGCCAAAGTTCACATTGGGTAAGACCGAGATTGCCGGTACGCCAGTGGTGACGCTTACTACTGATGCCCAGACGCTCGACTTTAACAAGCAGGGCAAACTGACAACGAAAGATCAGACACTCACCTTGATTCCTTATTATGCATGGTGTCATCGTGGCTCTGGAAAGATGCGTGTATGGCTGCCTCAGGATTTGAAGGCTACAACACCTGCACAACCTGCCACACTGGCCAGTGAGAGTAAGGTGACCAGTGGCTCACGTGTGCCTGCCATCTCGTCTATCAACGACCGACTGGTGCCACGCGACGAGAACGACCGTTCGATGCCTTATACCCATTGGTGGCCAAAGAAGGCTACTACGGAATGGCTCGCCTACGAGTTCCCACAGGCTGCCACCGTTCAGAGCTGCACCGTCTATTGGTTCGACGATGCCCCTTGGGGTGGCTGTCGTGTACCGAAGTCATGGCGTATCCTCTATCAGAATGAGCAGGGACAGTGGCTGCCTGTTGAGGGTGCCGATGGCTATCCCACCGTTCGTGGCGCTGCCTGCACTGTGAACTTCAACCCTGTGAAGACCAAGTCCCTGCGACTGGAGGTTACTCAGCCCGATGACTTCTCGTCAGGTCTGTTTGAATGGATTGTGAAGTAAGACTTCATTCATCGATTAAAAACAAAAAAGAGAGGCTATTGATAGTCTCTCTTTTTTATGGTTGGACGACTCGGATTCGAACCGGGAATGACAGAACCAAAACCTGTAGTGTTACCATTACACCATCGTCCAATCTTTGGTGCAAGTATGGTGCAAACCGAATGCAGAAAGCTCGCTTTTTGCTGAGGTGCAGCCCATACTCGCGGGCGAATTGTTTGAAATTCGACCGCAAAGGTACGAATAAATTGGTGATTATCCAAATTTTTCTATTTTTTTTCGTTACATCACAATAGCTTTTCGAGAATTTTTTTTTGATTTTCCCTTCAGCGGTGCTTTAATTTACTGAATATCTGCGATATGCACTGAAAGGAGTTTTCGGAAGGATACATGGTACACAAGGCGTGACAACGGATACGCTTACGTTTCTATTTAGCTTGTTTATGATTTTATTTAAGCTACTTATGATTTTATTTAAGTTACTTACGATTGCTGTTGTGACTACTTATGAAAAAGTACCATTTTTGGGGTGTTAAGTCTATGGTTTAGGGGTGCTAAGTCTATGGTTTACGAGTGCTTACTGGCATACTTTTTAGATTATGATGAGAAAAAATGGTTGCTATTCATGACAGCAACCATTTCTTGTTTGTATAAGATATGATCTGTAGGGGTTAGATCATAAGCGCAGTCCAAAGTTAACACCCAATGATGCCGGGGACTGGTACTGAAGTGAACCCCAAAGTTTGGACAGATTAAACATTATTGATCCGCTCGATGAATCAAAACTGTCCCGCTGATCCTAGGTACAAAGATTATTTGAAAGGGCATAGGAATAATTGAAAAAAAAACACTTTATCATTGGCTGTTTACAAGAAAAGAAGTACCTTTGCACGCAACTAGATTGTTTTTACTGATAATATCAAAAAAGATGAAACTAAAGTGCTTATTGGCAACTGTGGTGATGATTTGTACCACACTTGCATCATGTTCGGACTCTGACGAGAGTAATGAATCTAAAAAGGTCGATATCACGGCCACAGAAGTAACAAACCTTACCCCTGATTTTATTGGAACAATTAGCGGCATTGAGCAGGGAGAGAAGTTCAACCCTGGCGACTCCATCACCCTGACGCTGACGCCTGGAGAAATCCTTATGGGAGAATTTGCCGACTATCACATGGAGCATATCCACGTGCATGTGGGCGACAAGGTGTATATGCCCGAGTTTCCTGCTGGCGCAGAAGGTAATGTGCAGCAGGTTACGCTGAAAGTGCCCGTCCCCAGCAAACCTTTCGCTGTGGTGGTAGCTTACGCCGTACAGCAGAAACTGGCTGCCGATGGCTATACACTCTTACTTGAGAATCAGGAAGAGGGCATCGAACTGTTTGGCGTCAGCGCAGAAAAGAAATACACATACTTCGACTGCTACCTTCGCACGCCAGAGGCCTACACCATCGACAAGGTGGAATATAAAATGGGCGATAGCGACTGGCAGGACCTGAGCGCCACAGAAGGATGCTACTTTGAGCGCTCTACAGTCAACAATGTCTATAAAGTGACTGTGCGTCCCAACTATCAGGATGTAACAGCCGACGTGACGCTACGCATCAACGGCACCCAACATAAGCGCTGCAAGATTACATGGAAGAACACGGAGTTTATCAACACCGAGGTCCCTGAGGGCTATGAGCCCAACATTCTTCCTGAAAGTGCGATTGGCGGCGATAAGGTGGTAGCGTCTTTCTATACCAAGGATGACTACTATCTGGCAGGCGCCACGGCCAACATTGAGGGCGTTGTTCCAGAATGCAAGAGTCGTGCCTACGTGGTATTCACCATGCCTGAGCAGGACGTAGAGATAACACTCGACTTCAAGGAGAAAATCGCTGTAGAAAGTGAACTGGGTGCACATATCAAGAATGCCCAGGTTTATACCGACAAGGATATCTATTATGGTGTTCCCACGGAGAAAGCCATTCCTGGTGAATATGTCTATCTGTTTGCCAATGCTGACAACGGCTTCAAGCCCTCGGTTGCCATCAACAACAAGGGTGAGAGAGCTCCTTTCGTGATTTATGGTGAGGGACTGGATCGTTACGGCTACTATGCTCAGGTTCATGTGCCTGAAGATGCCAGCAAGCTGACCATTAAGGCTGAAGCAGTAGCAGCCCACCGCGCAGACGGCGCCAACATCGTTTTCGAGGGAGGACACTACTACGCTGCTGGCGAAACCGTACACTTCAGCGTGGCTGTGCCATCAGGAAAGAAAATCAAGGCAGTAAGTGCAGCTGATTCCAAGGGCAGCAACGTCCCTGTCACGATGGACGGTGCTTACGGCAGTTTCACGATGCCCGATGCCAACGTAACGGTTTCTGCCACCTTCGAAGAAGTGAATAGCGGCGCGAACGTCACCATCAAGGCTTTCTATGATGACGAGGAGTATCGCGTAACCTCACAGAGTCAGGCTTATTATGGTGCCATCGACAGCGAGGGTATTCAGGTGGCTACAGGAACTACGCTCTATATCAGCGTATCAGATGATTATGGCGAAGCTTTCTGGGTAGGCGTGAAAATAGGCGACAGCATTCAGTACTTCGAAGCTCAGGAAGATGAAGAAAGTGGTGAATACACTTTCGGACGCAGTTTCGAGTTCAATGCCAACGCCGTGATCAAGGTTGGCCCCACAAAGAATGCGGTGACATTCTGAAAATTGAATAAAAACACTTAATATTGGGTAGGTATTTCAACTTTTATCCGAAAAATTTGGAGATAAAGGTAGAAATACCTATCTTTGCAACATGAATTACTCAGATGAACTATACGGCAAGACGAACTCAGAACTGATTATGGAGCTGGGAAGTCGTTTCAAGGAATACAGACTCACATGCCGAATGACTCAGAAAGAAGTATCCGAGCATGCTGGCGTCAGTTTGTTTACCGTGAAGGCCTTTGAGAGCGGCAGGGCATGTAATATCACGATGAACAGCTTTGTAGCTATGCTCCGTGCCATTGGTTATCTGGATGAAATAACGAAATTGCTACCCGAACTGCCACCTACACCGGAAATGATAGAGAAGATGAACAAGTATAAACCAAAGCGTGTAAGAAATGGAAAATAATATTCTCAAAGTCATTCTATGGGGCATGACGGTTGGTCGTCTCTATTGGAACAAAAAGTGACAACAAACCGTTTGCCGTCGATTTAGAATCCCTCTATCAACTGGCAGGACATTTGTTTAGTGAACGACAAGAGATAAATCTTACAGCTGACACCCCATTGCATATTGAGAACTTATATAAGGTGGGAACCTCTGCAGGTGGTATGCGCCCCAAAGCCATCATTGCCATCAACGAGAAGACGGGCGAGATTCGCTCTGGTCAGGCAGAATTGCCAGCAGAGTACGTTTATTACATCATCAAGTTCAACGAAGGCAAAAAATTTCCTTTTACTTTGGTGGAGATGGCCTATTACCTGATGGCTAATGCAGCAGGTATTAATATGATGCCGTCAAGACTTATTGAGATAGACGGCAGACAACACTTCCTGACACAGCGGTTTGACAGGTTGAAAGGCAAGAAGGTACACGTCCAGACACTGGCTGCCATGCACCCATTGGCAGACTCCTATGAAGACCTCTTCACGGTATGCCGCAAGTTACGTCTGCCTGCGCACGAAATCTCAGAACAATACCGCCGTATGGTATTTAATGTCCTGACAGGCAATGTAGATGACCATACCAAGAATTTCTCCTTTATGATGGGGGAAGACGGAATCTGGCATATCACGCCTGCATACGACCTGACGTTCACCATCGACTTGGATGCACCAGCCTATGTTAATCGCCACTGTTTGACAATCGGTGGTAAGAATGACGCCATCACGACAGACGACCTGATTCGCTTCGCCCGCATGAATGACATCAAAGATGCCGAGAGCATCATAGCAGAAGTCACTAAGTCTGTTGACCACTTTTCTGATTATGCAAGAGAGTGTGGCATTGATGACAATTGGATAAAAGACATAGAGAAAGCTACTCATTGAGTACACGTCAGAGTTCAATGCCAACGCCGTGATCAAGGTTGGCCCCACAAAAGGATGTCAGTAGGTGTCAGTAGGGACAGGTGACTGACACCAGTATCCAATACCGTCACGCAGCCCCCCAATCTCCGAAGGAGTCTTTAGAACCGGATTCCAGCCATGAAAATGAAGCAATCCCTTTTTACATCCTGACCTTCATTCTTCATGATATCTGAGGTTCCCACATCATAGCGAAGCTCAAACTGAATCCTGTCGTCAAAACTATAGGCTATTCCCAAAGGATAATCCATTGACGTCGACTTATAATTCTCTCCCATATCCAATAAAAACTGTATCTCGCATCCCATCTTTAACGCCAATCGGTCATTGGGTAAAGGATGAAGACACAAAAGCATGGGAACACGTAAAGTCTTTAGTATTACCTCACTCTCATTATTTCCATAACTCCACGACGAAGACCCACCAGAACTTGATATCTTTAAGCCTTGCGTAACATAGTTTACCCCCAGCGCAATGCCCAATTTTTCATGCATCCGGTATTCAGTCTCAATGCCCAAACCAAATTGAAAGTTATACTTTGGGGTTATATCCACATTATACATGACATTAAGGCTATAGGGGTTATAAGTGACCATTACAGATGGGACAACTTGAAATTTCCCCACTGCATCACGTTGCTCTGTGTTTTGTGCAAACGATGTTCCTGTGATACAGAGCAAAAACAGCAACATCATAAAACTCTTTTTCATTATCCAACCATTTATATGAAATCGTCGTAAAATATCTACCAATCTTAATAATTCTCACCCCATTCTCCAAAGCCCTAATGCCAGAGAATCAAAGACAATCCCCTCTATGAATCTGCTCCATTTCCTTTATAGCGCGATATGACTTCATCATACGAAGGTCTCATATAAAAATCCTTCATAGCATCTGTTGGAGGAAAAGATATGTGATAGTTAACCTTCTTCAGGTCTTCTCTTGACAAATGATACCGAACGAGAAAACACTCCGAGTCTTTTTTGCCTGGAAGTTCTGCATCAAATACGCTAACAACAACGGAATCCCCCTGATCTATTGAACTGATAACAATCTTGCCGATAACCGTCATATATTTCTTTCCCATTTAAAGCATATCCTACTGGTCTCGCTGATCTTTTTTATAATCGAATATATGGTCATGGAATTGCTTCTCTGTTACTATCTGTCTATCATAGAGTTTCTTCGTACGAATATCATCCATAGAATAGTTCTTGGCTACACTAAGCTTAATAGCATAAATGTAGCAAGAATCATATCGTTGCAAAGCATATGGATCAATCCTTATCGTCTCGTTAGGTAAAGCCAAACTGTTGGCAACAGCTTCAAGAAATGCATTATCTGTTACTCTTGTGTCATTTTGTGACATATCATATCCATCAGATCTGTTCCAAGATTGCCAATCAACAAGAGAATCTGTCCTTGTTAATTTTATTAGTAAGGAGTCTTTTGTGCAGTTCTTCACATAGATATTTGTCTGCTTATCCATAATACAAGAAGTAAATGTATTAATAGACATTAAGACAACTAATAATTGTTCTGCTATTGTTTTTGTTTTCATATTTTCTATATTTATATTTAAGACGAAGTCAACAATAAATAGTTAAAAAGGGAGAAGAGATTTTTTAATTAAAAATGGCAAATTTACATTTTTTGACGGATAATAAAAGCTCTCCTTTCCTAGAATCAGTGTTTCCATGCCAAGCCATCTTTCTCCAAAGTATTGCTTTGAAAGATAGTTTGCCCAAGTTTCTGTCCAATAATCTGCATGCGAAATGCCGCCATATGGCCATTGATCCTTAATATTCATAACACTTTCTTTAGCTATAACACGATAATAAAAAGCTTGTCCTACTTTCCTGTACTGAAGAACATGTCCAAACTCATGTTGCATCATTACTTTCCCATCTATTTGGCTACTAGAGAACACACCATCCGCAGCAAATATACCTATGTCTGGCAGCGTAAAAGCAGAATATTCACCACCTCTTGAGAATGAACCAAGTAAATCTGATTCAAAGACTCTTTGACCTTCGAATTGTCCAACATATTTTGCTCTAATCTTGTCTCCTATTTTAAATTCTTGAGGACAGAATCCATGAAAGGCCATAGCTCCTGTCGTATCAAAGTTTCCCATTCCTGTCCAGAAATTCGTTTTATTAGAGTTCGCATCAAGACCTCCATGGACTCCTCCTGTAATGCCTGCGGTTAGTGCGCTGGTAGCACCAGATTTCAATCCAGACAAAAGACCTTTCTTGAAACTTTCTCCTCCAATCCACGAATTACATGCACTATGGACGAAACCTGCTGCAAATCCAGAACTGGCACCAACAACAGCTCCTGCCAAGAAGCCTGTTGAAGAAACTCCTTTAGCAAATCCGGCAGCTCCTTTCCAAAAGTTTCCACCTGCCATGACGACGTTCATTCCTGATGCAATTCCTGTGCCTACAGCGCCTGACAAAGCACCCACAAAGAAACTTTGTAGCCCAGAAGCATTCCATTGGGCACAATTCATCATCCAATTAATATACCCACCGACAAAGGCACCTAAAACCAGATTAAAGAACTCTCCACTCGTGTCCGTATACTTCAGCGGATTATTCAGACAGTAACTGTAACGGTTGAAGTTCTGGCTATTGTCTGGCAGCTGCACATAGTTGTCGGGACTGAAGAAACGGCCAAGGATGGGGTCATACAGACGTCCGTTCATATTGATGATACCAAACTCATTGAGCATCTCATGCCCTGTGTAGCCACGATGCAGGCCGATTTCGTTAAGCGTCACAGTCTGCTGTCCCCATGCGTCATATGAGGCATCGAACACTTCCTCGCAATCACTGTTGACTACCGACAGAATACTTCCAAGGTTATCTGTAAAGGCTTGATAGTATTTGAACTCGTCATTCTCCTTGATGACGATTGCACCGCCATCCAGATAATAGTATTCACGGGTAACGCCATTCTCCGTAATCTTTTCGTATTTACCCGCATAGACAGTGGTCCGTTCCTCTTGTCCGTCTATTGTCATTGCGCTGTACCAGCGTTCCATGTCAGGACCATAGACGAAGTCCATGCGCCTGCCTGTTCCCTCATCCTCAATCGTCTGAATCTTTCCCAAGTCATTGAACGAGGTGAAGAGGGCATCCGAGGGAATCAGCCCATCCGTATTATCCACCGACTTGACGGCATGTGGTTTTGAACTCACACTATAGTTGTAGTTGCCAACGCCTGTCTTGGAGAGGATATTTCCGTTGGAGGCATAGGAGAGATGCATCACCTCTGTAAGCTCGCCTGTTTGCGTAACAGATTCGGCAGTGCTGGTATTTACAGAAACGAGTCTGTCCCAATCATCGTATTCAAAGACCTCTACACTCTTTCCTTTACGCTGGCGAGCCAGGAGATTACCTGTTATAGCATCGTAACTGACCTCATGCCAATCAACAACTATTCCCTTTCTGGGCTTGGGGAGAACAATCCCTAAACTATTCAGTGCCATCTGCGAATCGCCATTCTCATCTTTAGGGTTATAAGGGATAATTATCACTGTGGGATTTAGCCCTTTTACAAGCGTAGCAGACTTCTCATATCCGTTCTCATCTTTTAGCCTTTCAATAGAATTCCATTTATAAAAGCCCGTCTCCGTGAAAAGGCCTGTGTACGATTTCAGATTATATATAATCTCACCATCTGCCGTGACCTTTTTCTTAAAGCCATAGTCATCATACTCATATACCACTTCCAGACCTCCTGGATAGGTTGTCTTGTCCAAGCGGTTCCTTTCATCATAGTGATAGGTGAACTCATAGCTGCCCTTGCCTGCGATGTTTCTTATTTCTTTGAAAGGACGGCCGTATTTGTCGAAGTCTCTATACTCTACAGAGCTGCCTCCCATCGTCTTCTTTGTCAGGCGCAAGGCTTCGTTTCCTGAAGTGCCATAAGTATATTCTATGATGTTTCCACCAACCTGTACCGTTGACAGTCGCCCCAAGTCATCGTAGGTGTTGATGGTCTCCACGCCTTTGGCATCTTTCTGTTTTAATATTGTTCCGTCTGCTGCATATTCGTAAGTGGTTGTTCCTGCATCAGGGTCTTTCAGGGATGTCTGGTTTCCAAATTCATCATACGCCATCCTGACTTCAGAGCCGTTAGTGCTGATCTTGTCAGGTTTTCCATTGGAATTATAGACATAGTTGACTTCGTTGCCTCCCTCGTCGATGGCTGTTGTCACATTACCCCATGCATCTGTTATTCTTGTTGTGCTACGGTCTTCTGTTGTCTTTGTAATCGAACGGTTATCGTAACTATATGTTGTCTCTTTGCCAGAACTGAGCTTTTCGGTTTTCAAACGTCCCTGTTCGTCATAGGCAAAGGACTTCCATAAAGACAACAGTCCATCTGTATTCGTCACCTTCTTGACCTGTCCTTTGTCGTTGTATTCTGTGGTCTTGGAAACAAGCACATTCTGTGGTCCGAAGGTCTGCTGCAGAACCTCATGGCCTGCATTGTCATACCAAGTCAGTACCCAGGGGGCCTCAGACTTCTGTTCGAGAGTATAGTATCTTTTGTCGTCGCTATTACCCCAGCCAATAGTACTGGTGGTTTTGGTGCCATCTGGCGACTCTGAAGATATCTGACGTCCCCAGCTGTCGTAGGTATATTTGGTTGTCAGGACATTTGAACGATCCGTTACGTCGCTTTCAGTCTTCAGATGTCCCCATATATCATAGGTATATTCGTTGACAGCTACAGCGGGCTCTTGATAACTCTTGACAACAAAGCGTCCGCTGGGATCATAATCGTTGCATTTCTTAATACTCGTAACCCCTTTGCCTGTCGTGACGGATGTGAGGCAATTGCCGTAAACGTCATAAGTCGATCTTGTATTCAGAGGTTTGGAAGTAGCAAAGTTCTCTGTCTTTGTGGTGACATTACCCTGAGCATCATAGAAATAACGGGTAACAGTGGAGTATACAGAGACATCATCCTTATGCTTCTGTCTCATTCCTACAAATCTTGGGAGCCATATGCCAGATTTGTTCTGATAGTTAGAATATGTAACCTTCTTGTACATATCTCCACCATCATTCTCTACTGTCTGATTAAGGATAACACCTTTTTCCAAATCATAGTTGGTAGTAGTAGCAGCGGTATTACCATACATATCCGTTGTCAAACTATACGAACCATAGGCAAAGTAGGTGTTTCCTACATTTTCCACAGTTGTTTGAGAAAGAATCGTGGAAGTCACATCTCCAATGGATGTAGTCACCTTGGTTTCTGTTGGAATCCATCTCTTCTGATGATACTTCGTAATGGCGGAAATAGTCTTCTCACCTGTTGCCGAATTCGTAACCGTGGATTCTGAGAAGCCAAGCATGCCGGCACCTGTCAGGTGAATCTTCAAGTCCTTGTAGGAGTATTTGCGCGTCTGACTTCCTGCCACGCCATCTGAAGATTTCACGCTCTTAACTACAGAGATTGGCAGAGTATAGGTGTTGACGGGGTATGTATTTGTACCGTCATCAGCCGGCTGTGTCCTTGCATATACCTCAGGATTAGTGGCAGGGGAATAGGTGATTTCCGTTGCATTACCCATCCCATCGGTAATTTTTGTTATTTTACCTGATTGTGAGAAATCAGGTAAGGCTCTGTATACGTTTATATTATCTTCTGTAAATGTGTTGTCAGTACTCGTCAGGTCACCACCATAGTTGGCAAGCTCTGCATAGCCGTCACCATCAAAATCGCCCGTAAAGATATGACGTTCCAGAGCATCTTTTTCACGATTCTTTCCCAAACTATTTACAAGGCATAATCTCATTCCATTAGAATAGAGCCACCTGATTTGGGTATTTGTATAAACAGTCTTCCATTTCGGGAAACCGGAATTTTTATATCCAGCTTTGCTAACGGTCACATCGGATCTTCCATCATGATCAATGTCCCAGACTTGGATAGAATATGCATCATTGTCCAAACTGGTACCTAAGTCAGCAAAGCCAAGGTCGTCCGAGGTTGTAGTGTCAAAACCGCCTTCGCCATCATTTCTGGCAATTCGCAAATAGGTCTCCCCTGAAATATTATACACGAAATCGACTAATCCATCGCCATTGAAGTCACCTTGCTGGATTCGCCAGCAATCCTTGAGTGTTTGTCCATTTCTCGTATTCGTATCAGTAAATATCTGAGCAAGATCAGTGCCGCCATTATTAAAGTAGATCTTATAGCCGCCATCATACAAAAGGATAATATCGGTGAGGCCGTCATTATTGTAGTCTGCATTAAATATCTTTTTGGGCGTTTTATCAAAATTCAGCATAAGATCCTCCTTAGTAAAGTCCTCCCCCCCTAGATATTTCAGGATAAAGGCTGGATAACTACCATCTTTGGGAGATTTCTCAACGCAAATGATTTCATCTATCCCATCACCGTCTGTATCAAATACCGTAAATAAAGGCTCTTCGGTAGATGACTTTAGATTTATTGTAACATGTTCTATAGTTCTGCATACCCCATTAGCAATATCCCTCCCCCAAATGATATAGAATGATACCCTATTAATCTCATCGTGTATTTTTGTATAATATGGTAAAACAAGTTCTTTGAGACCATCTCCGTCAAGGTCAATTTGAGATAAGCCTCCCATCACATTTTTTACCGACTCAAGATTTATATTCACATTAAGGGTATAATACATTGGTCCCGCAGAATAAGAGACAACTCCTGTAGAAGATACATTACTTTTTGTAATGTGTAGATAAGTCCTTTTAGTCCAGCCATTCCCTGTATTCTCTGTCGTTGATGTTATTCTAATAATATCACCAAAACCATCACCATTCATATCAATCACAAAAAAGGATTTATCATCTTCTGTGATAAAGCTATTTGCAATAGAGGTTCCAACATAGGTCGGATAGGCAGTCACCGTCCTTTCTGGCAGAAAGTTCCAACAGAAATTAATAGGAGGAAGTTTCTCTCCAGCACCATTTTGTTCTTCAATCTTTGTCAGACGGGTGTATTTACATGTACTCTGGTCGGAAACTCCGTCATAGGTAAGTAAATACTTGCGGTAAACGGAATCATTGCAGGATGTCGTGATAGATGAGATACACAGGTCTATCTTTCCCCTCTGGTCCTCTATCGTAAACTCTGTACTATTTGCTCCTAGTCTTTGATATTCAAATACAATCTTATTAACTATACCACGACTTTTGTTCTTATTCATACCATAGGTTACAGTACGCAGACAGGCATAGATATCAGTCCAATAATAATCATATGTCATATAGTTGCCGTAGACATCCTCAATCCTGTTGACATTCCAAGAGGCGATACGTGGCTTGTTGTCTTTATTTCGATAACTGACTAGGGAAGTTTTACTGTTTCCGTACTGATAGGTCTTTCCGTCTGCCGTCTTCACCTCAAACCATGTGCTCGCCGTATTGTCGTTATAGACGCCATGTGCAATCACTTTCGTATATGGATCGCCTTCAAGGCAATACTCGGCGCCTTCCTGGCAAGAGCTACCAGACAGAAGAACAAGTCGCTTCCCATCCAAAAAGAGATTATCATCGGCAGTATAGGTTATGCCCTTCACCTCATTGTTATGAAACAGGGTCTTTCTTCCTCTGGTAATGGATGAGAGGCCAGTAACGGTAAAACCATAGCCCGCCATTCCGTAACCTGCGCTCTGACTATTGTACACCAGGGCTATCTGTGGGTTAAGGCTTCCACCATTAGGGCATTCAATGGGCAATTGGTATTGCGCGGCACCTGTTCCGTTAACCGTTAGTTCTCCCGCAGGACTGCCAACGGCATAGCTGTTTTCTACTAAAGGAATATCAGGGTGTTTGGGGTCTACGGTCGGTGGAGTAGAAGGCTCCTCAAAAACAATATCACCATGATGGATTGGACCGATAACTGGAATATCAGGAAATCTGTTCTGTGAAAAGCCAACGAAAGAACTACCAAATAAAAAAGAAACTAATAAGACTATATTGCGTATTGTTGTTTTCATTTCTTCGTAATTTTCCAGGTTGTGACTTTTCCATTAAGGGTGACTTTAAGAATATAGACACCTTTAGGCTTATCGCTGATATCTACCAAGGTCTCTGCAGAGGAAAGTGAGCGGTTAAGTACTTCGCTTCCACCGAGAGAGTACACCGCTACGTTTCCTTCGTCTTCTGTATGCATGTGAAGGACGGTAATCTTAATGATGCCGGACCCATTAGAGGATATCTTAACCGTACGCTCACCAAGGTCTTCAAAATAGGCTTCATCTCTGGTTGCAGCCTTTTTTGCAGAGCGGGCATTATGGGTAATCACAAGTTCGCGCTTGACTCGGTTGCCCGCCTGGTCATAGGCAAACTGTACTCTGTTCTGTGCATTCATTGCCACAAATACGGCAAGAACAGCTGAAAGGAAAACAAATCTTTTTTTTCTCATTGCTTATGGTTGTATAATATAAGTTCCCAATTTCTTTTTTCTGCGACAAAGATATATCATTTATTCTTATCTATCAAAAACAAATGGCTCATTTCTTTTCGCATTTGTCAGACGATACGAAAACTATTCAGCATAACAAATTGAATAATAACCAATTATATAACTTTTAAATCAAAATACATCAAACACGTGTTTTTAGCCTTGGAAAGGCTCATATTCCTTATTTTATGCCACATCATACTGGTGCGCCAAAGAACAATCTTTTTCATATCACTTCTCAATTATATTAATTTCGGATGCAAAGTTATTAAAAAGAAAGAAAAGAACCTCAAAAATCTTGTTCACATTATTCACAATAATTACAATCCTCTAAATATCAACACATTAAAAATGTGAAGTTTGTGAACAACACTTTAAAAGAGATTGGTAATCAAACTACAGTAACTTTGAGATCATAACTCAATGAGTTAGTGGTAGCAACTCGATGAGTTAGTGGTCGTAACTCGTCGTTTCTCTGTTGCTAAGTCATAGGTTTGCGATGCCTTAGTCTTTGACTTAGGATGCCTTAACCTATGGTTTCTATTTGGACTCTGTGAATCCGTACAAAATTGGCTTTGTAGCTGATAACCCTCACACCCTCACATTTTTCCGAAAACCCCAGTGTTTATCGGGGTTGAAGCATGTGACCCTTTTCGAAAAAGGGTCACGCAAAGGGTCACATAAAGGGTCACATGCCGTCTCAACCTGTTTTGCAGACGAAAGTTGGAAGATAGTCAATAAGCCCGTACGTAGGGGACGTACTGAGAGTCCGCGGACGACGTACTCAGAGTACGTCAACGACGTATTTTTCCCAGTCGTACATAGGGCTTGATTTTTCGTCCAGAATAAAGTGTTAAAACCAAAAATAAATTGCAACTTTTTTAGTAATAGTCTTGCAAAACGGCCATTTTTTTTGTATCTTTGCAGTTGCATTCGTGGGGGTATCTGCGGGTGCAAGGATAACCTGAGACGGGGGACCTTAAAAAACCATTTAAAACATCATTTAAAAATCTTTTTATGCAAAAAAACGAAGTACTCATCAACGGTGGGGCTCTCAATGCTCCTGTCGTGTCTGCGCTCGCCGCAGAACAGTTTCTAACCGAGAACTACTGTTTCCGTCGTAACCTGTTGAACGGAAAGGTGGAGTTCGCCACAAAGCAGTCTGACGGTCAGGCATCTGACTATCGTCCGCTGACCCAGGAGGCCCTGAACAGCATCATCCTGCGTGCCAAGCGCGAGGATATCTGCGAGGGCAGCAATCCCAAGACGGATATCGTGGAATTTATCCACTCAGAAGAGGTTTGCGCGTACAATCCTATCCGTGAATACCTGGACAACCTGCCACAGTGGGACGGACAAAACCATGTGGCCCAACTCTTCTCGCGCCTGCCAGGACTCAGTTCTGAGCAGTTGTCGTTCCTCTCCATCTGGCTCCGTTCTACGGTGGCCCACTGGCTCCAGATGGACACCCTGCACGGCAACGAGATAGTGCCTACGCTCATCGGCGCCCAGGGATGTGGTAAGACCACGTTCTTCAAGCGCCTGCTTCCAGCCAACCTGCGCCAGTATTTCCTGGATCACCTGAACCTGTCGAACAAGTTCGATAAGGAGATGGCGCTAACCAACAACCTGCTGGTCTGTCTGGATGAGTTGGAGGCCATCCGCCCCAGTCAGCAGGCATCCCTAAAGCAGACGCTCTCTAAGAGTAAGGTAAACGGACGTCCTATCTACGGCTGTGCCCAGGAAGACCGTTCCCGCTTTGCCTCATTCGTATCTACAACGAATAATCCCCATCCGCTGTCGGATGCCACAGGCAGTCGCCGCTATATCTGTCTGCAGATTCCGCAGGGTCAGTATATCGACAACGCTGGCGAGATAGACTATGACCAGCTCTATGCGCAGGTGGTCTATGAACTGAGGGAGCAGAAGGCACCTTACTGGTTTAACAACGACGAGGTGGCGCGTATACAGCAACTCAACCAGGAGTATATGGAGCAGAAGGATATCGTGGAGATTATCAACCTCTGTTTCCGCAAGCCTGAAGAGGGTGATGCTGTACAGGCGATGAACTCAACGGAACTGTTGCGCTACATGCGCAACAAATATCCTTCGCTACCTGACAATCTGAGCACAAGGATTCGCTTGGGTCAGGCCATGAGTTCATTGGATTTCGACAGCACCAGCCGAGGCCATGTATCCTATTATAGAGTAGCGTTAGTCAAACAAGAAACGAAAGCTGTCAAGGCAGCCTGAGTGAGAGGGCAGTGAGAGGCGAGTGAGAGGGCAAAATACCCTCTCACTGCCCTCAAGCCCTTTGCATATCGACGTTTCAAGAGATTTGAGTGAGAGGTGATAGAAAAACTATTGTCTTAACTCCTTAACTCCTTAACTCCTAATAAAAAAACATGAAAGAAAAAGATATCTTCAAAGAAAAAGCCGAAAATGGCTATACTTTTTGTTTCGCAGACAAGTGTCCATTAAAGGAGCGTTGCCTGCACTATCTGGTGGGTCAGCAGATGTCTGACACCAGAAGTACTTACTCTTGTGTCAATCCCCGTTTTCAGGATGTAGGCACAGCCAACTGTTCCCTTTTCCGCAAGGCTGAGAAGGTGAAGTATGCCAAGGGTATGATGCACATCTTTAATGACGACATGCCCAAACGGGTGGAGCCATACGTGCGTCAGAGCCTCATCAGCAAGCATTGCCACACCTATTATTATGAGTATCGCAATGGCACGCGCCTCATCCCTCCTGCCGTTCAGGAGGAGATACGCCAGTACTTCCGCGAAGCCGGCTGGAACGGTGACGTTATTTTCGACGGTTTCATCGAGGATTATGAGTGGTGAATAATGAGCTCTGGACTGAAAAAGTGGCACATGTGCCACTTTTTCAGTCTAAAAACAATGTAGTCAAATTAAAAACCCTAGTACAGAAAACCACGAAGATTTTGAGAATTTTGCGGCTTTGCCACTATAATAATTTGAGGAAAGAAAAAACGTCACTGCCTGCTAGTTTTTCTAGTAGGTAACTAATGGTTCACTCGTTTTTCTCGTATGTGGCCATACGTTTATTTATTAGTTCGATTTCTTCTTGCATAAGTTCAAATCCTAATGCCCTTACTTCTTTTACTGTCGTGCATATAGGTGTTATAAGTCTATTTGCTATTTCTGTTATTTGACTATAAACAAGAGGATGGTCTTCTAGACCCATTGCCTGAATGAGTGCAATCAACTCATTGGATGGATTATGTTGTTTAATTTCTATTGAGCCACTTATGTAAGGGGTTTTGTTGTAATAAAGATGTTCGAGAATTTGCACATCCTTAATGATAGAGACATACTGATTGAAATAGACATTTAACCTGTTTTTATGTAAGCATCCTACATCCTTCTCTGCATTGTTCAGAATTACTAGTTCTAATGCCGTATCTGCTTTTACAAGATTATCCAACAAATCTTCTGTTTTTTTCAGAACATATTCATATGAGGAATAATACATACTATTGATGATGTTATTTATGTAATTCTCACGATAGGCACAAATGTAATCCGTCAAAGCTACTCGTAGTTCACATAGCCATTTTCTCTCTTGTTCATATATAAGGATGTTTAATTGCTTCTCCTTTTCGTTCTCGACCATATCCTTTTCACTATATTTCCCCCTCTCCCAAAAAGCCTTCCTCTGTTGGGTATTATTGTGCATTATGAAAAATGTTCTATTTTTTTTGTTCTCAAGTTTATTATCTTTGCGTTGAATACTCAATATTATAAATGCTACTATTGCAGGTATAGCAGCACCTAAATAACTACCCCAAAAGGACATCCAGTCTTGTAATGTGCCTACACATAGTTGGCAAGTTGGTTTAAAGACTAAAAAGTTGAGAACAACTGGCAATACCAATATACCAATTGTAAGAATTATCCACCATTGTTTTTTTACTAGATTTTTCATATATATTAAGTTATCAGGTGTATTCTGAAAAATAAGAATCGTCTCCTTTGCGTGAAAACAATCGGAGGCGATTCTTTATGTGTACTTTATTTCATGAGAACCTTAATGCTCTTCTCGCCAACCTTAACAATAGCGATGGAGCCAGGATTGATGCTGGTAGCAATGTTTGCAACGCCATCGTGACTCGTGGTACTACCGGTCTGAATGCCATCAATAGAATATACCTTAACCAACGTCTCATCATCCAAACCCTCGACAGAAATGAAGCCGTTGCTGTATTTTACCAATACAACCTTTGCATTAATACGTGTTGTATTGGTAGTTACTCCTTCTGTACTTGGATTTAAATCAACCCAACATAGAGTAGCAGTAACTACATCTGAGTTTTCATAACCTTCCTTTGTGGCATAAACGCTGATGTTGTAGGTTACCCCCAACTGAATAATAGCTGTCTTGTAGGTCTTGATGTCCGTATCAGTTATAGAAGAAATGTATTCCACTTTCTCTGTTTCACAGCTGAAAGTCAGTTGACCGTTATTATAGCTAATAGTAGGAGAAGCACATTTTTTCTTCTCGATGTCTTCACCGGATAACGTCTTAAACGAAGAAAAATTACTCCATGGATTTGTTGTCTGGTAACGACTCATCGCAGACTCTGGTACGTGAAGGGGAATATTGTAGTTGCTGAAGGTGTTACTATAAGCAAAGGGGGGAGTTTCTGCCAGCACTTTTACTTCCTCCAGACTACAACCCGCAAAGGCTTCTTGATAGATGTTTTCAACCTTGGACGGAATTATTACACTCTTCAAAGACGAACAATTATTAAAAGTTTGTTTTCTTATGACAGAAATATCCTCTGGCAATGAAACATAGTTCAATTCTCTACAACCAGAGAAAGCTGCTTCGCCGATAGTTGTCACACTGTTAGGTATGGTAACAGAAGTAAGATCAAAACAGTAACCGAAGGCTTCCTTGCCAATACTTGTTACGCTGTTGGGGATGGTAATAGAGGTAAGGCCTGAATTATTGAAAGCATAATCGTTAATGCTCGTTACGCTGTTGGGGATGGAGACAGAGTTGAGGCCAGAGCAACCAGAGAAAGCGCAATTACCAATACCCGTCACCCCATCAGGAATTACTAAGTTTATTATTTCCGTATTTTCATCGTTAAAGAGATGCTTTGCATAATACAAAGGATTTGCAATAACACTACCAAAATTAATGCCACACCACGCTGCGATGTCACTAGTTATAACCTTGGTAAGACTAGTGCACTTATCGAACGCTTCACCACCTATAGTCGTTACACTGTTGCCAATGGTAACGGAAGTAAGGCCAAAACAATTTCGGAAAGCACCATGGCCAATACTCATAACACTATTGGGTATGGTGACAGAGGTAAGTCCAGAACAACCCTGGAAAGCGCTTTGACCAATAATCATAACGCCGCTACCGATGGAAATCGAGGTTAAGCCACTGCAACCAGAGAAAGCCAATTCTCCTATATTTGTCACGCTATTGGGGATGATGACAGTGGTAAGGCTAGAGCAGCCAGCGAAAGCATTAGCGCCAATATTTGTCACACTGTTAGGGATAGTGACAGAGCTGAGGTCAGAGCAGCCAGCGAAAGCATTAGTGCCAATATTTGTCACACTGTTGGGGATATTGACAGAGCTAAGGCCAAAACAACTTGTGAAAGCATAAATACCTATACTTGTCACGCTGTTAGGAATGGTGGTATTCATACATCCTGTTAACAGCGTGTTACTTGATGTTTCAATAATAGCGTTACAATTATTTCTTGAGTCATAAATAAGATTGCCTGTTTCAACCACAATGGAGGTCAGTCCTGAGCAGCCCAAGAAAGCGCCATCTCCAATTTTTGTCACGCTACTAGGGATGGTAATGGTGTTAAGGCTGTAACAATTACAAAAAGCATAACTCAAAATACTCGTTACACTATTTGATAAATTGACCGATATCAGATTTGAACAGCCTTCAAAAGCGTAACTGCCAATACTCGTCACACTGTTGGGGATGGCGATGGAGGTAAGGCCACTGCAACCTTCGAAAGCGTTACTGCCAATACTCGTCACGCTGCTAGGGATGGCGACTGAAGTAAGGCTAGAGCAGCCAGCGAAAGCATCATTGCCAATACTCGTCACGCTGTTGGGGATGACGACGGAGATCAAACCAGAGCAGCCTCTAAACGCCCCCCAACCAATACTTGTCACTCCGTTCCCGATGATTATTGTCTTAATTACAGAACAGTAGGAATACCAAGGAGTTCTTTCAACATTATAATCATTCATCACACCAGTTCCATCTATGTTCAATGTTTGTGTTGACATGGTGTATGTCCATGTAAGATTAGTACCACATGAGCCACTAGCATCAGAAAAAGCTGCCAATGTCTGCAATAGCATTACGAATAATAGTAGTTGTTTCTTCATAATCATATAGGTTTTAAGTTTTAGAATTATACAAAAGAAAAACGTGGACAATTTACTTCGTCTACGTTTCCAAGGTATCGGCAAACACCTATATTGCTTAAACGAGTAAATGCCCACGCCAAACGGCGTGAACTCCTACTTCTGTTCTTGCAATATTCTGAAATTTTGCCGATTTCTGGAAACAAGAATCTAAAAGTGGATATTCATCCTATATGTCCTATTTTAGTTATATCTTTTCTTTAGCCCATAGGCATTTATATTTAAAGGGTTCTACATTATCTTATTATGCTTCTACATAATCCAACGGATTCCGTTTGATGACGAGCGGATAACGCTCAGGATGACGCAGACTATCAATCTCAAGGTCTACATCAAGATCAGGCCATTCTATAGCTTCTGTGCCTGACATCTGTACATTCAGCACGCTACGGATAGGTGCATCTTTCATCCAGGGTATACGATTATACGAGAGGAAATAATCGTTACCAAGCACGGAAAGCATAATGCCTTGCGCATTAATCATCAATACGCTTGCCGATGTGCTGCTATCTTCGCATTCGCGACGGAATACTGGACTCATTACAAATATTGCATTATTTGCCGCAAAGATAAGGAATATTAATGAAACTTCCAAATTATATCAGGAAAAACGTCTTCTTAGTAGCAGACATAGGGTTCTAGGCGTTTGATGGCCTCTACAGGGAAGTCTGGCAAGAGGCGCAGTTCGGACAAGGAATGAAGGGGACCTTGCAGACGACGATGGTCGATGATGGCCTTGGCCTGATAGTAATTGATATAAGGATGGCGTTTCAGTTCGTTTAATGACAGGCGATTGACATTCAGCTGATGCACATTGGATGCATTGACAGAGAAATATTTCTTTGCTTCTGAAGGGAAGTTTTCTATCTCGTCTAACTGATTGGTACTGACATAGCCTCCCAGTCTGCGTCCATACTCGGCAATCTTGCGCGAATAGTAACTGCCTATGCCTGGCACCTTTTTATATAAAGAGGTGTCGGCAGCATTCAAATCGATATGCTCACCCTCGGCAATCTTCACGGGAAAGCGCAGGGTGTCGCGCTGGTGCTCCACTCGTTGCTCTACTTGTTGCTCTTCACGTTGTTCTTCCTTTATCAGCGTGGAGGCAGGCAGATAGTCGGCAGAGATATGGATATAAGGTTCCAGCTCACGATACTGCTTCACCGTGAGACCATAGAGACGGGCAAAATCCTCTTTTTTACGATAGATACCGCCCGCTGCACGGTATTTATAGATATTCTTCACCTGCCAAGGTTGCAGACCCAGTCTGAGCAACTGGGTACTATCAGCCGTATTGGGGTCAAAGGCAAAACGTTCAAGGCGTTTCACGGGCTGCGCATAATAACTAGGATTTCTAGAACTTCTAGTATTTCTAGAATATCTAGTAAAACCAGATTCCACAGAAGCCTCCCTATCCTCTCCCAGAAGACAAATCACCAGAAAACATCCTGCAGCCACAGAGAGAAGAACCAGCAAGATGCGACGATCATGACGGTTCAGATAAAAAAGGTCACTAAGTTTCATATCAAATCACACCAAATTGATGTAAGAAGATAAGTAGAATACAGATGGGACAAACATAGCGCACAGCAAACAGGTAGATGCCGAAAAAACGGCCACGCAATGTGCCTTCATTGGTTAATTCATCCTTCACAATTTGCTTCGGCACATACCATCCCAGGAACAAACAGGTAAGCAGTCCGCCCGTAGGCAGGAATATCTGACCTGTCAGGAAGTCGAACCAACTGAAAACAGACTGTCCTGCAAAAACGAGCCACTCGCGTGTATTGCCATAGGAGAGAGAGCAGAAAACACCTATCAGCGCACATAGGGCCGTAACAATACCAGCACCCCACTTTCTGGATATATTCAACTCCTCATGGAAGAAGGCGGTGCTAACCTCATGCAGTGACATCAGCGAGGTGAGAGCCGCAAGCGACAACAGAGAATAGAATAGCAATGCCACCAGTTCGCCTATCAGCGGAGCATTTGAGAATGCCTGTTGGAAAACATTTGGCAAAGTAATAAACACCAGACCAGGACCAGAATACTGACCAGCCAATTCCGGGTCGGCCAACTTACTGGCTGCATCAGGATAACTCGCAAAAAATGCCGGGAATATCATCAGACCCGCCAAAACAGCAATCAGCGTATCTATAGCAACAATCTGTACCGCAGATTTCGTAAGGTGTGTGTCGCGTTTGAAATAGCTGGCATAGGTACACAGACAACCCATACCGAGACTTAATGAATAAAAGGCCTGACCTAAGGCGCCAAGGAAGGTCTTACTGTCAACACCAGAGAAGTCCGGGTTAAACAAGAATGAGACACCTCGACTTGCACCTGGTAACAAGCACGAAGCCACAGCAATGACAACCAGCAAGATAAACAGCAACGGCATCATCAGTTTGGAAGCACGCTCAATACCTTTCTCTACCCCTCTGGAGATGATGAAATGACACATCAGCATGAATATCAGCATCCACAAGACAGGTTTCCAGGGATGAGCAGCAAAAGTATCGAAATAGTTTTTCACAAAAGAGGCATCACCATTCAGATGACCTGCCACAGACGCGTAGATATACTGTAGGCACCACCCCGACACTACAACATAATAGCCTGTAATCATGAAACCGGTGAACACACCAAACAGACCTATTAATCGCCAAGGTGTGCCATTGGCCAACTTTGAATAGGCACGAGCCGTGTTAGCCTGAGCCCTACGACCAATAATAAACTCATTGAGCATACAGGGTACACCCAAGATAACGACGCATGCAATATATATTAAAAGGAAAGCGGCGCCACCATTCTGACCCGTCATATAAGGAAAACGCCATACATTTCCAAGTCCTACGGCCGAACCAGCAGTAGCAAGTATAATGCCTAATTTAGTTCCGAAATTAGCTCTCTCTGTAGTCATTCTTCTATAAACCTGAAACCCTATTTTTTAAAATCGCTTGCAAAATTATAAAATAATTTGTACTTTTGCATCCTAATTGAAAGTAAAAATACAAAAACAATGCGTTTTTTTAAGAAATATCCCTTTTCACTGCTCTGCATAGCGTTGGTATGGTATCTCTCCATTTGGTTCTTGCCACCAGATTACATCGAGCTGCCCAGCATCAACTTTCTGGACAAGTGGACCCACTTTGTGATGTACGGTGGAACCTGTTCAGTTATCTGGTTTGAATATCTGCGCAGCCATCAAAGCCTCAACAAACAAAAGCTCTTCCTTTGGGCGTGGTTGGCGCCATCTTTGATGGGCGGACTCATAGAACTTGTTCAGGCCTATTGCACCACCAACCGTTCAGGCGAATGGCTCGACCTTGCCGCCGACGTCTTTGGTTGCACCTTGGCCATCGGTGTAGGGCTACTGATATACCGCCTTCGCCCATCATCCAAGTAGTATTCTTGCTTTCTGACCGTGATAGAATACGGCTATAAATCATCATAACTACACTTATTCCTATTTTTTTCTAAAAAAATGTTCATTTTCACGGAAATTATGTAACTTTGCACGTCAAAAAAGAAAAACTACGACAACCATGAACGAATACTACTATTACGGGTTGGCAGCCATGCTATATGTTACAACATGTTGGGTGTTTGTAATTATACGTTGGTTCCATACCTGTCAAGAGCCCAAGGAGCATCGATCTTATATCTGGCCAGACCGCAAGTTGCAGTGTCTGGTCTATTCGATGGCTACCCTGCTTTTACCTTATATTATTGATCCCACCAACGAAGCAGCATGGACACTCATGAAGAGCTACTATCCTGCTACCTATTATTTCTATACAGGTTTGCTGCTGCTATGCTATGCTGGCAGCGTCAAGCAGTGGAACAGATGGAAGCCCGTCAGTTGGGTAGCCGCCTGTATTGTCATCGCCACCATGCTCATACCCATTCTCAACGCCTGGCTACCCTTCGAATTCATGAGTTCTGAAGGCAGTCATTTCTGGCATTACGCCATTACCGTCGAGAGTTGTATCATGATGATCTTCTGTTGTCTGGCAATGTGGCAAGTATGGTGTTGGATTCGCGAGACGCGCGATGCCAATTACTCCAACCCCGACGATTTCCCCGTCAAATACGCCAGTATCGTTCTGGTCTACCCGTTCATTCTTACCCCACTGCTGTGGCCAGCCTATATTCTCGACTCACGCCAGATAATGGCTATCCTGCATATTCTCCTGGCTATCTTCAACATCGTACTGCTTATCACCGTCATGCCCGCATGGCGACGTAAGCATATGATGCCATCTACCGCAGAAGATGATAATGATGATAACAACACCAAGGAAGACGCCAGTATTGAAGAGCAGATAGAGCAGACAGCCCTTGAAATACGCAACTACGTCGAACAGCGACGTGCATATCTAGACCCGCACCTAAAGGTTGACGATGTGGTGGAACACTGTCTGTTGGGACGCACCTATGTATCCATGACTTTCCAACGGCGCTTCGGTTCTTTTGCCAGTTACATCAATCATCTCCGCTTGGAGTACTACGAGCAATACATTGCCGATCATCCAAACGAAACAAAAGAAGCAGCAGCCCTTGCATCTGGTTTCAGTTCTTACAACGCTTATTACCGCGCAAAACAAAGAAAATAACATAGAAAGCCGATTTCTCGATGAAATCGGCTTTTTTTCGCATTTCTTGCAACTCCTGTACAATTTGCAATGTTTCTTGCATAGTGATGCAATAAACTTGCATGCCAAATGCAATGAACTTGTACAATTTTCAATGACCTTTTCTACCTTATATCAGTAATTTTGCACCACGAAACAAATCACATCCAATAAGGTTACCATAAACCTTAACCTTTTTTTCACGAATATGTCAGAAAAAATAGATTATTTATTATCAAATCCCCTGATGATTATCCTCATGGGAATCATCATCATCTGTATGTATCTCTTCTTCCGACAATGCTGGAAGAATATCAAGGATCCCCAATAAGGATATCCTTCACATGATCCCAACGGACAACAATCTTTATATATATAATGATACAGACAAGAACGAGATCTAAGTCAAACATGAAAACAGTATTTATGCTGTTCTTGGTATTACTCACGGCAATACCAACTTGGGCATGGGACACTACGCCGAACAAAAAAAGGCAAATACGACAAGTTTTATGAGCGCCCCACCCATTTCCCTGATTTCAAGCAACCAGGGACCTGGCCAAATGCGCAATATTATATGGTGATGCCTTCTATGAATTCCGTGCAGGTCTGCCCAACATCCAGTCGCCTTATACACGTGGCATCTCTATCACCTACACAACAGGCGGTAGCACCATGTCATGGAGCGAGAACAATAAGTTCAAGGCAACTGACGTTTGCACAGGACATGATCATGTACTACAACTCTCAGATTTCCATGTGGGAGAAGCGCCTGGCCGATATGCTGACCTTCGTTGTGAAGTGTGCAGAAGGCGAGTTCTTCCTCACACAGACAGAACAGTTCAAGGCTAATGCCAACAAGGGTACTGTAGCAGCTCCTTATGTGCTGCAGCTCGACGAGTCAACCAGCATTGCCAATGCCCTGAAGGGCATGCCTGCCGGTGTGTACTTCCAACAGGTATTCTTCGACAATGGTCAGTCACGCGTCATGAAGATGACCCGTTAAGACCACAGTCATAAAACTACTAATCCTGCGAGGGTCACTTTTCGGAGTGGCCCTTCTTCTTTTTTTTGACGATATTCAGAAGTACTCTTAAAAATAAAAATGTTTACAAATCTTCCATGTCAATAAAATTTTCGCAACTGGGCCTTTTTTTAGGCCCCTAGAGTCAATTCACGTAATTACTCGAGTAAAATCGTGAATTGACTCGAGTAAAATCGCGAAATTACTCGAGTCAATTCGACGCTTCTTTTTAGCCTCCAAAAAAGGCTGTATTTTACAAGAAAAAACCGGCAAATTCTGCATGAAAAAGAATTTACATATTACTACTCGGATCACATACAGGGGATAATCATTTCAATAGCATTGTCTCTTTCTACTTGATTCATAATCCCAATATATTCCAACATATGACTATGTGGGTGATGTATTTACCGATGAAATCGGCATTTTTTGAAACATTTATTGCACCTCTTGTACAATTTGCAATGTTTCTTGCACTGGAATGCAATAAACTTTCAGCCAAATGCAATGAACTTGTACAATTTTCAATGTCCTTTCTCATCCCATATTATTAATTTTGCACCGTGATTAGAAATCACCCCCTGACAAGGTAACCATAAACCTTAACCATTTTAAATCACAGAAATGTCTGAAGAGATTAATTTTCTATTATCAAATCCATTGGCGATGATCCTCATGGGAATCATCGTCGTTTGTATGTTTTTCTTCATCCGCGAATGTTGGAAAAACATCAAGGGTACCCCATAAGGAATGCTTATTCATACTATTCTCAACGCAACAAAACTTAGTTTATATATTCAATTTCAACACAATGCAACAAAAAACAATTTATCTGGCGAGGGCAGCGATGACGCTACTCCTCGTCATGCTCTGTTCCGTATGGAATGTGGCAAATGCACAAGTCTTCGAGACTACCTATACCGTCACAAATGGTTCAGGAGGTTTCACTGATGAAGGCCATGTAAATCTGGTAGATGGCAAAACAGGCACAAAATGGTGCACGGGTAATTATTCATCTGCCTACATTGAATTTAACAGTGCGGAGGCTTTCGTTCCTACGGGCTATGTTCTGACTACGGGTAATGATAACTCGTCTAACCCCAATCGAAATCCGAAATCATGGGTCCTCAAAGGTAAGTTGAATTCAACAGATACCGAATGGACTACTTTGGCTACGGTGACTAACGACAATACGTTGGAAGACAAGGACTACACTCCTTACGAGTTTTCCATCAGTAATACACAGCAATATCAATACTTCCGTTTTGAAGTATCAGCGAATCATGGCGCTAACGTTATGCAGTTGTCGGAATTCCAGTTCAAGGGCTATAGTAGCCTGACCAACATCTCACAAGGCACTATCGTTATCAATTCTTATTTTGACTATAATGGTGGCAGTAATATTGCCATCAGTTACACGGTCAAAAATCCTACTAACGAGACGATTGACCCCAGCAATTACGATGCGGTTATCACTAAGGGTGGCTCAGCTTCAAACGTAGCTGAAACAGGCGAATACACATTGACCGTCACTGGTAAAGGTTCTTACTCAGGCTCTAAGTCGGCTACCTTTAAGGTATTGAAGAAACTCACAGGTGAAGGTACTCAGGCGAGTCCCTATTTGATTAGTAGTACCGATGACTGGAACACGTTTGCAGAGAGAGTAAGCTTGGGCGACACTTATAATGGCAAATTAGTGAAACTTAATGCCGACGATGTTACCGCATCAACAATTGCCGGCAGTAGCGATGAAAAATGTTTTCAGGGCGTATTCCTTGGCAACAACAAGACTTTGACACTCAATCTGACGGCCACTGCTGATGGCTGCGCACCATTCCTCTATTTGAAGAATGCTACCATTCAGGATTTGACCATCGCTGGTACTATCAGTACTGGTTATAAGTATGGTGCCAGCGTTGCTTCTTATACTTACGGAACCACTACTATTCTGAACTGCGTGAGCACAGTGGAAATCACTAGCACTCGCACAAAAAATAGTAATGACTCTCATGGCGGTTTCGTAGGTGTGAACCAAAGCGGAACGCTCACTTTCACCAACTGTGTATTTGCAGGCAAATTATTAGGTAGCTATTCCCTCCAGAATGGTGGATTTGTGGGTTATGCCAATAGCAGTATCGTTTACAACAACTGTTTGTTTGCTCCAACTCAAAGAACAATGGGAACATATACCAGCTATACCTTTAATTACAATGACAATGCAACCTTTAATGGTGCTTTCTTTATTACATCATTTGGTTCAATACAAGGCATAGAGGTATATGCTAGTAAGCAGACATCTTTCTGTAAGAAAGAACTTACCTATAACGCGAAAGACTATTATTCGCAGCTGACACCTGCTGTTGGAGATGTCAATGAATCCTATGCTTGTACTGGTAGCGAAATCAGTATTACGCCAACTCTCAGCTATAACAATATTGCATTGACGCAGGGTACGGACTACGACTATACCATCACTCCTGCTACCATTCAGAATCCGGGAGTATATACTATCACCTTTACTGGTAAGGGTATTTATGCAGGAACTTATACCAAGAAATTCAGAGTAATTCATACCTTCTCAGGTGAAGGAACATCGGAAAGTCCCTACCTTATTAATAATAATACAGACTGGGAGCATTTCGCTGAGAACATCAACAATGGTATGACATATAGCGGAATGTTCCTTAAGTTGATGGATAACATCACCGTCACCACAATGGCAGGTAATAGCTCAAGCAACAGTTTCCGGGGTACTTTTGATGGTGGCAGCAACACCATGACGCTTAACCTGACGTCTGATGGGGACTATTGCGCACCTTTCAAGGCTGTATATGGGGCTACTATCAAGAATCTGGTTGTTGACGGTAGCGTTACTTCTTCTGCACAGTATGCCTCCAGTCTTATTGGTCGCATCTATAATAGTGATAGTGTATATATTAATAAATGCACTAGCACTGCAGTTATCACCAGCACTCATCAAGGTGCTGCATATAATGGAGGTTTCGTAGGTTATACCTATTATGCACGATTCACGGACTGTGTCTTTGCAGGAAAATTGCTGGGTGCTAGTGCCACAAATAATGGCGGTTTTATTGGAAGCTATTCGTCCTCTAACAATACTCAGCATTTCACCAACTGCTTGTTTAACCCTTCAGAGGTGACTATGAGTGCTATTGGAAGTAAGACATACTCTCGTACCTCAAACAATAGTTTCACCAACACCTATTTCCTGACACAGTTTGGTGAAGCACAAGGCATCCGTCTTGCAACTGCTTCTCCTGCAAATGGTGTGTATAAGAGTGAGGTGGTTACTCTTCAGGGTAATAACTATTATGCCCTTTGTGACATCACTGGCATCAATAAATTCTATCTGCATACTGGTTCTGCTATTGCTGCTACTCCCGTTGTAAAACTGGGCAGCACAACGCTGACTGCCAACACCGACTACACGGTAGTTATCAAGAACAGTAGTGATGTGACGGTTGAGCCTGAGGATCTGAAGGATAATGGTAACTATAACGTTACCATTGCTGGTACGGGTGATTACACTGGCTCACAAACCATTGCTTTCCGCATCACCTCAGGTGAGTCGTTGAACGGCTATATCTTTGAGACGGGAACTGATGCTGAAGGCACCTACTATATGATTAACCAAGCATCCGATTTTGAGAATTTGGTCTCTTACGTGAACAGCGCTGACAATGTGACTTCAGGAAAGCGTTTCAAGCAGACAGCCAATATCACCGTTAGCTCGATGATTGGAAGTGGTGAATCAAGGAGCTTCCAAGGTGTTTATGACGGACAAGGCAACACGCTGACGCTTGCTATTGAGGCTACAGAAGATATTGCGGCTCCTTTCCGTTACATCAAGGGGGCATCTATCAAGAATCTGACCATTTCCGGCACCATGAGCAACACTGGTAAGCAAAACGGTGGTGTGGCAGGCTATTCATACGGAGATGTAACCATCTCAAACTGCATAGTCAGTGCCAGCATTACCAGTAGCTTCGTTGGCGACTCTTCCAACGGCGGCTTTATTGCACATATTCTGAATGGCAATGTATCGTTCAGCAACTGTGTGTTTACGGGTCGTCTGCTTGGCGAATCAGCCACTAGCTCTGGTGGTTTTGTGGGATGGATAAACAATACCAGCAACGTTCTGACCTTCAACAACTGTCTGTTTGCTCCTGCCGAAGTGACAATGAGCACCGAAGGCAGTGCTACCTTCAACCGCAATGGAACGGCTAACAACACTTACACCAAGTGCTACTATCTGACTAAGTATGGTGAGGCACAGGGCATCCATGTTGTTGCCGACGCTCCTGCAACAGGTGTCTATAAGTCGGTTGTTGCTGGCGATGCTAACAATTACTATGCTCTTTGCAACGTCACTGGCGTCAATCCTCTGTATGCCTATACAGGTTCTGTCGTTGCTGTCACACCTGAAGTGACATTCGGTAACGAGGTGCTGACCGTGGGCACCGACTACACCGTGGCCTTTAGTTCTGCAGAAGTGATAGATAGGGGTAACTATACTTTAACCGTAACTGGTACAGGCAACTATGCAGGCTCTAAGACTTTGAACTTCCGAGTCAAAGATGGCGAGAATCTCGATGGCTACGTCTTTGAGACAGCAACTGATGAAACTGGTAAATACTATGCGATAGCCAGCGAGAGTGAGCTCCAGACTCTGGCAGCCTATGTCAATAGCAACCATAATGCTTCTGGCATGCGCTTCAAGCAGACGGCTAACATCACCCTTACTGAGGAGCACACAGCAATCGGTACAAGCAGCAGCAAGAGTTTCAAGGGTACCTACGACGGTGACAACAAGACCATCAGCGGACTCGTAATCAACAAGCCTGATGCTGATTATCAGGGATTGTTTGGCTATCTTTATAACGCCAATATTCAGAAAATTGTTATTGTTAATTGTAACATTACTGGCGGCAATCGTACTGGTGGTATAGCGGGATTTATGGATAGTAAAAACAGTATAATTCAGGATTGCTCGGTTAGTGGCGCTATCAAGGTTGCTGATGGCAAATCCAAAGATGACATTGGTGGCGTTTTGGGATGTCTGTGTTATGGCACAGTTGATAACTGTGTCAACACTGCCAGTGTTACGGGCAATGGCAAATACCACGGCGGTGTGGTCGGAGTAGTAACAAGTAACACTTATCTTAAGAATAGCTTTAATGCAGGTGTAGTTGAAGGAACTTCTTACGTGGGTTCTATCACGGGATCTAATAGTGGCTACCTTACCAACGACTACCATACAGTGGCAACTACTGGTGGTGTGGGTAAAAGCGGTGTAACCACTGGTACCGACCAGACTGGTGCAGAGGTGGTTGTAAAGATTACTGCAGCCGATGGCATTACACTGACATTGCCTGAAAAGACATACGAATGGAACTCAGAGAACCTCTACAAGAGCGGTACAGTGGTAACACTGAACTATGCCGTTCCTGATGGCAAGGTATTCGACCGATACACGGTTAATAGCGGTGTAATTAGCAATGCCGGTATCATTGATGGCGAACACATGCTGACAGGCTTCAGCGAGGACGTAGTCATTACCGGTACCTATGCCAATGAGATTATTAACCTCGCAACTGCAGGTGCCATGATTGAGGACATTGACAACCTGACCTATAACGGCAGCGTGCAGCACCCTGTACCTGTTGTCACACTGGCTACAGAGACGCTGGAGGAAAATGCCAACTACATTGTAAGCTATGAAGAAGGCTGTACTAATGTTGGTACTTACACCGTTACTGTTACAGGTACTGGTCGTTATGCTGGTGAAATCAATAAGACCTTCAAGATTGATCCATTCAACATTGGTGGCGATGGTGCCATTGCCATTTCTGGCCTTGACACAGAATATGCCAAGACGGGCAGTGCTATTCATCCTGTGCCAACGTCTGTAAAGTGTGCTGCTACTAACAACGCTACACTCGTTCTCGATACAGACTATGAACTGTCCTATAGCGGTGGTTGTATCCTGCCAGGCGATTATGATGTAACTCTTACTGGTAAGGGCAACTATACAGGTACCAAGACTATAGAGTTTAGCATCATGGATGTTGATGTCCTCACAGTGCACGACAAGACAAACACCAACAGTTTTGTACCTGTTTATGGAGGTTATGCAGAATGTTATAACAAGACAGAGTTTGTAATGCCGGCTTCTGAACTTGCTGACATGGTCAACAAGGATATCACTACAATGAAATTCTATCTCAGTAGCAAAGCATCAGAAAGTTGGGGCGATGCCCGCTATCGCGTGTTTATGAAAGAGGTGAATTTTACCAGCTTTGCAGAACCCAACAACAGTTACAAGGGCACTGAAGGTGCAACCATTGTCTATGATGGCGCTCTCGATGGTACAAAGGACATCATGACGATTGAATTCACCACACCGTATTATTATAATGGTGGTAACCTGCTTATTGGTATCTATGAGTATAATAAAGGTAGCTGGAGAGATGCTATTTTCTACGGAGAAACTGTTCAGGGAGCCAGCATCCATGGACACAGTGGAAGCAGTTTGGATGCTGTGCAGGTCAATCAGCGCAACTTCTTGCCTAAGACTACCTTCTGGTATGCAACACCTACTGAGGTCCCTGTCAAGATGAACGAGCATGGCATCATGACTTATGCAAGTCCTTACAACCTCGATTTCAACAACGTGAAGGTTGGTGGTGTTGCCAGCGATGACCTGAAGGCATACGCAGTGACAGATTGCAACAACGGCACGCTGACACTCAGCAAGGTGAACGAGGCTCCCGCTACGGAAGGTTTGCTGCTGAAGGGTACTGCCAGTGAAACATTCTATGTGAATATCGTAGCCAGCGCCGATGCCATTGCCAACAACCACCTGGTGGGTGTGCTTGATGGTGAGACTGTCGTAGAAAAGACCGATGGCGACAATACGAACTTCGTCTTAGCAAACGGTAATCACGGAATCAACTGGTACGGTTTGAGCAAGGCTGGTAAGATTGGAGCCAACAAGGCCTACTTGCAGCTCAGCAATTCTGAGATTAGCAGTGCCCGTGAGTTCACTTGGGTTTACGATGACGGCACTGAGACCACAGGTATAAGTGAAGAGTGTAGAGTGAATAGTGAGGAGTTTGCTACCGCCCAATGGTACACCGTTGACGGACGCAAGCTCGACAAGCAGCCTACAAAGAAGGGACTCTATATTGTGAACGGACGTAAGACCGTGGTTAAATAAATTAATAGGTATAAAGAAATGAAAAAGAAATATTTAACACCAACCACAGACATCATTCTCGTACGTACGCAGGGCCTGATCATGGGTAGCGGCGAAGGTGATAAAGTTTATAAAGACGAAGAAGATCAGGTAGATCCCTCTCAGTCAATGTCTCGTAGGAACAGCGGCTGGGACGAAGAAGACGAGGACTGGTAAATCCAGGAATCTACCCTCTATAATCAAACAGCAAGGACCATTTTTGATCCTTGCTGTTTTTTGTTTTTCTTATAGCAAAAAGTTGTCAAACGGTTTAGGTTACAGATGTAACCATGTAACCATTTACCACATCTTATACGGATTCTTGCGCAGGTGCGAATTATAATAGCGCTTATCGCCTGTTACCTCTTCACCAATGAAATCGGGCTTTTCGTAAGCCTCATCGGGCGAAGACAGTTCTACCTCAGCAATGACAAGACCTTCGTTGTCACCATAGAACTCGTCAACCTCGAAGGTATGCTTCCCGCTGCTTACCAGATAGCGGGTCTTATCAATGACACCTGGTTCACAAATCAGGAACAACTGTTCGGCTTCCTCCAACGATATCTCCTTCTCGAACTCATAACGGCTCAAGCCGCCATCGAGCGAAGGGCCCTTTATCGTGAGGAAACCCTGATGATCACGGATGCGGACACGCACGGTGCGACCGTTACCGCTACAGATATAACCTTGTTTGATACGATAACTCTTGTGTGCGCGGCTCTTAAAATCAGGGCTGCGCACCAA
>JAEEGG010002134.1_pt1 | contig 51832 bp, 49 predicted proteins | sample 9134161 | NCBI WGS metagenome assembly JAEEGG01 (sample SAMN16246543, study PRJNA631951) | gut metagenome | biome: gut microbiome; feature: rumen; material: CR-attached | host: Bos | place: Iran: Karaj | collected 2018-10
CCATAGTATCTGTGGCCGGGGTAGCCCTCAGCATATTTGTTGGTCAGGTAGCTACCCATAGCTTCCATGACCTGGTCACTTACAAAGTTCTCACTTGCAATGAGCTCAATGCCCTTCAACTGGCGCTGGTGCTCCTGCTCAATCAACTCGAAAATCTGATTGTCTCTTTCCATTGTTTGTTTATTGTGTTATAATAATGTATATCTTTGAGTCTGCAAAGTTACGAATAAACGAGCAAAGAACCAAAGAAAAACGTGATTTTCTTTGTTCTTTCGAGTGATAGTAACTTCTTCGCTTGCGAAAAAGTTACATATTTTATCGTTTTCTTAACAGTTCCACGATGCGCGACATCTGGTTCGGAATACGGATAGACTGCGGACATTTCGCCAGACATTCCTCACAGTCCGTACAGCTACGTGCCCAAGTCTCAACATTCGGCAGGGCCTTGCGCAGGCCGTCGGCAAACTGCTGTTTCTTCTCGGCATAGTCGGCAGCCGCCTTGTCGGGCAACGGCAGTATGTGGTTGTTCACCGCCTCGTTGTAGTACGCAAAATTGCCGGGGATGTTTACACCGTACGGACACGGCATGCAGTATTCGCATGTCGTACATGGTATGGTGGGGAATCCCGACATCTGATCGGCAATCTCCGCCAACAGCGCGTTCTCCGCCTCCGTACACACCTCCAATGGCGAGAATGTCTCGACGTTGTCAATGAGGTGTTCCATCTGGTTCATGCCGCTCAGCGTCGTCAGGATGTTAGGGTAGGAGCCCACCCATCGGAATGCCCATCGTGCCGTGCTGTCGTTGGGACGGACGGCCTTCAGCTGGTCTTCCAGTTCCTTGGCCATCTTGCCGAAGGCGCCACCGCGCAGGGGTTCCATAATGACACACTGCACGCCCGTCTTCTCACATTTATTATATAGGTACTCTGCATCGGCATCCTTCCGCCAGCCGTTACCCATCGATGCGTGGCGCCAGTCCAGGAAGTTCATCTGTATCTGACAGAAGTCCCAGTGGTACTCCGACTGATGGTCCAACAGCCAGTCGAAGGGCCTGACGTCGCCGTGATACGAGAATCCCAGGTGCTTGATGCGTCCTGCCTCGCGTTCCTTCAACAAGAAGTCCAGCAGGCCGTTGTCCAGAAATCGCCCCTTCAGCGAGTCCATGCCGCCACCGCCGATGCTGTGCAGCAGGTAGTAGTCAATGTGGTCCACCTTCAGCCGTTCAAACGACTGTTCGTACATCCGCTTCGACTTGTCGAAGTCCCACTGGTTCTCCCGCTGGTTCGACATCTTCGTGGCTACGAAGTATTTGTCACGCGGGAAACGGCTCAGCGAGTTACCCGTCAGCACCTCCGACTGGCCGCCCATATACATCGGCGCCGTGTCGAAGTAGTTCACGCCGTGTTCGATGGCGTAATCCACCAGTCGGTCCACCTCCTCCTGTCCTCTGGGCAGGCGCATCATGCCGAACCCCAACAGCGAGATCTGTTCACCGCTACCGTGCTGTACGCGGTAGGTCATGCGGTTCTGACCTACGGCCACTTGCGTTTTCTCGTCCTGTGCAAACATCCGCAGCGGACCCATCATACCCATGGCCACGGCGGCGCCTGCACCCATACCCATGCGTCGCAGGAAATCTCTGCGACTCATGTTCCTCTTGTCATTCTTGTCAGTCATAGTCTTCGTTTTTTTTGTTTTCGGTTTAATGTATATTTGCTGCGAAGGCTGCGGTTAAGCGAGAGCCATGATATTTATATCAATGGCCGAGTGTGAGCAGTCTCTCGCACTAAGTGCGCAAAGGTACGAAAAAATTTCGAGCCCACCAAACGATGAGCCCGATTTTTATGTTTCCCCTTCCGGGCGGGCGCGTCGGAAGGGAACTTTTCGGTTCAGCCGATGAACTTCAGGATGTCGGCTACCAGTTCGTCCTCGGTCTTGCCGTCAGCGGTCATCACGAGGTCGTAGTTGCGGGTGTCGTAACGTGAGGTGTTGGTATATTTCTTGACGTAGCTCTCACGCATCTGGTCCACCTGCTCGATGATTTTGCGGGCTTCGTCCTCGGAAAGTCCCTGTTTGCGCATGACGCGCTCCACGCGGAAGGGCATGGATGCCTGGATGAGGATGTTCAGGTGGTTGGGGTGGTTGCGGAAGACGAAGAATCCCGAGCGTCCGGCAACGACGAGCGACTCCTGTTCGGCGATGTCCTGCAACATCCTTGTCTCCGTCTGGAACATCTCCTTGGTAGTGGGGGGATACATGCCTTCGTTGTTCATGGCTTCGGCATATCCTACGCTGCCGACCATGCCTGGGGCAACGTTCAGGGCGCGCTTGACCTCGGTCCACCAGGAACTGCTCTCGCCTTTCTGTCTCTCGATTTCCTCAACGCTGAGGTTGTACTCCTTCTGCAAGCCCTTGATGACAAGCTTGTCGCAGAATTCCACACCTAATTTCTCGGCCAGCTTACGGCCTACGGTACGACCACCACTGCCCAGTTCGCGATTGATGGTGATAACAAATTTCTTGTTCTTATTCATAATAATTGCTGCAATATTTATGTTTCTGCCTGCAAAGATACAAATAAGCGAGCAAAGAACCAAAGGAAAACTCGTTTTTCTTTGTTCTTTCGAGCGAAAGTATCTTCTCGCGGAGCGAAAAGATAGTGCAAATCGAACGAAAAACCAAAATTATTTGGAATTTTTTTCGATTATTTGGTTGGTTCACTTTTTTTGTGTACTTTTGCACATCAAAACTGAATAAAACATGAATTACGAAGAGTTACTGGCAGCCAGGAATGATGGCAAGAAGCATCCGGTGATGCTGCCGATAGGCGGTTTCTATCGTGAGCAGGTGGACGGCAAATGGCGTGGAGTGGTGGACATTCGTCCGGAACTGAACCAGAACATCGCCTTTACGAAGGCCCTGCAGGCGGAGTGTGAGCGGAACAAGACGCTGATGGACAAACACCAGCTGCACTTTACGCCTGTGGTGAATGACGAGGGCGACGTGACGCGCCTGGAGCTGGAACTGGGAAACTACCAGACCTTCGAGCAGTTGCTGAAGGATAATCCGGCAGTAGTGGCCGAGAAGGGATTCATGGACAACGTGCTGACGTCGCTGGCGGATGTTACGACGTATCTGCACGAGCAGGGACTGCGCCATGTGTGTTTCTCGCCGAAGACGGTATTTGTGCGCAAAGGTGACAGCAGTGCGCTGTTGCTGACGCACGGTTCGTTCTACAGTGGACTGAGCGACCAGCGGGCGTTCTATGGCGACGACGCCGAGTTTGTGGCTCCCGAGGTTTTGAACGGCGGTTCGATAGACGACCGTTGTGACATCTACAGCATCGGTAAATTTATGCTCAGCCTGTATGACCAGAGCGATCTGCCGCTGGAGTACCGCAGGGCACTGAAGAAAGCTGTCAGCGAAGCCCCCGAGGACCGCTACGACACGCCAGCTGACATGGTGAAGGCCATCATGAAGCGTCGGGCCAGTTTCCGTTCGCTTCTGACCGTTGTCATTGCCTTGGTTGCTACGGCGATATGTGTGGGCCTGTATTTTGAGTATTTCCCTGAGACTCAGCCTATTGAGTTTGTGAAGCCTGTTCCGCGTACGGCGACCGATGACCTGTTAGACGACGGTTTCGACCCGGCAGAACTGGGTGTGACGAGCGATGGTGACTCGCTGGTAGTGAACGAGGCTGACCAGCGTGACTTCCAGGCGAAGGCCGAGGAGATATTCCGTAAGCGCTACGAGAAGGAGGCCGATCGCATCCTGTCGAAGATATATAATAAGGAGTATATGAGCAATAGCGAGAAGAAATTCATGGCGGAGAGCGAGTCGACTATCGACGAGTTGATGAAGTCGCAGAGCGAGATTGGTGCTGACGCAGGTCTGACGCCAGAGCGTTCGCAGCTCATTGCCACCGAGATTATTGAGCGTATAACGAATCAGAAGAAACAACAGTTGAACACGAATAGCAGAGCTATTCAGAAGTAGTTAGATAGATAATAGAAAAAAGATAATAGTTGAAAAATGAGATCAAGAACAGCAATTTGGTTTGAGTGCAAGATTGCCTACGAGAAAGTGATGGAGGACGGCTTGCAGAAGAAGGTAAAGGAGAATTACGTAGTAGACGCCCTGAGCTTTACGGAGGCTGAGAGCCGCATCATGGAAGAAATGTCGAGCTATATCAGTGGCGAGTTTACTATCGAGGATATCAAGATTGCCAGTTATAAGGAGATATTCTTCTCGGAAGAGGAGATGGCCGACAAGTGGTATAAGGCAAAGTTGCAGTTTATCACCATCGACGAGAAGACTGAGAAGGAGAAACGCTCGAACGTGAACTACCTGGTGCAGGCCGGAACGCTGAAGGGCGCTGTGAACAACATCGAGAGTGTGATGGGTACGACGATGATTGACTACGTCATTGCCGCTGTTGCCGAAACCACACTGATGGATGTGTTCGAATACGCTAAGAAGGAGCAGAGCGACAAACCGGAGTTTGAAGGCTAACGTCGTTCAATGTTCAATGTTCAACGTTCAACGTAATATGTACGACGTTCAAGGGAATCTGCGTGAGGTGTTATCTCGATTGCCACAAGGCGTCCGTCTGGTGGCCATCAGCAAGTATCATCCCAACGAATATATAGAGGCTGCTTATGCCGAGGGTCAGCGTACGTTTGGCGAGAGCCACGAGCAGGAACTGCGCCTGAAACACGAGACACTGCCGAAGGATATTGAGTGGCATTTTATCGGTCATTTGCAGACGAACAAGGTGAAATATATTGCGCCTTACGTAACGATGATTGAGGCGGTGGACTCGTTGAAGCTTTTGTGCGAGATTGATAAGCAAGCATCTAAGAATGAACGTGTTATAGATGTGTTGCTGGAGTTGCACATTGCCGAGGAAGAGACGAAATACGGTCTGACGCCCGATGCCTTGCGCGAGCTGATGGCTGGTGGCGAATGGCGCCAGTTGCAGCATGTGCGCATCTGCGGACTGATGATGATGGCGTCGTACGTGGACGATGAAGAACAGATCCGTTCGGAGTTCCGGTTGGCGCATAGTCTCTTTGACGAAATCAAAGCGCATTATTTTGCCGATGCACCTTACTTCTGTGAGCGTTCGTGGGGCATGAGCCACGACTACGAGATAGCCGTAGAGGAGGGGAGTACGATGGTCCGCATCGGAACGACTATTTTCGGTCCAAGAGTTTACTGAGCAGATACTGTCCGCGTTGCATGTCGCCCCAATGGATGGCGTGACGGGGACAATGATGATAACAGGCTAGACAATTCGTACACCGTTCGTTGTGTTGCCACACGGGCGGTGTACCTTTTATGTCGTCGACAGGACATAGCTTGGCGCACAGGCCGCACTGGATGCAGGCTTCGGCATCGACCCAGAAATGTTTGTCGGTTATCAGATGCTTGTTGTAATAGCCGCCAATGACGTAGGTGTAGGTAAAGGGTATGGCGCCTTTGACGAGTTCCTCCACATTACGCTGGCGTTCGGTGACAACCTGACAGATATGCGTCATACGTTGGCGGGCATTCTCGACTTTTCGGATGGCTTTCTCGTCGGTGTCGAGATGGAGGAACGAGAAGCAGACGTTTGATTCGGGCATGACGATGGCAAAGCGTGCGTCGGTGTGTAATCCCTTCTGCATCAGTTCTTTATCGAAGACGCGCATGGCGTAGCCCATGTTGTCGCCGCAGGTGGTGAGGGCGTAGATGTAAGATGGAAGATGGCTGACGGAAGATGTCGGAAGGGTGAAGGTGGCCTTGCGGATGAATTCACGGACGATGCGTGGCGGTTGCCAGCCGTGGGTGGGAAAGCAGAATCCCAGGCGTTCGCCATCTTTCAGAGTATAGTGGAGCTCGCCTTTTCCGAGCTCTTCAGGAATAAACATCAGTTCGTCATTGGTGGCTTCTGCCAGTTGCTGGGCGGCCCAGCGGGTGTTCCCCGTACCGGTGAAATAGAATATCATAGGGCGCTCCTCCTCTTGAATTCGGCACAGGTGATGGCTGTCGCTATGGCCACGTTGAGGCTTTCAGCGGTGTGGTCGCCTGTGTGGTAGTTAGGGATGAGTAAACGGTGGGTGATATGCTGGCGGACGGCCTCGGAAATGCCGTTGCCCTCGTTGCCCATAACGATGATGCCGTCAGCAGAAAGTGGTTGTTCGTAGATGTTTTTTCCGTCGAGCAGGGTGCCATAGACGGGACATTGGCAGTGGGCGAACAACTCCAGCAGGTCGCAATATATAATATGTACGTGTGCGAGACTCCCCATAGTAGCTTGAACGACCTTGGGGTTATAGACGTCAGCAGTGTCGGGCGAGCAATAGATGGTGTCGATGCCAAACCAGTCGGCAATGCGGATGATGGTTCCTACGTTGCCGGGATCCTGAACGCCGTCGAGCGCGAGGGCGAGGGAAGAAGGCTGATGTCTGATGGCTGATGTCTGATGGATGTTGTCTGAGGACTGTTCCGGAATGTGAAACAGTGCCAGCACCTCCTGCGGGTGTTGGAGGAAACTGATGCGACGCAGCTCTTCTTCGGTAATGAGCTGAGCATCAGGACGTTCTGTGGTCGAAAAAATGGAGTGGGGGACATAACCCGCCTGTAACAGGTCGCCTACGACCTTTGGTCCTTCGGCCACGAAAAGGTTCTCGCGACGGCGGTTTTTCTTCAGCTCGAGCGAGCGAATCAGCTTGATTTGGTTCTTGCTAATCATGTTTTTTACATTATTTGTGTGCAAAATTACGAAAAAGTTTAGTTTTTTTCGTACCTTTGCCTCGAAAATGAAGCAGTTTTTTTTCATTGGCGCCTTGTTGGTCGTGATTATGACCTCGTGTTCAGAGACGAAATATGTCGCTGAAGGCGAATATCTATTGGATAAGGTGCAGGTGAAAAGTGACGCTCCTGTTCGTGGCCTGACCACCACCGAGATGCGGGATTACATCCGTCAGACCGGTAATTCGCGATGGTTTTCGGCGGTCAAGATACCCCTTTACACCTATTCTCTCTCTGGACGTGACACATCGCGGTGGGTCAACCGCATGTTGCGCAACATCGGAGAGGCTCCGGTACTCTACGACTCGGCACAGACGCTGTTGTCGATAAAAAGTCTGCAGGCCCAGATTCAGAATATGGGTTACCTGCGCGCGACGGTTGACGCTGAAAACACGACGAAGGGGCGTAAACTGCGTACCACATACAATGTTCATCCGGGTGACATTTATTCGCTCCGTCGTGTAGATTATGACATTCAGGACACAATTATTGCCCAGATTCTGGAGGTGGACAAACCCGAGAATCGTGGCTTGCACCGTGGGATGACCTTCAGTCTGGAGACCCTCGACAATGAGCGCAAGCGTATCACCCAGTTGCTGACCAATACGGGTTATTACCGTTTCAACAAGGACTTTATCACGTACAGGGCCGACTCTGTTCCGGGAACAACCGGCATTGACCTGACGCTGGTTTTGCACCGTTTCCGCAACAATCAGGTGACCGACACCAATCACCTGCAGTACACTATCCGTGACGTCCGCTTCCGCAGTGGCAACGCCAACGATACGGTTATTCACCTGCGTCCCAGCGTGTTACGCCATAATACCTTCATCCGTTCGGGTGACTTGTATTCGGCTAGTGACCAGCAAACGACCTACAACCATTTCGGACGCCTGGGGGCCATTCGCTATACGAACATCAGTTTCCAGGAAGACACCGAAAAGAGGTTGCTCGACTGTGATATCCAACTCAGCACCAACAAACCATCATCGATTTCGTTTCAACCCGAGGGTACCAATACCGCGGGTGATCTGGGATTTGCCGCCTCGCTGACCTATCAGAATCGTAATTTTTTCCGTGGTTCCGAGCTGTTCTCCGTCGAATTGCGTGGAGCCTATGAGGCCATCAAGGGACTCGAGGGCTATTCCAACTCCAACTTCCTGGAATACAGTCTGCAGACGAGTTTGTCGTTCCCGCGATTCATTGCCCCCTTCCTGTCCAACGCGTTCCGTCAGCGCATCAACGCATCGTCTGAGGTCTCGCTGATGTACGATTTGCAGGACCGTCCCGAGTTTCTGCGTCGTGTGATGAATGCCAGTTGGCGCTACAAATGGAACAATCCCCAGCGTTACGACCGCTACCAGATAGACCTGCTCGAATTGAATTTCATCTCGATGCCCTGGATTAGCGACAAGTTTAGGGAAGACTATCTGAATGATGCCGCGAGGCGTAATTCGCTGGTGCTCATCAATTACTCCGACCTCTTTATTATGCGCACGGGCTTCCGCTATAGCTATAACAACGGCCGATTTGCCATCAAGACGAACATCGAGACGGGTGGTAACCTGCTGGATCTGATGGCACACTCCTTTGGGTTCCACAAAAATGATGAGGGTGAATATACTTTCCTGGATGTGGCTTATGCACAATACGTGAAAGGTGATGTGGACTATACGCGTAACCTCCAGCTCGGCTATCGTCGGCAACTCGTGTTCCATGCGGGTCTGGGCATAGCCTATCCCTATGGCAACAGTGACGTGCTGCCATTCGAGAAGAGCTATTTCTCGGGTGGTGCCAACAGCGTTCGCGGATGGAGCGTGCGTAGTCTGGGTCCGGGAAGTTTTCACAACGATGACGGAAAGGTAATTTATATTTACCATATCGGTGACATGAAACTCGACTTGAACATGGAGTATCGTGCCCACCTGTTCTGGAAGTTGGACGGTGCGCTGTTTGTGGATGCCGGTAATATTTGGAACTTACGCGATTACGAGGATGTTCCGGGCGGACAGTTTAAGTTTTCAGAATTCTGGAAACAGATAGCTGCCAGCTATGGCTTGGGATTCCGATTGAACTTCGACTATTTCATTCTTCGTTTCGACATGGGTATGAAGGCCGTCAATCCCGTCTATAATGACAGTCGCGAGCACTTTCCGATAGTGCACCCCAAACTCAGTCGCGACTTTGCTTTTCACTTCGCGGTAGGCCTTCCATTCTAACCTTCCAATCCCCATTGCGATGGACGACAGTCACCAGGAAGGTGCCTTTCTGCTGTATTTCTGCGGGTGCTCCGATAGCGGTGGCTTTTAGAAAATTTCTGACGGTTACGGTGACCACACGCAGGGTGTCGTTGGCTACCGTAAAGTATTCCTCAGCACTTGCTGTTGCCTCGCCATTCACCAGTTTCAAGTCCTCTTCCGTGGTGTTCGATGCAGCAAAGCGTAACCATCGTTCGCTCTCTGGCGTCGCATAGTTGACGGCATCCTTGAAATCGCAGTTGAAATATGCCTCAGCCCATTGGGTTGCGGTGGCTTTTGCCTCGTTGTCTCCGTTGAATCCGGTGTTGCAGCTCGCCATCAAAACAACTGTCAGAAGGGAGAAAAGTAGTCGCATAAACATTAAATATGTAAAATTTCTCTGCAAAGATACAAAAAACTCTTAATTCTTGTCTCTTATTTCTTAACTTTTTTATACCTTTGCACAAATTTTGGCATGAGTGTATGATGAAATTCATCTCTTTCGGTAGTGGAAGCAGTGGTAACTGCTACTTGCTGACCACTCCAAACGATGCCCTGCTGATAGACCTTGGAGTCGGTCTGCGCGGCCTGAAGAAAGATTTCCGTACTTACGGATTCAGTCTTTCTGAGGTTCATCATGTGCTTATCACCCACGATCACGCTGACCATATCAAGTCAGTGGGTTCCTTCAGTAATGACTACCAAATCCCCGTCTATGCCACACATGAAGTTCATGTCGGCATTACGCGCAACTACTGTATATCGCAGAAGATTCCCGCTGCCCTTGTTCGCGTCATTGAGAAGGGAAAGACCATCGAAATCGGAGACTTCAAGGTGACACCTTTTGGAGTGCCTCACGATAGCAGTGACAACGTTGGCTATTTCATCGAGGCTGAAGGTACTAACTTCTGCATCATGACCGATGTCGGTAAGGTGACTGACGAGATGAAAGAGTACATCCGTCGTGCACACCATTTGGTCATTGAGGCCAATCATGACGAAGAGATGGTGATGAACGGTCCTTATCCGCAGTTCCTCAAGACGCGCATCCTTTCAGATACGGGACATCTCAGCAACCGCAACTGTGGACTGGCTCTGGTTGAGAATATGACTGAGCAGTTGCGCAATGTGTGGTTATGCCACCTGAGCGAGGAAAACAACCATCCGGAACTGGCCCGCAAGACCGTTGAAAGCGTGTTACGAGACTTCGGAATCATTGCTGGTGTTGACTTCCATTTGGAGGTTCTCAAGCGTAATTCTCCTTCAGGAATTTTCGAACTCGAATAAGCGAAACGAAAAAAAGTTTTAAAATCTGCACGCTTGTGTAGGTCGTTTCGAAATTTTTATGTATCTTTGCAAAGCTATTTGTGTTTTCACGATTATGGACCATATAAGAAATTTCTGCATCATTGCACATATCGACCATGGGAAGTCGACGCTGGCCGACCGTCTGCTGGAGTTCACCAAGACCATCCAGGTGACGGAGGGACAGATGCTTGACGACATGGAGCTGGAGCGTGAGCGCGGCATTACGATTAAGAGCCACGCCATCCAGATGGAGTATATGTACAAGGGTGAAAAATATATTCTGAACCTCATTGACACCCCGGGACACGTGGACTTCTCGTACGAAGTGTCGCGTTCCATAGCAGCCTGTGAGGGTGCCCTGTTGGTGGTTGATGCCACACAGGGTGTACAGGCACAGACCATCTCCAACCTCTATCTGGCTATTGATAATGACCTCGAGATTATTCCCGTTATCAACAAGATTGACATGCCTTCGGCCATGCCCGATGAGGTGGAAGACGAAATTGTCGACCTGATTGGCTGTAATCCTGAGGACATCATTCGTGCCAGTGGAAAAACCGGTGAGGGCGTGGAGGACATCCTGAATGCTGTCGTCGAGCGTATTCCACATCCCGAAGGTGACGAAAAGGCACCGCTGCAGGCATTGATTTTCGACTCGGTGTTCAACTCGTTCCGAGGCATCATTGCCTACTTCAAGATTAACAATGGCGTAATTCGTCAGGGTGATAAGGTAAAATTCTTCAACACCGGTATGGAGTACGATGCTGACGAGGTGGGTGTGTTGAAGATGGACATGATTCCCCGTAAGGAATTGCGAACGGGTGAGGTGGGATACATCATTTCGGGCATCAAGAATGCCAAGGAAGTGAAGGTGGGTGATACCATTACCCATATCGACCGTCCCTGTGACAAGGCTATCGAGGGTTTCCAGGAAGTGAAGCCCATGGTGTTTGCCGGTGTCTATCCTATCGACCCGACGGATTATGAGAATCTGCGTGCCTCATTGGAGAAGCTGCAGCTGAACGATGCCTCGCTGACATTCGTTCCAGAGACGTCTATGGCGCTGGGCTTTGGCTTCCGTTGCGGTTTCCTGGGATTGCTCCACATGGAAATCGTGCAGGAACGCCTGGATCGTGAATTCGACATGGATGTCATCACCACAGTGCCTAACGTAACCTATATGTGCTACACCAAACAGGGTGAGGAGAAGGAGGTGCACAATCCCTCGGGACTGCCCGATCTGACGATGATAGACCATATCGAGGAACCGTATATCAAGGCCTCTATCATTACTGCTGCCGACTATATCGGTCCTATCATGACGCTGTGTCTTGACAAGCGTGGTGAACTCATCGACCAGCAGTATGTCAGTGGAGGTCGTGTGGAGTTACGATTCATGTTGCCGCTGGGCGAAATCGTCATTGACTTCTATGACAAACTGAAGTCCATCTCGAAGGGCTATGCATCGTTCGACTATCATATCGACTCGTTCCGTCCATCGAAATTGGTAAAACTCGATATCTTGCTGAATGGTGAACCTGTTGATGCTTTGTCGACACTGACACATGCTGATAATGCCGTAACCTTTGGACGCCGAATGTGTGAGAAACTGAAGGAACTTATTCCGCGTCAGCAGTTTGACATTGCCATACAGGCGGCCATTGGTGCGAAGATTATTGCCCGCGAGACGGTGAAGCAGGTGCGCAAGGACGTGACGGCCAAGTGTTATGGCGGTGACGTCAGCCGTAAGCGCAAACTGCTGGAGAAACAGAAACGTGGTAAGAAGCGCATGAAACAGATTGGCAATGTGGAAGTGCCGCAGAAAGCCTTCCTTGCTGTTCTGAAACTGGATTAAAATATAAGAATAAAAACTAATAACAATCTAAATAGAAAAAGGAAATATGGCTACAATCGGACTGACAACAAGAGACGTGGCGCGTGAGTTGGCTCGCCGCTACAGCACTATGACGCATGAGGAACTGGACGTGCTGGAGGGCATTTTGGTTCCTAAGAAATTCCAAAAGGGTGAAATCATCCTCCATGAGGGTGAAGTGTGTGAAAGCATCTACTGGGTGGCAAAAGGACTGGTGCGCCAGTTCTATTACAAGAATGGTAAGGAACTGACCGAGTATATGGCTACCGAGGACAATATTGTGATGAGCATCGAGAGTCTGTTCACGGATAAGCCCTCGACCCAGCAGATGGTGGCATTGGAACCTACCATTCTCTTTGCACTGCCTAAGCGCGAACTGGAGCATGAGGCCGTTCGCAACGTCAATATCCAGATGCTTTACCGTAAGATTCTTGAGGAGTCACTCATCATCTCGCAGGTGCATGCTGACATGCTGCGCTTCGAGTCGGCACAGGAACGCTATTCGAAACTCGTCAAGCGTTCACCGCAGTTGGTGTTGCGTGCACCGCTGGTCTATATTGCCAGCTATCTGCAGATGACTCCTGAAACGTTGAGCCGTGTGCGCACTTCCGTCTTGTTGGGCGACAAGAGCGACAAAGACTAAACCTTTCAGGGATTTATTATAACAAACTACAGAACGTAAACATATCGGGAAACACCTGGCTGAGACGGTCGGGGCATTCCTTGAACAGTCCGAATAGGGCGCTACCTGAGCCAGACATGGCCGCATAGGTAGCGCCCATGTTATATAGTTGTTGCTTCACTTCCGCCAGTTCGGGGTGTATGGCGAAGACACTTTCCTCAAAATCGTTTACCAGTTCTTCCTTCCACGTTTCCACGGGTTGCATCACCACCTTGCGGCAGTTCTTCTTGGGGTAGTGCGGACGGATGCGGGCGAAAGCCTCTTTTGTCGGTACGGGGATATCGGGACGAACCACGCCAATATACCATTCGCTCAGGTTGAGGCTGATTTCTTCCAGTCGTTCACCGATACCCTCTGCATAGCACGGACGGCTCTTGATGAAGAACGCACAGTCGGCACCCAGACGTGCGGCATAATCCATCATCTGTTGTTCGCTCAGCCCCAATTGGAACAGGTCGTTCAACAGCATAATCATATAGGCACAGTCACTCGAACCCCCGCCCATGCCGGCCTGTGTGGGAATACCTTTCCACAGATGGGCGTGACAGCGTGGCAGTGTGGGGAAGTCTTCCTTAAGCAGTCGGTATGCCCTCACCACCAGATTCTTCTGCTCGTCGCCTTCAATATGAATGTTCGTTACTATCAGGTCGCAGTCTGCGTCCGACGGGAACTGATCGTCCATGGTCGTCACTTCCAACGCATCTTTGATGGGGACAGGATAGAATACTGTCTCCAGATTATGGTAACCGTCGGGGCGTTTCTCTACTACGTTCAGCCCCAGATTGATCTTTGCAATAGGAAAATTAATCATAGCGGCAGGTAAATAACGTATTTCTCCTTAAACCATTCTTCATTGAACCACTGGCTGATATCTTGCGTTTCCACAATTTTACGGAACGGCTGCAGTTCAGTGTCTAACGTACCGCCCTTCAGGCAGATAATGCCGTTGGGCAGGGCATTGCGGCTTTCCTTGGCAATATTCTTACGAACGATACGCTCCAAGTCGGGTAACGGCATCACTGCACGACTCACGATGAAGTCATAACGTCCCTTCTCATCCTCACCACGCAGATGACAGGGTTCGCAGTTTTCCAGACCGATAGCTTTCGCCACCTCCTGTGCCACACGGATTTTCTTTCCTGTACCGTCGATGAGCTTGAAGTGACACTCTGGAAACATGATGGCCAGGGGAATACCAGGAAATCCGCCTCCTGTTCCGAAATCCAGAATACGCGTCCATGTCTTGAATCGTAACATCCGGGCTATGGCTAATGAGTGTAGCACGTGGTGTTCGTACAGATTGTCAATGTCCTTACGTGAGATGACGTTGATTTTCGCGTTCCAATCACGATACAACTCGTCCAGCATTTCATACTGTCCCAGTTGTTTTTCCGTCAGTTCCGGAAAGTATTTCTGAATGATTTCTGCTTTCATGCTGCGAAGGTACGAAAAAAAAGTGGATTCACCAAACGTCAGCAAAGCTTTTTGGTGTAGAATGTCTCGTAGGCTCGGGCGACTTTGAGGTAGTCGTGATAGCGGTGGATGTAGTCGACGCTCTGTTGCTTTAACTGTGGCAGACGTTCGGGATGAAGGACGAGTTGTTCGAGCTCGTGATAGACACTGTCGTATGACGGCTGGACATTGATGATGGGCCGAAGCTCGGTTTCGCCAATATTGCGTGCCACACTTCGACATTCATGTCGAAGAATGTCGTAATTCTCGGGTTCACCGCCTCCAACAACAACAATGCCCTTCGACATAGCCAGGAGCGCATTCATGGCAGGGGTATAGCTGTAGAGCTGATCGAGGAGGACGTCGCTGGAGGCAAGCATGGACTGGTATTCGTCGAAGGGCAAACCTTCAGCCACAGTTAGGGCGACACGGTCGGGATAGCGCGTGGCAAGGTCTTGGGTTGCACGGAGCATCACGTCGGTACCCTTGTAGGCACTGCGGGCGCGGCTGATGCCCACGAATATCTTGATAGGAAGGGTAGGTGAGGTTGGTATCGTTGGGTTGGCAGGGATAATGGGATAGGGGATAAAGCACGTCTTGTCGGGGAAATGGGGACGATAGCAGACGTCATACTCGTAGAGTCCGGTGACGATGCCGTCGCAGTCAGTTGCTATCATTTGGTTCAGACGTTCCTTGGCAGTGCCAAGCCAGTCGTGACGTTCCTTCATTGCGTCAGGGTCGGTGCGCAGTTTGTCACCGATATTGAAATCGCTATAGCGCAGGGGCTTGTTAGTCACGCATTCGTGGACCCAATAGTAATCCATGCCATAAGCGCCAAGTATAAGCCTCCTGTTGTTCCTGCGGAGCCATCGGTAAAACCAAAACAGCCTTTCGGCTTTCAATTCAAAGAACATGGGATTGATGAGCTGTACCACGTCATAGCCTCGCATCTTGGGCAGCAGCGAATAGATTCTGGCCATCAGACGAATGCCTCCGAGACGTCCTGGTGTGCGGGTGACATCAATATCGCGCGGATAGTTCTTCCAGAAGTCACCATTGGAAATGACACACACCTCATGACCCAGGGCGCGAAGTCCCTTGGCCAGCGTCGCGTGGACATTGCTATATTCGCCTATGAGCAGTATCTTCATCGTTCTTTGCGTAGGAGTGGAAGCGAGTGTAACAATAGGGTGCGCCCCAATGCAGTACTTGTCATGCGACGGAACCAGACGTACTTCTGTGAGTAGTTCTCGTCGGGCAGTGGGAAGAGTCCTTCGTTGCGCAGCATGGCAATGCGGGTGTCGAGTTGCTGGGCAGAACGTGTCTGCATAATAATCTGGTAAAGGTAGTCCATGGTAAGCTGGGCTACACGGCGTCGCAGGGCCAGACGGTCGTTTTGTGGCAGGCGGTCTGCCAACAGATAAAGCCGGTGAGTGATGGCGTGCAGGTCATCGAGGCGCTTTTGCACCTTCTGCTCATCATTCGTGGAAGTAATGGAGTTCGGACGCTGACAATAATAATATGCGTGTGCATCGGTGGGATAGACACGCTCAGCACGTAGCAGCAACTGAGGGGTAAACTCCTCATCCTCGTGGAAGATGCCCGGAGTGAAACGCAGTTCGCTGAGCGTCTTCTGGCGGAAAAGATACAGACAGGCTGAACCGTGGATGTTATGATGGCGCATCAGGTCGGTACCGCTGAGGACTGGTCCGTCGGTATATGTTGTTGACACGTCTGTAGAGGATGTAAAGTCAAAAACCACCATGTCAGCATCCTCATGTGAATGCAGTATGTCGAGGCAGTGGTTGTAAGGTTCGGTCATCAGCCTGTCATCACCATCAACAAATTGCAGGTAGCGGCCTCGGGCCATATTGATGCCCATATTGCGGGCTGCACTCAGACCAGAGTGCTTCTGTCGGACGTAGATGATATCGTCGCCATACTGCATGAGGGCGTTGGTGGGACTGATGTCAGAACCATCATCGACAACAATGATCTCGCGTTCTTCGCGTTGTAGCGAGAGTGCCAGGATGCTGTCAACACACTGACACAGCATCTGCATCGGTAGGTCGTAGTAGCAGACGACAAACGTTACCAGCGGCTGGGCTTCTTGAAGTGATGTATGAAGTGGATTGTCTTGCATAACGCGTTGATTCTTAATATGTTGTTAGCAGCAGCTTTTATTTTCTGTACGCCGTGGAGATGACCGTAGTGAAGCCGACGGAAGGGAAGGGTGATGGGGACGTCGAGATATTCACACACGTCAATCTGGATGTTGAGCAGGTGGAGGTAGTAGATGTCATTGACAGGCATACCATTGGTCAGATGAGCCTCGAGGAGCATAGCCAACTGATGACCATCAGCTTTGGCAGTAATGCCTTCGGGATTCCACTGGTAGTGATAAAAACCAAGGGACGTGGTCATCACCTTATGGCATTGACGTAACAGCAGGGGCAGCGTCCAGGCATCCTCGAACACCTTACCATAGGGGAACCGAACATGGTCGAACAGGCTACGGCGGTAGATCTTGTTCCAGGCATATGTATGCAGGTAGGCCTGACCGCTGAGCCAGTAGTCGTTGATGTCGGTATAGGTGCAGTCGGGCAGTGTGAGGCGATGATGGATAGAATACTCCAGGATGTCGGCATCACCCATCATGTCGAGCAGTGGTGCAAGGGTGTTCTCTTCTAGCCAGTCATCTGAATCGACGAAAGTGATGATATCCCCTTGGGCAATGTCAATACCTGCATTGCGCGCATCACTGAGTCCCCCGTTCTCCTTGTGGATGACCTGTATGCGCTTGTCGCGGACAGCCCATTGGTCACACAACTGTGGACACGAATCGGGTGAACCATCATCGACGAGTATCACCTCCATATCGGTGACAGCCTGTCGGAGCACGCTCTCCACACAACGGTCGAGGGTGGCTTCTACACGATAGACGGGTATGATGATAGTTAGTTTCACGATGCAAAAATAGCATTTTTTATGGAAAGCACCAAAGAAATAGACGCATTATGTAATAAAAAGGCTGATTTTACGTTATAATATCGTAAATAAGATGGAGCAAGAGCGCATTGCAACGCCACACCCTGACCAAAGGTCAGAGAATGATAACTACGACCACGTGTTGAAATACACAAGTGTCTTCGGTGGTGTACAGGGCCTGATCATACTGATTGGCCTTGTGCGCAATAAGTTTATGGCCCTCCTGCTGGGTGCTGGCGGTATGGGCTTTAACGCCTTGCTGACGTCGGTGCAGAATTTCGCCTCGCAGTGTACGAATCTGGGTATTTCATTTGGTGCAGTGCCTCGACTGTCAGGATACTACGAACAGCAGCGCACGGAACTGGTGGATTATTACATTCAAGTGATACGCCTTTGGAGTATGATAGCTGCTGTGCTGGGATGTTTGTTCTGCATCTTGGTAAGTCCGCTGATCAACGACCTGTCGTTTACCTGGGGTAACCATACACTGCACTATGCCATGTTGGGCGTATCGGTAGCGATGATAGCCATTACAGGTGGTGAGACAGCCATTCTGAAGGCCACACGACGACTGGGGTCCCTCGCGCGCGTACAGATTTATACTACGGTAGCTTCAGTCTTCCTGTCAATCCCGTTGTACTACTTTTTCCGTCATTCGGGTGTCGTTCCGGCTATTATGTTGATAGCTGCAGCGGGCATGTTGGTAACCATTGGCTATTCATATCGCCTTTATCCGCTGAAAATGCACTTTAACAGCAAACAGCTGAAAAATGGGGCGAGTATGATACGTTTGGGACTGGCCTTCGTTCTTGCTGCAGCGATAGGCAGTGCGTCGGAGATGTTAATCAGGGCGTATCTGAATGTGGAGGGTGGACTGGACTTCGTAGGTTTATACAATATCGGATTTATGCTGACCATCACGTATGCTGGCATGGTATTCTCAGCGATGGAGAGCGACTATTTCCCGCGTTTGTCTGGCGTCTGCAAAGATATCGTCAAGACAAACGAAACCGTGAACAAGCAAATAGAAGTGTCGCTGTTACTATTATCGCCCATGCTGGTGGCATTGATCATGATACTGCCGGTGCTGGTTCCGATACTGTTCAGCCGTGAATTCATACCGGTGGTCGGAATGGCTCAGGTGGCCGTATTGGCGATGTATTTCAAGGTGCTGACGATGCCAGTGGCATATATCACCTTGGCACGGAGCTTGTCGCTGTCATATCTGCTGCTGGAGACGAGTTATTTCGTGGTACTTGTCATCGCGGTGATGATCGGTTTCCAGCAGTGGGGACTATGGGGAACAGGACTTGCTATCGTGGTGGCCCACATGTTTGAATGCATCATGGTAGGGGGATATTCGTATGTTTTTTACGGCTATCGCACCACGAAGAATGTGCTGCGATATGCTGCGGTACAGGCAATCATCGGATTTGCAGCGTATGGCGTAACGCTGGTGGCTGAAGGCTGGCCCTACTGGATAGCAGAAGCCGCACTGACAGTGGTCAGCACGGCTTATTCGGTTCATGTATTGCGCCAGAAAACGCACCTATGGGAATCGCTCAAGCGCAAATTCACGAAATCAGCATAATCTTTAGAAACGGAAGTCCAGCTCGACATCCACCAGATTGTAGTCGTGCTTGGCCAGATTGCGGTCGTTGATGCGGGCATACTCAAGATGCATCTCCAGGTTCTTCGTAAAGAAATAGTTCAAACCGATTTCGTACGATGTCTTGGCGCTGCTCCACTCCTTGGTGCTGCGATAACACTGGTAGCGTGCCTTGGCATGCAGCTTCGACTTGATGACAGGCACGATACCAAAGGCATACCAACCATCGGCCTTGTCTCCCTTGCTATAATCAATCTCACGAACGTTATTAGCAGCCTTGGCAGCACCCCAGCCTTGAGAGTGTAAATACTCAGCACGGAACATGTATTCGCCAGTGCTGTATTCAGCAGAGAGGGCATAGCGGTTCTTTTCCACGCTGCGGGTCTCACCTGTCAGCGGGTCGAGCATGGCACCACGACTACCTGTCCATCCGAAGGCACCAATGCGCAGACCCTGAATAGGCATTACCCATACGCCACCAATGATATCCTTGCGGTTGTCCTTGTCCTTCTCATTGATACCTTCACCATTGTAGACGCCCACCTGATAGTGGAACACGCGACGGCCTTTGGCATTGGGGAAGAGGTCACCAGAGAACTGAATACCGATGTCACGACCACCTGATGATTTCTCACCCGTACGGTCTCCGAAACCTGACAAGTTGTTGATGACATCAGCATAAGCGCGCCAGCCCTGTGTGATAGGGTGGGTAGGATTCTCATACGTAAAGGCACGCTTGAACTGTCCTGCACGAACCTTAAACTCGGGGAATCTGCGCCACTCAGCATAGAGATCTACCAACTGGACGGTAGGCTCACCAGGACCTTTCACGTTGGTTCCCTGTATTTGGGCACGCCAGTCGAAATCACCGATCTTACCGTCGAGGATGAAACGCGCCAGACGGAGATTAAACGTGTTCGAGTGGTTTCCTTCAGGGTCCTGTCCCTGATACTGCAGCATACCGTAGCCGCTGAACTTGATGTTCTTCACCCATGCAGGCAGCTCGATGGTAGCCTTTTGACTGGTCTCAGTTGTCTCAGTGGTCTCGAGTTCTTCGGCACTGATGGTGCATACGCAGCTTGTCAGCAGCGCAGCAATCCATGTAAGTCTTCTTGAAATCATAAGCGTAACCGTTTAGTAGGTTAGTAAAAAATGTTATTCTGCTTCGAAATATTCTTGTAGTTCTGACGCTGCACTGCCTTCGTTGTTGGACAGGTCGCGGATGATCTTACCATGCTCAAGCAGGGCAATACGTGTAGAGATATCCACCGTATGCTGCAGGTTATGACTTGATATGAGGATAGTCGAACCGGTCTCGTTGGCATAGTCCTGCAACAGATGTTTGAGAACCATCTGACTGGTGGGGTCCAGGAAATTGAAAGGCTCATCGAGAATGACGGTCTTGGGACGACGGAAGAGGGCAGAGATGATGCCCACCTTCATCTTGTTACCGGCAGAGAGGTTGCGGATGAGCTTCTTCTGGCCAAAGACCTCGCCATTGGCAAAGCGCTCAAACTGCTGCAGACGTTCATCAACTTCCTGTTGACTGATGCCTGAAACCTTGCCCAGGAAGGCGAAATACTCCTCAGGTGTGAGGAAATCAATGAGGAACCCCTCGTCGATATAGGCGCCTACATGCTGCTTCCAGGCTTCACTCTCAGTGGGATTGATAGCCACTGCGCCCTCTGTTGCCACAGTGCCCATTGCTCCTTCTGATGCCACTGTGCCCGACGCTTCTCCGTCGGGTAAAGAAAACACATAGCTCACACTGCCTTCGTCTGCCTTTAGCAAATCGAGGAGCAGACGGAAGAGTGTCGTCTTACCCGCACCATTGTTTCCTACCAGCCCGAGGATATCCCCATCGTTGATGGTAAACGAGGGGATATCGCAGGCACATGTCTCGCCAAATTGTTTCTTGAGGTTGTCTATCTTAATCATAATTCTAGTATTTCTAGTATTTCTAGTACTTCTAGTGTTTCTAGTGTTTCTAGTGGAACTAGTTTACACTAGTCCCCTTCCGTGACAGTTCTTAAACTTCTTACCGCTGCCGCAGGGACAGGGGTCGTTACGCCCAGGCAGCTTGTCCTTGATAATCGGAGTACGGGGCTGCTGGGCACGGGTGTCCTGAGCAGCGGCAGCAGCCTGATTGGGATCGGTCATCTGCTCCTGTGAGAGGCTCTGCTTCGACTCGGTATACTGACTGCGCTGGGTGTGCTCCTCGGGAGCAGCTTCCTGCACCTGTTGCATCTCTGGAATCTGGGCACGCATGAGGATCGAAACGGAACGGTTGTTCATCACGTTCACCATGTTGTCGAACAGTTTCACACTCTCGAGTTTGAAGATCAACAACGGGTCTTTCTGCTCGTAAGAGGCGTTCTGCACAGAGTGCTTCAACTCATCCAGTTCACGGAGGTTCTCCTTCCATGCTTCATCAATAATGTGGAGCAGGATCTGCTTCTCAAATTCCTTAACCACCGACTTGCACTCAGTATCGTAGGCTTCCTTCAGATTACAAGCGATGTTATACATCTTGCGGCCATCGGTCAGGGGCACCACGATGCGCTCGTAAATCTGACCCTGATTCTCGTAAACCTGCTTAATGACAGGCATGGCCACCTCCTGCACGTGTTCCATCTTACGCTTGAAGTTGCCCATAGCCACCTGGAACACTTCCTCGCAGAGTTCCTCGTGGTTCTTGTTGATGAACTCTTCATTGCTGAAGGGACATTCCATGGCAAAGACCTTGATAAACTGCTCCTTGCAGCCCTCATAGTCGTTGGTCTCGATGATATTCACGACACGGTCCCAGATGGTGTTCGAGATATCCATGCCAATACGCTCACCCATCAGGGCGTGACGACGCTTTGAATAGACTACGGTACGCTGCTTGTTCATCACGTCATCGTACTCCAACAGACGTTTACGGATACCGAAGTTGTTCTCCTCAACCTTCTTCTGGGCACGTTCTACCTGTTTGGTAATCATGGAACTCTCGAGTACTTCACCCTCCTTGAAACCTAACTTGTCCATGACGGTGGCGATACGCTCAGAACCGAACAGGCGCATCAGCTTATCCTCCAGTGAGATGAAGAACAGCGAAGAACCTGGGTCTCCTTGACGACCGGCACGACCACGTAACTGACGGTCCACACGACGTGACTCATGGCGCTCGGTACCGATGATGGCAAGACCTCCGGCGGCCTTTACTTCGGGTGACAGCTTGATATCGGTACCACGACCGGCCATGTTGGTGGCGATGGTTACAGCACCCTTGCCATTGGTCGACTGACCGGCCAGAGCCACAATGTCTGCCTCCTTCTGGTGCAACTTGGCATTCAGGACCTGATGGGGGATACCCTCACGCTTGCCGGTCTCGGGATTGACATACATATCGAGCATACGACTCAAAAGCTCAGAGATTTCCACGGAGGTGGTACCAATCAGTGTAGGACGGCCCTGATTACGCAGCCTAACCACTTCCTCAATGACGGCACGATACTTCTCGCGGGCTGTCTTATAGATGCGGTCATCCATATCGTCGCGGATGACGGGACGGTTGGTGGGAATCTCCACCACATCGAGCTTGTAGATGTCCCAGAACTCACCAGCCTCCGTAGAAGCGGTACCGGTCATACCGGCCAGCTTATGGTACATACGGAAATAGTTCTGCAGGGTGATGGTGGCAAAGGTCTGGGTAGCAGCCTCCACTTTCACGTGTTCCTTGGCTTCCACAGCCTGGTGCAGACCATCTGACCATCTACGGCCTTCCATGATACGGCCGGTCTGTTCATCAACAATCTTCACCTCGCCATCGATAACCACATATTCATCGTCCTTGTTGAACATACAGTATGCCTTCAACAACTGTTGCAACGTATGAACACGCTCACTCTGAACGGCATAGTGCTGGAGCATCTCGTCCTTCTTATTGATGCGTTCCTCGTCCGTGAGACTGGTATCACCCTCAAGGGCAGACAACTGACCGGTGATGTCAGGCAACACAAACAGATCCTTGTCGTTCACCTGATTAGCGAGCCATGCAGTACCCTTGTCAGTGAGATCGCAGGAGTTCAGCTTCTCGTCCACCACGAAATACAGGGGCTCCACGACCTCTGGCATGCGGCGGTTGTTGTTCTCCATATAGGTCTCTTCAGTCTTCAGCATACCGCTCTTGATGCCTTCCTCAGACAAATACTTGATGAGGGGCTTGTTCTTGGGCATCGACTTATGAGAACGGTACAGTGCCAGGAAGCCTTCATCTGTCAGTTTCTTATCATTCTTCTGCTGGCCTTCACTGATTTTCTGTTTAGCCTCGGCCAGGAATTGTGTGGCCAATTGCTTTTGCGCACCAACCAGTTTCTCAACCAATGGCTGATACTCCTCAAACATCTGGTCGTCACCCTTGGGCACGGGACCACTGATAATCAGAGGTGTACGGGCATCATCAATCAACACGGAGTCCACCTCATCGACAATGGCGTAGTTGTGAGCCCTTTGCACAAGGTCGCTGGGCGAAATGGCCATGTTGTCACGCAGGTAGTCGAAACCGAACTCGTTGTTGGTACCGAAGGTGATGTCAGCCTGATAGGCCTTGCGACGGGCCTCAGAGTTAGGCTGGTGCTTGTCGATACAGTCCACGCTCAATCCGTGGAACATATAAAGCGGACCCATCCACTCGGAGTCACGCTTGGCCAGATAGTCGTTGACGGTCACCACATGGACACCATTACCCGTCAGGGCATTCAGGAACACAGGCAGCGTAGCAACCAGTGTCTTACCTTCACCAGTGGCCATCTCGGCAATCTTACCCTGATGCAGCACGGTACCACCAAACAACTGTACATCATAGTGTACCATCTCCCATTTCAGGTCGTTGCCACCGGCTGTCCAGTGGTTGTGGTAGATGGCCTTGTCGCCATCGATGGTGATGAAGTCCTTACGCGGGTCTGCTGCCAGCTCACGGTCGAAATCAGTGGCCGTGACGATGGTCTCCTCATTCTCAGCAAACCTGCGGGCGGTCTCCTTGACAATGGCAAAGACCTCGGGTAACACCTTGTTGAGGGATTCTTCGTAGATCTCAAGAACTTCCTTCTCTATCTTGTCAATCTTTGCGAAAATCTCTGCACGCTCATCGATGGGGGTATCTTCGATGGTGGCCTTCAGTTTCTCTATCTCTTCTTTCTGCTCCTTGGCAGAGTCCTGCACCTGACGCTGGATTTCCTTGGTGCGCTGGCGCAACTGGTCGTTGTCGAGCTGCTGTACAGCAGGATAGGCTGCTTTTACCTGTTCAACCACAGGCTGAATGAGCTTCATATCGCGGGAAGCCTTATCACCGAACAACGAACGTAAAATCTTATTAAAATTCATATCTTATTATATTTTATTCTCTTAATTATCAATTGTCAATTATCAATTGTCAACTCTCTTATGGGCTGCAAAGTTACGAAAAAAATCACAATTCACCAATTGCTTTCTCAAAGAAATTCGTGAAATTCGTGAAATTCGTGGTTTAAAACAACGGTTCTGCCTTGCAGGCATTGGGAGCACGGATGCGAATGGCACGTGCGATAGTAGGTGCAACACGCTCTGCTGTGACAGGTGTCTGAACGCGTTGAGCCTGGATATTACTGCCAAATAAAATGATGGGGAAGGGGATGACATGGGCTCTTGATGTCGTCTGCTGGTGGGTTTCTTCGTTGACCAATTGCCAACCGGGATTCACCTCAACAATCAAGTCACCGCATTTCTCTTTGTTATATCCATTGCGAATCAGTCGTAAGGCCTCACTGTCGGAAGTCTGCAACTGATGACTGGTATAAACCTGACAGATGCCCGACAACTGCGACAGGAAGTCCTGGGCCAGCTGCAACACCTCGGTTCTTTTCAGGTTTTTCTGCTCGATAACCTTCTGGTTCAGGAAAATCTGGTTCTTGTAGTAGGTCTCTACATATTGTGCAGAACCGTACATCGCGCCCAGATACATGTTCAGCAGGTTTGCCGAACGGTTGATATAGACCTTTCCGGTAGGAATGTGGTATCGCTCGTTCTCGTTTTCTTGCTCTTCCTCTGTAGTGGTGGTACCTGCCAGGACAAAGAGTACACGGTCTTGTGATATCCGACCTAAAATGCCCTTTACCAGGGCAGCAATGTTATGGTCCATCAACTGATAGCCTATACCATCCGATTGCATGTCATAGTTCACGCACAACAGGTCTGGCTGGTCATCACGGCCTAATCCCAGCTGTTCTACACATTGGATGGCCAGGTCGGTAATACTCCTGTTGACGTCTTTCGTGGGCAGATATTGGTTGACATACCAGCTCAGCCATTGGTTGGCAGGCTTGTAATAAGGCGACTGTTGCCATTGGCCTTTTTCTATCCATACTGCTCCATCAGCGGCATGGCCTGCTGACAAAATGGCACATGCTGCACTGGTCGCAAACGAAATGACCTTTCCCTGTCCCTTGGTGGCTATCTTCAACTCATCACCGATGGTTGAGGTCATCAACTGACCAGGCGACAACTTTTGTCCTTGGTCATCCAGTATATACTGTGGCCGCAGGGTAGTGCGGTTCATCCATTCTGTTCCGGTGACGCCATGGTAATAAGGTGTGGTACCTGTCTGCAGGGATGCTGATGCTGACGTGGCATCTACGGGTGTGAAATCATAATGGGCATAGGGAAACATCATTCCCTGTTCCATCAGCCTTTTCAGCCCGTCTTGTGTGTAGAGTGGGGCATAGGTCTCCAACAAATCCGTGCGCAACTGGTTGACAGTGATGCTTACCACCAGCTGGGGCGTTCCTGCCAGCACTTGTGCTGTGGCTTCAGCACTGAATCCCAGCATTGTCAGGAGGGTGATATATAGATATCTGTTTCTCATTTGCGCGCTAATTTGAAATGCATGATACACTGTAACAGCAAACATAATGCCAAAATCCAGATGCCCTCAGCATACGACTGGAAAAGAGCGCCAATGAGGAAGAGTACGCATAGGACAGTCAGAATCTTCCAGTAGATGGTCTTCTTCCTCCTAATCACTGGCCAGAGGAACAGCCAGTGGATGGGATTGAACAGGATGAATTGCAGGTTCAGACTGACTGTGGGATGCTGCGAGAACAGCATCAGGAACAGGACCACACCGATAATACCCGAAAGGACCATGAGCAGGGCGTCCCAAAGTATGAAGAGACACCGCCTCTTCCACTGGATGGCAAATAATACGATTCCTATGGCCAACAGGGCCATAAAGCTGAACATTGGCGACAGGGGGAATTCCTTTTTGATGATCTGTACACCCGCAGGGACTGCTATGCGACGTTCCTTGACCAGCGGACGATAGCCACCATTCTCATAGATTTGTGCACGGTCGAAGTCGTACATGAGGTTATGGGGCAGGAACTCTTGTTCGCGTAGGGTGGTGGGCTGGTCGGCCTTGATGCCCAAGAGCAGGTCATTGCCCCATTGTGCCCAACGTTTGTTGCGAGTCATCTCATGAACCATATCCCTATACGATGGCGTAAAATTCTCACGCTCAGCATATTTCACTTCTCCGTTCACGCACTGCTCGATGATGTCGCGGGCTTTTGTCGTACAGTTGTTATAGAAGTAATTGTAACGGTACACGCGGTTCTCTGACCGCAGATTCTGCTGCAGCAACCCCTTCAGTCGCATGATTTCCTCACCATTCAGGTTCAACACCTGCTCAGTGACCATGCTGCCAAAATGCTTGTATTCCTCTTGGAAGAGGTTGTAAGGGTAGGCACCTAACTCATAGTCTGTCAGTCCGAAAACGAAACGTGCGACAAAATGAGGGGCCTTGAAATTGAAAACACCCCAGTTGAAGGCAATGTCCATACCTGATCTGAGGTCATGCCAGCGCAGGGCCGTATGTCCATACAAACTATACACTTCGTCATGGGGCTGACAAGTGAGCAGCGACACCTCGATGGAGTCGGGTGGGGTGTCTTCTGCTTTTTCGTCGGCAAATACCTGATGAGGTGTTAAAAGTACTGCAGAAAGCAGAAAAAATGTCCTAAAAATGATTTTTAAATGTTTCACGATGCAAAATTAGCTTATATTTTCCACTTATCGTGCGTTTATTTCGTTTTTTTTCAATAATTTTGCAGTCGATTTTCGAATTAGTAAGAAAAAGATAGATGAAAAAACGAATATTTGGAAGTGTCTTGGCTGGCTTTTGGGCCTTTTCTGCCATGGGTCAGATCAGTAACACGCTCTCCCCATACAGCCAGTATGGCATCGGTGTGTTGGCAGATCAGTCTCAGAGTTTCAGCCGTGGTATGGCCGGCCTCTCACTGGGTGTACGCGACAGCAAACATCCTAATGTCACCAATCCTGCCTCCTATTCTGCCGTTGACTCCCTGACCATGCTCTTTGATGTCGGTCTCTCCGGGCAGATTACCAGTTTCAAGGAGGGTGATACAAAGAGGAATGCACGAACAGCTGATTTCGACTATGCTGTGGGTATGTTCCGGCTGCTCCCGAAGGTGGGTGCCTCTTTTGGTATTATTCCTTATTCTAATGTAGGCTACAACTTCTACGATTCACAATGGATTGGTGAGCGTACCAGTGACTACTTCAGCGGTATCACTGACAACTACTATACCAATACCTATACGGGCTCCGGTGGTTTCTCACAGGCCTTCGTGGGGTTTGGCTGGGAGTTTGCCAAGGGCTTGTCCATTGGTGCTAACATTTCCTATTTCTGGGGAAAATACGAGAAGACGGTGACTTCTGCCTTCAGCGATAGCTATGCCAACACGCTGACACGTACCTATAGTGCCAATGTCAATAACTGGAAACTCGACCTGGGTGCCCAGTGGTGGACGAACATCACCAAGCAGGATCGTCTGACGATTGGTGCCATCGTGGGTATTGGCCATAAGTTGGGTGCTGATGCCCGCATGGATGTCGTCAACACTAACACAAATACCAGCGTCTCTTCTACAACGACAGATAGTGTGACCAACGCGTTTAGCCTGCCTTATTCTTTGGGCATTGGTGCCACAGTGCTTCACAAAAACAGCCTGACCATTGGTGCTGACTATCAGTTGCAGCTGTGGAGCAAACAGGATTTCCCCATGGTGAATTCGGTCACGAAACACTATGAGTCAGCCAGTGGCGTACTGAAAGACCGCCATAAGGTGACAGTGGGTGTCGACTGGATTCCGGATGTAACAAACCGTAAGTTCTTCAAACGTGTTCACTATCGGGCTGGTGTCTCCTATGCTACTCCTTATTATAAAATAGGTACGCATGACGGACCCAAGGAATTGACGGTCAGTGCCGGTTTCGGATTACCCATTGTCAACTCGTGGAACAACCGTACCTCACTGAACATCAGTGCACAGTGGGTACATACTTCTGCCAAGGACTTACTGACAGACAACACGTTCCGCATCAATATCGGATTGACTTTCAACGAACGTTGGTTTGCAAAATGGAAGGTCGACTGATCATTTTCGGACTGTTGTTAGTGGGCTATTGCTCCTGTTCTGAGGTACAGGAACATACGGCTCCTGCCATCAATGAGCGCGACTCGGTGTCTATGATGACCAGCTATGGCGTCAACACGCTCATCAGCGACTCTGGCGTCATCAAATACAAGATTGTCACAGAGCGCTGGGATGTGAACACAGTTCGTAGACCGTCTCGGTGGACGTTCGAGAAGGGCATCTTCCTCGAACAGTTTGACGAAAAGTTCCATGTCGAAGGGTATATCAATGCTGATACGGCCTGGTATTATGACCAGCAGAAACTATGGGAACTGCGGGGACGTGTACATATCCGTAACGTCAATGGCCTGATATTCGACAGCGAGGAACTCTTCTGGGATGGCATCCGCCATGAGTTCTATTCCAATAAGTTCTCCAAGGTGGTCACCCCTGAGCGCACCATGCAGGGCACGCGCTTCCGCAGTGACGAACACATGATGCATTATGAGGTCACCAACAGCGTGGGCTCTTTCCAGTCTGAGGATATCGAAGGTAATAACAACGAACAGGCTTCTACCGGGCAGCAGACCGATTCAGTACCCTCTGCTCCTATGCGTCCTGCTGCTACGCGTAAGAAGGCCACACCTAAACCCCCGTTCTAACAGCAATGACAAATCTCATCATAGGACTCATCGTGTCGATGGTATTCTCGGCCTTCTTCTCAGGCATGGAGATAGCCTTTGTATCCAGCAACCGCCTGCGCGTGGAGATGGATCGCGACAAGCATGGCCTGTCCCAGCGGGCGTTGGACGTGTTTTATAAGCACCCCAGTCATTTCATCTCCACCATGCTCGTGGGTAACAACATCGCATTGGTGGTCTATGGCATCCTCTTCGCACAGATTTTCGATGCCACACTGTTTGCTCCGTTGAGCGATGGAGGCCGTGTGACCTGTGACACACTCTTGTCAACGCTGGTAGTCCTCTTTACGGGTGAATTCCTGCCCAAGACCATCTTCAAGTCTAATCCCAATGGCTTATTGACATTCTTTGCCTTGCCGGCATATCTGTGCTATATCCTTCTATGGCCTATTTCCCGTTTTTCCACCTTTCTGTCTCGTGGATTGCTGCGACTGGTGGGTGTCAAGATACCCAAAGCCACTGAGGGTAAGGAGTTTACAAAGGTCGACCTGGATTATCTGGTTCAGTCCAGCATCGACAATGCCAAGAATGACGCAGAGATAGAGGATGAGGTGGAACTGTTCCATAATGCCCTCGATTTTGCGGATACAAAGGTGCGCGACTGTATGGTGCCGCGTACGGAGATTGATGCCATCGATGTAGAGGATTGTACGGTCGAACAGCTCAGAAACATGTTTGTCGAGAGCGGACATTCAAAGATGATTGTCTATCGTGGCGACATCGACCATATCATTGGCTATATCCACTCCTCTGAATTGTTCAAGCGTTTCACTCATATTGCTAAGCATGTCCAGCAGATGCCTTTTGTCCCAGAGACCATGGCAGCACGTAAACTGATGCATATCTTCTTGCAGCAGAAGAAATCCCTGGCTGTCGTTGTCGATGAATTTGGAGGCACGAGTGGAATTGTCTCACTGGAGGATATCGTGGAGGAGATTACCGGTGATATCGAGGACGAGCACGACAACCAGAAATATGTCGCCAAACAACTGGCGGATGGTGACTATATGCTCTCTGCACGACTGGAGATTGAGAAGGTCAACGAACTGTTTGGTCTGGAACTCCCCGAGAGCGATGACTACATGACGGTAGGTGGCCTGATCCTGCATGAATATCAGTCGTTCCCGAAACTCAACGAGGTGGTGCAAATTGGTCGCTTCCAGTTTAAAATCGTCAAGAATACCATGACAAAAATCGAGTTGGTAAGGCTAAAAGTCATGCAATAACCTAAATTCCCCTACAAAAATTTGCTCAATTCAAAGAAAATGAGTAATTTTGCAGGCCGAATTGGAAATTATCGAAAATATAAATAAAAAATAAATATTAACAATGGCAGCAATTGGAAAAATCAGAAGCTGGGGACCAGTACTCGCTACGGTGATTGGTCTGGCCCTTTTTGCATTCATTGCCGAGGAGATGTTCCGCTCTTGCGAAGCTACAAGTAATGAGCGTCGTCAACAGGTCGGCGAAGTGTTAGGTAAGAAAATCTCAGTACAGGACTTCCAGTCTCTTGTTGACGAATATCAGGATGTCATCAAGATGACGCAGGGTCGTGACAACCTCTCTGAGGAAGAACTCAATCAGGTGAAGGATCAGGTATGGCAGCAGTTTGTCAACAATACCATCATGGAGAAGGAAGCCGCTAAGCTGGGTCTGACAGTGACCGACGAGGAACTGCAGAACGTGCTCAAGGCTGGTACGAACCCGATGCTCACGCAGACGCCTTTCGTTAATCAGGAGACGGGTCGTTTCGATGTGACACAGCTCACCAAGTTCCTGGCTGATTACAAGAAGGCACAGCAGACTCCTGAGATCGCTGAGCAGTATCAGCGCATTTACAACTACTGGAAATTCATTGAGAAGCAGCTGCGCGACAACCTCCTGGGTCAGAAGTACCAGACACTGCTCGCTCAGTGCCTGTTCTCTAACCCCGTCTCTGCCAAGATGGCATTTGCCGGTCAGAACGAAGAGAGTGACATCCAGCTGGCTGCCATTCCTTACTCTACCATCAACGATAATGAGGTACAGGTGACGGATGCTGACCTGAAGGCTATGTATGATAGTAAGAAGGAGATGTTCAAGCAGTATGTGGAGAGCCGCGATATCAAGTATGTTGATTTCCAGGTGGTACCCTCTGCTGCTGACCGTACGGAGCTCATGAAGTCTATGAATGATGCCAAGACACAGCTCGAGGCTGGTATGACACCTGCTGAGGTTGTGCGCAAGGCACAGTCAACAGTGCCCTATCAGGGTTTTGCAGTAAGCCGTGCCTCACTGCCCACTGACATTGCCGCTCAGATTGATTCTATGCAGATTGGTCAGGTGTCAAAGGTCTTCGAGACACGTTTCGATAACACACTCAACGTTGTGAAGTATATTGCCAAGGTGCAGCTGCCCGACTCTGTGGAGTATCGTCAGATTCAGGTCGGTGGCGAGAGTGCTGAGGAGGCTCACAAGCGTGCTGACAGCATCTATACCGCACTGAAAGGTGGTGCTGACTTCGAGGCTTTGGCAAAGAAGTATGGTCAGACCGCTGAGAAGCAGTGGCTCACCTCTCAGATGTATGAGCGTATGACCACTCCCGATGCTGACACCAAGGAGTATCTCACTTCGCTGACAACATTAGGCGTTAACGAGCTGAAGAATCTCGCACTCACTCAGGCTAGCATCATTGTCCAGGTAACCGACCGCAAGAATATGATTGACAAGTACGATGTTGCTGTGGTAAAGCACACCATCGACTTCTCAAAGGAGACCTACTCACAGGCTTATAACAACTTCAGCCAGTATGTCAGCGAAAACAAGACGCTCGAGGAACTGGAGAAGAATGCTGCTAAGTTCGGTTATACCGTTCAGGAACATAAGGACCTCTATAATTCTGAACATACCGTTGCCGGTCTGCGTTCTACACGTGATGCCATGAAGTGGATATTCGATGCCAAGGCTGGTGACGTTTCTCCGCTTTATGAGTGTGGCAACAACGACCACCTGCTGGTCATCGCTCTCACCAAGGTGCATCCTGAGGGCTATCGTGACCTCGCTGATGTCAAGGACCTGGTGAAGCCTGAGGTCATTCGTGACAAAAAGTTCGAGAAGGCTGCCGCTAAACTGGCTGGCGTGAAGAGCATTGCTGATGCCAAGGCCAAGGGTGCTGTGGTCGACAGTGTTCGTCAGATTACCTTCGCTGCTCCTGCATTCGTTCAGGCTGCTGGTGCCAGCGAACCCGTGCTCAGCGGTGCTGTGGCATCTATGAAGGCTGGTCAGTTCTCTGCCGCTCCTGTCAAGGGTAATGGCGCTGCCTATGTCTTCCAGGTGTTGGCTAAGAAGGAGCGTGAGGGTGCAAAGTACGATGCTAAGCAGCAGATGACTCAGCTGCAGCAGCGCGCACTCCAGGCTGCAAGCCGTTTCATGAACGAGCTGTATTTCAAGGCGAACGTCAAAGATAATCGCTACCTCTTCTTCTAAGGAGAGGGGTTTGGTTCCGTAGCTCAGTTGGATAGAGCAACAGCCTTCTAAGCTGTGGGTCTTGGGTTCGAATCCCAACGGGATCACAAAAGAAAAAAATCTGAGAAGATGAAAACTAGTTTTCAAATCTTCAAAGATTTTTTTTCTTTCGTAGGATGGCTGGCGCCAGCCTATGGGATCGATGAAATCAATTCCAACGGATGAAATACGCTATATCGATTATCATCGCCCTCGCTTTCTGCTCTTGCCAGCAGAAGCAACAGGAACCTGTGGTCACACCATGGGGTCAGATTACTGATACCATTCCTACCGACGATGATTTCGATCTCGATGCCATTCAGCGCAATGGCGAACTCATAGCACTCACACTGACGGGTCCTGAGACCTATTACGACTACCATGGACGCCACCTGGGTACCCAGTATATGCTGGCCCAGCGCTTTGCTGACAAGATTGGTGTGATGTTGCGCATGGAGGTTTGCCGCGACTCAGCAGAGATGCTCCAGCGCCTGAATGACGGGGAGGCTGACCTCATCTGTTATCCCATGCGTCATCATCAGGATAGCATCGGATGGCTCGTAGGAACTGACAAAGAGGACCTCTCGCGCGAACTGGCTGCATGGTATCACCCTTCACTGGTCGATTCTGTCAAGAAGGAGGAGGACTTCCTCCTGTCATCGCGTTCTGTCAAACGTCGTGTGTTCTCTCCCATGCTCAATAGGGCAGGGGGTGTCATCTCACATTACGATGGCTTCTTCCAGCGCTATGCCTCAACCATTCGTTGGGACTGGCGCCTGATGGCGGCACAGTGTTATCAGGAGTCGACCTTTGACCCGCAGGCTCGGTCGTGGGCGGGTGCCTGTGGACTGATGCAGATTATGCCGGGTACGGCAGACCATCTTGGACTGCCTCGCGCCAGCATCTACGATCCGGAACAGAATATCGCTGCCGCAGCGAAATACCTGGGTGAACTGGACCGTAACTTCTCGGATATTCCCGAACGTTCTGAACGTACGAAATTCGTGCTGGCAGCATATAATGGCGGTCATTTCCATATTCGTGACGCCATGGCTCTGGCCCGTAAGCATGGCAAGAATGCAGTCCATTGGCGCGAGGTGGAGCCTTATGTGCTGGGACTGAGCAAACCGGAATACTACAACGATCCCGTAGTCAAACACGGCTATATGCGTGGCTCTGAGACGGTGGATTATGTCCGTAAGATCCACGAACGCTGGAATGGTTACCGTGGTGTCAAGACGGTCCGCAGCAGCATAACGGTCAATGGCACCCCCAAGAAAGCCAAGCGCGAACGCAAAAAGAAATACCAAATCCAAGCCGACTAACGCGTGGAGTAGTATCCGAGTTTGTACAATTTGAAAAGCAATAGGGAAGGGTGGTGGCCCACAAGGTTTTCCCTTTCCAGTTTTCCAAAAAGCCGATGCCACAGGCGAAGAGGCCCCTGGGGCAGCCGCGACATAGTATAAAGTAACCTGGAATAGCCCTTCAACTCCTCACGAAAGGTATAGAGCGTTCGTAAACCTTCTTCCGTCTTCCGTACAAAGGCCTCATTATCCTCAAAGACCTCGAAACTCAGGGGGTTGTCAATATGTGTGATGGGTATTCCGGCCTGTTGCAGGACCTTCCCAAACAACACATCCTCATAGCCGTAATAGCGGAAGCGCTCATCAAAGGGATGCTGCAGCATCAACTCCCGCTCAATCATAAAATTGGCCGTATGAAAGTCCTGATAGGGCGACTGCTGGCGCTTCTCCAGTGTATGTTCGTGTTCAGCGGCTTTCTCGTAGAGTGAACGGAGATTGCCCGGGATGCTGTTTCCTATCACCACACCACCATCCACAATGGCGGCTCCTGCTGTTTCTGCATAGCGTCTGACATAGTCCTCCCTGCATACCACCATGTCGCTGTCGATAAATACCAGCCAGGGATACTTTGCCTGTTGGGCGAGGAAATTCCTGATGGCTGCACGGCCTTGGTTTTCCGCTTGTTCTATCAGTCTGCAGTTGGACAACGCGTTGATTTGTCTGTTCTCCTCCACCACCGCCTTGTCTGTTGACCCGTCATCAGCGACGATAATCTCATAGCCAATGCCCAGGGCTTCAGCTTGTTCGTGCAACATCGTGACTAAAGTAGTACATCTATCGTTGAACGTAGGGATTAAAACAGACAAATTCTTCATTTTTTCTTATTTTGCGTACAAAATTAATAAAAAGTTGAGAGTTGAGAGTTGAAAGTTGAGAGTTTTTTTGTATTTTTGCGCAAAAATACGAAAACAATGAAAAAAATATTGTTTATTGTTTGTTGTTTGTTGTTTATTTCCTTCTTGACAGGATGTAAAAAAAAGAAGGATGCAGCATACTATATGGAGATGGTTGACAGCATCCGCAAGGCAGAGACGGTGAAGGATATCCAGCAGAAGGCCGGCATCTACGATAATCCTGTCGATGCCTGGTTCGACACGCTGGCCATTCATACCCTGCCCATCAAGTCTGCTGGCAGTGACATCGGACTGATAGGTCATTTCGTGCCTGTGCCCATGACCATCAACGAGAATTTTGGCTATCCTGCCAGTGCACACCTGAAGGCGCTGGCATTGCCTACTGCTTATCGCAAACCGGTCATCCTGCTGGCAGAGATGGTTGACTCCATCACCCCACGTCTTTATCTCTATACGATGGACTCCAAGCACCAGCCCATCGACCTGCTGTGTATCTATGAACAGAAGGATGACAACCGCGAGGAGGACTTTGGCCAGACCTCCATGGAGTATTACATCACCACGAAATACGAAATCACGCTCCTCACCTTCTACCAGTCGCACGATGAAGAACAAAAGCCCGAGCTTGTCAACTCCCGCCGCTACATCATCAACCGCGATGCCCTCTTCGAAGAAACAATCATCGAATTAGAGTAAAACGCCCACAGATATATTTTTTGAACACGATTGCATCGCCACACTCTGTACCTTGGTCAGAGAATCTAACTAATCTAACGAATATATTTTGTCCCGCAGAAATCGCAGAAACCGCAGAAAGATTTTTGAACACGATTGCAGCGCCACACTCTGTACCTTGGTCAGAGAATCTAACGGATCTGACGGATAAGATTTTAACGTTAATTGCCATTAATTAGTACGTTAATTTATCGTTAATTGATCAATTACTTAATAACATCTAAAGACACTAAATATACGAAAAGAATGTAGATGATAAGTTAAATTTTCTTGGATGAACTTCTAAGAGCGAGCTCTTAAGATTCATCAAACAAAATATAACCTTTGTTCTCGAACAAAGCAATCATAAGATGATTGTCATCTACATTCAGAAATTTCTGCTATTTCTGTGATTTCTGCGGGACAAAAAATCCGTGTCATCCGTTCAATCTGTGGTCGTAATTATAAATTCTCCAATTAACTACGTTGACTCTTGTCACGACTCAGCCAAACAAGCAAGCTTGATGGCGTTCGCTGCTCCAAGAGTTCTCTAATTCTTGATATTAATGGATAATTAACGGTTAAATTATACGGTAATTAACGTTTAAAAGAAAAAAAACGTGGTTTATTTTACAGGAGTTTTGCTAAGCGTTGGCGGAGCTCTTCTGTTTCGGACTTGCGGATGGAGAGGACGATTTCGCAGGTGTTGTCATAGGTTTGGGAGATGATACGTGGATTCATGTCCTTGACAATACGCATGACATCATTCATCTGGGGATAGGAGAAGGAATATTTCACCAGTTCCTCCACCTGGCGCGTTTCGACAGTGGCATGTGCAATGGCATCAGCCGCTGCCTCGCGATAGGCTACGATAAGACCACTGGTCCCCAGGTTCACGCCACCATAGTAGCGTACCACCACGATGAGGATATCCGTGAGTTCATTGGAATTGATCTGTCCGAGAATGGGTTTACCAGCTGTTGACGAAGGTTCCCCATCGTCATTGGCACGGAAGTCCTGACGCTCAGGGCCCAGCATATAGGCATAGCACACATGGCGGGCATCGTAGTATTTCTTCCGATATCCGGCAATGATATCCTTGACCTGGTCGACAGTATCCACATGATGGGCAAAAGCTAGGAACTTGCTTCGCTTCTCCGTGTAATAGCCTTCGCTAGTCGCGGATATGGTCTTATATTCGTCCGTGTTCATATTATTTTGCAAAAATAAAACAAAAATTTCATTTTTCCAAAAAAACAGAATAAAATTTCTTTCTGACTATCCGCTACCCCCCGCAATTATATTTATTCAACCACAGATAGCCCTTTTTTATTTCGACCACTAATCTAACTAATCTAACGAATAAGAGACTATAAACGTTAATTACCATGTAATTAGTACGTTAATTTACCGTTAATTAATCGATTCTAACGAATATATTTAAAACAACCACAGATCTACCGGATCTGACGGATAAATATTAACATCGAAATAAACGAAAGAAACGAAAAGAATGTAGATGATAAGTTGTTTTTCTTTGGAAGTATCTTGAGAGTGAACTCTCAGAAGTACTTCAAAATAAAACCAACCTTTGTTCTCGAACAAAGCAATCTTATTACAAAAGATTGTCATCTACATTCAGAACTTTCGAGTATTTCGTGTTTTTCGATGTTTAAGAATAAAAAGAAAACATTCGTGAGATTTGTGCAATTCGTGTTCAAAAATCTTTCTGCTATTTCTGTGATTTCTTCGACTAAAGATCGAAGTGTGGCGGTGCAATCTGCGGGACAAAATAATTCGTGTTCCCCAAAAAATTAATGGAAAATTAATGGCTTAATTAACGGGCATTATATGTTTATTTTACTTCTCAACCTTTTTTTTATTCGTTAGATTCGATCAATTCGTGTTCAAAAGAAAATATCCGTATAATCCGTAAGATCCGTGTTCGATAAAAGAAAAATTCTCCAATTGACTTTCCCCTTCGGGCCGTCGAGCTAAACCTTCTCTAATTCTTGATATCTTATTCGTGAGATTCGTGCAATCCGTGTTCGTTTATTAAAAACAAAAATTCTTTGTTTTTTTTGATGTCTATTCGAAAATAATTTGTACTTTTGCAAACAATTTAAAATGCATTCATAAAAAACATAATATTATGGCAATTGTAAAACCATTCAAAGGAATTCGTCCACCGAAGGATCTGGTGGAGAAGGTAGAAAGCCGTCCCTATGACGTGCTGGACAGTGAAGAAGCAAGGGCTGAGGCTGGCGACAACGAAAAGAGCCTCTACCACATCATCAAACCGGAGATAGACTTCCCCGTAGGGACTTCGGAGTACGACCCCAGGGTGTATGAGAAGGCTGCGGAGAATTTCAAGAAATTCCAGGACAACGGCTGGCTGGTACAGGACGCGCGCGAACATTATTATATATATGCTCAGACCATGACCGGAAAGACACAGTATGGTCTGGTGGTGTGTGCCCATACCGATGACTACCAGAAGGGCAACATCAAGAAGCATGAGCTGACGCGTCGCGACAAGGAAGAGGACCGCATGAAGCACGTCCGTGTGAATAATGCGAACATCGAGCCGGTATTCTTTGCCTATCCCGACAATCAGGTGCTCGACAAGCTCATCATGCGCTATGCTGCCACCAAGCCGGAATATGACTTCATTGCCCCGATAGACGGTTTCCGTCATCAGTTCTGGGTGATAGACAATGACGAGGATATGCAGACCATCACGGCAGAATTCGCCAAGATGCCATCACTGTATATTGCTGACGGTCACCACCGTAGTGCCGCTGCAGCACTGGTGGGTGCAGAGAAACAGAAGCAGAATCCCAACCACCGTGGCGATGAGGAGTATAACTACTTCATGGCCGTTTGTTTCCAGGCTTCGCAGTTGACCATCCTGGACTATAACCGTGTGGTGAAGGACCTGAACGGGCTGAGCTCGGAGGAATTCCTCGCTGCCCTGGGCAAGAATTTCACGGTAGAGGACAAAGGCACGGACATCTACAAACCCCAGCAGCTGCATGAGTTCTCGCTATATCTGGATCAGCACTGGTATAGCCTGAAGGCCAAGGAGGGAACGTATGACAATACGGATCCTATCGGAGTGCTGGATGTGGATATCTCCAGCAGGCTGATTCTTGATGAGATTCTGAACATCGGTGACCTGCGTTCATCGAAGCGTATTGACTTCGTAGGAGGTCTGCGTGGACTGGGAGAGTTGAAGCGTCGTGTGGATTCCGGGGAAATGCGTGCTGCACTGGCGTTGTATCCTGTGACGATGCAGCAGATCATGGATATCGCGGACAGTGGCAAAATCATGCCTCCAAAGGCCACGTGGTTCGAGCCCAAGCTCCGCAGCGGCTTAGTCATCCACAAATTAAGCTAAAAAAATTTGGTCCTTTTAAATAAGGACCATTTTTTTGTCCTTTTTCTATCGCGTAACGCCACGTTTATTTTACTTTTCAACATTAATTCTCTGACCTAAAGGTGCAGAGTGTGGCAATGCGAATTCCATTAATTTGCCATTAATTTCTCGTTAATTCTTTTGGAACACGATTGCAGCGCCACACTCTGTACCTTGGTCAGAGAATCTCTCGAATTGAACGAATAAAAAAGCGGTAGAATTCTTACTGATAATATGTTGATTTTATTTGGAAGAACTTCTGCAAGCGAGCTTGCGAGATTCTTCAAAACAAAACCAACCTTTGTTCGAGAACAAAGCAGACTAATGTCTGTTATTAGTAAGAATTGATTTCAAAATATATCTGTGTAATCTGTGACATCTGTGTGACAAAAAAATTCGTGAGATTCGTGCAATTCGTGTTCAATTAATGGACAATTAATGGTAATTTGTGTTTATATTCTTATCCGTTCAATCCGTGTCATCCGTGTTCGAAGAAAGAAAAATATAATAAAAAATCTTTGTTTTCTTTGATGTTTATTCGAAAATTATTCGTACCTTTGCAAACGATATTGTGCACTTGTCGTGACAAGTGGCATTGTGCATGTATCAAGGACAGGGAAGTCCGCCGCTGTACTGAAGGTCTAACTCTAAGACTGACAAGGGATTACGCGATGGTGGGATGGACCGACGGTAGGGATGCAGTTATGCTGCTCCCGAAAAATAACCAGTCCAAACGAGCATTGCTCGCGCGGGCAAAGCGAAGCTGTACACAATATGGAAGATAGAAAAAATGAATCAACAGTGGTCAGCGACCAGAAGCGGTGGTGCATTCTGCGCCATCCGGATGCAGACTTGATAGGCGAGATATTCAGCGGCAAGAGGCGGGTGCAAAACCTCTCGGATGATAGTCACTATCCATTGCCGCCTTTCGAACATTTCATTCCTTTCGGTGACCTGAAAAAACGGCCGGTGGAGCGGATGGCGACACCGGATGACGAATACAAGTCGTACGATGCGATGCTTGACGAACGGGCGTTGCGCAATGACCTGCACCATTATATCTTCATTTGTCAACCGAAGGAGGTGGTGCTGCAGATCCTGGATGCGCCATGGAACAAGGTGCTCAGGAGCCGGTTGTATGCCTATCGCGACGAGAATGGTGTCCCCATCGAGATTAGCAATGCGGAGATGGAACGCTTCAAGACCGTCATCAAACGCTATGACTTCCAGATTGTCAATGGTGAACCGACTGACGAAGTGCGCGAGGGTGACATGGTGACCATTATCAGTGGTCCGATGGAAGGTAGCGATGGTCAGATACAGGCCATTCGCGAGCGTGACGGTCAGGTGCTTCTGACGGTGGTATTCTCCATGTTCCAGGACAAGATGCGCATTGCCGTTCCCGGCATCAGCATTTCCGATGTGCGCCTGAAGACGCAGGATGCCCAGCAGCTGTTACAGGATCCTGTCATAGGCCATTTCGAAGACGAGCTCATCGAGCTCCTCTGTCATCTCCATGGCAAGAAAGGCTCCCAGGCGCTCAATAAGGAAGACCGCCAGCGCCTGCGTTTCCTCTATCAGTATGCGGACATAGTCTTCGAAGACAACGATGACAACCGCAAGAAGTTCGCTGCCCTGATGCTCATCTGTGTGTATCTGCTGAATGACAAGGCCGAAATCTCCCGCCGCACCCAGCAAGTCGAAGACTTGTTGATGTCTGAACTCGGAAGTCTGAAGTCTGATGTTCGAGGCGCAGCCTCAATGTTCAATGTTCCTCGCAACGCCACACTCTCTCCGAGAGAATGTTCAATGGTTCACGATGAACTAAGCTGTTACTTAGTTACATCTTTGTTCATTGTGACGCACGAAGCACCGCTTCGTAAACAAGTCAAGCTCTGGCGCCAAAGCCATCCCGACTGTTCGCTGGCACTGCGCCGGTTCGTGTCCATCGCCAAACAAATTCGTTGCAACAAATAATAATTACACACTCTCTGATACGATTTCATAAGATAAAACGTTAAATAATTTGGTATTGACACAACGTCTTACCTATAATTATTAACTTAAACGTTTTATTCAAATGAAACAGCATTTAATGATGGCAGCCATCGCGCTGCTGGCAGCCACAGGCTGCACCAACGAGTGTGTAGAAACCGAAGTAGCGAACCAGAAAGAGACAGCACCGGTCACGGTGCGAGTCAATGACTTCTCCATCACCACGGAGGAGATGCCATCGGGAGGAGGCACAACGCGTTCGGCTGTAAATCCGGCTTCTTACGATGGAGTAGGGGCCATTGATCTGGCTTTCTATTCTGGTGGGACAGAGGTATTTAAGACCACTCAGGTAAGAGGTGATGGCACCTACACCACTTTCGGTGAGTTCTCTTGCAACCTGCCCATAGGTAGCTACACCATGGTAGTCATTGGTCGTGGCTATTGGAATACCGATGTGTTCACACTGACGAGTCCGACGGTGGCAGCATACACCAGTGACCATGTGCGAGAGACCTTTGTGGCGACACAAGCGGTGAATATCACGAGTAGTGCCCCCGTAAATCTGAGTGCAACACTGGAAAGAATTGTTGCTCAAGTAATAGTACTTTCTACCGATGGTAAGTCGGCCGATGCCAAAAGGGTGCGTACAACTTTTTCCGCCAGTGGCAAGGGTTTGAATCCTTCTACGGGACTGGCAACGACCAATACTGGCTTTAGCAATACCGTAGGAGTCAGTACCCCTGCAGGGGACATCTCTTCATCGGTCAACTTTGCTTTTCTGTATAGCAATGAGCAGACCATGACCGTGACGGTCGATGTGTTGAATGAAGCCGGTGATGCGATATGTACGCATACCATCAATAACGTGCCGCTGAAGCGCAATCGGAAAACAACTCTCCGTGGACCGGTCTATACTGCAACCGCGCTGGCCTCTTCTGCCTTCCAGGTAGAAACCGCATGGCTGGAAGGTGATGGTAATACAGTTAACTTCTAATCATGGGAGGACAAAACTATGGTTAGATTGCAGTTAAGTATTTGTGCATCCTATGCACATCGCTTCGTTCTTTGTGTGTTCTCTGGTGCCCGTTCCTTCGTCCGTTGCGTGTGCATTCTATGCACACTCCTGCTTCTCCTCTCTTCTTGCGAGAAGCCCATCCTTCAGGATGAGTCTGCGGTCAGCGGTTCGGCCGCTGACAAAGACGCCAACCTGACGGTTACCGTGTTCGAGATAGAAAAGACCCCGTTCGGAAGTCTTACCCGGGCGACAAATAACGCAACGACCCGTGCAGGCCAGCAACAGGCATCCACGGTCTGTACGCGACTGAATTTCGCCATCTACGATGAAGACGGTTCGCGCGTCAAGCAGGTCAACCAGACCAAGGAGACGACAAATTACGGCACGGCACACTTCCAACTGGAACCGGGCGACTACACCCTGGTGGTCGTGGGCCACAGCTCTGGTGGCAACCCCACGATGACGGACCTCAAGAAGATCCAGTTCACCAACGCCCAGGGTTATACCGAGACGTTCCTCTACCATGCTACGGTGACCATTGCCGACGACCCTGTGGAGCAGCCAGCCTCCCTCGACCGCATCGTGTCCCTATGCCGTTTTGTGCTGACGGACGACGAGATACCCGCTGATGTCAAGCGGATGCGGTTCTACTATACCGGTGGCTCTGGCGCGTTCAATGCCCTCACGGGTTTTGGTAGTGTCAATAGCAAGCAGACGGTGACCGTCGATGTCTCGTCGGGCTCGCAGAAGCAGTTCGACCTGTACACCTTCCTCCACGCGGAGGAGAGCGACATCTCCCTGAAGGTCACGGCCCTCGATGATGACGATAACGTGTTGTACGAGCGTGATTTCGACGTGCCCATGCAGCAGAACCACATCACGTGGCTCTCTGGTGCCTTCTTCAATGGCTCCGGCTCTTCGTCTATCACCATCACTGGCGTGACGGTCAACACCGACTGGGCCGGCGAAACCCACCTGACGTTCTAAGGTGAAAAAACGTTATATTAGAATGCGACCATAGGAGAGGTGGTCGGCCACCTCGGTCACTTCTCCTATCTCAACCCCTCAGTGAGGGAATAATCCCGCCCCCGTTCGCAGGGGACAAGTAATTTAGGTATAACAATTGATAAAACGAAATACGATTATGGCATACAATGTTTTAGATATAGCGCACAAGATTCTGTCGCGAGTGGATGTGGAGCATGGCGACACCATCTCCAACCTCAAGCTGCAGAAGCTGCTCTACTTCGTGCAGGGATTCCACCTGGCATCGTTCGGTGAACCTCTGTTCGACGAGGACATGATTGCCTGGACCTACGGTCCCGTGGTGCCCGAGGTGTACGACACCTATAAGCGGTACCGCAGCCGCAGCATCAACACCGCCGGCGTGACCGACAACCTTACGCTCAAGCCCGAGGCTGCAGCCTTGTTCGACAAGGTGTACCTCGAGTACAGCCGCTACTCAGCCGTGGCGCTCATGCAGATGACGCATTCTGCCGGGCCGTGGCGCAACCACCAGGTGGGCGAGGTGATGCCCAAGAGCGAGATTCGCGACTACTTCCTCACGCTCCGTCTGCCCGATGTGGCACCCGCCTCTGCAGCCCCTCGCCAGTTCGACGAGACCTACATGCAACGCCTCATCAGCCTCTCAGCCCCCTCGTGGAAGGGTGTGAAAGATGCCGACGCGTGGGTACATGAATTAAGAGGAGAATGAAGATGGCGCAGGCAGTACTACTCGACAGTGGATTCCTGATCCGCCTGATGAACCCCGACTTCGGTTTCATAGACATCCGCAAAGATACCCCCAACCTCACCGGCGGTAGCCGGTAGGACTCTGAGGGCCGAGTCGCGTTTGAGGTCGATGAAATCAACGTGGGCAGGCTCGACCGCAGGTCAAGCAAGAAGGAATTTGACAAAAGTGAGTGCGTTTTGGCTGGAAGGTCTGGATGGACACCTTGAATGGTGGTTGAATGAGAGTTGAATGGTGGCTGAAGGGTCCTCGAAGAGAGTAGGGAAGTAAAAATAGTTAACAATTGAAATAGGACGAGAGAATTGAAACGAGAATAATGACGCATGCAGATTCTATATGGGCGAAAGCCATTGAGGCACAGAATGATAGTTTGCTGCACAGTGTTGATGCACTGCAAGCAAAACTAGAAGCTTTGCAGAGCAAGACTGATCTCTTGACTGATGTTGTTGAGACTGCTAACGATGGTGTCAGTAATCAGCTTTCTGCAGCAAACAACCTTCTTGCTTTGGTTGCGGTAATCATGGCTGTAGTTGGAATATGGCTTGGTATTTACATAGCAAAAAAGAAACGCCAAATAGATATCATGGCTTCTACTATTGAAGCCAAGAAGAAAACAGTAGAACAGTTAGCAGAGATTGTAGATAAGAAAAAGGAAAAGGTAGACGAAATAGCGAAGTCGACAGAAGAGTTGGATAAAAAAATACATGGTGACTTAACCGGTCTTTACAAAGACTTGCGCAAGGAAGAAACGAATGCTCTTTTGGAACGTCTTGTGTTAGAACCTCAAGATGTTGAAAATTTGGGAACGGTATTGTGTGCGCGAGATATAGACGAGACTGGATATGTAAAACTCAAAACGGCATATTTTACGATGAAAAAGATGTTGGAAGATGGGTCGCAAAAGAATGTTGTAAGGGATTATAGTGAATATTATATTGTGCTCTTTTATCAACACTTTTTCTATAAGGCCTTAATAGACGATGAAATATCGCCAGAGTTCGAAAAATATTATGGTTCGATTTTTTCTAGAGCATTTAATAGAGACATGATAAAGTCTACTATAGATTTATGTAAGGCTCTTTCAGAAGAAACATCTACATTTAATAAAGAACTAGTATTAGTCACTTATTTAAAAGCACTGAATAGTTCTCAATATAGCGAATTTGCAGAGCTCAAAAATATCTTTGAGCAAAATATATCTCCCCAAATACTGTTGCAGAATGCAATATCACGTTGCACAGCAGAACAAGTCTACCTGAAACTTTTTAACATCACTCCACCGGCTAGTGAAGACGCTGTAACCCAATAAAATAATAGAATGATCCCACAGACAGACCTGTTCCTTGACATTTTCTGATTGCACAGGTGGTCGCAAAGGTGATGCAGTTCGATACTGCCAGTCAGAACAAAGATGTATAAACCTTATGGAGAAGGATGAGATAAAGCAATATGCAGATGATACTTATGAGCAGGTAAGCTCATGGATAAACAACTGCGACTCCAAGGCATCTATCTTACTTGCTTTGGTTGGGGTCATATTGTCTATTGCTTTCACCAGTGATACCATGTTGAATGGCATTGGAAGTCTGACAAAGGATGTAGTTGGTCTGTTAAAGGGAACTGGGGATTCATGTGCTTGTGCAAGTTTCTTCATTCTGATTGTCTTAGGCCTTTCAATTGGCTTTTTTATTGATAGTATCAGAAACTTACTATTAGTGCTTTATGCACGTTTGGACGATTCAAGAGACAAGGATAATCCTTCTATATGCTTTTATCGCAGCATAGGTGCTAAACCCTATGACGAATATAAAAGCTTGGTAGAAAATATTTCTGATGATGCTTTTGTTGATGACAAACTCAGACAAGTGTATGACTGCTCAAAGATATGTACCAATAAGTTTACTCTTTACAATGAGGGTATTAAGTCTATGAAAATTGGTCTTGTATTCTTTGCTGTTTATTTATTCCTGTTTATTTTCAAAAGTAGCCTATGAAATCGTTGTATAACGATTATATAACAAGAATCTCTGATATCCTTGACAAGAAACCAACACTGAGAACCTTCTCTGTGGAGAGTTTGGAAAAAGGAGTCAATAGCACTGCAATTAGAGAGGCAAAGGATTCTTCCTCTTCATTACCTGTGCCTAAGAGTCAGTTGCCTACGCTATTCGGAGTCCCTTCTGGCTCTAAGTCTGTTCCAACTATAGGCACTCATCCAAACTTCACTGACATGAAGTTTGGTGATAAGCGCTTCCAGTATTGCGCATCGATGTTCATTGACATCAAGGGTTCGACGAATCTTTCAATCAATTACAAATTGGAGCAGGTGCGCATGATGAAGGATGCTATATTGAGTTTATGTATCCAGACGGTAACAGTATTTGGTGGTCATGTTCAACGCTTGCAGGGTGATGGCTTGTATGTTCAGTTTACTGACAAGTCGATTCACCAGAATAATATGATGATTAATGCTCTTAATGCAGCATCTGTTTTATGTCAGTTTGTAAGTACAACCCTTGCGGATCTTTTTCAACAGCATAACCTTAAGCCTTTAAGGATAAAGGTTGGAATTGATTTTGCAGAAAACGAAAATTGCTTGTGGTCTCATTATGGTTTACCCGGATGTAACGAATTAACAGCAACAAGTCTTCATGTAGATTTGGCCGCCAAACTGCAAGCACGTTGTGATAGCAACGAAATTAGAATTGGACAAAACGTTAAGCAGTTCCTTGATCTACCAGCTGAATTTTGGAAAATCCCATTAACTACAGATGGAAAGTATGATACATATATAAAGAGTTCAATATATTACCGTCAATATATTTTTGATTGGCAAGCCTATCTTTTAATGTTTGACTTCGTTCATAAAGGCAATAATCGTTTAGAGATAGAGCTGCCTGAATATAAATTGGTTTGCTATTATACAGACGAATCTGGCAATGAAAAGCTATATTTTCAAAATAATGGTTCTTTGCCTAAAAATGTCAAGTTACGTTTTGTCCTTATGAAAAATGGGAAACAGTATTCAAGACCACCTTATGATACAATAACGTGGAAAATTGTAAATAGAGGTAAAGAGGCAACAGAGGCTAAAAATATAGAGGAACCAATAGATGAGTCTAAAAATGCGACTTCTGTTATTGTCAATACAGCATATCTCGGCCATCATTATATCGAGTGTGTTTTAAAGCGCACATTAGGGAATCATGGTACAATTCCAAACAAAAGAATGAAGTTTGGTGTCTACGTAAGATAATATGGAAGCAACGAACCTTCTTTATGACTTTGAGAAATCCTTGGAAAGGATAGATGAAATTCTTAATGCTGATAATAAGCAATATGAAGAAAAGGACTCTATTCCTTCACGTGATACTCTTACGTTTACCAATGGCTTTTACGTTGATTGTACAGCGCTGTTTGTTGATATATGCGATAGCAGCAAATTACCTGATTATCAAAATCGTCCAGTGCTGGCAAAGATATATCGTAGTTTTATTTCAGAGCTTGTTGCCCTGTTTAATGGAGCATCTAAGGCTAAAGAGGTCAATATTAACGGCGACTGTGTATGGGCAGTCTTTGATACGCCTTACAAGTCAGATATTGATAATGTCTTCAGTGTTGCCTGTCAAGCAAATGCATTAGTTAACATATTGAATTATAAGTTAAACAAGAAAGGATATAAGACATATAAAGTTGGAATAGGAATTGATGACGGAAGAGCATTGATGATAAAGGCAGGTCACAAAGGTTCATCAATCAACGATGTTGTATGGATGGGTGATGTTGTAAATCAGGCATGTCACCTTGCAGCAAAAGGTAATGATCCTTTTTCATTTGGGAATCCTATAATGTTGTCCGATTTGATATACAACAATTTGAATGATGATAATAAACAGTTGTGCAGTTACAACCACAATCATCTATGTTATCAGTCCGATGCAGTGAATATTACGATGAATAACTGGCTTAAAGAACAGGAAGCAAAGGATAATAGGAACAATAGCGCATTTGGAAACTTTGGTTCTGACATCCTTTTTGAATAGGATGTGACCTGTATAAACGATATGATTGACTATCTGACGCATAATAAAGATTGGCTGACATTAGTGGTGAGTATAGTGGTTGGAGTAGCCACTGTAATAGCTACGTGTGTTAATGCTTATCTAGTCTCCAAGCAGAACGAGATATATCAGGAGCAGACTGCACTTCAAAAAAAGCAGAATCAACCAGTGTTTAGCTTTTCAACACAACTAGAACAAGATTTGGATGATGGAAAATATGGAACGGAAGTATTAACGATACGAAATGTTGGTCAGACGACATCACAGCCATGCCAAGTAAAGGTTAATGTGTATTTCAAGATAACAAAGTCTGTTGGAGCTGACCGCGATTCTTTGTATTTCCAGATAGAGGATTACTTCAATGTGGCTTCTAATGGGGATACAGGAGACAATGAAGTGTATTATGCCAAAGGGTGTGGTAGCAACCGGAAATATGCAGAATTGTACTATGCTGCTATTGAGGAAAGCAAGAAAGAAGAATCAAACTGTTACTTCTTTATTGACAAGTTTACTATAACCAAGATTGAATATTGCGACATCTATAACAAGGAGCATATACGCTACTATATGGATAAAGCGGAGATTTCAAAGGAATTATACAACAATATCGTTTCGCAAGCTTATGATGATTATCGCTTTAATTCTCTGAGGAATATATCTTTCTCTGGAATAAAAACGATTATTGATGATGTTCATAAATAGTAGCTTGGGTATTTATTAAGAATCATGTTAGACAAACAAAGTAAGATATACGTGGCAGGACACAATGGACTTGTGGAATCTGCTATATGAAATAATCCACTACAACGAGGCTCATACGACTATGAAGGCATCAGTTCAATTCTTTATTTCGCGGTTACGCTATGACATGCAACAACGAGACGGATATTATGACAAGGAAGTAGCCGTGCTTATTTCTGATGCAAAGAAATTGCGTACAGACAAAACGAATATCAGGATTATAAGTAGAAGAACGTATGATTTTGCTGTACTTCTCGAAGAGCATAGCGGAAGTCAGTTATATTCATTAGATGAGTATCGGTTGAACAGGGATGTTTATAAAAAACTTATGAAAATATTCGATTCGATATGAATCTTAGGCTTCTTGAAGTTCATCGTGACCAGTTTGTCCTTTCGTATAATGGTATAGCTTTTATTCCGTTGCATGATCCACGACTAAATGAAGTCCGGAATGCAATAGGAAGGATTTGCTCGCAGCTACAATATGAAGATTTGGAATTGGAGGACGAACCTAGCCTTATGCGAGATGCAATAAGTCTCCTTCAGGAATGGTCTGGTTGGATAGCAAACCAAGAAAGTGGTACAAAGGCACATTTATTTATTGACTGTATAAGTTTAGCAACCAGTGAATGGCTAAGTGATTGGGAACAATATGTGTTTGTCGCTACAGATGGGGATTTTGCAATATGGGCAGATCCTCCGAATGTTGACTTTATCTTGGATTGGATATGGCGTAGGTTTCATGTTCAGATTTCATATCGATTAGTTCATTTCCAAATGCCATTTCATCTTAAAAATGACTATCTTTTCAATGTGGCACTCTATCATGAATTGGGACATTTTATAGATAGTCAGTTGATGGTAACAAATAACATGGCAATGTCGATGACGCAGCAATGGTTAGCCTTGAATCCCAATTGTGGGATACGTAATAAGATGAGCTGGGACAATAATACATATATTTTTCAAAACCATCTAAAAGAACTGTTTGCTGATCTTTTTGCTGTCCAATATGTAGATGAAAGCCTGATAAATTATATGGAATTTAAATATGGTTATACAAGCACCGACGAGTCTACAACACATCCCTCATCTCAGTTTCGTATAGATATGTTAAGGGATTTCTGTCAAGGGGCACAAGACAACCCTATAATTAATGAACTAAGTAAGGCTCTTCATGCTGTGGCAAATAGAAAGTTAACCAGGATAACATGCCCTGTACAGGATTTGCTGCTAACTTCTTGTAATTTTGATAGCGTGCATCATATATTCTTATCAGCCTGGTACACTTTCCACCATCATACCGAGGTGAGGAAAATTCCAACAAATATGATATATCCTCAGGTTTGTGAAGCTGTGGCTAGAAATATCAATATGTTTATAACACAAAATTAGGGCGGGGGACCGCTGGTCTCTCATAAGACAAAAGGATGACTATAGGAGATTCCCTAGTTAGAAAACGCTGATTGAAATATGCCACTTATAACGCCACCAATCAAGAATATCAAGGAAGTGACGGAGCCGTTGAAGGAGGAAATCCTGAAGGGTGATGTACATACGATAGATGAGATGAGGGCATGGCTGAAGCCTTTTGTCTATGGCGATACAAAATGTTGGAATTCATATCAGCCTTCAGACATCATACATCAGACATCGCAAGGATGAACGCGGATATGGTGGTGGAACTTCTTCGCCCGCAGCTGGAAGTCACAAAGGAGAATATTGAACCTTTTCGTTAAGCCAGATGGCCAGAGCCATACTTGTATGGGCTATGGCATGGCGAGAAAAGGTCGAATGAAATTCAATCTGTCATTATCATGGGATTGTACCATCATCGTGACCTTATTGGTTCACCAAGTACATTTATAAAAAGGATATTTGAATAATTATTTCGGTTAATCTGGCTAGGATTAACCGAAAGGAATAGAGAAATAGAAACCATTTATGTGTGGAATAGTTGGATATATAGGTCATAGGGAGGCGTATCCGATATTGATATCGGGGCTTCATAAGTTGGAATATCGTGGATATGATTCAGCGGGCGTTGCCTTGCTGAATGAGGGCCAGGATTCGATATCAGTTTATAAGGCTAAGGGTAAAGTCTCTGCACTGGAAGAGGTCGCGAAGGATAAAATCACAAATGGAACAGTTGGTATAGCTCATACCCGTTGGGCTACCCATGGTGAGCCTTCAGTAACCAATGCACACCCGCACCTTTCGGAAAGTGGAAACTTGGCTTTGGTCCATAATGGCATCATTGAGAATTTCTCCGTGCTTCGCGACCAGTTGAAGGCCAAAGGGTATAGTTTCAAGAGCGAAACTGACACGGAAGTGTTGGTGCAACTCATTGAGTATTACGAGAACAAGCATCATTGTGATGTTTTTTCAGCCGTACGTTATGCCCTCAACAAGGTCATCGGAGCTTATGCAATTGTCTTGATTGACAAACGCCTGCCCAATACTCTTATTGCAGCTAGAAAGAGTAGCCCATTGGTGATTGGCATCGGTAATGAGGAGAATACTGAATTCTTTATTGCTTCCGATGCAAGTCCGATTGCGGAATATACCTGCCATGTGGTTTATATCGATGACGAACAGATAGTCAAGATAGAACTTGGCAAGGAGATGGAAATCTCAACGCTCCAAGCAGAGCATGTGGATGTTGACGTAACAGAGATTGATGTTGACCTGAATATGCTTGATAAGGGCGGTTTCCCGCATTTTATGCTCAAAGAGATTTTCGACCAGCCCAAGTGTCTTGAAGACTGTATGCGAGGCAGATTGGAGGCTATGGACAAACGCTTGAAGATTGAACCGGAGAATATCCAGTATGGCATCAACTTGTCTGCAGTCAAGCAATACAGAGCACAACTCATGAACGCCCATCGTTTTATCATTGTGGCTTGTGGCACCAGCTGGCATGCAGGTTTGATTGGCAAGCAACTCTTTGAGACCTTCTGCAAGATACCCGTGCAAGTGGAGTATGCCAGTGAATTCCGCTATCGTAACCCTGTCATCAAAGAAGATGATGTTGTATTTGCCATTTCACAAAGTGGAGAAACCGCTGATACATTGGCAGCTATTGAATTAGCCAGGAGCAAAGGCGCCTTTGTCTTTGGAATAGTGAATGCAGTGGGTAGTAGTATTGCCAGAAATACCAACACAGGTACTTATATCCATGTTGGACCAGAAATTGGCGTTGCATCCACCAAGGCCTTTACAGGTCAGTTGACTGTTCTGACCATGCTAGCATTAACCCTTGGTCATGAGAAAGGCTTCTTGTCAGATGCAGATTTTTCTCATTACACAGAGGAACTATCCAAGATACCTTCCA